>LKMJ01001207.1_pt1 | contig 22353 bp, 34 predicted proteins | sample 643391 | NCBI WGS metagenome assembly LKMJ01 (sample SAMN04112250, study PRJNA286221) | soda lake metagenome | biome: soda lake; feature: Kulunda Steppe; material: water; isolation source: sample PL-Br10 brine of Picturesque Lake | place: Russia: Kulunda steppe | collected 2010-07
CCTGCCGATCGGACTCTCGAACGCGGCGGCGAACCGACTCGAACAGGCGGACCGGCGCGCCGAGCAGGCTCGTGGCGCCGAAAAACTGTAGTTCGCCCCGAACCCGTTTCAGTTTCACCGTCGAGAGGCCGGATCGCGTTTTCACTCCGAACGCTCGGGAGTGCTTCCCAAATCGGTCGATCGCCTCGAATCGTTCGGAGCGAGCTGACACCGGGCGGACTCTTCGCCCCGGTCGTTCACCCCGTTTTTCCGTTCGACTCGTTTCGTGATATCGAGACGGTCATCGAGAGATGCCTCGACGGTCACGGCAAGGGAGTCCTCACAGCCCGGGCAGGACACGTCGATCCGCATTAACCCGTCGGTGAAATCGGGCTCCGGGTCCTCTTCCGTCCGTTTGAGTGACGCACCGCACGTTGGACACCGGAGTTCGACATCGGAGGTCGCTGGTCCCTCGGTCACCAGCCGTCGCTGTCGGACGGCGATCACGCCGGCGAGCAGTCCGACGGAGACGACCCCCACGACGGGACGGACCGGGACCAGGTAGGTCGTAATCGTGGACGCGCTGACTGCGCCGGCGATACCGGGGAGACAGTACGGACAGGAAACGGCAAAATACCCCCCCAATCCGCCCAGATACGCCGAGGGGCTCCGCGAGCAGTCGGTCCGAGTGCATCGCTGTGTCGTGTACGTCCCGAGGAGAACGGTCGTCGAGAGCAAGAACAGAACGTCGAACCCCGATCGGGGCACGTACCGGTCGAACAGCGAACTCGGGACGAAACCGGTAAACACCGCAGTCGCGACGAGGAAGCTCCCGGCGACGAGCAAACCCCGTATCGCCGCCGAGCGAGTGTATCGCACGAGCGGTACTCACTCTGGATAGAAAATAAAGGAACGGCGGATGTGTGCCCCCGATACAACGAACTGAAGCGGCAATCTGAAACCTGCGCTGAACCGGCGATCGGGAGGCTGGAGGTACGTGTCGCGGGTCAACCTCGAAAACGGATCACTCAGCCGGTTCGACGAGTCGTAACCGTTCGATACACCGTTTCATGCCCCTGCGGTCGTCGTACGTCATGAGTTTGAACCCCGTGTCACAGACGTACTCATCGTCGTTCTTGCGCAGCGTCACCTCCCGCTGGACGCCGAGCGCTTCGACGGTCACCACGACTCGCTTCCCCGAATCGAGGAGTTCAAGGATGTTGTCCGAAGAGTCCGCTTTCCGATCGATACGGACCGTATCGTCGGCCATTTGTCGGTATATGCGCCCAAGCGATTAAAAAACCTGCTCCCGACGGGGGTAGTCGTGTCCCGGCGCGTTTTTGTGAGTCGACGGAGACGGTGGCACCGATGAGCATTCTCGAACATCTCAACCGGAGCCCCTTCAGAGAACTCGTCGGCATCGAGATCACCAGAGCAGCGGACGGCTACGCCGAAGGGCGGCTCTCGCTCGAAGGGAAACACTCCTCCAGACGGGAGGGGCTGATCGCACAGGGCGGCGTGACGTTCACGCTCGCCGATAGCGTCGGCGGCGCGGCGGCGGTATCGCTGGATGGGCGACCGACGCCGACGATCGATTTCCGCATCGATTACCTCCGGCCGGCGACGGACGATCTCCGTGCCGTCGGCGAAGTCACGCGGAAGGGGTCCGAGACTGCCGTCGTCGACGTCTCGGTCACCGACGTCGACGGCACCGAGATCGCGACCGGGCGGGGCGTGTACAAGACCTCCGAACTGCCGGCGGACGCCCCCTGGGAGATCGAGGAGCCGTGATCGGAGCCCACCAGAGAGGAAGCGTTCGAGATTCCAACTGACCGAAACACTATCCCGAGTGGCCGTGTTGAGTCGCTATGGCACGCGTTCGGTATCTGGACAGCGACGAACTCGACCCGGCGTACGACGACCTCCTCGATTCGACGCTCCAGTCGGATCGGACGCTCAACCTGAACCGGGCGCTCGCGAACAACCCCGAGATACTGCGCGGGTTCCGGACCTTCTTCGGCGCGCTGTGGGATCACTCCGGGCTCGAGGACCGACAGCGCGAACTCGTCATCCTCACCGTCGCCTCGGAGTTCCGTTCGGAGTACGAGTTCCAACAGCACACGAACGTCGGGTCGGGCGCCGGCCTGACGTCGGCGGAGATCGCCGCGATCGCCCGCGACGATCGGAGCGGTTTCGGGGAGAAAGAACGGGCGCTGATGGCCTATGCGAGGGCGGTCGCCCGAGGCCGCCTGACCGATCCGATACACACCGCAGTCTGTGAGTTTCTCGACGAGGAAACCGTCGTCGGTGTCGCCACGATCGCGAGCAGCTACGTTGGCGTCGCGTTGCTGCTCGACGCACTCGAGATCGACATCGAACCCGGCGAGGAGTTCGTCGGCTGGGACCCACGTTGATTTCCGTCCGAAAGCGACCGCTGACGGTCGTCACGGTACCGCCTCAGGTCCCGAAGCGAGCCGACCGAATCGATCGATGACTTTCTAACGGAGCGCACAGAGGGAAGAAACGATGGCAGAGACGTCGGAACGCGGGGAGGAGTTCTCGTACGTATCGCTGCTCAGGAGTCCGACGCTGACGGCGATGATGCTCGCGGTCTTCGTCGTCATGTTCGGCTACGAGATCCCGGCGCCGATCCTGACGAGTATCGCCGAGGGGATCGACATCTCCGACGCCCAGATCGGGCTGATAATGACCGCCTTCGCGGTGCCGGGCGTGCTCTTTCTTCCGCTCACCGGGATCGCCGCCGATCTCTACGGTCGCAAGGCCGTCCTCGTCCCCTCGCTCGTCCTCTTCGGGATCGGGGGAACCGCGATCGGCTTCACCGATTCGTTCACGGTTATCCTCGGACTCCGGTTCCTCCAGGGGACCGCATTCGCCGGAATACTGCCGATCTCGGTCGTCGTCCTCGGCGACGCGTTCGACGGCGCCAGGGGATCGGCCGCACAGGGGTTCCGGACCAGTGCCGCCGGAGCGGCGACGTTCGTCATCCCGCCCGTTGCGGGCTTTCTCGCCAGTTTCGCGTGGGAGTACGCGTTCCTGTTGCACCTCCTGTCGTTCGTGGTAGCGGCGTTCGTTCTCCTCGCCGTCCCCGAGACGCTCGAGAAAACCGGGACGGGACCCGGAATCCTCGAGACGATGCGAGGGTACGCGGGAACGATGAAATCGGAGCTCAAGGACCGTCAGCTCGGTATTTTAGTCACCGGCGGGTTCGTTCGGGGGTTCGTCCGGCTGGCGTTTCTGACGTTCATCCCGCTGTTCGCGGTTCGCGTTTTCGACGCCACACTGGTCGAAGCCGGGCTGGTGCTCTCGGCCCGCGGTGCCGCCAGACTGCTGTTCCCGCCGCTTTCGGGGGTCGTCACCGCCCGATTCTCGCGTCGGTTCGGCGTCATCGGATCGCTCGTGATCATCGGTGCGAGCGCGGTCGCGATGCCGTTTTCACCGTCGATCGTCGGCCTCGGCGTGATCCTGTTCGGCTACTCGGTCGGCGATTCGTTCCTCTCGCCGCTTTTGAAGGACGCGGTCGCGAACCACGCGAGCGAGGAGCGACGCGCCGGCGTCATCAACTCGTTTTTCATCTTCCAGAACAGCGGCGAGATGGTCGCGCCGGCCTTTTTCGGCGCAGTACTCGCGGTGATCGGGTTCACGGGCGTGTTCTTCACCATGGCTGTGGTGGTCGCGATCTATATCGCCGCCGTCATCGTCTTTTTCACCAGAGGGTGAAACCGCCGGATCGCACATCCTCTGGGAGACATAATTTCGCCGTCGTGAGGGACCCGTGAAGCGGATCGGCGTCAACGACGGCCGGTAATCAGCTGGTAATGACGCTACGAGTATCCTGAAAATATCTTCATACCGTACCTTTGAGTAAGGGTGGTATAATGCGAAGATGATCTCCGCACTGAAGCGTCTGTGGGCGTCGGATACGGACACTCTCGATCAGCTCGCTGGAATCACCGGCTTCGGATGGACAGTATCGATACTCGGCTATATGGCGACGATGGTCGGATACGGAACCGTTCTGGTCACTCGTCTCGTCACCGATCCGCAGTCGCTTCTGTACCTCGGTGGGACGTTGTTCGTGGCGACCTTCGGACTCGATCACCTCCAGAAGACGCGTTCGAACGAAGAGGAGTAAACCACCTTCGAAGCCACTGTTCCACGGAGTAGGTACACCATTACAGTCAATATGGGGAATCTTCCGGAGGTATGGCGAAACACTCGCGTGCGACCGTGGCTCCGGACAGGTCACAGCCGCACCGGACAGCGCAGCTCCGTCGAGCGTCCGATCGGCTCGCGGCCGTCCTTGAGTCGATCGATCTCGAAACGGAGCCGCGTCTCGCCGAGGAAGTCGTCGCGGCGATCGAGGCGACGGACAGGGCGTGCGAACTCGAAGAGGGGGACGAACCGACCGCCGGAAGCTTCGATGGGTTCGTCTTCCCGAACGCCTCGAACGACGGGAAATCCCCGTAGCGGTGAGTTCAACCCGCCCAGAGTGGAAGACTGGAAACAGAGAATCGTTCGTGACGGGCGGTGCGAACGACGACGGTGGGTGTCTACGACGGAGTGTCGTGACAGAGAGTCCGGACCCGAGCAGAGCAATCACTATCAGGGAGCCCCACACAGTCCCAGTATGGGCAAAGAGACGATCCATACTGACGACGCACCGGCCGCCGCGGGCGCGTACAGCCAGGCGACCACCGACGGGAACCTCGTTTTCACCGCCGGGCAGGTCGCGTTGACGCCCGACGGGGAGTCGCTGGCCGACGAACCGGTCGACGTCCAGACCGAACAGGTGCTCGAGAACCTCGAGGCCGTCCTCGAGGCGGCCGAAACGGGCCTCGAGAACGTGCTCAAGACGACGGTCTTTCTGGCCGATATCGACGATTTCGAGGCGATGAACGAGGTGTACGGGAGCTACTTCGATTCGGAGCCGCCGGCGCGCTCGGCGGTGGAGGTCGGCACCCCGCCGCTGGGGATGGCCGTCGAGATCGAGGCCGTCGCGACGAGGGAGTGACTCCGAGACGGCTTTCGGCGCTACTCTGGGGAGCGATCGGCGCGCTCGGGTTCCTCGTCCTCCACGGAGCGTATCTACTGGCCGGCGGACCGTTCCTCGGGATCGGGCCGATCGCGGCCGTGACGGCCCTCGTTTTCGGAGTGGCGGCGGTTTCGAGCTACTACGCCGAGCGCCGTTTCGGACTGTTCGTCCGCCGGGTCGACGACAGGGAGTGACGTGGTGGCGTGGAACGCGAAGCTTTTAAACGGCCGACAGCGGTACGTTCATACGAGCCGGGATGGCCGAGTGGTAAGGCGCACGCCTGGAAAGCGTGTTCCCTCAGGGATCCAGGGTTCAAATCCCTGTCCCGGCGCTTTTGCTGCGAGCATCGCGCCGAGTGACGCGTAGCTTCGGGATGAAAAGCCCCGTATGACCGTCGCCCGGGAGACGCTTTCCCCGTGAGGGATGCCGGGCCGTGGGCGACGGGATGGCTTTAATATCCAGTCGACACGAGATATGATATGGCGACGCAAGACAAACTCAGCTCGATTTCGGATCTCGACGTGGTGGTGGACGCCGACGCCCACATCTCCGAGCGGGCCGAACAGCTCGTGCCGTATCTGGACGAGCCGTATAAAAGCATGTTCGGCGGAACGGACGAAGAGTCCGCGAACGTCGCGACCCCGGGGTATCCGAAGGACGAACTGTTCCGTGCGCTCGGCGGAAAACTCCAGTGGGAGGACGTCAGCACCGCCGAGGCGGAAAAGGAGGCGATGGAGCGGTTCGGGCTCGATTACGTGCTCATTACGCCGACGCTGAATCTGTATCTGCCGATCTTCTCGGACGAGCGCTACGCCCACGCGCTCTCGAAGGCGTACAACGACTTCCTCATCGATGAGTTCCTCGACGACGGTCCGGAGGGGTTCAAGGGTGCGATCACCATCTCGCCTTTGGCCCCAGACAAAGCGGCCGAGGAGATCGACCGACTCGCCGACCACCCGGACATGGTCGGCGTCATCGTCGGCTCGACGGGGATCTTCCCACCTTTGGGCGATCGGCGGTACGATCCGATCTACGAGGCGCTGGAGGACAACGACATGCCGTTCGTACTCCACGGCGCGACGGGGTCGTACACGAGCGCCCACCCGTTCATCAAACGCGGGATGAAGTCCTACGGCGAGTTACACACCGTCAGCCATCCGTTCACCCAGATGTTTCAGATGACGAGTATGCTCGGCCAGGGCATCCCCGAGCGGTATCCGGACGTCGACGTCGTCTTCCAGGAGGCCGGGATCGGCTGGATCCCGTTCACGATGTACCGGATGGACAACGAGTACGAAAAGCGCCGAAGCGAGTTCCCGACGCTGCGAAAGAAACCCAGCGAGTACGTCAAGGAGAACTTCTATTTCACGACCCAGCCGATGATCGAGCCGAAGCAGTCGAAATACGTCGCGTGGCTCATCGAGATGTTCGACGGCACCGACAGCCTGATGTTCTCGACGGATTTCCCGCATTACGACTTCGATACGCCCGAGGAGCTGTTCAACATGATCCGCAACCACTTCGGCGCCGAGGAGGTCCAGAAGGTCTTCGGGGGGAACGCGGCGGAGGTGTTCGGGATCGAATGAGCGCGGGACAGACGCGACACCGGATCTGCTCGGTCGACGAACTGGAGCCGGGCGAACGTGTCATCAGGACGATCTCCGACCGGGAGATCGGCGTGTTCAACGTCGACGGGGAGTTCCACGCGGTCGCCAACTACTGTGTCCACGCCGGCGGCCCGATCTGTGAGGGGCGACTCTCGGGGATGGTCACCGCCGAGGCCGGCGAGTGGGAGTGGGACTGGGAGCGGGAGGGCGAGATTCTCTCGTGTCCGTGGCACGGCTGGGAGTTCGACATCGATTCCGGGGCGTTCCTCTCGGACGACGACTACCGGCTCATCACCTACGAGACCGAGATCGAGGCGGGGACCGTCTACGTCGTGGTCGGCGGCTGAACGGACGGATGGGACGCGACGCGCCACCCGATCCCGATACGGATCAACAGCGATCGTTCGAGACGGCCGCCCGGGTTCACGAGCGCATCCGGGCGGACCCCTCCTCGTACCCTGCCGGGTGGGTCGAACAGGTTCGGTTCCGTGATCGGTACGATCTCCCGCCGTTCCGTCCGCCACGGTTCGCGGACGGCACCCGAGTCAGGGGGACGATCGAGCGACTCGAAGCGGAACTCGGCGTCGAGATCGGCTTTTCGACCACGGGCGGCGCGGCGGGCTGGCGGGTGGAAATCGATCGCGAGGCCACCTTCGAAATCGACCGCTATCGGGATGACGCCGCGAACACCGTCATCGAGACGACGGCGGCGGCGTTCGAAGACCGGGTCAAAGCGGCCGTCTCGGGGCGTTGAAGCGCCGGGGCGCCGAAAACTGATCGAGAGAGGACCGAGTGACGATCCGGGCCACACAGACTATTTAAACAGGGTGTATAGTGGCAGTGACCACAGCGACTCTCCGTGAATCATCACCCGAGATAACGAATACCACAGTGCCTCCGTTCGGCGGTTTCTCCGAACAGCTAGCGCTGTTCTGGAATCGCTCGTTTCGACGGTATTAGTTACCTTTATATAGAACCATCGACAATCTTTTGGACGACTATGAGCCAACAGCAACGAATGGGAGGGCAGCCCATGATAATTCTCGGTGAGGACTCCCAGCGGATGAAGGACCGCGACGCCCAGTCGCACAACATCTCGGCGGCGAAAGCCGTCGCCGAGTCGGTACGCTCGACGCTCGGCCCCAAGGGGATGGACAAGATGCTCGTCTCCTCGACCGGCAGCATCACGGTCACGAACGACGGTGTCACGATCCTCCAGGAGATGGACATCGACAACCCGACGGCCGAGATGGTCGTTCAGGTCGCCGAAACACAGGAGGACGAGGCGGGCGACGGGACGACGACGGCCGTTTCGATCGCCGGCGAACTCCTGAAAAACGCCGAGGAACTCCTCGAACAGGACATCCACCCGACGGCGATCATCAAGGGGTTCCACCTCGCGAGCGGACGGGCCCGCGAGGAGATCGACAACGTCGCACGGGAGGTCGACCCCGAGGACACCGAACTTCTCAAACAGGTTGCCGAGACATCGATGACCGGCAAGGGCGCCGAACTCGAGAAGGAAACACTTGCGGAACTGGTCGTCAGCGCGGTCCAGGCCGTGACGGTCGAAGCCGACGACGGCGAACGGATCGTCGATCTCGAATACGTCAACACTGAAACCCAGACCGGCCGCTCGGCCGGCGACTCCGAACTGTTCAACGGCGCCGTCGTCGACAAGAGCCCGGCGCACGACGACATGCCGACGACCGTCGACGACGCGGACGTGCTACTCATCAACGAGTCGATCGAGATCGAGGAGACCGACGCCGACGCGAGCCTCCAGCTCGACAGTCCCGACCAGCTCCAGGATTTCCTCGACAAGGAGGAAGAACAGCTCCGTGAGAAGGTACAGGCGATCGCCGACTCCGGTGCGGACGTCGTCCTCTGTCAGAAGGGTATCGACGACCTCGCCGAGCATTTCCTCGCGAAGGAGGGCATCCTCGCGGCCTCGCGAGTCAAAAAGAGCGATCTCTCCTTCCTGCGTGAGGTCACCGAGGCCGAGATCGTCTCCGATCTCGATTCGCTCGAGCCGTCGAACCTCGGCTCGGCGAACGTCGAGTACAACGACGACGACGAGCTGTTCTACATCGAGGGAACCGGCGAAGAGAGCCACGGTGTGACGCTGTTGCTCCGCGGCTCGACCGACCACGTCGTCGACGAACTCGAGCGCGGAATCGGCGACGCGCTCGAGGTCGTCGCCCAGACGGTGTCCGACGGTCGGGTGCTCCCGGGCGGCGGCGCAGTCGAGGTCGAAGTCGCACGCCGTGTCCGTGAGTACGCGGACGGCGTCTCCGGGCGCGAGCAGCTGGCCGTCGAGGCCTTCGCCGACGCCCTCGAACTCGTTCCCCGCGTCCTCGCGGAGAACGCCGGGCTCGACTCGATCGATACGCTCGTCGATCTCCGTGGCGCCCACGACAACGGCGAGGAGGCAGCCGGCCTCAACGTCTTCACGGGCGATATCGTCGATAGCTTCGAGGCGGGTGTCGTCGAATCGGCTCACGCCAAGGGGCAGGCCGTTTCCTCGGCGACCGAGGCGGCGAACCTCGTTCTCAAGATCGACGACATCATCGCGGCCGGCGACCTCTCGACCGAGGGCGAAGAGCCCGAGGGCGGCCCCGGCGGCGCACCCGGCGGCATGGGTGGTATGGGCGGCGGCATGGGCGGCATGATGTAACCGATTCGGAACTGAACCTCTCCCGTCGGCCGCATAGACGACCCTTTTTGTACCGGACCGCCCGTACACGTCCGATAATGACACTTCCGGAGGAAGCACTCGATCGGCTCGCCGACATCGTCTCCCTTCAACCGACGAAGAACGGCGAGCTACAGGAGCGGTGGGGACTCGAGAGCGGTAGCGAGGTCCACGGCTATCTCGAATCGGAGCTCAAGGAGTATTACTACCGCGACGAGAACAGCCTCATCCGCGCGACCCCCGAGGCAGCTGAACTCGTCGGGATCGACGTCGAAGACGACATCGTCCGGGTACCGGCGCTACAGGCGAAGATCATCGACGTGTTGCCCGACGCCGGAGCGGAGCCACAGAGCGTCGTCGCCACGCTGCACGCGCTCGAAGACGCCGGCGAGACGGCCGACGTCGACGCCGTCCGGTCGGGGCTCCGGAGCCTCGAGGACAAGGGACTGGTCGCCGTGATCAAGAGGACGGTCCCGACGTTCCGGCTGGCTATCGACCGGGACGACATCGAAATCGAAGTCCTCGAGGAGCCGAACGAGGCCGATTAGCGGCGGCGAGCGCGTTTGCGTTCGAGGAGTCGCTCGGCGGCCTTGCCCGGCCCACCTTCGATCGGCCAGCCCCGCGAGCGCCATCCGGGTGGCTCCGGCTCGAACGCGGGACAGCGAGCCGAACACTCCGCGGCGGTCTGTGCTCTGTCCTTCGAGCGACACCGGGGAAACGGACCGTTCGGATCTCGAAGTTCGAACCACCGGCAATCGGACCGCATCGTGTCGACGTAGGAACGCCAGCCGCGCTCGTAGGCTCGTTCGGCGATCTCGAGACGTTTTCGGTGTTTCCACTCCGGACCGGCGTACTCGAAACGGGCGGCCGATCGATCGGCCGAACCGCCGTCCGGTCGATCGAGGATCCGCGTCCCGGCCCCTGAAGAGTCGAGCGTTCGCGGTTGCCAGATCGGCTCGACGGTCGTCCCGTCGGACGAGGGCGAGACCGACAGCACCCCGACCTCGACGGGCATCGCCTCGAGTAGCGCCGGCTCGATCCGGTCGCCGGTCGTCGACGTCGCCAGCCACACCTCGTCGGCGAGCCCGACGGCGACGTCGTGTTCCAACTGTTCGGCGAGGACGCGGGCCGCGGCCGCATCGAGATCCGGCTTGTTCTCGATGGCGATTATCCGATCGATCCACGCCGGATAGCGGTACCGTCGCCTGATCTCGATCCGGTTTCCCGCGCGTCGCGTTTCGAGGAACCCCCGATCGGCGGCCCGATGAACCGCCTCGCGGACGTAGCGCCACGGATAGCCGGGGTCCGGAAGACACTCCCGGTAGTACGTCCACGATGTGGGCGCGTTCCGGGCGACGAAGAGTAGATCGGAGTCGAGCCGTCCGTCGCCGAAGGGGGCTCGGGCGGTGAGATCCGCGTCGGTCGTCTCGACGATGACGGTGTCCCAGCGCCGGTGTTTCGTCCCGAGCTGTCGGGCCACGACGGCGGTCGTCCCGCTCGTGTCGTCGGGGGGCCAGTTGCGCTCGGCCCACGCACAGACCCGCAGTTCGAATCCGAACTCCTTCACGGTCGGATTCGGGGGCGTGAGAACGTAAGCGGTTCGGCCCGCTCGGCGCTATCGGTGACAGTGATCGGGGACGGAACGGGAGTGCGTCGGGCACCGGGCGGACCCGACGCGGGCCGGCGAACGTGTGGCGGGCGAGTGGATCGTTGTGCCGTCACGACGAGAAAAGCGTCGTTCGGGCGATTTAGGTTAAGCCGTCGTCACGTATAAACCCTTGTCCGATGCCGCTAGCGTCGGTCCTCGAGCGCCGGGAACTCCGAGCGGACGGTCTCGACGCGTTCGGGGGGGCAGTCGGCGTAGACGATCGTCGGCTCGTCGTCGGCGGTGGCGATCGGCGTTCCCCACGGATCGTACACCGTCGATCGGCCGACGAGTCCCGTGTCCTCGATGGTGCCGGTGCCGTTGACGGCGCCGACGTACAGCAGATTTTCGAGGGCCCGGGCCCGCGGGAGGAGCTTCCAGTGTTCGACGCGGGGATACGGCCAGGCGCTCGGAACGAGGATCATCGTCGCCCCCGAATCGAGGAGTTGCCGGTACAGCTCCGGGAAGCGGAGATCGTAACACGTCGTGACGCCGACTGTGTGGCCGCACAGGTCGACGGTTGGAACGCTTTCACCGGGGACCAGAAGCTCGGATTCGGCCGACCCGTACCCGAAGAGATGTCGTTTGCGATAGACGAGTCGCCGCTGGCCGTCGCGATCGAAGAGGACAGCCGTGTTGGCCAGACCCGTTTCGGCCGGGACGTCCTCGCCGGCGTCGGCGGACGCCTCGAGGTCCTCGACGACCGTTCCGGCGAGCACCGAGATCCCGTGTTCGGCTGCAGCCGTCCGGATCAGTCGGTGAGTCTCACCGCCGAGCGGGGCGGCGTGTCGGGCGTACGAGTCGAAGGCGAAGTAGCCGACGTCGAACAGCTCCGGCAACGCGACGCAGTCGGCGCCCCTAGTTGCGGCGGTTTCGATCGCATCGAGCGCACGCTCGACGTTTCGTTCGACCGCCGCCGCCTCGATGTCGAGCTGTGCGAGTGCGAGCTTCATACGGCGAGTTCCTCCCTGATCGCCGCCTCGAGGTTCGCCAACTCGCCGTCGAGTTTCCGTTTGAAATACCGCTCGACACCGGGTAGCCGTCCATCGACGGTGAAACGGTTCGTGATGCGCGTTCCCGTTTCCGTTCCCTCGAGGATATGTTCGCCGCGGACGTCCATCGCCTTCGAACGACCGACGAATCGGACGTACGTCGGCGGGTCGACCTCGACGTCCTCGGTCTCGACCCGGATGGTTCGGTTGAGCCGGGGAATCGGCAGCGAGACGTGCCAGACGGCGCTCCGATCGCCCGTCGTTTCGAAGGACTCGACGACGCTTATCGGCCGGGCCCGTTTCTCCGGGTCGGCGATAACGGCCCACACCTTTTCGGGGGGCTCGGAGATCTCGAAGACGCGCTCGACACGGGTAGTCATACGATCACATCGGGGAGGTCCGATAAAAACGCGACCGTTCCGGTCGACGCCGGATCATTCGGGGGTGACACGCCACGTCGTCGAGCGGGCTCGCGACCATTTTTCGATGTCGACGTCCTCGGAGTGTTCCGCGAGCCGGGGGAGCCGGGCGCCGACCTGTTTGGCCGTGAGGTCGATCGCGTCGGCGACGTGTTTCGAACGGAAATACTGCTCACCACCCTTGGCCCGCTCACGGAGGTGCGTGAGGATACGTTCGTCTTCGTCGCTCAGTTCGCTCATAGCTCTCGTTGGGTAGCGAGCGGCTTAAGATCGTTCCTTCGGCCCGTATTCTGCCACTATTCGAACCGGTATCGCCCGGACCGTAGCGCCGACACGGGGGCTTGGCCGATCAGGCGTACCGGTGGTAGGCGGCGACTGAGAGGCTCCCGGCGAGCATCGCGACGGCGAAAGACCACCCGGCTGCGACCTGGTCGCCGGTGAAGCCGAACGCTGCGAGTCCGACCGCGCCGAGAACGGCGATAACTCCGAACAGAACGGGGAATCCGACTCCCTTGTCCGTCGAATCAGCGGTTTCCATAGTTGGATTTGCGACAGCGTCATTATAAATCCCGACGGTATCGACCGACGAACCGCCCACAGCGGCGCCTGAAGCTTTTTTACAGCCGGACCGAAAGGTCCGGGCGTGAGTACGCTGGTCGTGTACGTCGATCGGGCCGGCGGGGTCGGTCACGACGACCCTGTCGTCGGCTGGGAAGCGGTGCAGGCGCTCGTCACCGACGTGGGGCTCGAGGACCCCGAGGACAGCCGCGTCAACTGTCTTCTGGAGACGCTTCACGTGGCTCGTGATCTCCGCGACGCCGGCGAGGAGGCGATCGTTGCGGTGATCTCCGGCGGCGGTGACGGCGTCAAGACCGACCGCGCGATCGCCAGACAGACGGATCAGCTCCTCTCGGAGTATGAGATCGGTTCAGCGATCGTCGTCACCGATTCGGCGAGCGACGAGCGGCTGGTCCCCATCATCGAGAGCCGGGTCCGGGTGGACGCCGTCGATCGGGTCGTCGTCCGTCAGTCACACGACATCGAATCGACGTATTACCTGCTCAAGCAGTTCCTCGGCGACGAGGAGCTCCGGGGAACGGTGCTGGTCCCGATCGGGGCCGCGCTGTTGGCGTTTCCGATGTTGCTTTTGCTCGCCGACAACGTCGCCGTCGCGCTATCGGCGATCGCCGGCGTTATCGGACTGTTTTTGCTCTATAAAGGGCTCGGGATCGATGACGTCGTCTCGGCGCTGCCGATCCGTATCAGGGACGCCTTCTACTCGGGACGGGTGTCGCTCGTCACCTACGTCGTCGGCGCCGGGCTCGCGCTGATCGGGGTCTTTGCGGGGGGGATCGGCGCCGCCGGAACCGGGAACAAAGGCGATCTGCTCGTGGGACTTCGGTTCCTCTTCGACAGCGTCCCGTGGTTCGCGACCGCGGCGCTGGCCGCGGCGACGGGACGCCTCATCGACGAACTGCTCGCCGAAGGGGACGTCTCCGGGGCCCTGATGAACCTCCCGTTCGTCGTCGTCGCGATCGGGCTGGTGGTCCGGGGTTTCACCGGGTACTTTCTCGAACGGGCGGGCGTGTTCGAATCGTTCGTCATCCCAGCGTTCGAGGCGGGGCCCATCGCCTTCGAAGGCTTCACCGTTTCCATCTGGGGCCGCCTCGCGTTTTATGTAGCGACAGGCATTCTCGTCAGTCTGATCGGGGTCGCCTTTACTTCCCGAATGGCGCAGGGCGAACGGCCACTCGACGAGGTGCCCGAGTGATCGGGGCGCTCTCGGCGGTGAACCGACGTCCCTTTGCTCCGTGAGGGGATACAGTCGGTATGGAACCGTGGGTGAGCCTCTTTTCGGGCGGGAAGGATTCCTCGTGGGCGCTGTATCGGGCTCTCGAGGAGGGGAAGCCGATCGAACGGCTAGTGACCGTCCATCCGACGGGCGAATCCTTCATGTACCACATCCCGGCGACCGAGCTGGCTGCGCTGGCCGCCGAGAGTATCGGTCTCCCCCTCGTCGACGTTCGGCCGGACGACTTCGAGGCGGCCGCCGGAGCAGGGGAGACGGCCGGCGAGCGTGGCGACAGGGAACTGGAACCGCTCGAGGAGGCGCTCGCCGAACTGGGCGGGATCGGCGGTCTGACCGCCGGTGCCGTCGAGAGCAGCTATCAGACGGATCGGATCGAGGGGATGTGCGACCGGCTGGGCGCCGAGCTCTTCGCGCCGCTGTGGCAGGAGGACCCACGGGAACTGATCGACTCGATGCTCGAGGCCGGATTCGAGATCAGGATCGTCCGGGTCGCGGCCCGCGGTCTGGACGAATCGTGGCTCGGCCGGACGATCGACGCCGAGGCTGTCGGCGAACTAGCGGAGCTCAACGAGGAGTACGGCGTCCACGTGCTCGGGGAAGGCGGTGAGTTCGAAACCATCGTCACCGACGGTCCGCACATGGATCGACCGATCGAACTCGAGGGAAGCGCCGAATTCGATGGGGTCCGGGGGACGTTGCGGATCGAGGACGCATGGCTCGGCGAGCCGACCTGAGGTGTCGGGCCGACTGGCGTGCAGGCGGCGCATCCGGTATCCGACGGACCGCGCGCCGCGCTCGCGGGCGTTCCGCTCGCATCGGGAAATGCCCACCTTCCCGCTACCGCCTCGACGGACCGTCGTCGTATTCAGGTAACACCGGCGATGGCCCCGTGATAGTATATAAATCGTCGCCGGCGACGAAAAGACACTTATCCGTACGGTGAACGGTTCGGAGCATGAAGGCAGTGGTTCTCGCCGGGGGGTACGCGACGCGTCTGTGGCCCGTCACGAAACACCGACCGAAGATGCTGTTGCCGATCGGTGAGACGACGGTCATCGACCGGATCTTTGCGGCTCTCGAGGCGGACGACCGGATCGAGACGGTGTACGTCTCCACGAACGAGCGGTTCGCCCCGGAGTTCGAGGCCCACATCGAGGCCAGTGGGTTCGAAAAGCCGGTGCTGTCGGTAGAGGAGACGGAAGCGGAGGCCGAGAAGTTCGGCGTCGTCGGCGCGCTCGGACAGCTCGTCGACCGGGAGGGGATCGACGACGACCTGCTCGTCGTCGCCGGGGACAACCTCATCGGGTTCGATCTCTCTGAGTTTCTCGATTACTTCGAATCGAAGGGGACGACGACGCTTGCCGCCTACGACGTCGGGGATCGCGAGAAAGCCAAGTCCTACGGGCTCGTCGAGCTCGACGGTGATCGCGTCGTCGATTTTCAGGAGAAACCCGACGAGCCGAACAGTACGCTCGTCTCGATCGCCTGCTATGGATTCCCGCGCGAGTCGCTCCGGTTCGAGGAGTACCTCGCCGACGGGAACAACCCGGACGAGCCCGGATGGTTCCTCCAGTGGCTCCAGAGCCGGGAGGTCGTCAACGCCTTCGTCTTCGAGGAGCCGTGGTTCGACATCGGCACGCCGGAGTCGTATCTCGAGGCTATCGCCCACGAACTCGACGGCGACAGCGTCATCGCCGAGTCCGCGACCGTCGAGCGTTCGACGATCGGCGAGAACGTCCACGTGATGGCCGGCGCTGAGATCACCGACGCGACGCTCGATCGGTCCGTCGTCTTCGAAAAGGCCGTCGTCGACGGGTGTGAGATCAAGGGAACGATCATCGACGAGGGAACCAGAATCGAGAACGTCGATCTGGCCGGCGCGCTGATCGGGGCCCACACGCAGTTGACGAACAGCTCGGAGTGACCGGGGCCGGTAGGGTTTTCTCCGTGCCCGTCCAGCGACGGGATATGAAGGGTCCGACACGGACCACGCGACAGCGGATCGCCGCGTTCTTGCGCGAAGAGCCGGCCGAAGCCGGACGGCTCGCGAACGAGTTCGACGTGACAACCGAGGCGGCGCTGTCACATGTCGAACACGTCGCCGAGTCGCTGGACGGGACGGACGAGGAGCTACTCGTCGCACCGCCGGAGTGTCGCGACTGTGGGTTCACCGATTTCGATGACTTGATCAACCGACCCTCCCGCTGTCCGGCGTGCAAAAGCGAAGGCGTCTCCGAGCCGACGTTCACCATCCGGTGAGCGGTTCGGCGGCGGCGTTCGGGGGCGTCGAATCGGAAAGCCCGGTACCGAGTCCCGATAGTGTTTAATACGGCCGTCGTGTAAGCCCGAACTGTAATGTCGGAAGTTTGCTCGACGTGCGGACTCCCCCAGGAACTCTGCGTCTGTGAAGACGTCGCCAAAGAGTCCCAGGAGATCAACATCCGCATCGACGAGCGCCGATACGGAAAAGAGGTAACGGTCATCGAAGGGTTCGATCCGAGAGACGTCGATCTCGACTCGCTGTCGTCGGACCTGAAATCGAAGTTCGCCTGCGGTGGCACCGTCGAGGACGGCGCCATCGAACTCCAGGGGAACCACCTCGGCCGGATCGAGGATTTCCTCCAACAGAAGGGGTTCAACGTCGCGTGACCGCCCTCTAAGCACTCGTTTCGCGTCCGGTTCAACGTACTGTCTCCCCCAGAGCGGAGCCGACGACCGCCGGGGAATTAAAACGGTGCGTCCGGTGTGTCCGGACCGTCCGAAGCGGTCGGACTGTCGGTTTCGAGTTCGTGTGGCCACCCCTCGATCCCCGACTCGAGCGATTCGACCTGCCCCTCGAACCCCTCGAAGGAACCGATGAGCCGTGCCGCCTGTACGCTCGCCTGACCGTGTGGACAGACCGTCACGACGTGATCGTCGCCGTCGAACGCCTCGATCCGGCCGGTCAGTTCGGCGAAGGGAACGTTCTCGCTGCCGGAGATATGTCCCCGACGGAACTGTCCCGGCGATCGGATATCGACGATCCGGACCGGTTTCTCGGCCTCGAGTAGCTCCCACAGTCCGTCCGCTGAGATCTCGCCGTCCATACGTCCCGATACGGCACGACGGACTTAAACCGACGGGTCGTCCGGATCGGAAACGGTCCGGACGGACGCGATACCTTAGAAGAGACCGTCCTCGCGGGCGAGGAGCAACCCCTCGATGGTGGCGTCGTTGGCCGAGTCGTTGCGGGCCACGTCGAGTGCGTCCGCGACGGGGACTGTCACGACGTCGAGAAATTCGCTGCCGTCGAGTTTCCGCTCGCCGGTGGCGAACTCCTCGGCCCAGACGATCCCCCGGCGGTGTCTGAGAACGCCCGTCGAACACCAGAAGGACTCGAGGGGCTCGACCGATCCGGCGACGAGTCCGACCTCCTCTTCGAGTTCCCGTCGGCCGGCCTCGGCGAAGCTCTCGCCGTCCTCGACGATACCCGCGGGCAGTTCATAACAGAGCTCGCGGATGGTGGGCCGAAACTGCTCGACCATGACGAGGGATCGGTCTGATGACTGCCCCGAGCCCGCCGACGACGCACCCATCACACCGTCGGCGGCCGGGAGCCCGAGTTCGGCCGGGTCGTCGACGACCGCGACGACGACGACAGCGGCCGGCAGTTCGGCCCAGTAGTACCGCTTGCTCCGACCGTCGGGGAGTTCGACGAGGTCGTAGCCGCCGGTGTACCACCCCGTCTCGTACTCGGTGACGGAGTCGAGAACCGACCACTCGTGGTCGGACGGGCTGGGGTCGGCATCGGTCACGGCTCGCCTCCGACCAGACGGTCGCGGTAGAGCCGGTTGAACGCCATCCGCCGGACCGTCCCGACCGCCGCTTCGGGTTCGTTCTCGAAGGTGGCCGCGACGGCCGTTTCGGCGGGCGCAGAGACGTGCCAGGCGACGCTACCGACCGAGTCGCTGCCCGCGACGTGGACCTCGCGATTGTACTCCTCGCGCCAGCCCTCGAAGGTCGCCCGGTCGGCGACGTGAACCGCGAGCGTTTCGGCGAAAAGCGCCTGCCGGGCCGTCTCGACGACGTCGCCGTCGACACGTCGGTCGTACTCCTCGCGGTCGAACGCCATCGCTTTCGTGACCGAGCGAACCACGACCTGTGCCGTCGAACCCAGTTCGTCGTAGCGGCGCTCGGCGTCCGTCCACGACTCGGGGGCGAACGCTCCGTGGACCGCCTCCGCGTGTGAATCGGCTGTCGTCACTCCGAACCGTCCTCCTCGTCTTCGAGCAGCCGCTGTGTCATTTCTCTGGCCTCCTCGAGGACCCGTTCCGTCTCCGCGTCGGTCGGGCCGGACGTATCGATTGGGCCCTGCCGTTCGCGGTCGTGGTCGTGGCCGTGGCGATGTTCGTGGCCCTCCTCATCGAACAGCGCACCGGACCGTTCCGAGTCCTGGCTTTCGGGGTCGGGGTCGAGTCCACCGACGGTGTCGTCGAACAGCTGTGGGAACTCGGTCTCTTCGACGTACTCGGAGACGGCGGCCGCGAGTTCCCGTTCACCCATCTCGTTCCAATCCGGCGCGTGTTCGGCGAGCCACGCCTCGTGGTCGTCGTCGCCCAGTATCGCGGTGAAGGCGAGGTGGTTCGCGAGGTGTCCCGCGTCGGCCTGTGGATCGGAACAGACGGGGCAGGCGTATCCCATACCGAACCTGCGGCGGCGAGCGGCAAAACGCCTGCGCTCGGGAGACCGGACCTGTCAGGGTCGAGAGCCGCTGGCCATGCAGAACCCGACAGGTTGCGGCGAGGCGGATATATACGTCGCGAGACGCCTCCGGAGACGCCGAAACCGGCAAAGGAGAGGGCGTATCGTTCGGTCATTCGTTACAAGGGTTTAAGTACCGTGGAGAGGTTGATTCGCTTACTGTGACAGCTGGTACATCACCACACGGAATCGGGGCCCCGTGGGCCGTACTCCAGAGCCTCGGTCGACTCCGGGACGCGAGACGGCAGGGCGGCTGTGCGGTCGACTGTGCGTTCGATCGAACCGACGACAGCCGGCTGCCGTGGTCGAGTGAAGGAGCCTACGGCGGCTGGGGTGGGGACGGCTATCACGGCACCGACGGCGATGGCGACGACGGCGACCGGACGCCGGTCGTCTTCGTTCACGGCAACCAGCGCGACGCCTGCGATTGGCTCCCGCACGCGTCGTTTTTTCTTCAGCGTGGCTACACCGGCGACGACCTGTGGGCGATCACGTTCGGTGACGGGACGCCGACGCACGACTCGATGGCCGAACAGCTCGAGTCGTTCATCGGCGAGGTCCGCGAACACACGGGCGCCGAAACGGTCGACATCGTCGGCCACAGCCTCGGTGTCACGGGGATTCGCTACTGGCTCGTCAGCCGGGACCGCTTCGAGTGGGTCGACACGTTCGTCGGGCTGGCCGGCGCGAACCACGGGACCGTCCTCTGTACGTGGTGCGTCGAGGCGGGGATCGACAACGGCCCCTACCGCAGCAGCGAGTTCCTCCGAGGCGACTACGACGAGCACGAGGACCATCCGTTGTCGGTGTTGAACGCCAACGAGACGCCGGGCGATATCGAATACTACACGCTCCGGGGAACCGACGACACCCTGTTTTGGCGCTGTCAGGACAGTCCCGTCCTCGAGGGGGCGACGAACGTGCTCCTCGAGACCGACCACGACGGCGTTCGAACCGACCAGAGCGCCCTCGAGTACGTCTATAGATGGATCTCGGGGGCACATCCCTACAACGTTCAGCATCAGGTCGCGATGACCGAATAAACGACCGGCCCCTACTTCGCTCGATCTAGCACTCCCAGATTGTCGACGGGTGTCGTCACGCTTACCAGCCGTGGCGGTCTCTATCGGGTATGGCGGACCGAATCATGAAAGTCAACGCGTACACGACGCTCGACCTCCTAGACGGTGAAGCCGAGGGCCACGGCTTCACCGAGGAGGCCTACGCCGTCGTGAACGTGACGAGCCCGAGGAACAACCCCGACCACGTCTCCCTGCAGCTCGAACTCGACAACACCGAACTCGAGGAGATACGGCCACACGCCGATACGGTCCGGCTGTCGCCGGCGGAGGCGAGAACGCTGGCCGCCGATCTCGAAAAACACGCCGACGCGGTCGAGTCGGCGGAGTAGCTCACGTCGCTACAGGCGGAGCAGGGCGAGGCGGTTCACTCGACCCGTTCGAACCGATACGTTCGGATCTCGCTCGAGTCGTCCCACTCGAATTTCCCGGGGTGGACCGTCTCCATCCGGGCTTTGTACGCTTCGAGCGACGGCGATCCCTCCCGGCGGGCGTCGGCATCGGTCAGATCTCCGAGCGTCCGTTCCTCGACGCTCGTCACCTCGAAACGCGTGTCCTCGAGGACGAACGTGTCGTTCGACTCGGCATAGCGGTTACCGGCGCCCCGGCTGAGCTGTGTGATCTCGCCCGCGAGGACGGCGTCTTTGACACGGTCGTTCGGCAACAGCGCGTCGGGATCGATCTCGGCCATACGCGGGATACGGTCGCCGACCCCTTAACCGCTGAGGAGCCCGCCAATGGCGCCGCCGATCGCGCTGTCGATCGCCAAAAGGAGCGCGATGACTGCGCCGATGACGAAGACGCCGACGCCGCTCAAAAGACCGAACGGGCCGGCGACGGAGACACCGATGAGCGAGACGGCGATCGCGATCAGGAGGGCGATCGCGATCCCGCCGAGCGCGCCCGCCAGAGAGCCGTGCCACAGGCCGCTCGCGAGACCGCCACCGGCGAGGTAGCCGGCGACGAAACCCGCGATGAGGCCGGCCGCGATATGTCCGATCACCGGCAGCGCGAACGCGAAGACGCTCGCGACGACGCCGACGAGAAAGCCGACGAGAACCGCTTTCCAATCAGTCATAGCGAGGGTAACGGAGGGACAGTGATACCGTTGACGGCCGGGACCTCGCCGTGGTTCCCGGTGACAGTGTCACTCGACGAGGGCTTCCTCGCGCGCCGCGAGCCGTGATCGGGGGAACGCGTACCGTGGCCGCTCGTCGAGTCCCGCGTCGACGGCACCGGAGAAGGGGTAGACGACTTCGACGACCGGATCGGAGGGTGGATAGCCGTCGTTTTTCGGGTAGTCGGCGACCGTACAGCCGGCCGCCTCGATGAACCGTTCGTCGGCGGTCTCGTCCGTCGTCCGGTAGACGGCGACCGTCTCGCCGGTCTCGCGGTCGGTCGCGATATCGCCGCGCTCGAGCCGACAGTCCGAACAGATCGGGAGGCCCGATTCGGGGACGAACGACGACCGTCGGCAGACGGTACACGTCGCGCGCCGGTGGCCCGGCGGCGGAACGCGCCGTTCGGTGACCTCGATCGCGACGCGACGCAGGTGTTTGCAGCGCTCGTCACGGATCTCGTGGTCGGGACAGCTACAGTCGCCGGCCGGCAGGTCGACGAGATACGTCCGATCGGTGTGGCTCTCGACGGCGTATCGGCCACTGCCGAGGGGCCGGACCGCCATCGGTTCCGTCCACGCTCTCGCGGCCCGGTCCCCGAGACGGCGGGTGTCGGGCGCGAGCGGTCGACGCGGCGGGAAATCCGATGACGCGGGTGTGTTTCTGGGGTGCGTCATGCGTGTTTGGTAGTACGATCTCGACGTATATGAGCCGTTCGCCGGGGCGTTCGACGCTCCCGTGGGCAACACAGATCTCCCGGACGAAAACGGGATCGGTGGCGTCATCGACTCTTCGGACGACGGCAAGGGCGTGAGTCGTCCCCGGATCCATTCGGTTTATCATCGCTCACGTTCGCCTCGTCCGCCCCGCGACGCCTTCGAAGCGTTTTTCTCCACACCACCGCAGTTCGGTGTATGGACCGGGACGCCGTCGTCGAGGCAATGGTCGCACTCGTCGGTGTCGGGACGCTCGCCGTCATCATCATCTGGATCGGCGCCAGCTACACCGACGGCTCGCTGACCGACGAGGGCGGGGTCGCGCTGGTCGCCGCTATCGCTTTCTTCATCGTTTTCATGTCCGTGATCGGCATCGGGCTCTCGCGACGCTACTGACGCCAGTCGGTGAGTCGATCCTCGGGCGTCTGTGTTATCCGGCGCTCGTAGTACGACAGCGGGTGTCTGATGGTCTCACAGGTCTCGTCTTTGTCCACGCAGTC
>LKMJ01001208.1_pt1 | contig 22351 bp, 21 predicted proteins | sample 643391 | NCBI WGS metagenome assembly LKMJ01 (sample SAMN04112250, study PRJNA286221) | soda lake metagenome | biome: soda lake; feature: Kulunda Steppe; material: water; isolation source: sample PL-Br10 brine of Picturesque Lake | place: Russia: Kulunda steppe | collected 2010-07
CGTCGGAACGTCGACGAAATCGAAATCAGCTTCGACAACGGACTGACTGTTGATGTCTCCGAACGGTCTGTCGTCAAAAACAAACTCGACGATGTCTGGCGAACGATGTCGACCAGTAACTAACAGCGAGGTTAAAACGAGGGGCCGCCGCTCGCGCCAGTGCCGCCGTCGCCGCCCATCATCGAAAACCCGCTTGCTTTGTTGTGGATGGTAATGCCACCGTCGCTGATCTCCATCGGGAAGATGTCGGTGTCAATATCCTGTTTTCGCATTTTCGCAACCCACACATACCGGTTGACACCCGAATCGGTCGGCGTCTGGATAAAGTAGATGTTGCCGTCAGTCAAGAAGTTCTCGAGGCCGATTTCGGTGTCGGGAAACACCGCGCCCTGTTCGTTGATCAAAAGCGAGGTCATTCCGTACTGTTTGAGAATATCCGAGAACTTCAGCAGGTAGGTTCGTTTTTCGCGTTCGTCATCGAAAAACAACTGGAACATCGTCAGCGAATCCAACACGAGCCGGTCGTAGGCTTCGGCCGAAAAGTCTTCGAGCAACGTATCCATCGTCGCGGTAAAATCGCCGTCGCTGAGCATATCCCGCTTGTCGTAGATTTTGATTTTGCCGCTGTCAACAAACTCGCCGAAGCGCTCGAAACCGATCGATTCGGCGGCCGAGCGAATATCTTCGGCTGTTTCTTCGAACGAGATGTAGATGCCGGCTTCGTCGAACTCGGTGATGCCGGTGTACAGAAACTCCATGCCAAAGATGCTTTTGCCGGTTCCGGGATTCCCGCTGACCAGCACGGTAGCGTTGTTGACGATACCGCCGTTGAGAATCTCATCAAGACCGTCGACTCCGGTTGGAACTACGTCTGACATGTTTCGTTGCACGCTACTATGTACGGCCCCTAAATGAGCCCACCGGCTCAGCATGGTTGTTACCAGATCTATTGCAAACAATCAGTAGATACATTTATACCTACGGGAGCGTGGATATCACAGTACAAATGCGTGTAGCGAATCAAACCGGCGCGTCGGGAGATTCGAAACACCAACTGCAGTTACTCGAGTCAGTATGACAGCACAAACAATACTCGTCGTCGAGGACGATACGTCGGTTACAAAACTGTACGTTCAGTTCCTCGAGCCCGACTACACCGTGCTGACCGCCGAGACAGCCAAAGAGGGAATCGACACACTAAAGCAGTCGATCCCACCCACAGAGCCAACCGACACCCAACCCGCCGACTCGGAAGCCGATACACAGATCGACGCCGTGTTGCTCGACCGGCGGCTCCCTGATGCACCGGGCGAAAAAGTCCTTGATTTTATCGAAACCAACGAACTCGATTGTCGGGTCGCGATGGTCACCGGCGTCGAGCCGGATTTCGATATTATCGATATGGGCTTTGATCTGTATCTCATCAAACCCGTCACCCGCGCTGAACTCCTCGAGGCCGTCGAGACGCTGTTTGTCCGCTCGGAGTACGGTGGCTTGCTTCGTGAGGCCGCCTCGCTGGCCTCGAAACGCGCGCTGTTGGAGTCCGAAAAATCCGACAAGGTGCTCTCGGCCAGCGAAGAATACAGCCTCCTGCTCAGGCGAATGAGCGAACTCGACGACGAACTGCTTGATCTTGCTGGCTCGCTTTCATCTGATGATTATCGGGTGATGTTCCGCGATTTGGGCAGCGCCTGACTGCGAGGTCGTCTAGTCTACAGAACCGAGTTGCGTGCCAATGATTTCGTCTGCGTGTTCGATAAATGACTGTTGGGTACCGACTGGAATCGTCGCACCCGCCGCAACGTCGTGGCCACCGCCGTCACCGCCGACTGCACGCGAAGCGGCTTGCATCACCACGGACAGATCAACACCATTGCGTGTGAGCGCGTGGTTCGCCCGTCCAGAGACCTTGATCTCGGTGTCTGACTTTTTGGCAAAGGCAATGATTGGCAGATCACGACGGACGCCAGGTGCACCAACAGCCATCCCGGCGATGATACCGACGATCGTCTCGCGGATCTCGGTACCAGCATCGAACCACTGAACGTGTTTCTCTGTGGTGACGCCTTCGGTTTTAACCCACTGGAGTCCCGCAGAGAGGTTCTGGCGGTGGTTTCGGAGCAACTGCCGAGCACACACTAAGGCAGCCTCGCGGTCGCCCAGACAGACTGCCAAGCCAACGTCAGCGCGCTCGTAGCGAGCAGTGGCGTTGAGCAAGGTCGAAAACTCACTGACATCCCGAAGTTCGGTTCCCGGCTGTTCGTTGGTAAGTTGATAGCTTGTCCCGACCAACTCGTCGATCCGATCTGCTGGTACACCGCTTGTGACCGCGCGTTTGACCAGCGCACTACAAAGCGTTTGGCGTTCGTCTGCCGAGAGATCAACCCAACAGCGCCATTCGCCGTCGCGTTTCAACTCGAGATCCAACCCGGAAAGAAACTCGAGTGTGCCGGCTGCGTTGTTCGAGATGCCAGGAATCTGGGCGTCGCTGGCGTACTCTAAGAGTTTTGGGAGCGGACGAGTCTGTTTGCCGTACAGTGTGAGATCGATTGATTCGGCGAGCACGCCCGCATCGAGACCCTCTTGGAGAATCTGCGTATTCGCCCCCCGAAGACCGTCGACGCCGGCTTGCATGTCGCCAACAGCGCCGACCACAGCAAGCCCAGCGAGATCACGGTTGTCAGTCTCGGAGTCATGAGTGTTCGCTAGCGCGCGTGCGAGAACATAACTTGCGCCCGCACCAGAAAGCTCCGAAGCTCCGTTAATCCCGACCAAAAGCGGGTTGAGATGGTACTCCGTGTTGGCGTCCGCAGGCTGGTGGTGGTCGGCGACGATTGGGGTGAACTCACCGGCGGTCTCGTGTTCGACGATAAGATCGAGTTGCCCACTGCCAAAATCCGTAAACAAGACCGTTTCGTGGTCGGTGGCTGCAACGCTCTCGAGTTCGGCAGCATCAAGCTGGGTGAAAAAGACAGTCTCGAACGGGATGTCCGCACGCTCGAGGGCAGTCCCAGCAATGGCACCGCTGGTCAGTCCGTCGGCGTCGATGTGGGAAGCCAACAGGACGGACTCAGCCGCCTGAAGCCGCTCGGCGCAGGCTGTGGCAGTCTCGGCGAGTGGGTCAATCGGGTGGGCCCTATCCATGTGGCAGGCGTTGGTCGGCATCCCGTATAAGACTCCGCTTCGTCGCTCGGATACCGAGGTGGCGATTACTCCGTGTAGCTTGGTGCGGCTGCTTCGACAACCGCCGTTGCCAACGCCGCAAAGGTCGCATCGTCGGGAACAATATCGACATCGATCCCGTAGTCTTCGGCTGTCTGTCGGGTTGGCTCGCCGATGGCACCGACAACCGCGTCGTTGAGTCCCTCGATAGCAGCATCGCGGATACCACGCTCAGCAGCGGCTTCAAGGAAGTGTGCGACAGTCAGCGAGGAGGTAAACGCCGCCGCCTCGAGTTCGCCTGCTGCAGCCAACTCCGCAGAGCGTCCCGACTCGGGTGGACGGACGAGTTCGTACAGAACCGTCTCGAACCACTCGGCGCCGGCTTCGGCAAGCCCGTCCAACAGCACGTCACTGCCGTGGTCGCTGCGGGCGACTTCGACGGTTCGACCGTCGACTTCGTCAGCCAGCATGGTAACCAAGCCGGTCGAACTGTAGACCTCGGGTTCGCGATCGACCGTCCAGCCAACCGCCTCAGCAGCCGTGGTGGTACCTGGGCCGATACTAACGAGCGTTGTTTCTGTCGGCTCCCAACCCGCCTCAGAAGCGAGTTCGACGCCGGTTTTGCTTGTCAGAATCGTATATTCGGCCTCACCCGTCGGAAGGCTGCCGGTCGGCTCGACGGCGAGCATCGGATCGGCCACCGGGGTTGCACCAAGGGACTCGAGAAGCTCGACAGCCTCGGCGAGTCGTTCGTCGTCCGGTCGAAACACCGCGAGACGAACCTGTTGACTCATGCGGTCGACCCTCCGGCGTGTTTGCCAGCAGTCTCATCCGGCTGGGTATCGAGGAAATCGACAACGGTCTCGCGAACCGACGCCACCGACCCGATAATCGTGATCGCCGGCGGCTCGATGCCTACCCGGTCGCGGACGTCGACAATGGTCTCGAGGGTACCAGTTCCAACGGTCATCTCGGGCCAGGTTGCACGCTCGACGAGCGTGACGGGTGTCTCGGGATCCATACCGGCTTCGATGAGCGTCTCTGTGTACAACGGGAGTTTGCCGACACCCATCAACACGACCAGCGTGCCGTTGGTGTCGGCCAGTGCCTTCCAGTCGGTGGCCGATTCGTCTTTCGTCGGATCCTCGTGGCCAGTGACAAACGAGACGCTCGAGACGTGATCGCGGTGGGTAACTGGAATGCCGGCGACACCGGCCCCAGCGACAGCAGAGCTAATCCCAGGGACGACCTCAAAGGGGATTTCCTTGGCTGCAAGATGTTCCATTTCTTCGCCGCCGCGGCCGAAAACAAACGGATCGCCGCCCTTGAGCCGCACGACCGTGTTTCCGGCGTAAGCCAACTCGACGAGCCGGCGGTTGGTGTACTTTTGGGGCGTCCACTCGCCGTCAGCACGCTTGCCGACGTCCTCGCGTTTGGCCTCGGGAATCTCACCGAGAATCTCCGGGCCAGGGAGTTTGTCGTGGAGTACGACATCCGCCTCGTCGATCAGTCGCCTGGCTTTGACAGTCAACAACTCGGGATCACCGGGGCCGCTGCCGACCAGATACACTTTGCCAACGCTGTCGTCGCTGCGTGTATCGACGCTGTCGTCGGTTGATTGCTCAGACATCCTCATCCCCCATGACCGTTTCAGCACCGCCTCCTTCGGTGGTGGTGTTTTCTGTCTCGCTTCGCTCGCGGGCCTCGGTGATCAACTCGGCTGCGCCGCGTTCGCGGAGATCTGCTGCAAAGTCGGCGGCCGCAGTAGCATGGTCTGCAACCGGGAGATCTCGGGTGGCCTCGATGACTTCCGTGCCGTCATGACTGAGGATCTGGGCACGAGTCTGGACGTACTCGCCCTGGAGAATCGCACTCACGCCAATTGGAGCAATACAGCCGCCGCCGACCTCCGCGAGAACGGTGCGTTCGACGGTCGTCTCGACGCGCGTTCGAGGGTGATCGACGGTCTCGCGAATCGTTTCGACGGTCTGTGGACTGCTTGCGGTGATCGCGATGGCACCCTGTCCCGGTGAGGGAACAAACGAGCTTTTCGGGAGCCGAGTCGTCTCGACGCGCTCGAACAGACCACTGCGCCGGAGGCCGGCCTCCGCAAGTACGATCGCGTCCATTTCGGTCTCAACGTGGCGTTCCATTGCCGACCGCTCGAGTGCCGAAAGCGAATCGAACCACTCGTCGGGATTGTGGGCGTTTTCTTCATCGGCCTCGAGCAAGCGTTCGTGTTCGGCCTGCAGTGTTGGGGCAAGCAGTTTTTCCAGGCGAGTATCGACGTTTCCACGAAGGGGGACAACTTCGAGGTCGGGGCGGGCCGCAAGCAGTTGGGCTTTCCGGCGAAGCGAGCTAGTGCCGACGACAGCCTCCGCAGAGAGCTTCTCGAGTGCAGTGCCGTCGGGGCTCACCAACACGTCCCCAGAGGGCGCACGCTCGGGAACACCGGCGACCACGAGGTCGGCGGGCATCTCGGTCGGCATATCTTTCATCGAGTGAACCGCAGCCTCGAGTTCGCCGGCCAAGACTTTCTCATCGAGCGACCGGACGAACGCGCCCGTTTTGCCCAGCCGGTGGATGAGTTCGTCCTGTATCGCATCGCCGGTCGTCTCGACTTCGACGAGCGAGACCGACCGTCTACGCGACGACAGCTGTGATTTGACGGTGGTAGCCTGCCGCATGGCGAGATCAGAGCCGCGTGTGGCAAGCCGGATATCCGCATCTGCGTTCATATCGGCACCTCGGGGCGGGGACTCAAAAGCCCATCAGTTCCGGCGTCGACTTCCTTACAGCGCCTTGGCGTACGCCTCGAGCGTCTCTTCGATGTCCGATTCGGTGTGGGCATACGAGACGAACTGGGATTCGAACTGGTTGGCCGTAAGGAAGATACCCTGGTCTTTCATTTCCTGCCAGAACAGTCGTTCCCAGCGGTCTGTCTCGGCGTTGGCAACGTCCGCGCCGGTTTTCGGACACGAACCGAACTGTCCGCAGTTGGGATCCTGCCGGCAGCCCCCGCTGCAGGCTTCACTGCGCTCGCTTGCCCCATTTCGCGTACATATCACTTTGAACATACTGTCAGTGCCGACGACGGTGTATTCGGGAGCCCGGTCTTTGCAGAGTTCGACCAGCCCGCTGCGGAGCGTCTCACCGAGGGCGTTAATGTGATCGTAGACGTCGTGTTTGGCGGCGTACTCGAGGGTCGCCAGCCCAGCGGCCATCGTGACCGGATGGCCCGAAAACGTGCCTGACTGGAAGACATCACCCGCGGGCGAAAAGTGTTCGATGAGATCAGCGCGACCACCGATTGCACCGACCGGAAAGCCGCCGCCGACGATTTTGCCGAACGTCGTCAGATCCGGGGTGACGCCGAATTTGCCCTGAGCACACTGCAAGCCGCCGACCCGGAAGCCAGTAATTACTTCATCGAAGATCAAAAGCGAGCCATACTCATCACACAACTCACGGAGCGATTCGTGATAGCCCTCGATAGGCATCACAATCCCATTGTTCCCCAAAATCGGTTCGGTGATGACCGCAGCAATATCCTCGCCGTGGGCGTCGAACACCTCTCGGATTGCCTCGGTGTCGTTGAACGGCACCGGCAGCGTGTGTTGGACAAACGAGTGTGGAATGCCCGCCGTCGACGGACGGGGATGTTCGGCATCACCCTCGACGAGCGTTGATTCTTGGGCACCGTGATACCCACCCTGCATGACGACGATTTTGTTGCGGCCGGTGGTTCCTCGAGCCAGTCGGATCGCCGAGACCGTCGCTTCAGTACCGGAGTTGACAAACCGAACCATCTCGACGCTCGGGACGTGACGGGCGACGAACTCGGCGAGTTCGACTTCGATCTCGGTTGGTGCGCCATACAGTGGGCCTGCAGCAGCGTGTGACTGGAGTGCCGAGGCGACAGGATCAGGCAGATCGTGGCCGTACAACAACGGACCGTAGCCCATCACGTAGTCGAGATACCGGTTGCCGTCGGCATCAATGACGTGTGCGCCGTCGCCTTTGTCAACGAAGAACGGATACGGCTGGGTCGCTCGCACCGAGGAGTTGACGCCGCCGGCCAACACTGAGAGTGCCCGGTCGTACAGTTCACGAGAGTTGTCGTGGTTCATACTATGCGTTTTTGCCCGCCGGACTTGGGCGTATCGGGATTCCATACCATCCGGAGTGTGTGGTTCGTCGCTCGTCTCGAGGCACCCGCTCGACGACGTGTTGTGTGGGGCTGTGGGTTCGGGCCGTTCGGAGTCAACCGTCCGAGTCGAGGTGGTGTGAGCGAGACGGCAGCTTTATCTCCCTGTATGTGTGAACAATTGGTACAATGGAGAACGCAGACTCCAGCGAGGATAGAGTAAGTCGGGGCAACCCGGCTGGCCGTGAAATTGCCTGCTGAGCCATCTTTAGTCGTGACTTCAACTAATACTTCCGAGTTGTACAGTGATAACTCAACTCAATCGGCGATTCCTGCATCGGACGTACAGCTACTAGACACCACACTCCGGGACGGCGAACAGGCCCCGGGCGTCTCGTTGACACCCGAAGAGAAAATCGAGATCGCCCACGCCCTCGAGGCGGCCGGCGTTGATGTGATCGAAGCCGGCAGTGCCTGTACTTCCGAGGGCGAGCGCGCCTGTATCCGTGGAGTCACCGGTCTGAATCTGGATGCCACCGTGACGAGTTTTGCCCGCGGTGTCCAATCAGATATCGATCATGCACTCGACTGTAGTGTCGATGGCATCACACTTGTCGTCCCGTCGTCGGACAAACACATCGAGACCAAAGTCGGCACGACCCGCGAGGGTGTTGTCGAGAAATCCGTCGAACTCATTGAGTATGCAACCGACCACGACCTGTGGGTCGAGTTGCTCGGCGAGGACGGCTCGCGAGCCGACCCCGAGTTTCTGGTCGAACTCGCAGCCGCAGGCCACGAGGCTGGAGCCGACCGGTTTTGTTATGCCGATACGGTCGGCCACGCAAGCCCAGAACACACCTACAGCATGGTCTCACAACTGGCCGAACTCGGCGATACCAGCGTTCATACCCACGACGACCTCGGCTTTGGGATGACGAACGTTCATGCGGGGCTCAAAGCTGGAGCGAACTTCGTCCACGGGACGGTCAACGGGATCGGCGAGCGTGCGGGCAACGTCGCCATCGAGGAGGTCGCTATCGCCTTATCCCACAGCTACGGCCTCGAGACGATGCATCTGCCCGCCGTCTATGAGTTGGCAACAACGGTCAGCCAACACACCGGCATTCCGCTCGCACCGAACAAAGCCGTTGTCGGACAAAATACGTTCACCCACGAAAGCGGCATCCACACCGACGGTACGCTCAAAGACACTGCGATGTACGAGCCGTATCCACCCGAAACGGTGGGCCGCGAGCGCCGACTCGTGCTCGGCAAACACGCCGGCCGCGCGGGTGTCGCTTCGGCGCTTTCCGAACACGACGTGGACGTAACCGACGACGAACTCTCGGCAGTCGTCGAGCGCGTCAAGAAACTCGGCGACCGTGGAAAACGCGTCACCGACGCTGACTTGCTGGCAATCGCCGAAGACGTCCAGGGACGCGACCGCGACCGATTCGTCGAGCTACTAACGCTGACGACCGCCAGCGGCGGCGATGTCCCAACCGCGAGTGTGAAACTCCGCGTTGGTGAAGAAGAACGCATTGCCGCAGGAACGGGCTCGGGGCCGGTTGATGCGGCGGTCAAAGCCGTCAAAGAGGCACTTGGGCCGGCAGCAAACGCCGAACTCGATTCGTTCCACGTCGATGCGATCACCGGCGGTACTGATGCGGTGGTCACCGTTGAGGTGGCGATGAGCCGCGGTGACCACTCGGTTAGTGTCGCCGCCAGCGATGCCGACATCACACGCGCATCAGTAGATGCGATGGTCGATGCGCTTGATCGACTGCTGGCGGCTTCTCCGCCCGAACGCCCGGTAGCAGACGACTGAGTAGGTATTGAATCCGTATTTATAAATCATCGAAGCCAGTAGCACCGCGTAGTGTTCGTCGTCGACATCAAACCCTCGGCGCGCAAGCGAAACGGCAAGGTTGGTCGGGCGGTCAACCGCGAGGGTTCGCTACGCGAGTTCGAAAGCCGGCAGGCCGCCGAGACGTGGGCCAACAAACTGTCTGGCGGTGGCCGCGATCACGTCTGGATCAAAGCCGCCCATCCACAGGATCACTCGGCAGTCGACGGCTATCTGGTCTCGCGGAATACACGTGGCCAACTGGAAGCGGCGTACGACAAGCGGCGGCGACGACTGCGCGGCGGCGACCAAAGCAACCAACAGGCTCTCGAGGACGAACTCACCTCGTTTGGGATCGACTAGACAGCATCCCAGTGTTGGTTGGCTGTTTTTGGATTTGAAACACTCGACAGCAGTGTTCGGCAGGACGATACGCGCGCTGTGCGAAGGCAAGTGTGAGAACATTACCGAAAAAAGCGTTGAGCCGTGGTCGATCATCTCTGTCGCGTCCTGGTTCAAACCGACCAACGCACAGACAACTACTCGCACAAACAGAGGACTCTCGGAGTGTTGTGTACCGAAAACGCCGAGGGGGAGATTTGAACTCCCGAGTCCGAATGGACAGTAGATTTCGAATCTACCGCCTTGGCCAGGCTAGGCTACCTCGGCTTGCATACCTACGTGTGGCGTTATCGGGTTAAAAGATTCCGGTCTACGAGGACGCTGTTTTGCGATTTTATCACAAATTCGTTTGCTGTGACCTATCGGTTTTATTCGGTTGCAGCAACCGACTCGGCGACTGCCTCGAGTTGATCGGCCGAGAGTTCAATCTGCCCGTCGGCTTTGATTTCGGCCGATCCCGAAACAGGCGTGAACTTCAGATCGTACTCGTGCCAATTACCGATTCGGGCCGTTGGATCAAGGATTTCAGCCTCGCTGAATCCCGCATTGGCGTCGGTAACGACAACCTTTGAGGCGGTCGATCGCGGTTGCGACCGCGGTTCGAGTTCGAGATCGTAGGTATGCCAGTCACCAAAGCGGGCGGTCACATCCAGAATCTCGCCCTCACGAAAGCCACCCAGCGAGTCTGTGAGTTTGTAAGACTGAGTCATTGCAACCGATAGTACGGCCTCAACACGTAAATATCGTTTTTGAGATGAACGTTTGGGCAATTTAACAGTCGTTAACTAGTTTTTGTTGTATTATACAGTAACCTGGAGTGCACTGAATACCGATACCAGCACAAGCTACGCTCTGGGAGGTGCTGGTGAGGATACGACGTGAGACTTTTTACCATGCCATACGGCGATACCAGTATGTATCAGACGATTAGCGCCGAGCAGTTCCGAGATCGCCTCGAGACAGGCGAACAGCTAACGGTCATCGACACCCGCGGTGATGAGAGCTTCGAGAGTTGGCGAATCGCAGATTCGATCCAGTATTTTTACAAACCGTTCTTCGAGTTCGATCTCGCCGATTTCAAAGCCGAAACCGGCCTCGAGCCGGACGACCCAATTGTCACCATGTGTGCAAAAGGCAAAGCCTCCGAGGATCTGGCCGCCGAGTTGGCCGACGAAGGCTACGAGAACGTCGCTGTCGTTGAAAATGGCATGCGTGCATGGAGTGGAGTCTACGATCACGTCTCTATCGAGTATAACGAGTTCACGGTGATCCAACTTCAACGACGCGCCAAGGGCTGTTTGGGGTATGTGATCGCCAGCGATGGCGAGGCCGCCGTCATCGACGCCACCCAACACACCGCAGAGTTCCGCGAGGCCGCCGATACACTCGACAGTGAGATCGTCGCCGTCTTCGATACGCACGTTCACGCCGACCACATCTCAGGAGGCCGGAAGTTGGCCGCCGAGATAGACGCTCCCTACTATCTCGGAGCGGGTGCCGTCGACCGCGGGGTTTCGTACGCATACAAAGCGCTCGAGGCCAACGAGGTCGTCTCGGTCGGTGGCCTCGAGATCAAGGCGCTCGAAACACCGGGACATACTTCGGAGATGGTGAGCTACTTGATTGGTCATGAGGCCGTTCTCACGGGCGATACGATCTTCGTCGACTCACTCGGTCGAACCGAACTTCAGTTCGGCGACGGCGATGCGACCACGGGGGCCGACCTGCTGTATGAGTCGCTTCACCGTACGCTCATGGCCGAACCAGATTCGGTCAACGTACTTCCCGGCCATTTTTCGGTCGCCAACGACGGGACGACAACCATCACGCCGGGCGAGCCAGTCGATACGACGATTGGCCTGCTTCGAACCGGCCTCGAGTTGTTAGATGCCGACCGCGAGACGTTCGTCTCGGCGCTCACGGCCCGACTTCCTGAAAAACCGCCAAACTACGAGCAGGTAATCGGGATCAACAGCGGACAGGAGACCGTCGAAAGCGACCAGCAAGCCATCGAACTCGAGTTAGGGCCAAACCGGTGTGCCGCAGAAGTCGACGCCGACTGATACCTGGTTGCGGTGAAGTGCCTCGAGATTAAGTCGGTCGAGAATCTTCGATGCTCGTGATCACGGAAATGCGTAATTTTTGAACGACCTCGAGGCACTCACCTTGTGTCTCTACAGAGAGGTGTCTGTACAACAGCAAGTAGTTGCTGTCAAACAGAGTCGAAAGCGTGCATCAAAAAGCCGTTTCGGCTGGACAGATACAGTGATCTGAGAGTCGATAAAACGCCGCTGGCCCATGTTTTTATCAGGGTAGTAACTTGCTACTGTTTTGTAATTTACAATTACCATGCGGCAAGCAACGACGCTCTCGAAGACAGTCGCCAGTGAGAGCTGTTTTGAAAGTTATTCTGATTGTTACAATGCTCTTCTAATGGGTTAGCTACTGGTGTGGAAGCTATGGATAGTAGTTGCCCGAACTGTGGGTCGATACGGGTAGAACAACGGGAAGTGGTCGAACACTGCAGTTGCGGCTGTATTCGGGAGCGATCAGCGTTTACAGATGAGTGTCCGAAATGTGAAGACACCGAAGCGAACCAGCAGCTACGAGCAGTCGGAACTATTTGCAGCTGTGAAAACTGCGATACAAACTGGCGACCACACGGCCACGATGAGCCGCCAACGGATGAATCTGGAGCACTTACAGTCCGTTCTATTGATCTTACAGCCTACCGTCGCCAATCAGTCGATCGAGGGTGGTTGATGACAGGAATTCAAGATCGGATCGGAACCCGGTCGGCAGCGATAGTTGTGGTTGTGTTGATTCTCGTTGTCGGTCTCGGTGGAGCTGCGTTCTCGACAGCATTGCTTGCCGAAGACACTGAGAGTTCGGTGGCAACTGCTGACGACGGTGAGTGGGTCGAGTACGAAACGATTGTCGTGTTTCGGAACGACGACATCCAGCCGTGGTATAAATTCGAGACGATGCAGGCAGTCGATCGCGTTTTTATTGAGGAAGATGTTCCAGTCACACTTGGTGTTATTCCAGCAGTCGAGGGAGAAGATTCACCGATCACAGAGAGTGACCAAACGTGTGAGTATCTCCAATCGCTCCTCCGAGACCATCCTGGTCAGTTTGAAATCGCTACCCACGGGTATACTCACGACCAGCGAACCGACTTTTATAACGGGAGTGAGTTCGGTGGCATTCCGAACGAAACACAATCAGCCTGGATGACAACTGGAACCGAAGTGCTGGCTGACTGTACGGGCGTGAGGCCACGGACGTTTATTCCACCGATGAACACCTACGACGACGGAACTGTCGAGGCCGCTGTTGAGGAGGACTACCGAACAATGTCTGGTGGAGATTGGTTTACAGCCGAGTATTATAACGAGACAGGCGTCTTTACTGCTGGTGGTCTTACCCACATTTCGGAAGGTGCATCGTTCATCGATTGGGAACGCGGAGAGTTCTACAGCCACTCGGAACTGCAAGCGGAGTTCAACAGCTCCTATGAGTCTAATGAGATTCACATCCAGATGCTCCACTACCAGACGTTCGAGACCGAATCCGACCGTGAAAAACTTCGGGCGTTGATCCAGCATATGAACTCAAAAGACACCGCGTTTCTGACGCTTGATCAACTTGCAACCGGCATAGAATTCGGTGAAATTCGAGAAACAGACGCTGGCTGGGAGATCCGAGAACCACTCGAGAGTTCCGATGACGCGCCTGATAGACTTGATGACTCGACCACGATAGACCACCTGTTTGCAAAGACGGTTCGATGAGTTGGCTCGAGACGGCACAGCGTCGGATCAGGGCGTTCCGGCGTCGGCTCAGTACCGCCGAATGGCCATCTATACTGCTATTTTGTTCCGCGCTGATTCCGTTTTGGTTTCTCGTTCGAATCATGCCAACCGAGACGGTGTTTGCAGTCGGCACCCTGATTGGAGTGATCGTCCTCTACGGACTCTGGTCGTACTACGTGGTCACCACAGACAGTGTCGACGACGCGTTGTTCTCGTGGAAGGGACTCTGTGTTGCCTTTGGCTGTTATGTGGTTGGTGTCGTAACACTGGGTTGGGTTCGTCTCTCAGTGACTGCTTGGGTGTACCTGTTCGCTATTGTCTTGATTTTTCTCTACTACTGGTTTATCGCGCTTGCGGCAGTGTATCACAACAATCGCTATCACGCAGACGAAACATCACCGGAGCCGACCGAATCGATCAGTATTCTGGTTCCGGCCTACAACGAGGCAGGCTACATCCAGCGGACGATTACAGCACTTCTTGATGCGGACTATCCCGATGGCAAACGCGAGATTATCGTTATCGACGACGGGAGTACCGACGATACCTACGCCGAGGCCTGCACACTGGAATCCGAGACCGTGAGTGTCGTCAGCAAAGAAAACGGCGGCAAATACTCCGCGCTAAACTACGGGCTGTTGTTTGCATCGAACGAGATCATTCTCACAGTCGACGCCGACAGCGTTGTTGAGCACGACGCACTAAGACGGATGGTCGATCAACTGGGCGAGCCCTCGGTCGGTGCAGTCGCCAGCACCGTAACAATCTGGAACCGGAGTTCACTGCTGACCAAATGCCAGCAACTCGAATACACAATTGGTGTCAACGTCTACCGGCGGATGTTGGATCTGTTCGGCATCGTGATGGTAGTTCCGGGCTGTTTGGGTGCCTATCGGCGTGAGGTGATCGACGAAATCAACGGGTTTGATCCACATACACTGACTGAAGATTTCGATATCACAGTCAAGATTCTTCGGGCGGGCTATCAGGTTCGAACCTCCGAAGCACGGGTGTACACTGAGGCTCCCGACTCATTTCGTGATCTCTACAATCAGCGACTTCGGTGGTATCGCGGTAATTATATGACCGTGTTCAAACACCGAGGGGTGCTCTCAGAGCCAACCAGCGGCTTTCTGTATCGGTTTGCCTTTCCACTGCGAGTGGTTGAGTTGTTTTTTCTCCCCGTTGCGAGTTGGATTATCCTCGCGCTCATCATCGCACTCCTGTTGGACGGATTTGTACTGCAGGTGATCTCACTGTTCGTGTTTTTCACGAGTATCGTCTTTCTTATTGCAGCTCTCGGAGTGTATATTGAGGGCGAAGAGTGGCGTCTGCTGTGGTATACGCCGTTTTTGTTGGTTGGCTACAAGCATTTCCACGACGCCTTGTTGCTCAAGAGCCTCGCAGACGTGCTACTCAAGCGAAATCTCTTGTGGACGCGCGCCACTCGGATCGAACAGCGACCAGACCAGACGACAGATTCCTCGCAAGCCACAACGGAAACGGAAACTGCAGACTGAACTACAGGTTCGTATCGAGCCACTCGAGCGAGCAGTGATCCGCAAGGAGACTCCCAGCCCGGTCATACGGTGAGCGCGCCGAGTCTGTGGGTTCGGGCCGCTCGCGACCAGCCGCCGAAAACACACACTCGAGGAAGGCTGTTCTCGCGGTCTCGTTTTCGAACAGCCCGTGTAAATAACAGCCAACAACGTTGCCACGCCGGGCTCCGAGTGCAGCCGTCGAGACGCCATCGCGACTAAACGGCGTCTCAACAGTTCCGCTCGAGTCGGTCGTTCCCATATGAATCTCATAGCCCGAAACGGCTCCAGTAGCACCTGCAAGCGGCCCTGAGCCATCGATACACAAGGTTGTATCGAGAACCTGTTTGTCCTCGTTGAACGTCGTCTCGACTGCCAGTAGGCCAACTGCCGAGACGGTTGTATCGTCATCGAGAGTGGTGCCTTCGATGCCGGCGTTGTGAATCCGTTTACCAAGCATCTGATAGCCGCCGCAGATCCCAACAATGGGGCCGTCGAACGCCTGTAGTCGCCGGTCAAAGCCCGCCTGCTGTATGGCCAGCAGGTCATCGACCGTGTTTTTCGTACCCGGAATGACGACCGCATCGAGGCCGCGCAATTCGCTTTCGAGTGGAACGTAAGCGATTCGAACCCCAGGCTCATCAGCCAGCGGCTCGAGGTCTGTCACATTCGAGGCTCGAGGCAGTCGCGGAACCGCGATTGTGACGGTGTGTGCTGCGTCGACACCATCGTCGTCGCCGACGACGGCCCGCTCGTCGGCCGCAGGGAGTGCGAGACTGTCTTCTTCAGGTAATCCAGGGTCGTCGTAGGGAATCACACCGAGTACCGCAACGCCAGTTTTCTGTTCGAACGCCTCGAGTCCCGGCTCGAGCAGCGAGCGGTCACCACGGAACTTGGTGATGATCACGCCCTGAACCTGCGTGCGAATGTCTTCGGGCAGTAACTCGAGAGTACCGACGAGCGAGGCGAACACCCCGCCGCGTTCGATATCGGCCACCAAGAGTATCTCAGCATCGGCGAACCGTGCGGTTTCGACGTTGGCCAGATCCCGGTGTTGGAGGTTGATCTCGGCAATTGAGCCTGCGCCTTCGGCAACGATTAACTCGTAGTCCGAAGCGAGTCGGCGGTGGGCGGCTTCGGCAGCCGCACGAGCGTCCTGCCAGTGAGTCTCAAAGTAGCTGCCGGCCTCGAAATGTCCTACTGGACGGCCATCGACAATGAGTTGTGACTGACCGCCGCCGCGTGGTTTGAGCAAGACGGGATTGCTGTCGGTTGTCGGGGCGAGACGAGCCGCACGGGCCTGGACGTACTGAGAGATACCGATTTCGCCGTACGGCTGGCCGGCCGACTCCGAGTGGTTGTCGACGGTCGCAGGTGCTCGCGGCACCACTCGAGCGTTATTGCTCATGTTTTGGGCTTTGTATGGGGCGACCGAAACGCCGCGGTCGGCCAACAGCCGGCAGAGGCCAGCGGCAACAGTGCTTTTGCCGACGTGGGAGGCGGTGCCGGCGACCAGAATCGTTCGGGCCATACTGTCGCTCAGTATTCGGTGCCGCGCCGGGCGCGCTGGCCGGCGTCCATCGGGTGTTTTTCCTTACCGATCTGGGTGACGAGATCCGCGCTGTCGTACAGATACTCGGGTTTCGTGTGGCTGCCCGTAAGCACGAGCTCGAGGTCGGCAGGTTTGGTCTCGACGAGTTCGACGACTGCCTCAGGGGCGACTAACTCACGGTCTGCGGCATAAAGGAGTTCATCCAGGATCAACATGTGGACGCCGTCATCTGGCGAACTGTCGAGGGCAAACGGGGCAGTATCCGCCGACTCGGCGGCCGAAATGAGTTCTTTGGCGCGTTCGAACCCTGCTTGAGCGTCAGATTCGTGGTCGGCCTCTTGGCTACCGTCGGCCATACCGTGCCAGCCGTAGTGGCCCGTGTTTTCGTAGCTGAAACCAGGCATGGCGGCAATAGCGTTGTACTCGCCACGGACGTCTTCGACGCTGTCGGCACCGCCTTTCATAAACTGTAGCATATGGACGCGAAAGCCGTGGCCCGCAGCCCGAAAGCCCATTCCCATAGCGGCGGTTGTTTTTCCCTTGCCGTCGCCCCAAAACAGCTGGACGAGACCAAACTCCGGTGGTGTGCTGGGTTCGATTGGGCGGGCTTCGGGACTGACGCCTTTGCCTGGGGTACGGCGGTGGGCGGGTTGCTCAGGTGGATCCGGATCGCTCATACCAGCTACTGTATCCCAGTGGCTATGTTGGTTGTGTTCGCCGGCAAAGTGGCCGCCGACCACTCAGGGCGTGAGCACTAGTTTTCCAAAGAAACTGTCTTCGAGTACTGCCCGCTGGGCGTCGGCTGCGTCTTCGAGCCCATAGGTTTCGGCAACAGCGATCTCGAGATCACCGGCATCCAACAGTGCGGCCACCTTCGAGAGCCGCGGGCGGAAATCTGGCGTATTGAACATACTCATCAGCCTCAAAGAGAGGTCTTTGCCGCGAGCAGCCGACGAATGACTAAAGCCGACCTGTGGGTCTTTTTCGCCAATACCGACCACACGACAGCCGGTAGCGGCAACCTCAGCATCAAAGGAGAGATACTCGTGCATTCGGTGGTCCAGAATCACGTCGATACCAGCTGGTTGTCCAGAGACTGCTCGGACAGCCTCCAAGACAGCCTCAGCTAGGTCATCACGGCTGTACTCGAGGACAACGTCCGCACCCAGTTCAGCAAGCCGGTCGTGGTAGTGGGGTCTGGCAGTGGTGATCACGTGTGCGCCGGCGGCCGCGGCGAGTTGGACAGCGGCGTGTCCGACACCGCCCGAGCCGCCATGAATTAGACACCGGTCGCCGACCTGGAGTTCGGCGTGTTCGATCAACCCACGCCAGGCAGTGACGGCGGCCACTCCGGCTCCACCCGCGGCGATGAGATCAACGCCCTCCGGGAGGACAACGAGTCGGTCGGTCGGGACGGCGGCGTACTCGGCGTAGCCGCCGTAGTGATCGTTGCCAATCGCCGTCCCATAGACTGGGTCACCCTTGCTGAACCCCTCGACGGTTTCGCCGACTTCGGCGACCGTGCCGGCCACATCGATGCCCGGAATCATCGGCAGGGCGAACGGTTCGTAAGCACCCTCTCTGAAGTAGGTATCGACGGGGTTGACGGCTGCGGCGCGAACCTCGACAAGCACCTCATCGGCGGCTGGGTCGGGGCGGTCGATTTCGTCTACCTGTAGTACATCGGTGCCACCGTAGTCGTGAAAGCGAACAGCGCGCATACCGAAACATCGCGCGCAGTCCTCAAAAAGCGGCTGGCTCACGCCGTTGGGTCGCTGGTGGCCTCAGAAACCATCTCACCCAGTCGTTCGATGCGCTGGTCGGTGGGTGGATGCGTACGGAACGGCGTTGGCAGGTCGGTTTCGTCGGCCGGCGGCAGGATGTCGAGTGCGCCAGCCGAGCGTTTGAACTCCCGAAGGTCTTCGGTGGGCCGGCCCCGATTGCCCGCAAGCGTCTCGAGGGCGCTGGCCAGAGCAGCCGGCGAGCCCGTCAGTTCGGCGGCCCCTCGGTCGGCGGCGAACTCACGGCCTCGTGAGAGCAACGCGAGGCTGCCCAGACAGAGCCACGTCTGGACGGTGGTGACCGCGGTAATGAGTGCCCAACTCAGCAGTTGGCCGATGTAGACGAACAGGACAAGCCCGTAGGTGTAAACCGGCTGGAACCGGGGGCGTTCGTCGCTGCCGACGTGTTCGGCGATCAGCAACGGAACCAACAGATGGCTCATCAATCGCCCGTCGCCGTTGGCCAGATGGCTGATCTCGTGGGCCAACACGGCCTCGAGTTCGTCGTCGTCCAACGCACGAACGAGCCCACGCGTAATGACGATTGTGCCGCTGGCTCGACCACCCAGTGCGTAGGACTCCGGGCGCATTCTGGTGACAATTCTGAGTTCAGGTTCGGGAATGCCTGCCTGCTGGGCGAGTCGCCGGGCCATCGAGGCGACTTTGGGATGCCGCTCGAGCGCCAACTGTCCGGTAGTACCGAGTTCGGTTTCGAATGCGCGAATTTCGGCTTTGACGGGCTCGAGATAGCGAATTGGAAGCAGACACAACCCAACAAAAAGCATGCCACCGAGGAGTGTCGAAAGCGAAAACCCACTGAGCATGCCGGTGACCGCAGTGCCGACAGCCGGAGTGGTAAACACCGAGACCAGATAGACAGCCGCGAGCAGTCCACCGACGACCATCCCACCGGCGACTGCTGCGGCCACAAAGACGATCGAGACGGACACGAGCGCGACCGCTCCAAGCGAGACGAGCATACGAACCGCAAGCCCAAGCCCGAGTCGAGTTCCGCCGATCATTACCGGCTTTTGTCACGGCTGACAGATACCAATTACTGCTTACGGTTCGCTTTTGAGTTCCTTTCGTCCCGTCACCGTCTCAGGAACCAGCCGAAACGTTCGGAAGGGAATCTCCGAGGGTGGGCGTTCGAACACATCAACGGTTGGGATATCGACAGCCCACAACCCCTGGAGGGCTGCTGAATCGTACGGAGCGTCGGTTACCTCAGTGAGTCGGCCAGTGGCAACGATGCTTCGCCAGCCGGCGTCTGTCTCACGATGGACAACAAACGAAACAGGGTTCTCGAATAGATCGTGTTTCCGGCTCCCATTGGAGGCTGAAAGCCGAAAATAGATGCTGTCAGCGTCGGCAAAATAGCCGTAGGAAACAGGGATCGACGCCGGTGGCTCATCGGAGGGTGTAGCGAACGATAGCACACCAGTGCCGCCGTCACCAAGGAACTCATCGCGTTCGTCGTCGGTCAGCGCAACCCAGCGAAGCCCCTGCATAAGCAGTCATTCGGGAGGGGGCTACAAAATCGCTCACAGCCGTCGAAAAACCAGACTGTCAGCCGCCTGGACTACTCGAGGAAATCAGGTTCCTCGCGTTTGGCCTCTCGTTCCTCGAGGAGGTGCTCGAGGAATGCGTCGGGATCGACGTCTTGGGCTTCGCGTTCGTTTCGATCTCGAACCGAGATGGTGCCGGCTTCGACCTCGTCGCCGCCGACAACCAACATGTACGGCAGCCGGTCAGTCTGAGCCTCGCGGATCTTGCGGCCAAGCGTCCAAGATCGGTCTTCGATGCCAACGCGGAAGCCCGCATCCTCGAGGTCGTTTTTGAGGCGGTGGGCATACCCCAACTCGTCGTCACTGATGGGCAGAATACGAACCTGTTCGGGCGCAAGCCACAGCGGGAACTTGCCGTTGTAGTGCTCGATTAGCACCATAAAGAACCGCTCGAAGCTGCCATACAGCGCGCGGTGGATCATCACCGGACGGTGGTCTTCGTTGTCCGCGCCCGTATAGCTGAGATCGAACCGCTCGGGCATGTTAAAATCGAGTTGAACCGTTGGGCCGTCCCACTTTCGGCCGAGAGCATCCGAGAAAGCGAAATCGATTTTCGGGCCATAAAAGGCACCATCGCCGGCCTCAAGGTCGTAGTCCATACTGGATTTCTCGAGGACGGCCTCGAGTTGGGATTCTGCCTGTTCCCAGATCTCGTCGCTGCCGACTGATTTCTCGGGGCGCGTAGCGAGTTGCACCTCGTAGTCGAGATCAAACGTCTCGAGCACACGGTTGATCATCGACATGATGTCGTCGACTTCGCGTTCGATCTGGTCTGGGGTACAAAACAGGTGGCCGTCATCAATCGTAAAGGCCCACACACGTGAGAGTCCAGAGAGTTCGCCGCGCTGTTCTTTACGGTAGACTTTCCCGTTTTCGGCATACCGGACGGGCAGATCCCGGTAGCTCCAGGAGTGTTCGTTGAAGATCGTCGCATGGCCGGGGCAGTTCATCGGTTTGAGGCCGTACTCCTCGTCGTTAACATCGAGCAGGAACATGTCATCGACGTAGTTGTCGTAGTGGCCCGACTGCTTCCAGAGTTCAGTTCGAAACAGGTGAGGCGTCTCAACGTACTCATAGTCATACTCGTCGTTCATCGCCTCGCCGTAGGCCTCGAGTTCGCGGAGGACAGTCTTGCCGTTGGGGTGATAGAGCGGTAATCCAGGGCCGGTGACCGTTGGAATCGAAAACAGATCGAGTTCCTGGCCGAGTTTGCGGTGGTCGCGTTCTTTGGCCTCCTCGCGCATGTTGAGGAACGCTTCGAGCTGGGACTCCTTTTCGAAGGCCGTCCCGTGGACGCGGGTGAGCGTATCGTTCGTTTCGTCGCCACGCCAGTACGACGAAGAGATATTCAGCAGTTTGAACGCCCCAATGTTCCCGGTCGAAGCGACGTGTGGGCCTTTACAGAGGTCTTCGAACTCGGCCTGCTCATAAAAGGAGATCTCTTGGTCTTCGGCGGCTTCATCTTCGAGGATCTCGAGTTTGTACTCGTTTTCGCCCTCGTATTTAGCGATGGCTTCCTCGCGGTCATAGAGGGTGCGTTCGATTGGGTAGTCTTCGTCGATAATCTCGGCCATTTCGGCTTCGATCTCCCGAAGGTCGGCTTCCTCGAGTTCGACGCCCGTGATATCGTAATAAAATCCCTCGTCAGTCCACGGACCGATGGTGAGTGTGGCCTCCTCGTGGAGCCGAAGCAGTGCCTGGGCGAAAACGTGGGCTGCCGAGTGTCGGAGCACCTCGAGATACTCGTCGCTTTGGTCGGTGACGATTTCGATGCGGTCGCCATCCGAGACTGGTGTGGCTTTATCAACTAACTCGCCTTCGATCTTGCCGGCGACCGTATCGTTGCCTAATCCAGGGCCGATTTCGTAAGCCACGTCTTCGACCGTTGCATCCGCCGGAACGCCGAGTTCCGTGCCGTCCGGTAGGATGACTGCGATATCGCTCATGTATTTCGGAAACCGACTAGTGGGGATAAGTGTTGTTGGATGCGCCTACCTGGAGGGACATCTCGAGGGATCTACAGTTGAACAGGCCGAGTGCCTCGGGGTCTCGCAAATCGCAAAGCGATTTGCTGGATACGGGAAATGTTTGCGTTCCCTTGAGTTGTCCCCGAGGTACTTCACGACAACAACGTCGCTGAACAGCGGTGTATCACACAGTCACCAACAACTTGCAACGATGTTCCCAGGAGTGTTCACAATATCAACCACCGCAGCGGTGTCGATACAGGTGTTCGCGGTCAGTTTCGTGGTCGGTTGGATCGCTGATCGTCTCGAGTGTGATGTCTTCGGTAATCTCGAACATGCTGATGTGGCTGAGTTCGGTTCCGTAGTCTTGTTCGTAGACCGTACAGATGTACTCGCCATACTGCCGAGTGAGTTCGCCGTCCGCGCTGCCGCGTCTAACAGCGTTCGTGAATCACCCCGAGGTCAAGCCTCGGGGCTTCCTGCTTCCACGACGTGACTTGCAGATACACGCTGGAAACCAGCGGTATCCACAGCGGTCACAGTCTCCACAGGCGTAGATTCGGGCCATCCCAG
>LKMJ01001209.1_pt1 | contig 22349 bp, 25 predicted proteins | sample 643391 | NCBI WGS metagenome assembly LKMJ01 (sample SAMN04112250, study PRJNA286221) | soda lake metagenome | biome: soda lake; feature: Kulunda Steppe; material: water; isolation source: sample PL-Br10 brine of Picturesque Lake | place: Russia: Kulunda steppe | collected 2010-07
AAGCAACGTCCAATCTACGCACGGGAAGAGACGTGGGACAAGGTTGAAGACTTAAAGTACTACGCAGATGGTGAACTCCGAGAGTCCTACAACGTCCGTAACGCTGAAACGAGAGAGTTCGATGAGGCGCTTGCTGAACTCATCATTGAAGAACTCACCCCTGAACAGATCGCTGCCAAACTCGCTGAAATCCGCGGGTTCTGATCGCTGTGGAAACAGACCCCACACCGTTCCTGTCGATACGTTTGACGCAGTAGTTTTACAGGAGTAGTGTGTAGAGTCACGTAATGAATATCGGTCTTTTTCAGATGGCGCAAGTAGCTGCTGGGGTTTCTACAGCAGCTCCGTTATTCATGCTCACGTTTCAGTCGATTCAATCCGGGAACATTGAACAAGCTCTCGCCTTCGGGGTGATTGGTGTTGTCGCGTTCTTTCTTCCCGGGTTCCTTATGAAGCGCTTGTACGCACGTGCCGTTGCGTTCAAAGACCGCATTGTGACGAGAATCACATCGTCTGTCCGATCCATTGTTACAGCACCATTCACAGGCAAATCAGACGCGGTAGATAACGATGGGGCGCAACCAGCAAGTGAGTCTGAAAACTCTGACTGATCAAGAACTTGCACCCGGTGTTACCGAGTTCACTGTACCGGTTTGAGTAGGTTTATAGAACTGCGATTGTAACCAGATGATAATGAAACACGTCTCTGATATTCTCATTGTCGGGGGTGGTGATGTGGGGGCGACAGCTGCACTCGCGTTACGGAAATTCAACCCCGATGCGTCTATCTGTGTTGTTGATGATTTTGATCATGATCCGCCGGCTGTCGGGAAAAGTACGTTCTCACTCATCCACCAAGTGTTGTTTAAACAGTTGGAGTTACCGCTTCAAGAGTTTGTCCGGGAAGTGAAACCGGTTTGGAAGTTCGGAGTTGAGTTCAACGACTGGTTCGACAACGACCCGTTTTTAGCACCATTCACGACCGATAAATTCCCCGTAACGGAGACGGTTGCTGAACAGAGAGATGAGTGGCTTTACCGGTATCAATCCGGTGACTTCACAACGCTCTCAGCAGAGCTTCTGAAACGTAATCGCACACCGCTTATTGACAGTCGTATCGAACACCACGACACAGCGTTTCATTTGTCGTTACCTCGATTCAACCCGTACCTTCATCAGGTCTGTCAACGCCGGGGGATTGAGCTTATCAACGACCGGATCACGAACGTCAGTACAAGCGATGGAATGATTTCCAGTGTCGAAAGTGAGACTGAAACGTATGATGCCGATTTGTTCATTGATGCTGGCGGGTTTAACAGACCGTTGTTCAGTCAGTTACAGGTCCCGTACGAGGAGTTTGATCTCCCGTATGACGCTGCTGTGAAAGTAGAATTCCCGATCGGGCTGGCTGAGATTCATCCAGCGACCGTCGTTGATTCTGCGTCCGCTGGCTGGACATGGCAGATAGACACCGTTGATGGTCGTGATGTTGGGTACGTGTACAGCACATCACACACAACGGAGTGTGAAGCGATACAAGAGTTGTGTTCCCGGTTCCCGCGTGCTGAGGGGCAAGACATACAATCAGTTTCGTTTACTGCTGGAATGCATACTGAAGCATGGCGTGGGAACTGCGTTGCTCTCGGGAATGCGTACGGATTCATCGAACCGGTTCAATCGACCGCGTTAACTGTTGCAATCCAGTCAGCGATTACGCTTGCAGAGTTACTCGCAAGCCACAACCACTATTTGAACGGGAGAGTGAAAGACGCATATAATACGCATATCACGCGCCTCTGGGACGATGTTCACAACTTCATCAAGCTCCATTACGCGTTTATTGAACCAGACACGGAGTTTGAGCGTACTCTCGTCAATGCAACGAGTGATGTTATTGACTCGTACGCGAACGTTCGCGTCTACGATGAACATGGGTTCACAATGCAGGATTGGCACGATACCCACACGTTCCCACCGGAAGGGTTCAGGGTACCGCTGACTTGTTGGATGCTGTATCACTTAGGCGTTGACTCAACGCACTACGACGAGCTCATCGCGTCCGGTGTGGAGCCAGATTCAGCGGTTGTTGATCGGATTCAGTCACTGAACGATGAGTACAGCGAACAGGCAACGTCGTTCATGACCTACCCGGAAGTGTACGGCAACAACTGACTGCGAACACAAACAGGTAGAAACTAACGCGGGGGTTCCCGGGGAGTTTCACTCGGGGAGATCGTCAGGGTATGCTGCAAGGACGCCTTCGTCGTCTGTTTCTGCTGCGTGCCAAATGAGTTCACCCGTCCCGTCCTCAGGGAACTCAAAGTCAGCAGCAATTACGTCGCCGCGTGAAATGGTTCCGGTAACGGTTCCATCCTCGTCGATGTAGTCTTCGGATGCGTTGAACGTTGGTGAGAAATCACCAGCACCGGATAACCGGCTCGTGTTTTCTGGGGTGATGTCCTTGTCCCCGAAATGGAAGAAGGTGAGTTGTTTGTCTTCAGCGTTGTAACTGGCGTTAATCTCGGTTTGCGGTGCGTGGCGTCGCGGGGGGAGCGATAACGTTTCAGACGCGAATTCTTCCTGGCCGTACTGGGTGGCACCGTCTTCAAACACAGCTCGTTTCGGGTCGTAGTCTGGTTCTTCAACTTCAACGAATTCACCCTCTTCATTGACATACCCCTCTTCTGGCGGTTCAACTTGTTCTGGATCGATTCCAGGGACGAACGAAAGCGTCACGTCAGTCTCTCCAGTCAGTGAGTACCCCGTCATTTGCAGCTCATTGGCCCCTGGGACTTGGTAGATATACGAAATAATTTCTCCTTGCTGAACTGGCTCTTCCAAGTACCGCATGTCAGCAATCGATCCATCGACCTGTGCTTGGATATTTAACCCAGCCGGGATTTCGTCGCCGCCAGCGTGCACTGCGATTACTTCGTATAGTGGCGAGTCTTCGGCGTCTGCGTAGTCGTGTTCACCGGGGCCGTAGCTTTCGTAGACGAAATCGACATTGAAATCCAGTTCTGTTACATCGATTTCCTCAACGCCGGAACCCCCGATACATCCAGCTAACGACGCTGTTACTGTGCTTGCGATTCCTGCCATGAACAAGCGTCTTTTCATATGTTTCTCTGCGTTACAGTCGGTTACACTACTACTTAAACAGTCGGTATTCGCGTGTCAAAGAGTGTCTCGACGGGTTGTTTGTTACTCGATTTTAAAGTACGGCTCTTCGATCCACTCTGATCGGCAGTCTTTGTTAGGGCAGCGTGACGGGATGTTTACCAGGTTGTTCCAGTTATCGAATCCGCAAGAACGGCATTCAGCCGGCGCAATGTACAGCGTTTCATCTCCGTTGAGCGATTTACGGATCTCTTCAACTTCTTCAATTACCTCATCAACTGTGAGTTGAATGCCAACATCATCGAGTGCATCACTGATCGCTGTCGGGTGGATTGACGGGCGGTTACGGAGTAACTCAGTAATATGTTGCCGTCGCGTACGTGCTTGCATCTCACTCATCTCCTCAGTACATCTTTCGTTACACGGCATCAAAAACGCCCGGGTATTCACCTGCCAATACAACCGACTAACGTTTATATAACAGTATTGCAAAAGGTACTGTAGGAATAAGCAGGCGTGTCTCCCTCAAACTAACCACTGATTCAACCATGGAATATGACGAATTCACGGGCTCTGATAATCCGAAGGTAGACGAAGATCCGTACGAGGCGTTCCTTTCGAAAGGGGGGTTCGAAGAGATATGGCAAACGATAGAAGGGAATACGTTCGCTATCACTGAAGATACGATTTTCATCGAGAAGGGGATCGGTCCACTCGATGATACGGACATCGAATTTGACCGGGTTGATGAATACGAGGTTGCCGTCAATCATGCACGACGATCGCCACTTCTTTTCGTCCCGTTCGCGTTGACCGGCATCTTTCTCCTGATGAGTTGGGTTTTCGGTGAAGCAGGGTTTGGGACAGTAACACTCATCCTCGCAGGACTTTCCTTCGTTGGTGGGTGTATCCTGGTCGTTCAACACCGGAACAAAATCACGGAAGATACCTATATCACAATCAAGATTGGACGGTTTTCCGAAACCGTCGGGATCAACGGGAACGTCAAACAGCGAGTTACCGAACTCCTTGACCCACACATTGAACGACACATACCGGAACCCGAAGAACCTGGTGAGGAAAGTTCGTAGTGAGAATGGACACGTTGCTGAACACAACGTCCGTTGTCTGAAATACGGAGATTGAAGGTGGGCAAACACGAACGTAGCGGTAGTTATGGAAAGCCAGATTGAAGTGTCACCGGATGGTGCCACTATTGAAGAGTTGGTTACAGAAGCCAAGCGACGGAATGCTTGCGTGTCGATCTATGCACGGTGTGAAGTGCTATACGATGGTCGTGCGGATGCGTCTCTGTCAACTGGTGACCGGTTAATTCTCTACAAGCAAGACGGGTCTGTGGGAGTTCACACAGAGGCTGGGCCCAGTCCGACTAACTGGCAAACAGCAGGCGCGCGTCTTCGTGTTCCGGAAACTGACCCGTTGACGATTACGTCAAAGCAAACTGACCCGGATGAGATTCTGAAAATTACGTGCGAGGAAGTGTATCATGCTACGCTTATGCCGATGGATGATTACGCTGAGCTCAATCTACGGGGCTCCGAGTCTGACCTGCAAGACTATATCTACGATAACCCTGAGGTGATTGAGGATGGGTTTAGAAGCGTTGAGAAAGAACGTGAGACGAAAGCCGGCCCGGTTGATATTTGGGGCTATGATGTTGATGGTGAGCCTGTTTTACTGGAGTTGAAACGCCGGACAGCCGGGCCAGATGATGTCGACCAGTTGCGCAGGTATATCGATCATTTGGATATGGATGTGCGTGGGATTCTTGTTGCCCCGTCGTTCTCTGATCGGTCACTTGAGCTTCTTTCAGAGCACGGATTAGAATACCGTGAGGTTGAGCCCCCGTCAGCAGGCCGTGAGACACACCACACGCTGGCTGACTTTTGAACAAGCAACGGTTCTGTTGCCAGGACGGGTTGTCACCCGATACAGACTCTGTCGGCGTCAGGAGTTCGAGGTACCGTTGTTACGGTTGATCGTCGGTACTGTCGAAGATGCCAGTTAGTCGGCGTTGGCCACCGATCCGTTTCACTCGGTTGTCCTTCGCTGTGTTTACAGCTTCTTCAGTAAACCGGTTCGTGTGGTCAGTGTCGGCGCAGTCATCGCAGACGCGGAGTGTTCGACCTTCTTCACGGCCGCGTCGTTGAACGTGTAGGAACTGGTCTTCAGGCAAGACACCACCGCATTGCCGGCAGTATGAGAGGTGTGGTGCGCCTGCAACACCCAGCGCGAGTAACTTGGTGTCCTCGATGTGCGGTTCATGAATTCCAAGATGGCGAACGCGCGCCGTTAAAAATGCGTAGTAGTTAATTCCCGTGACCAGTTCGAAGTCGTACATGTGAGTGTCGCTCCGCATCCCTGCCATGTCATTCAGATGATCAGCGTCTCGCCCATCATTATGACTGTTCTCTGGATCCCACTCTGGCAAGAGATCGACCGGGTATCCACGTAGCCAATCAAGTTTACATTGCCGTAACCGTTCTTCTTCCAACCGGGTTTGCAATTCAGTTACGATTTCATGTCGTGCATCGTGATCGGGGTTCCGTGCGGTGAGTTCTTCAAATGCGTCAAGTGATTCTGAGAGAATTGCGTTGCGAAGGTCTTCAGGGTGCGGGATTTCGAATTCAAACACGGTTTCCGGGCGTTTGTCGCCACTATACATGATCGTGTCTTCACACCAGTTAATCTCGCTGTCGGTGAGCTCTCGTTCGACTAACGGGACTTCAGCATACACGGTATTTACTCCGTGGATTTCGAAGGGTTTCTCTTCATCAAGGGTGTCTGGATGCGCTGCAGTTCCGACACGAACTGTATCCTTCGATGAAACGTACGTGTATAGGTCAGGGTAGTCGCGCGTCAACACGTTTTGGTCACGGTACGAAATGTCGTGCCAACTCTTCGTGATCACCGCGAGACGATTTCCGCGGTCTTCAATCCGTGAGATCGAGTCGTATTCACTCATGAATTAGTCTACGTTAGATTTCGTGACGATATACATCAAAACTCGGATTCTCAATGATGGTACAACTCAAAAGAAGGGCGGTAGTGTACGAAGGAGAACGGCAGTGTCGGTGAAGAACTGACTACTCTTCACCCATGCCGCTGTCGTCAATGATGAACTCCCAAGTCACTGGGCGCTTATCACTGACGCCGTGGACCGTTGCGAGGCGTTTGTGGGGTGGTTCAACACTCCCTTTGCCGATGCGTGATGTCCATTCATCAGCTGGTTTCGGGCTCGGTGATTCGTACACCATCGGTCCGTTCTGAATGGGCTCACGTTTTGATTCGTGGTAGTGTCCGCGGTATCCTACGTCGAAGTTCTGTTCGTTAAGCCAGCCACGCCATCGGTTTCGACCGGAGCTCGTTCCGATGTGTTCGAGGCTGTCCTGGCCGTGCGTGAGGAAGCCTTTCCACGTGCCACCACGCATACTGAACGTTCGGAACCACGTTGCTTCTGCGGTGGTGAAGTGAACGTTATCGTATTTGCTTTCACGGAGTCGATCGTCTAACCATCGGTAACACACCAAGTCCATGTTCGCTTGCTTGGAGACACCTGACGCTCGTGTTTTCCCGTGATTTCCGGGTTGACAGACGACGTTCACCGTTTCGAATTGATCGGCGAAACTCTTGATTTGCCGAGTCATGACGTTGACCGCGTCCGTCATTTGATCAGCAAGCATAGTTCTGATGTCATATGCCTGACCGTCGTAAATATTCTCATTCGTAATCATGTCTCCCCCATACAGGACATGGATTGTGTCGAACTCAGCGACGTTTGCCATGAGATCCCGAAGTTGCAGTGTCTTCCCAGTGATGTGATCCATCACTTCGACTGCGATTTCTGGGGAGTAAATGACGTTCCCGCGTTGATCTTCAACTACGTCGCCCATGTGCAGGTCAGTGACGTGGACAACCATATCTTCGTTTCCGGGCGATGGTTTCTGTGGTGCGATTAACTCATCTTTTCCTTTGAGTCGTCGCAATACGGTTTCTTCCACCGCGGTAACGAAGTCATTCGCTTCGCGTGTTTTCTGGCCCGTGTTTTTCGTGCTGACACGCCGTGATTTCTGATTATCCGGTGCAGCGTACACACCGTTTTCAGCATCGTACGGAAGGTTGTACCCTTTCGAACGGATGTCAGCAACATGGTCATGGATTGTTGATGTTGTTACGCCCATTCGCTCCGCTAACTCCGGCCCACTAGCCGGAAGATAGTGGATTAACTCACGTTGCCGTTCACTGAGCTCCTTCATACTGACTTACACCGGTGTTACACGTAAATACTTAAAAATGATTGGTAATACCGGACGCCGAAACGCGTAACTCGTGCTCAATAACCGACCGACACCCTGTCATTTATATACTACTGCACTTGAACGGTGTGTGGGTAATGAGTTACGTAGATTGAACAGCAATATACTGCTCTCGTTACAACGTGTTACAGAACAGTGGCCGCGTAAACCGCTAATTGAGACCAGTTATACAAGATGTGAGCACCGGTTGGGACAAGAATATTCCCCGTTTTTGCGTACACCCACCCGAAGATAATCGATCCACCGAAAATGATGACAATTGGGATCGTAGATTCGACGAGGGAAGCAATTAACAGGTAGCCAGGTAGATGAACCAGTGCAAAGATCACACTGGTGATTAGAATCGCTGGCCATAGAGTAAACGATTCAGTGAGCCGTTTCTGTACAACGTTCCGGAACAGGAATTCTTCAGCTGGTGCATTGAAGAACAACACAATGACTGCGAACAGCGCTATCATATGGAGTTCTGAACCGATTAAATCAGTTAGAATCGTATCACTGACGGGAATGTCTAAGAAGGCGATTACGATGTTTCCAACGAGGAATACTGCAATACTACCGACTGTTCCAAGGACGATGTATTTGGCAGTCCGTTTGGTAGGGGATTGTACGTCAATGTATTCACGGCCACGGGATGTACGGTGAAGATAGTAATACCCAACAAGGAACATGCCGATGAACGAGAGGCTGGTGGCAATGAAAAAGAATAGGTCACCGTATAGACCGGGAGTTTCAGCCATGAGGAGTTGGAACGGGATAGAAAGAAGATCGCCAACGATCATAGCTACTAATACAACACCGGTCATGAACAGAACCAGTTTAAATTTACTGAATGGAGTACTCTCGGTTTGATGGGGTGTACTTGGCGTTGACTGCATCACTGAAATATTTGTATACGTTCCGTAAGAAGGCTTGTCTTTCAGTGCTTCCGCATCGGAAAGACAACTCGAAATGAGGGGGGAGAACACGGGAAGAGCCGAAGCATCCTGGTGCTGTGAGGATGAACAACAGAATCTCAGCATGACCGTTCTGTGCTGAAGTGTTCGTGAACGCCAACGCTTTAGGCGCTGTAACAAGTATTGCATATTACAATGAGTACAACCAAGGATGTGGAAGATGTGAAAGATGAGGTCAGCAGGTTCTTACAGACGAATTTTCCACAGATTCAAATGCACGGCGGGAACGCTCAAATCCAGCACTTGGACCTTGAAGAGAAAGAAGTTCTGATCCAGTTGGGTGGCGCGTGTAGCGGGTGCGGTATTTCCCCGATGACGATTCAGGCACTCAAATCCCGGCTCCCGCAGGAAATCCCGGAAATCGATACCGTGTACGCTGATACTGGTGACAATTCAGGGGGGATGACGCCATCGTTTGCTGGTGAAACAACTGACGACGAAGAGGCCACCGACGCTCCATTCTGAAGACGACAATTAGAGTTACGCGTTACGTTTCGTTGTATCGTATCCACACGTCATTCCACTCGCTCTTGCATGGATTTGATTCCCTCATAGGGTTCATCGCCTGGAGTGTGGACTCTGGCAACAATTTTCGCTTGTGTCCACGATGGGAATGGTGACAACACTTCATGGTACGAGACAGGGATGTCAAGTCGGTTCTGGTATTTCAGACCTGTAACTGGGTGACCGCCAATGTCTCGTGCTCGACGGAGTGCTGCTACTGCCCGGTAGTATTGAGGAAGTGTGCTTGGGATGTGCTGTGGTTCTTCAGCAGCAATCGATGTGGCATTAGTCCATGAATCGAGATTGTTGATGATGGTCCGGACTGATGGTCGAAGTCCCGTGTTACGGTACTCTGTAACTGTGAGTTCTGTTACCGGTTTTCCAAGCATCCAGCTCGCAAGTTGGACTGAGGCAATGTAATCTTCTCTCGTGTATTTCGACATCGTAGTTGATTCTCAAGTGCCGATCGGCTTGATTGCTTGGGAATTGAGTGTCAGAAACTAACGGTGATTATGCCTGCGTAGAGTAAGACCACAATGATAGCTGCAGGGATTCCACCGATGGCGATTTCGAACATTGTGAGTGGTGTGAGCGTGATCCCAAGGCCGATGAGGTTGCAGATCCCGAAGATTACGAGGCCACCTGCAGTGTTGGTAATGAGTGTTCGAAGTCCGAGTGCAATCTCGTGGACGAAATATAGGAAAGCAATTGCGATAGAGACGACTGCGATGTCAAAAATCGGAATGACGATGTGGAACGTTGGTTCCATTAGTTAGGTGTTGTCGAGATTGTTCATAAAACTTCGCTCGCCAAGAGTTTCTGGTATGGTGTTTTGACGGTAGGTGTTTTCTCGGTAAGGGTTTTATGAGTGGATTCCGATAATGATGGTAAGGGTATGAATCAAACTGGTATTAGCCCACTGGGGTTAGAGTCGGTGGATGATGTTGAGTTGTCGATCGATGAGGCAGTTGAACGGATTGAAGAAATTGTTGATGTATTCGATCAAGGTGACGTGAGTTTGGGGACGGGAAAGGAGTTGTATGATGAGGCGGTTGTGTTGTTAGAGTATGTTGAAGATGAAGCATCGATTGATGGCGGTGAGGTAGAGCAGGTTTCGCCGTAACGGTGTTGGAAGGGGGACCCCCACACCCCGTTTCCAGTGTTTCCGGGTTTTCAGAACGAGGGTGAGATTTCCGCGATTTTCACGGAAGTATTTAAACTGGGTGTTTTTCGTGATGGTTGACCACACCCTATTTCCAGTGCCATCGGTACTTCAGGGGCTGTAGTGGTTGCCATCACCGGATTTGGTTTTGGGTCGTTTTGCCGATACAGTAAGAGTTATAATAACACTATAACTAGTAGTGTAGTAGTGTAGTGTAGTGGTGTCCTGTGCTCAAACAGTGATCGCTACTGCACTGTCTATTTCTTACCCAGAGTATCCTGGATCGGTGATTTGCGGCCTGTGTCAACTCCTATTCCGAGATCAATCCCCGGTCGTTAACAGAGAAATGGTGTGAACCGGTTAATGTTACCGGATGGTTTCGTTACCCCTTCCGTTCTAATTCGAAAAACACTGGAAATGGGGTGTGGGGGTGGGGGTTGTAACGGTACTGTTACGGCACTGGAAACACTGGAAACACTGGAAATGAAAACGTTTAAATTAGAAGCGCGTAACGGATTGAGTATGGAATCTCGCTTCAGACCAGAGAACCATATCTTTGAAACGAAGGACCCGTTTCGTGAAGAGTTCACACCTGAAGAAATCTTCGAACGAGAAGACGTATTCGAGAAGTACACCCACTCTCTCCAGGATATTGTTGACGGCTTCGGTCCACCAAACATCTTCGTATATGGTGACAGTGGTCTCGGAAAGACCGCTGTAACAAAGAAAATGATGGAAATGTTACGGAAGGAAGTCGAAGGAACCGACATCGATTTACAGATCGTAAACATCAACTGCAACAAGACGGACACCACATACGGCGTTATTCGAAAATTAGCGAACGAGTTACACCCAGACGAACATTTTAAACAAGGCCACCATCACGAGCACCTATGGGAGCGTGTGTATGAACGCCTGGATGAGATTGGCGGAGACTTCCTACTAATCCTCGATGAAATCGATCAGCTCGGTGAAGACGATACCTTACTGTACGAATTCCCACGCGCGCGTTCAATGGGTGAAATCGATAATGCCCGCGTCGGTGTTATTGGAATCAGTAACGATTACCTCTACCGTGAAAACCTGCGAGATCGTGTAAAAAGTACCCTCTGTGAAGATGAGATTGAGTTCAATCCATATGACGCTAATGAACTCAACACAATCCTTTCATATTATGCAGATCTCGGGTTCAAAGACGATGTCCTCTCCGGAGATGTTGTTCCGCTGTGTGCAGCACTCACAGCACAAGAAACTGGTGATGCGCGACGTGGACTTGATCTGTTGAAAACCGCAGGGAACATTGCCAGGCGTGAGAACGCAGACCTTGTGACTGAAGCACACGTAAACAAAGCTCGGCACGAAGTTGAGCGTGCGAATATCAAAGATACATTCAAGTCTGGCCTTCCGCTACAGCAGCAGTTGACACTAATTGCTACAGCATTTCTTGTGATCAAGACTGAAGACAACGTTCGTCGGAAAGAGATTTACAAAATGTACACCAACATTACGAACAAGTTGGGGAAGACAACCGTCACTGAACGACGTGTCCGTAGTTTCCTTGGAACACTTTGTGAAAAGGGTTTGTTGGAATCAGAAGTGAATAACCTCGGCGGTCGTGGTGGGCGTTGGTATACGTACTCAACTGTTGTTGAACCACGAACAGTCATCGAAGCTGTTGAGGAGACAGATTCTGAATTGTCTTCGTTAGTCACAAGCGATGTGCGTGCTGAACTCGAACAGTACGAATACGATCACGGCGCTCAACCAAAGCAGCGGCAGGCACGACTCCAGTCGTCCTGGTAACACAACTGGAATACCCACCCAGTTTCCAGTGCAATTAGACTCCCTAATCACACCCCATTTCCAGTGTTTTGCTGCCTGATAACCGATGCAAACCTACCAGCGGTACACACCCACCTCATTTCCAGTGCCATCCGTCCTTCCCATAACACACCCCATTTCCAGTGTAATCCCCCACCAAAACCGTTCACGTTCGTGATTTCACCCGTTTCAATACTCGCCCGTATCAGACACCCACCCAGTTTCCAGTGCAACTGGCTCCCTGATCACACCCCATTTCCAGTGTTTGTCCCCTGGTACCCACCAACCCCATAGTAGATGTTCGCTTACACCCACCCTATTTCCAGTGTTACTTGGCCACACAGTTCACAAACACTTATTATCCTGGCAAAAATACTCATGAGGTAGATGCGGTACTTCACCCGTGCCCTTCGGCTATCGAGTTCATCCCTGTTAGGGGAGCGATAGCTGAGGGCACTGGGTGAGACGAACTCTGTGCTCTCACCGTAGCAACTCCGAGCGTGGCACACTCGGAATGTGACTTCTTCAAAAGTAAACCTGTACAGTCAACCGACTCAAACAACCAGCGCCTCTTCGCCCTCTCCTACCGGGGCAGAGGTGCAACCCTGCAGTACTCTTCATGGGAGCGTGGCTGAGCTTGGTCAAAAGCGCACGACTCAGGATCGTGTCCGGGTAGCCGGTAACACCGTCAGTTCAAATCTGACCGCTCCCATCACCAACACAGCCTGTTGGCCATTGTGCAGTCGTACCTAATTGGAAACGGGGCGGGCCTGAGATGCCCGGGGCGTAGGCTCTTTGCAGGTTCGATTCCTGCCGGCTGCATCACATGTTGTCTCATAATCGGCAAAGTTGTTATAAATCACGTTGCCAGATTTGAGACAACATGTAACATCACCAACTGAACACTCCTGCCGTCTCAAGGGGATAGGTGACCCCGCCATGCTGCTACCATGGTTCCCTGAAACACGGATTCTGAGTTCGAATCTCAGAGGCGGCGTCGAGCACCACCGGTAACACCCACACCCGGCCCGGTGCTCACTAACACACGACTCACATACCTAGGTTAGGTACATAAATGACCGCAATAACCTAGGGGTCTGTGCCAGAGTGCCCGAGCCTGGCCTAAGGGAGCGGCCTGGAAAGCCGCGGGACGGGTTCACCCCGTCCCCACCGGTTCAAATCCGGTCTCTGGCGTCTGGTGGGGTAGCCAAGTCTGGTAAGGCGCTCGCCTTGAGAGCGAGAAACGGTTCCGCAAGGAACTGCTTCCAGGGTTCGAATCCCTGTCCCACCGTGAGCGGCCGTAGCCAAGTGGCCGACGGCAGCGGACTTAAGATCCGCCGGTGTAGACCTTCCTCGGTTCGAATCCGAGCGGCCGCATACACCACACATCCGCAGCAATCCAGTAACGGTTCGACGGAAACGTACCTACCTCAAAACACGCCAACCGCACTCAGCATCACGAATGTTGAGAAGAGAAGAACCACAGAACTCCCAATAACGTGTACCCGGCCTCGGCGAGAGTAATACTTAGCGAGGTCCTCTTCATCTTTATCTGAAACAATGAATTCCCCGCTGCCTTTATCTCTCACGATCTTCAGTCGCTCACCTGCATCAGTCACATCAATATCAGCTGCATCAACATCACGAGCGGTTGCTTCACCCAACACGTACGTATCACACTCTACTGGCAGGTATTCTTGCGTGTACCGTCGGCTATTACTTGATGAACCGATATTCTGCGAGTTCTTGAATGACCGGATCCGGTCTTTTGGGATCGGATCAACGAACCGTGTGAACGATAACAGATTCCATAAGAAACTATCCCGGTACGTTTGCTCATGCGCTTCGCTGATTGTCCACGTCGGGTCATCACTTTCTGTATCTACTAACACCTCACCAGTCCCATCATCAAGAATGAACGGACTCCAGTAGGACCCACTTGCGATCGTGTCCCAGCTCTTATTATCATTCCCGGATCTATCCCGGTACTCTTCAATCTTCCACGCTGCGTACAGACAGTCCTCACCTGTGAACGGCGTCTCATGCGTTTCCGTGTGGGGACGGGCGATGCCTTGTAACTCAGTCCGACCAACAGTCATTGATCGAACCTTCTCTGTTACCGTGTTCGAAACGATATTTCCTTTCCGGTATGTTTTAACACCAGACCACAGGTACAACAACCCAGCTACGATACCGATGAGTGCAAAAAATACGTGGTTGTAATTGATGGTACTTGGTATAGCGACCAGGTTGTACAGTACTGTGCTGCTGAATATACTCATATTGAACACCAAATCACTGGTTCTTCTCAGTTGAACGCAGCCCCCACGTCAACGTCCTGTAACTCATCATCCTCGGCTGTGAAGTACTCTTTTTCCTCATACCCCAGGCGTTTCCCGATGATAACGTACGGGTACTGTTTGAGTTTCGTGTTGTACCTCGTAACAGATTCGTTGTAGAACTCTCTCCGGTCGGAGATTTGTGTTTCAATGTCGCTAATCCGTTCTTGGAATCGTAACAGGTTCGTCTGTGATTTCAAGTCAGGGTATTCTTCTACACGGGCACGGAAGCCAGCCATCACATCACGGACTTGTTGATCTGCTTCGGCCTTTTCTGACGGTGTTGAAGCACGCTCAGCCTGTTCACGTGCTTCAGTAAGGTTCGTCAGCAGCTCCTCTTCATGACTCATTGACTCTTTGACTGCATCAATGAGTTTCGACAGTTCATCTTGTCGTTGTTTTAACAGTACGTCAATGTTCTTATCCGCTTGTTCAACACGCTCTTCAAGGCCTACAAGTTGGTTGTACACATTCCCAAGGTATCCAATAATGAGCGCTGCAACCAGGATCGTCCCTAACGCGAGTAGTATCGTTGCTTCCATGTATATCAAAATAAGATTTTTCGCCGGTTAAATACATGGGTCAACGTGCGCTCCCCGATCAGTTATAGAACGAATAGACCGCCGAGGATCAGTAACACTATCAGTAACAGAACAAAGAGTACAACGGCTGCTTTCTTGTACTGTTGTTGTTTTCGTTCCAGTTCAGCAGCCTGTTTATCATGTTCTTTCTGCTGTTGGAAACCTTGATATGCGGATTCAACGTCGTTCCGGAGTTCTGTAATGCGTTGCGTTGTGTTCCTATCGTACTCTGCAGTTACGCTGTGTCTCAAATCAGTAACCGTCGTGTCGGTAAGTTGTGTGTATGCCAGCGTTACCGACTGAGCCAAATCATCCGTTGTCCCTGACACATACGCTGTGTACGTTCCCGATACGTCCTGATGTAACTCGTCAACCCGGGTGTTGAACATCCGGTTATACGTACCGTCGATGTCTACTGTGAGTTGTGTGAGTTGTTCGTCGAACTGGGTTTTCGATGGAACGACAACACTTCCAATTTCTGTTGGTGTCATTGCTCGTGCATCAGCTACGTCATCCACGATTGGCCGGTCGTTCTCGTGACCGATTGCAGTCACAACCGGTGTTTCTGTCTTGAAAATGAGGCGGGAGACACCTTCTGTGTTGAATGCGTGTAGGTCTTGTTCACTACCACCGCCTCGGGTGACGACGATTACATCAACGTCGTCGTGTGCATCGAGAAATGCGATGCCTGTGCACAGTTCAGTCATCGCTGAAATCCCTTGGACGCGTGAATCACACACGTAGATGTTTACATCGGGGTGACGGCTGTGGATCGCATTGATAGTATCTTTTTCGGCGTCGCTGCCGGTTGCAGTCACAATACCGATTCCGGACGGGTACGGTGGGAGTGATTTCTTATGCTCGTCGTTGAATAGTCCGTCATCCGCTAATGCTTGCCTGGTTTGCTCGATTTCTTTGTGATATAATGAGTCACCGAGGAGCACAACATCGTCGACGTAGAGAGAGCAGTTCCCGCGGTTTTCGTAGTAGTTGAGACGGCCTTTCACGGCGATACGGTCGCCTTCTTCGAACTCTGGGAGTTGTTCGCGTGTGCGATTGAACGCTAAGCATTGAATCCCGGCGTCTTCATTAACAAGTTGGAAATACCGGGTGCCGTCGGCCACAGAGTCATTTGATACGTCACCGATTACGAAGTCGAACTGTAACTCGTTTCTTCGTGCGCGTGCGATGACGTTGCTGATGTCTGCGTTCAATTCTTCGACCGTGGTGATAGTGCCGTCTAATTCGTCTTCATATTCGCGTGCTGGATCCTTGGGGTCTTCACCTGCACTCATTTTGTTACCCTTGTTTAAGTGCATGACATACTTGAAACCACAGGCCACTTCACCGTCGTGAGGTATGTTCACACGGGTTGGAAATGTTTAAGTCAGTGCACGATAAACTCGTAACTGCACCGATCGTAACCATGACCACACGTCTCTCAAAAACTGTGGACGCCCGCACCGCCATACAGAGCGGTGCGTCTATCACAGTGAGAGGGACTACTGGCGCACGCCTTCCCGCGGCAAACCCCCGCCTGCAACACGCAGGACATGAGGGACAGCCCCGGCAAGGAACCATCCAAGGTCACCGCACCAACGCTGATGGCATGCAAGCATGCATTGCCCCAGTCGGTGTCTTTGGTGAATCCTGGAATGGTTACGATCACCCCCACCGCGCACACGTCGCCCGATAACGTTCGAACGGAATCCGAACGGGGTCGAGGCAGCGCGGTGGGGGAGTGAATACGTACATAGTATTCACACCTTCATCGTGACTGTTCCTCTCACCGTTCACCGTTCAACACCTACCGGGTAACTGTGTGTTATGGGCCCGAGACCATCGGGACAGTAAACACAACCCACCCTGAACGACTCAGCACATCACCGTTGATCGTTAACCTGCGGAGTTCCGTGGTGTAGCGGCCAAACATGACGGCCTTTGGAGCCGTCGCCCCAGGTTCGAATCCTGGCGGAACTATCACACCACACCGACGCTGCCTCGGTGCAGGTGTGCAGGTCACGCCCCGCGGTGCAACTGGGTCGAAGGGAAACACAGTCTACGCGCACCGCCGTGGACTGTTTGCCGAGCTGGTGTAGTCCGGCCTATCATCATCGCCTGTCACGCGATGGACGCGGGTTCAAATCCCGCGCTCGGCGTCATCTGCCCCGAACAAAGTACGGGCAGGGGTTCACACCATAATGGGCATCACAGCCACCCACGACCGGCACGCAGCCGTCGTGGAGTGATCACGGCCCCGAAGCGCGGGCTGAAACCCATTCGAAGGCCTGGTGATGAACCCAGAGTACACCGCGTCACCGCACAGCCACAGGACCGTTTCATCGCGTTCCTGTGGAACCGGTCATAACACACCGGGCTGTGGTGCGGCGCACGCTCAAAGTAAGCCCCATCAACATACTGATGCGCGTACTGGTCCTGAACGACCGTGCAGTGCAGCAGGTCAACTACTCCATGCCGGTCAACGGTGTGGAGAGGAAAGTCCGGACATCTACGACCCCGGTACCTACCGGATCGTACTCCTCGCAACCCGGGGAGAGGAACCGTTGAAATAACGGATCGTGAGAAAGCGAATCCCGCCCTTTGAGGTGACAGACGGTTAATCGAGAAACGACACGTCCAGTCATGAACAATGACGCGTGAGCAGACGACGTGAGGAAACACCACCGATCAAACGCGGTGTGTGAACGAAAACGTCGTTGTGTTAACCACGCAGAGTAACGAGTGACTGGGATCGGTGAGACGATATGGATCCTGATGCAAGGTGAAAGCCCGCCGAGATAGATTGTTGACCTCTTCACTGAAGTAACACCTTCAGGAAGAGAACAGAATCTGGATTACTCGCTGCGTCCTGCACACGTTCGCCATGCGGGGTCAGTTCGCGTTTCAGTATGCCGCACCACACACGCCCAAGTAGTGTAGCTCGCGTGGGAACTAATAGTACTGCGTCGGACAATCATACCCTTACAGGGTGACACGGGTTCAAATCCCGTCTTGGGCTTCCAGTAATGCACAGTCCCGTAGTGTAGTACGGCCAATCACACCGCGTTCTGGGCGCGGAGACCCTGGTTCGAATCCAGGGGGGACTACTCGGTACAACCATTACGACTTGTATTCGAAGAATACAACCGATCATCGTTGTACTCTGAAAATCAACCCGTACGGGTTGTATTCGGGATAATCAACCAGATATGGTTGAACGTACCTTCCTCATGCCTGATTGGTGTAGTGAGTAACATCGGCCCCTGTCACGGGTCGGCCCCGGGTTTGAATCCCGGATCAGGCGTCAGCACTCTCAATGGGCGGTAGTCTAGCCTGGTCAAGACCCGTGGTTTGGGACCACGTGATCGCTGGTTCGAATCCGGCCCGCCCAACTTCCCGAGTATTTTTACAGGCTGTCGAGGCGAATGCCACGGGGCTTGACCCCGTGGATGAAGCCGACAACTCGTGAACCAAACCATTAAGCCGAAATACTTCGAATAGAGAGGTGTGACGGTACAACCCGCGTCCGGCTTCAAGTCCAAAAACACGGACGGTCGGATGCTCCACCGTCGCCATCAAGTAGGAGTGGGAGACTCCGAATCCACGCCTGCGGAGACTGCACTCCCTGTGGATTCCCTCGCGGGATCTGCAAAGTGCGTCGTGGAAACAGGAAGCCTCGGGGCTTGACCCCGAGGCACTTCACACGGGATCAACGTACACTGGTGCAGGCCAGGGACTCATACTGCCGGTACTCAATCCGGGGGCGTGTTGCTGGCCGCCATGGGCGCATGGTCTAGTGGTATGACGCTTCCCTTACGAGGAAGAGATCCGAGGTTCAAATCCTCGTGTGCCCACCTTACTCCGCGTGGAACACCCGACTCGCGCGTACAGGGTGAGTGTTTAACCGCACTCCGGTCATTACTACTGGGTATGAAACGTCGAGCGTTCCTTACCACCGGTGCTGTGATCGGATCTGTGGCCGTCACCGGGTGTATCGGTGAACAGTACATCCAGCAAGGCCAAGAACAAATCCGGTTTACGGAGTCGTTGCTTGATGCGATGGAAAGCGGTGATCACGACCAGATTCGAGAATTAGTCCACCCAGAGACCCCAGACGAGACGATAGAGGTTTCATCGTCAACAGTGGAAAGCTGGGAAAACGCATCCCTTGAGTTGGAGTCCGCTGAACCAAACATGGACACTGATGATGCTGTTACGGTTGAGTCAGTTGTCGATGTTGAGACGGGTGATGTTGATGATTCGTTGGACGTGATTTTCACGTGGAAATCAGACGACAACGGGAATGAAAACGTAGACCGCCTGTGGGAAGTCGAAGCGTCAAGTGATGCAGGGAGTACTGAAGACGAGCTCAGGGAAACGTTCCCCGAGCTTGCAGACTTCCTCATCCACTAACGATTAAACGTGTCTGAGCGTTACAACTGTGTATGAGTTACGAATACACAGTTGAGCACCGAGTTGAGGTGTACCTGACGGATGATGTCGATGGGTTAACTCAGACGATTCTCAATGAGGATGCAGAAGATGGGATGCATGCACCTGGAGTCGGTATTATGACTACTGAACTTAAACGAACTGGGTTGCGAGAAACCGAACACGTTACACATCCCCTGCATATACACGGGAGTGCAGAGCCCGGGCACGAGTCCCATTTCTGCTGGGAGCAAGATGTCATGAACCCATTACGGGATAACAAAGATGCGTTGTTAGGCCTGGAAACCGTGTACGGGGAAGACAAACCCGATAACGCCCAGTACATAACGTTCGATGATGTGCCGACCAAACCGTTTGATAAGGCGGGTGGCGCGACGATCGTAATGGATTACACCACTAACACGTACAGCGCGGATGACAAAATGTTCCGTGCGAAACTCGTGTACGGTGTCCCCTGGGGGAACCCGGATGATCAACATGTGGCGGTCACAGTGCTTGGTCACGCAATCCCTGAATCGATTGACGAAATATTCCTGCTGTTACAGTTGATGATGGAGAAAGACCCGGTTCAAGACATTGATACGTGTCTCTTCGATGATGACCCGGGTGAGAAACACACGCAGTAACTAACGAAGAACGTGTCTTCGTTCGGTGTATGATCGTTCATGGTCGCGTAGTGTAGTGGTATCACGGCACCCTGACATGGTGTCAACGAAGGTTCGACTCCTTCCGTGACCATCAGACTGAACTCATATGCACGCAGCACACGCGCTGCTGCACAAGAGTTTATCAGTCGTTGACGGCAAGTTACTATCAACGATGCAGTCCGCAGCTCCAACAGTACATTGCCGTCATCGGGAGTTGAAGTTACTGCATGGGATCATTTCGAGTTTCCAGCAAGATTTCCATGACGGACTCACCGACTCTCAACATGACCAGTGCCGCACTGTAAGACAAATGTTACTGGATCAAGCACGGTATCAATCAGAACCGTACGAATTACGGTTTCCTGAACACGGACAGCATATCGATGCCGTCGCATCCGCCATCATGTGGCATCAAGAAGTCGTTGACTCACCAGAAACCTTCGTCACGCGACTCTCTGATGAGATTCGTCCTGAGAGTGCGGGTGTGGAAGTGTACTGGTGAGTTACTTCGATAGACTCTACTCAACACACCGTAGGAGACTTGAAGCGGGTTCGTGGGTCATGCGTCAGTGAGGTAGTGGAATCCCACCGGCCTTCCAAGCCGGTGACGGCGGTTCGATTCCGCCCTGGCGCACTGAGAGTGTTACAACACACCGATCCCATCTTGACATACTCACCGTCAGGAGTTTTAAACACGCTCTCTTGTTACAACGGTGTAACATGGTTCATCCACATGAATTGAAATGCAGGGTCGGTGCCCACGACTGGAGACGATCGGTTGAGTCATACGGTGACATCGAAGTCATCGAGAAGGAATGCATGTGGTGTGACGCTGAGACGGTTGAAGTTCTCAGTATCTGATCTTCGGTTTCATCGTGGTGTCGTGCGCGGATAGTGTTAGTTTGGCTGATCACGCTCCCTTGCCAGGGGAGAAACACCGGTTCGAATCCGGTTCCGCGCATAGCCGACCAACCCGCAAAACCAATACGCGGGGATAAGGCTACGGTAGAAGCCCTGTCGTTATGAGGCTACCGAGTGAGACTGACGCTCCCGAATTTGTAAGGGAACTACGCTGGGTGGTTTGAGTCCTGTCTCACGGGAATGGGAACTCATAGTACTGTTCCGCCCCTTTCGTGGCTTGGTGGCAGAGTCTGGTCTAACGCCCCCACCTGCAGAGTGGGTGTTCGTCGGTTCAAATCCGACTCAAGCCTTGCGGTGCGTGTCCGGGTTGGGGTAGTTTGGTCCATCCTTCGACCCTGTGACGGTCGAGACGACGAGTTCGAATCTCGCACCCGGACCTTAGCAGCACCTACGGTAGTGTGCTGTAGAACACGGGTTGTCAACCAAAATGTCTAAACTGGTATAAAGGATTGGACGTTTTGGTTGACAGGCAGTGCGGGCCTTTAGCTAAGTCCGGTACAGCGCTCAGCTCATAACTGAGTGATTCCTCGGTTCAAGTCCGAGAAGGCCCATCAACCCGGTGTAACGATCAGTAACCAACTTCGGTTCTCCCTGAGCATTTTACGTGAACAGTTCGTTCTGGAACGTATGCTCGGAGACATTACCGTCCAGTACAACGACCTGGAAAACAGTGAACAGCGGAGTGAACAGTTCAGCAACGTCGACGATGTTGCCGTGGCCGGGAATCCTGATGGGATTGGAAAAACAATCATTGTTTCGTTCGCAGATGAACGATCAAATGCGGTTCGGTCAGGAACAGCGTTACAGTCCATTGCGTGATTGATGGGTGCTTGGTGTAGTTTGGACAACACACCCAGCTTCTAACTGGGAGATCCCACCAGTTCAAATCTGGTAGCACCCGTACTGAACACAGCAAGCGTTCCAAGTGGTGTACCGTAGGCGTGTGGCCAAGTTTGGTAAGGCACTGCTCTGATAAAGCAGCGACCCGACGGTTCAAATCCGTCCACGCCTATAACCCGTTCACAACGGTTACTAAACCACACACCAGCACCTGATAGGTGAGTTCCGTTGCGACCCAACGGGATGATCGCGGCTCGATCCCGCGCTGGTGCATATGGGATCTGATCCCTTGAACGACGATGTGGAACTAACTGGTGATGAAACACCGCCTGAGTTCCCCGGTTGGACCGATAGTGTGAATGGGAGTGTCAAAACGAACGGGAAACTCCATATCTGGAGTGACGACAGTCACGCAGCTGTAATCACTTCAGACTACTACGTTCGACCTTGACACAATGCTGTAAACCAGATATAATGACCGTTGCCTGCCGAGCTTCGAGTGGCCACTCGTTGAAGAACGTCACGTCAAGGTAGCTTCTTGACCCGTGCGTTCCGAGAGCGCTGCACCGTACGTGGAGCGTTGGAAGGTGCAAACCCTTCCCGGCAGACTCACTCGCGTGTGCTCTTAGCTCAGCCTGGCAGAGCGTGTCCTTTGCAAGGACGAGGCCC
>LKMJ01001210.1_pt1 | contig 22342 bp, 31 predicted proteins | sample 643391 | NCBI WGS metagenome assembly LKMJ01 (sample SAMN04112250, study PRJNA286221) | soda lake metagenome | biome: soda lake; feature: Kulunda Steppe; material: water; isolation source: sample PL-Br10 brine of Picturesque Lake | place: Russia: Kulunda steppe | collected 2010-07
TCTCCGTGTTGGCGTGCTTTGTACCAACTGGTGAACGACTCAGCAAGCTCTTCGAGAACTCGCTGACTTGACTGAGAATGGAGGTCACTGTATCGTTCGTGTTCCTTGAGTTCGGATTTGAGTTCGCCGTCGTCGGGGATTTCCCCGTCTTCATCCCATCGGCCTTGCGTGTAGTATCGGGCGACGTTCCACAGTTTCGACGCTGCGAACCCGCACTGGTCAAGGTCGTCGCTCACCTGTTGGTGGTTGACGATTTTCGCTCGATAGGTGCGGGTTGTCTCCAGCATCGGACTGTGCCCATAACCAGTTATGGGGAATTGTGTATTAAAAGTAACGACTGGGCGTGGAATATCCAGTAGTGCCATCGAGTGTGGTTAGTGGAGGAGTTGTCGGCTGTATCCCCGCCCTGAAGGGCGGGGTTTTAGCCTTGTGACTTCCATAAGTTGTCCGACCGGCGACGGAAATACTAGCGCGGGGCAGAACTAGTCGTCCGCGGGGAACAGCCATTCGCCCCACGCGTCGGCGAACGCGTCCTCGTCGAGCGGTTCCGACTCGAACTCGGGCGCCCAACTTTCGACCTTGACGTGACTGCCGCCAGGGTCGCCGAAGGCGTCCACGGGTTCCATCGAGGCCGTGAACTCGTCGCCGTCGCGCCGGACGGTCACGTCGTCCCACGGCGACAGTTGGCCATCGGGCGTTTCGACGCGGAGTAGCACTCGGCGTCGATCGCTCCATTCGTCTAAACCGCCCTGTTCTTCTGTCCAGAAGGTGACTGATTGACTCTGGCTCATACCACAACCAACTACCCGTGTTGAGTTAATACTTATGGTTTAATTATGGGGTGAAAGCCCTCCCAAGTAGGATGTGGTTCCAGAAGTGATAGGACGGTAACTCACCGAGAAACGCTGTAGACGTGCAAGCACCGACAGGGCGGAAAATCCTAACCGTCCACTCGAACTATCACAATTATGAGCGATATGGACAGCGACGAGGAGATTACGCCACTCGTCCAGCAGGTCATCGTCGGAGTGACCGCGGTCACCCTTACCGTCGCGTTCGGACTGATGGCCATCGGAGTCCAATCCTTTTGGATCGTGTTCGTCATCGGGTTCTCCGCCGTTCTTCCATCGGCAATTATGCTGGCGCAACACTACGAAAAGAACCGGGATGAGGGTCGATCAAAAAGTACAGCTGGGGAAGACGCACTCGAACAGTTGCGGGAGCGGTACGCCCAGGGTGAAATTACCGAAGAGGAGTTTGACCGGCGTGTCGAGCGGTTGTTGGAGACGGAGACCGTTGATGATGCCAAGGTGTACGTGGAGGGTGGCCAGGAGGGGGATGACGATGGCCCGAATCGAGATCCTGAACGGTATGTCGAAATGGAGCGGGAGTGAGAGAACCGGGAGGGATAGTGGGTGCGTCGGTGTCGTAGATTTTCCCGATAACTCTCCGCCCTGATGCGTTTTTGGCTGCTTCAACGCACCGACGAGAACCACAAGTATTAATATAGTTCGTCCCGTTGGTTGTGATGAGGACACAAGGATGACGGAAACCGCACACGCGACCCAAGACGCTTGCACCGACGCCGAACGCTACCTCGACAACATCGATGAGGTCGACGCCGAACTGGATGGCGTCACCCTCAAGGCGTCTTGCGCTGACTGTGACCGCGAGTACGAGTTCTACCACGCTCCCGTCGGCGTCTGGGACGCTGACGCCGAAGAGTACGACGACCACGTCGACGCCGCCGAGATAGACTGGGAGTGGGACGACGGCTACCAAGGCGACCGCACCTACAACATCCCCGCTGCCGGCGACGAACCGCTGGAACTCGTGTTCGATCTCGATTTCCTCCTTGACGCCGATACTGGGGACGTTCTCCACCAGTACTGACGCCGTCTCAGTCGTTTCCCCTACGTCTTTTTGTCGCGTTCTCCAGTGTCGGCGGATCCCGGAAGCGGAGTGTGTACTCAACGACTTGCCCCGAGACGACTCACAGAAGAATCGAAGTAGGAAGTCTCGGGCTTGACCCCGAGGCGATTCACGCGATGTTTTCGTCGCCGATTTTGTCGCGGTAGCCAGCGGGGAGTTCTCTGCGGACGAATTCGCGGGGGATGAACGAGCCGTAGTCCACGATGCGATACCAACCGTTGAGCCACCCGATGTTTTCGGCGCGGAGGAACTCGCAGTCGGCGGGGAGGTAGGGGAACTCGCGGGAGATGGCGACGACCTTGTCTTCGGCTTCGATGTCTTCGCCGACTTTCTCGGCGTGGGAGACAATTATCCAGCGGTGCTGGTCGTCGCACGCGAGGACGGGTGCGAAGCGGTCGATGGGGCTGTGTGGGTCGTAGGCGTCTTCGGGAGTGGGGGTGTAAATGTCGGTGAGGCCTTCCCAGACGAGGTTCTCGACGCGGTTCTGTTCGGTTCCGTCGCGGAACGGGCTGTGCATCGGGAGTTTGAGGACGTTGCCGTCAGGGAGGCGGAAGGCGAGGCGGTTCGAGCCTTTACCGAGGAATTCGAGGTTGTGGCGTTCAGCCTGTTGTCGAATTGCGGTGATGTCGTCAGCGGGGTTGCGGTCGGTGGAGCCGCCGTCGCGTTCGTGTCTGGTGGTGTCGAGTGCGAATGAACCGAGGTCGGTGAGGAGTTCCGTGGAGAGTGGTGGAGTGTAGTCGTCCGTCATCTTGGTTGAAACAACGGTTGTTACCCACTTATTACTTATGGTTACTCGATGCGGACGCCGTGGCCGTAATCAGCGAGATGGACTTGCCCGCCAAGTCGCCCGAAGTTTTCCAGGCGAACCTCGAACCCTTTGATGCCGACATCGGCCATATTCCCGATGAGGCCGTCGACCCACGGCCCACCATCGGGCTGTGGGGCGTGCGGAACAGCCGTCCACGCGAAGTCTGCGGCGGCGTCCGCCGTCGGAACGAGGAACATACGCTGTCGACCAGACGCCGAGTTCCACAGCAGGAGTTCCCGACGGGACTGGTGGAACCCGTCGGCGTACTCTTCGAGTCCGTAGGTCGGCAACTTCACGCACCACTCCTCGGGGAAGTCGGTTCCGTGAGCGTTGTTGGGCTCGCCGACCGTGCGGTAGTCGATGTCGTCGGGAAGGTGAACGACGACGCGTGCCCGCCCTCGACCGACCTCCACGAGGCCGTGATCAGCGAGCGTGTCATCGATGATGCCTTCGACACCGACGTGTTCGGCGGGGCTGTCGCACGACTCGAGGTACTGCCGTGTGCGCTTGTAAAGGTCTGCGGCGGCCTCGTCGAGCGGTGTTCGGTCGATGATTTCGATCTCTGTCATCGGGGCGTGGGTTCAGTTTTTGCGTTCGGCGGGGATGACCGTGACGTGTGCGCCGTCCGGGTTCACATCGTGGCGGTTGGGGCGGTCAGTACGCGGTTCGACGTCGGTGGTGACGGTGACGGTGGGGTGCATAGTTGATCGGGTGTGGTTGGTGGCGTGGGTCAGTCGTCGTGGCCGTAGTCTTCGAGGGCGGACTCTCGCGGTTTGAACTGGATGTCGTCGCCGTCGATCTCGACGGTGCCGATGGTGGTTCCGTGCGGGATGGCGTCGGTGTCCATCACCATATCGGCCTGCGAGAGGATGTCCATCCGCTCGCCGGAGAGCAGGTCGCACGACGCCCAGATGGAGGCGTGGTCGTTGGGGTCGTCTTTGTTCACTTCGACGCGTCCGGTGCGTTTCTCATCGACGGGGTAGCTCGTCTCCATATGAGAAGGAACTACACCCACTAACTTAATACTTGTGGATTAATTCTACAAGGAGGCTCGTTGCGGGAGGGGGTCGTTTCCAGAAAGAGTGGAGCGTCACTCAAGGAACGACGGCACCGACTTCCGCATCGCAGCCCGGAGGTGTTCGCGGGCGGTCATATCGCCCTCGCTCTTGATGCGACGGCACCGGTAGAAGATGTCGTCGCTGGATCCGAACGCGTTGGTGAAGTCCGACTTGAGGATGGACTTGACTTTCCCCGTGCTGACGTTGCGGAACAAGAGGTACTGCGAGTCGAAGCGGTGGAGGCCGATGTATTCCTTTTCTACGCCGCGGATAAGGAAGTGGTCGCCAGGGACGATGGAAACGGTCACTTCGGCGAACACGCCGCTAGTATCGACAGAGGCGAGGCGGCGGTTATGGAGGGCGTCTTCTTCGTGGCGTCGGGGATTGCCGCCCGTCTCAAACGTGACCTTAGTGGAGATGGTGCGGGCGTCGTCCTCTTCGGGGAAGAGGAGGCTGTTGCGGCGTTCTTTGTCCAGTTCGGCGTCGGGTCGAGTGCTTCGGTGTCCTGATGCGCTCATACTACAACCATCTGCCCCTGGCATTATAATACTTGTGGTTTAGTTGGGGGTGGCGTGCCTGTGAAAGTGTTGGGCGTTGCACTCAACGGCCACGCTCGCAGGCGGATCCCGACGCCTTTGACCAACCCTACCGGTAGATGAGGGCGTACTCGGAGTCGCGATACGAGTTGTCGTCGATGGTCTTGTGGAGGGTTTCGCTCACCTCGTCGGCGAGAATCGCGCTAATCTCCTCCATCTGGCTTTTGTCTGTGACGTACACGAACGTGCTGAAGCCACAGATCGTGACATCCACGACGGTCGGATGCCCCTGCAGGGCCTTCTCTTGGGTGGCCCGCGCCGGGCGGTTCGCCAGCGGGACGTATCGCTTCTCCTCGGTGAAGTAGTGGCCACCAATGACCTCGTAGCGGCCGGCGTTGAGGTCATCCTCGGTCAGTTCGGGCGTCGGGGATTCGGTTTCTGTCGTCATCTCTTGTCCACACAGTCACCACAAGTCAACTTAATACTTGTGCTTAACTTGTCGGGGTGGACACACCGGACACCGAGTGAAAATCGTCGCGCAGTCAGTCGTTTTCCAACGTGATGTGGGCATCGCAACAGGGCGATTTCCAGAACGCGTTACCGTCATTGATCCACTCCTCTTGCTCCTCCGGGGAAAGCGCGGCGAACTCGACCGCTTTGCTCCGCCGGTAGCGACCGCCAGCGAGCTGACCACACTCCGAACACGCGAACGGATAGCGATACTCCGAGAAGTGTTCGGCGTTTTTTGTCACGTCCATCTTACGCGCCCACTTCTCGAATTGGGGGCCGTGGCTTGTCGCGCCGAACTGCTGGAACTCCCAGACGTGGATGAGCTCGTGCCGGATCGTTTCGAGGGAATTCTCACGTTCGCGTTTCTGGAACGCGTGCCACCCAATGCGGATCTGCACGTCCTTCACGTCTTCAAACCCATCCTCCTCGAGCGGATAGGTGATCTCACGGACGGCATCCCAATCCGGACTGGTCTGCCCTGACTTGTACTGGACACCGACCGCCTTCGAGAGGTTGAGGTTGCGGATGGCGGCAGCCTGTCGCTTCCCGCCGCGGGTGACCTTCCACGAGAGATGGCTCTCGTCGATGTCGATGTTGTAGTGGTCGATGCACAGCCGCGCGTACGCTTTCGCCCACGCGATCAAGTCCTCCTCAGTCTCAATCTTGTCGTGGCACGGGGCGTCGAACCGCTCAGGGCGGTACGTCGGCGGTTGCGTCGCCTGGTCATCGGATTCGGCGTCGGTCATCATTTGCATTGTTACGGTTCGCGCTGTCGCATCTCGCGGGCGAGAGCGACGTTTTCGAGGGCGTCAGCCATCGCGTGCATCTCTTCGGGGCCGCTCACGTTACCGATGAACGCATACAGCGGTTCGAAGTCGGCGTGTTCGCGGAAGAACTCGGCGAGTTCGTTCGCCTCCTCCACCGAAATACGACTCGCCGAAAGGAATTCGTCCGAGGGCGGGACGATTTTCGCGCCGTCGAAGTCCATCAAACTCCCGAACGCTTTGATGGCGGGAAGTCCGCGCTGGTTGAAAGCGACGCCCATCCTATCGTTGACGTATTCTGCGGACGCGATAAACTCGTCTCCGTCTGTGTCCTGGAGGGTGACGAGCGTAATCGGCCACTTCACGGGGCTGCGTTCGCGCTGGAACGGCTTGCCGACATCGTGTGGCCATTCTTTCTCTGGGTATTCGTCGAGGCCGCGTTCGATGTCGACCACGGTGGCGGTGCCGCTTTCCCACGGAATCTCTTGACCCTCTTCGAAGATGTCGTAGGGGTTCTCCGCGTCGAAATCGGTTTCCGCTTCTGTCATACCTACGAGTTCATCTGATGGTAAATTAATACTTGTGGTTCTGTGGTGTGTCCTTCTCGGTGAGTCGGGGCCAGGCTCACTCAGCGTTGTCGATGGTGACATCGAGGTGGAACGTACCGTACTCGTGCGAGATGTCGGATACTTCGAAGCCTTCCTCACTCAACTTCCGACGCACCTCTTGGATTTCTTCGCGCATCCTTCCTCGCTCGGGTTCCGGGTCAAGGTCGTCGTAGTAGCCAGCGACTCGTATCCCGTCGAACACTTCGTTCGCGTAGAATTTTGTCCGCGTCGCTCTTCGGATGATTGACTCAATCTCCGCTTTCGGAGTTGTTGCCTCGCTCTTGTCCATATGCAACCAATACAATCTGCTAACTTAATACTTGCGGTTGTCGAGTGGTGGTATGTGTTCCATTACCACACCAGCCGTGATTACAGCAGTCGTAATCAGCAGGAAACGCCGGACTGCCGATTACAACGGTCGTAATCACTCAAGTGTCGGTTCGTTGCATTGGCGGATGTAATGTGGACTCCAACCGAGGAAGAATTTCGCGTAATGATGGATGGATCGCTCCCCCCAGGGGCGTTTTCGATCATCAAAGAACCGCACGAACCGGAGCAAGGCATCGACATCGACAATCAACGAGGTATGATGAAACTCGACAACTGGATGGATGGCATCGACGATCACGACGCAGTCTTAGCCAGCGTCGAAGCGATGGATGGGCCCATCAAGGAGAACTTCATCGACATTATGCTTGACTATGATGTTCTCTACCGCAATCCGAACGATGTGTTCCTTCGCGTGTCGGCCAGCGAATGGCACGAACTGTTCGGTGACGAACCTGAACACTACGACGATTGGGAGCCAATCTGGGAGATGCACGAGAAAGACCTCGTAGTTATGTACGAAATTTTCGAGGGAGAATCTGTAGAAGATGCGGGGTTTGCCCCAATACTCGAGCGGGACGACATCCACGTCTTGTCGATAACGTGTGATTACGCCGTTGAGTTGAGCGAGGTCGGCTTTCTCAGCTTAAAGCAGGCGCAGGCGTATCTGCTCCAACGCTTCGGGTTCAAACACGCAGAGATCGCCAAAATGATGGGGATAGAACGTGGGACAGTGTCGTCACACGCAACTCGAGGTATGCACAAGATGAAACGCACTGGTGCGACGGCTGCTTTCCAGCGACATCTCGATGATGAAGCCCCCGTCTACTGGAAGGTTCTCGAGGAGCGGTTGGGGGACGTGTATTGGGATCCCTATATTGAGCAACACGTTCGTATCTGTGAGTTGGATAACATAGCCGGGATACCCCTCTACCTCGTTCAATATGAGGACGGTGATGAGGTCGACGTAACGCTGAACCGAGTTCATGAGCAGTGGGAACTGCGTGAGGATGCGGATATCGATTTCCCACCGACGTTTCAGTACGTGCCTGCTGAGGAACACGATATCGTTTACGGAAACGAGTGAACCGGCACTGAACCACATTTTCGTTGATGGTGTGGATTCGGGAGTTCTTTGGGCAGGTGACACTTCGAACCGCCCCCCCCGATAAACCACAAGTATTAATATGCACTCTCGCATTGGGGCGCATATGGGAACCTACGTCAAGTACCGACTGGCCGATCCGAGCGAAGCCGAAGCGGCGAACGACTGGGTCGAAGAGCAGCCGGAATACGACACGCTCGCTGACCACCAGCGCGCCGTCCACTTCTGGACTGAGGACGATGTCGCCCACGTCGAAGAGGAACGCGGCGGGGGTGCCGCCGAGGCCATCGTCCCCGGCGCGGGCTCGATCAAGCTGAGCGGCCACCTCATCGACGAGGCCGAGGTCGTCAAGCCCGCCTGGGCCGACCTGTTCGAGCGCATGCACGAGCAGTTCGATATCGAAATCCGGCACAACTACGCCCTCGAGGAGGAGTCGGACTACCTCACCGAGGAGCAACGGCGCAAGATCACCGACGACGGCGACGCGCTCGCCGAAATCGACGAGTTCTGGGCCTGACGACACCCTAGGTCATAGACTATGCACTGATTGCAGTTGTTTCGAATACAAAAACTACTGTAAGCTGTCAACAACCCCGGCCTCAAGTGTCGAGGTATCCGCCTTGACCGCTGATGAAGGCAAAGACAAAATTGAGCTTAAACTACACACACACACCAATTCCTTGTTCGTTGGTTAACCGAGGAGTTCCTCGACACCTACCTGGTCAGTGAAGCCATCCTCGGAGTCCGTTACCGCCTCGCTGACCAGCTGCTTGTCTCGCTCAGAGTCCAGTCGACCGTCAACGCCGACAGCAATCGCTGCCTCGAGTACCAACCGTTCAAACGAGGCTTCGCCTGGTGATGTTTCACTCCCTGACGCCGTCTCCACTGCAGCGAACTCAAGGATGGCGTCGACGATGGAATCGATAGCTGGAGATTCCGCCAAGTGATAGACGGTTTTCGCGACTAAGATCTCAGAGGTGAGAACGTCAAGGTCTGCCTCGGAAGCCGCTTCAGAATCAACTTCCCACGGTTCCTCTCTCACAAGGTCTCTGTTCTCTGCCAAGCCAGCATGGAAGATGTGGACGAGTGAACTACGTCTGGTAGGTGAAACTCCTTCAGCACTTTCCGATGCAAGATACGCCGTCAGTTTCGCGGGAAATATCGGCGTTTCTCGGATTCGGGTTTCGCACCGTTGACGCAAGGCTTCCGGTTCGATGTCTTCGACTAACTCCAAGGATAGGGAGACGATGTCTTCTTCCTCGCTCATTTCCATCTCGAGTTACTGTCTAGTCTTTGCTCCTCACAGTTAACGGTTCCAACGGACGTGCCGTGTCTACAGGAAAGACAAGCCGAGTGCCTCGGGGCTTGATCCCGAGGCAGTTGACACGGGTCGAACATCGAGCGGGTGAAATAGATTGTGACCACCTCCACTTCCACCACCGTAGAGGCGCTACTCCGACCGCACGACCACCGGATGGTAGGCGTCGTCCCTCCCACCGGAATCGTAGTACATGAACGCGAATCGGAAGCGTGAGGCATCGTCGGCGAAGCCGTACTCGCCGCCGTCGCCGCCGACGAGAACGGGTCGGTCAAGGATCAAGCGATTGTTGCGCATCCTGATGCCGGCGTTCCGACGCGGCGGATCGATCCATTCCTCCACCTCCGAGAGCGATGGTAGTGGGTCGACGAGGTGATCGGCGGACAGCTTCGTCCGCGAGTGGTGGTAGGCGTACGAGTATCTGATCCCGTCGAACGGCTCCACGGCGTCGGGACGGTCGAAGTGGGCGGCAATCTTCTTGCGTCGCCCGTAAGCCGTCTCGGAACGCCCGTCGACGCACTTGGCAATCGGATCCTCTATGAGGAAGTTCTCGAACCTCTGCCCAGTCCACCTCAACCCCGACCGCGGCGTCTATCTCGCCTTTCCGCGCCCGCAACCGATCGCAGATGTCGAGGGCGAGCTCCCAGAAGGCGGGCGAGTGGTCGTGATGTTTGACGTGCGCGAGTTCGTGGCAGATGAGACCGATGCCCCACCCGGGCGGACGCTTCGTCATCTCGCGGCGGTTGAGTCCGATGCAAACCGTGCCGTCGGGGCTGACGCCGCACTACCCCCAGTAGGAGCGCAAGCCGATGATTTCGACGTCGGACTGGGTGAGGTCGCGGGTGGCGTCGCCGTCGATCTCCCAGTCGGGATAGGCAACGTTGAAGCAGGCGATGAACCAACCCAACTCGTCGCATCCCGGTTCGAGGTTGACTCGTTGTGTGGTCGTCATGCGGTACCTCCGCGCGTGTGCCCGACGGGGCGGCGTGATCGCCAGTCCGTCAGGTCGAGCGTTCGGTCGTGCATCGCTACGCCTAGATATACGGGTGGTGATGCAATATACCTGATGTATTGTTGAATCGCGTATTCTGGTGTGAGGAGGCTCAGAAAGTGCGTTTGAGGATTATGACCGTGTATATACTGGTCACAAAAAAGTTTGCATCCACTCCACAACAGACTCACGGACTTAGTGATTTTGAGTTCTACCGGAAAGAAACCGCTTTCGAGGGCGCCGAACGACGCGTTCCCACAAGAAACAAATCGGCGTCTGCCGTAGCAATAGCCAATTGTGTCGGGTGGCGATGAAAACCGGTCGCACGCAGGGAAAGGCGCCGCGCCGAAAGGCAGAACGCAAGCATCGGTTCATCAAACCGAGTACGACGTTCGAACGCCACGGGGAGAGCAATCGGAACTCAGCGGCCAAGATGTCACCGTAGACGAAGGGACACGGTTAGTCGCCATCTCCCCGGAAGAACTCGACGAGATTGACGACGATATCCCCACCTTCGCCGAGTCCTTTCTCGACGAAGAAGGGATTGATCACGTTCTGATGGAAAAGGACGACACCGAGGGTCTGCACCAAGTGTTCGTACCCGAAGAGATGATCGAATCCGACGGCAAAGTCGTCACGGTCGAAGGGGAACATGAGTTGTTGGTGGGTGGGATTATCGCGAACAACTACGAACTCCTCACCGACTCCCCTGATGGGTTGGCCGAGGAAGACGTGCCAGCATGGATGTCCGCAGACGAATTCGCCGACCACTTGAAGCAGGTTGCCGCGGATGCCGGCGTCGAGGTCGACTCAACCGACGGATCGGTGTCAGAGACGCTCGCAGACGGGGCAAGGCACGACGGCGACGGTCGGTTCTCCGACCGAGGAGATCGAATGGGAGGTTGGGAGGAGTTTGACCCCGAATCGATCACGATTGTGGAAGAACTTCCCGGTGGGAGAAGCGTGGAGAAGGTCGACTTCGAGGGCGAGACAGCTTACTATGCGGAGGAAGCGAGTGCTGACGCTGCCCGAGAGCGCGTGGGGTACCGAGCGATGGAACGCCTCGGCGTCAAGGTGCCGGTTCATGAGTTTGGCAATTCGGGGTGGTCTGTTAAACGGGAGTTCGAAGGTGAACTCGTGAATGACGCCCCTATCGGGTGGTTGGAGGGCGCAGATCGGGACGCCGCACGAGATATGTTCGCCGCGAATATGATCGCCGGAAACTGGGACATGCACGAGAGGAACGTGATGGTGAACGAACACGGCGATGTCCGCGTCATTGATTTGGATAGGGCGGGAGACGATATGGGGTCGGAACACTGTGGATACAACGACGGGGTCGGCGGAGTCGGCGGGATCCGTGGATCGAGCGTCATCATCGAATCAATGGGCGGCCCGGAACGAAACACCGCAAAACGGCAAATCTCCGAGCGAACGCAAGAGTTGTCGAGGGAGTTGCTCCGAACCGGCGAATACGACGAACTGGTCGCCGACCTCGCTGAAATAGACGAGAGGGGGGCGAAACACGTCGCGAAGAACGTCGTACTGTTCGCTACCGGGGCGAACATCGACCGTTGATACCTTCCCACCCGATGGGTGTGGATTCCGCTACACTTCCGTCAATCGTCGGCACGGATATACTCGGTGAGGTGGGACGAGTCGGGGTGGTCTGAGATGAATCGGCGAACAGCCTCATCGAAGGCATCGCGCTCTTCCTCGGATTCGAATTCGAACTCGTACGGCCCCTCGTCGGCGTCTACCTGCTTCGAGAACCGACGGTAGAGATTGGCGGCGAGGCGGCCACCACCGGTCTTTCGATGGTGGAGTAGTGCTCCGACCAACTCGTCTCCGGTGACACGCTTATCGACGGTGAGGGTTTCGGAGGCCATGATGTGATTCGCGTTGGATAATGGTCTCTCGCAATTGATAAAGGTTGGTGGGGTGCGTTTCCGTCCGCATATTTCGTCACGCGGGAGCGTTCGACCTGCGGATCTGCCGCTCGAGTCGCTCGGTCTCTCTCGGGCCGTCGGCGGCCTTTCCCGGCGGAGTGCGACCGTCGCGGACGGCCATCAGATAGTGGTAGGCCACGTCCGGTCGCAAGGCAGTGGCGCGGTCGCTCGCCTCCCCGTCGCTACCGCGGAGGGCGGCGCGATACGCCGTGCGGTCGTACGTCCGACCCGAAACGAGTCGTCCACCCCGACGACGAGTTCTCTACGGAGATGCTTGACCGCTTTCGCGATTGCGGCCTCCGCGTCGGCCTCGAGAACCTTGACCTGCACAAGCACGGTGGCGTCACCATCGACGAGGTCGTCGCGTGCCTGGACGAACACGACGCACCGCTCATCTTCGATGTCCAGCACGCCTACGAACACGACCCGTCGATGGAGTACGCTCGCGAACTGGTCGACAGGGTCAGTGAGGTTGAGCATCTGCACGTCTCCGGTGAGCGCACTTTCGAGGACGGATCTGTCAACCGGCACGCGCTCGTCAAACACGCGGACAACCGCGAAGCAATCCTCGGGTTCATCGAGGAGCTGTACGCCGATGGGTTCAACCGCCCGATGGTGATCGAAGGCCGGTACGAGTCGGTCGCGGACGTGTGTGAGGAGGCGGCGTTGCTTCGAGCTGCCGCGGCGGGCGAACGCCGTCGGGAGAAGGAGCCGGCGGAATGATCCTTCCGTTGTGGTGAGGGTGTGCATTTCCGCTTCTCTTGGCGGTGGATGGGTGTTTTATGGTGGTTGGTGACGTCCGACAGGCTATGATGCAACCGCCGACCGAAGCTCGGTACGCCTCCCCGGTTTACCGGTGGGCGAACGGCGAGATGATTGGCCCTCGGACGGTCGATGCCAGTGAAGATTCACAAGAAGAGCTCGTCGTCAAGCGTGACGATCGACAGTATGGTGACCCCGACCTGCGCGTCGTTCGAACAACTGACAGCGACACTGATCGTTACCGGTTCCGGATCACCGACGACGATCTCGGGTACGTCTCTTTCGGCGAGGATCCTGATGACCTTCCCGTCGATGTTCAGCACGCCGTTCATGCGTTCGGGTACGCTTTCACCGACCACAACCCGGTCTCGGAATGGCTTCAATATCGCTTCGAGATTGACGAGATCAACAACCGAGTCCAGGCCATACGGGAGAGCGTCGATGGCCGGCCGATACTCGAGACGTTGTTCGATGACGCTCACCGTTCACTCGGAATGCTCGGTGTGGAGTGCCTAGCCCAACACTCGCTCCCGGAGGGTGACCTTGACCAACTTGCCGAGGTTGAGGATGTTACAGGCGAGTTCGCGGACGACTTCCGCGAACGCCTTGACGCGCCAGTCGATCGCGCACTGAGAGTGGAAGGCAACGGTGGTGTGGTGATGCACGAACGGGAACAAGGGAGTGAGACGTACTTGCTGGCCGACCTCTTGTTCGGTTCCGGTGCCGCGCGCTACTCGTTCCGAACTCTCAGCGATGATCGCCTCGTGTTCACCGGGTCAGGCGGCGTTCCGTTCGCCATCCTCTACGAGTTGCACGGCAGTGGATACGAGTTCGTGAACATCGACTCGGTCGCTGAGGCAGAGACGCCGCTCGAAACGTTCGAACGGGCGGCGGCACTCGCAGTGGAGGTGATGGACGCGGACAGCGTTGACGAACAGCGGTCGGTGGGCGACGTCGTGTACTCAATCTGCGAAACTGTGGCGGTGGCGCTGAAAATGGCTGACATAGACGGTGACGGATTCGACAGGGAAGCTTCCAACCTCTTTGAGCAGTACGGAATCAACACCGGTGACAAGGTTCCTTCCGGCGTCGCCGCGGAGATGGTGTGGGAGATCGTAAGCCGTGTCTCGCACCAGGCACGCGAAGATGTCCTCGATTACCTCGAGACCACCCCGGCCTTCGACGACAGGTTCGATGGGAAGACGATTGACGAGGTGTACGGGGAAACGGAAGAACTCTGGTGACCGTCGGGCGGTGAGTAGCCACCGGCGGATCCGTCCGGCGGGCGCCGTGAGGTTGGTGGGAAGGTGGAGGTGTGTGGGAGTTGCCCTCGAAGCAATCTAGATTTCGATGGGTGCGTCGGAGGGGTACAGTCCTGCGTCGCGGAGCTGTTCCAGTCCGCGTTCGATTTGGTTCTCCATCTCCAACTCTCCAATCTCTCCGCGTGCGTACGCTTCCTTGGCATCGTTGACGGCCTTTTCGGCATCGTACAGAACGGGGTCGGGCCGGTCGGACTGGTCGGGTTTCTCCCGAAGGACGACGCTCGACGCGCAAATCACCTGCTGGCCCATAGCGCCGGAGTACTCTCGAATTTCGCCGTCGAGCGGGTAGAATCCGCACGTCCCTCTTACGCTTCGTTTGCCCTCGCCCGCGTCAAGTCGGATGTAGTACCTGTTGGGGCCGACGGTGAACCCGCAGATTTCGACAGTGATGGCGTGGTCTCGCCACTCGAGGATGGCCTCTTCACCTACCCGTGGCGTCCCGAGTACTGCGTCGGTGTCTTTCAACTCGGTTCCTGGTTCGGTGTGTATGTCTCCGCCCATCTTGTCCGTATCATCTCCACCTACCCAGTTAATACTTTGGGTATTGTGGTGTGGTGAGTCACCGTGGTACCCGCTACCGAATATATAAAAATCCGTATATGTAGCCATCGCCTCAATGAAGACCACGAATGATGAGCAGAACTGTAGCAAGCGGTGGTTCGAGTGGCTGAGGAGATGGCACTATTCATCGGCGGAATGGCGTTGAACGTGTTCGTCCTCCCGACGATCCTTGACCGGACATCGGCAGTGCCACGCGCACAAAGCGTTCCGACGGCAATTGCGCTCGTCGGATTCTTCACAATCCCGTACTCGCTCCTCGGGCTGTACCTCCCCGCGCTTTCAACGACCGTTGGCGCACTCTTGTGGGCGTATGTTGCACTGTATCGAAACACGGCAGACGAGCAAAGTGCAGAAGAACCCGCTCAGGCGTACGCCGCGGCGGACTGAGCCTTCGCCTCAGACGAGATCGTGCGTCGGGCGGGAGACGTAGACATCGTGTTCCTCCGAAATCTTTCCGGCGGCATCCGCGCCGTACGCGCCTTCGTAGCCACTGGCCTTGTCGACGCGGTTGAACCCGCTTCCCTGGCGTTCGTAGAACTTGGCGTGGCCGCTGTCGGTGGTGTCGTTAGCGACGACGACAGCGAGACTTTCGATGTTCTTGGCCTTCGGGTAGTTGGCGATGAACGAGTTGTACGGGCGGTCGTAGACGCACTCGATGGCCACGCTACTGCCTTGGTCGTACACCATCGTGAGTTCGTGCTTCTCCATATGGTGTTCGAAGTAGTTGGCGAGGTCTTCGGCGGCCTGTTCGTCGGTCAGGTGGAACGTAACGGTTTCCCATCGGCTCATAGGTGAATCACTCTCGAATTTCGGTGGCTTGCTTGCAGAAGCGGTTGAATTCGCCTCTGCTAACACTGATTCTGCGGTTGGTCGTCGGGTTGTGCTTCGGGCGGACGAGGTACTTGCCGGGCGCGACGCGCTCGGAGGCGGTCTGCCCGTCCTCGGTTGCGTTGTGAGACGCTTCGAGAAGCGCATTGCGCTTAGTGTCGAACCGGTCGATCTCCACGCCTGTCTGCGGGTGGAGTCCGTCGTGGCCGGCGGCCATCACGTAGTGAGTTCGCCGGTTGCTTCCGGTGGAGAGCAGGATGCTCTCAACCGTCTCGTAGTTGCCGGTGACCGCGAGACCGGTCAAAACCCAACTGCCGTCGTAGCCATCGTTGTAGATGCCGTAGACGGCGTAGTCGTTGGGATCCGGGTCTCTCCAGGAGTCCTCGACTACCCGGTGAATGGGTTCCTCGTGGACGGTGATCCTGGTGTGGTCACCTCGTCTGCCCTTTCGTGCCATTCGCAACCAAAACTACACCAAGTGGTAACTTAATACTACTGGTTTAACTGGGGGTTAGCGGTGGAAGCGGGCAACGAACCCGTCGAACTCGATGGACTCGTCGTCGCGCTTTCGCTCGAACTCGTCGACGGCCACCGCTTCGCCGCCCCGGCACTCGTAGCATTTGCCGACCGCCTCGTCGGTGGTGTCGCTCACGCTGGTGATCACCGCCGACTCCACGCGCTTGGCGTTCGCTTCGAGGAATCGCTCCAGGGTTTCGCGGTCGTCGCGGCCTTCGACGATAGCGATGATACCGTCGGCGAACTCGTATTCGTCGTCCGCTTTCGGGATGCTGGATTCGACCGTGACTTCCTCGGCGTAGCGCGTGCCGGTGGTGTGTTGCCAGATCGCGTCTTCGGCGTCCGTTGCGTCCATCTCCGTCCGTGCGGTGAGGATTGCCCAGTGTCCCATTGGTCTATCTAATACTATCTACAATAACCCAGTTAGTACTTGTGGTTACTGATCGTGTTAATTCACGCCGCCACAGCGGTGGCCGCGGCGGCCTCAACATCGACCGCACCCTCGGTGTTGTGAACGGTCACGTCGCCCCGCGTCGCGTCCACGAGAGCGGCGACCGTCTCCGACAGGTCGTTGACCTCGCCCTCGACAACGAACGCCATCTCGTCGGCGTCAACGCCGTCAACGACGCTTCCGTGCTGATGCTCGAACTCCAACCCGGCCTCCTGCAAGCCCTCGAACACGCGGCTCTTGTGCGTGTAGGGCGCGGAGAACGCGATCGTTCCGCGTTCGGGGCCACTGGACAGGTCGGTAGCGTCGAACGACTGTCCCGGTTCGCGCTCGGGGTGCCACTCGTTGCACAGCCGTTTGGCGGCTTCCAGTCGCTTGGGAACCAACTGAATAACTTTGCGGTCGCCGCCGCCTTTCGAGTAAACGGGGCAGTCGGGATCCTTCATCATATCCTTGACCGCTTGTTTGGCCTCGCCTTCGAGGTGGCGCGGGAGGTTCGCGCACTGAACGAGTCGCTCCAGCTTCATCTGGGCCTCGCCGACGCCGAAGTCGTCGGTGAGGAGGAAGCGGAGCAGTTCTCCTTTGATTGCTTGTCTGTCGTCGGTTGCTTCGTTGGTGGATGGTGACTTCATCTCTATTAGTACAATTCTCCCTTGGTTACTTAATACTTTGGGTTTATTCGGTGGTGTGGTCGCGATCCGCCGACGATTCAGGGCCAAATCGCTCCGCACACCCGGAACGATAGAGTGCAAAGAAGGCAGGAGACAGCCCGCAACTTCAGCCGTGGATAGAGATCAAGACTGCTCGGAAAAGAGTTCGTCCGAGTGTTCCCACACCTCGTTCAGCGCATCCACGAACCGGTCGGTGCAATCGAAGTGCAACAACATCTGTTTGCTGTACTTCTGGTCGATGAACGTCGCGCACCACTCGCCCTCATCGACTGTCCCCGAACACGCAAAGCACTCCTTCGAGTTCTTCGCTTGCTTCGCCCAGATGCCCGAACGAGAGTAGCGATCCTCCCTCTTCAGATCGACGCCTGCCAACTCCGCAATCTTCCGGCTCTTCTCAACACGCTTGAAGTCGAACAGTTGGAAGATGGTCGAGAGAGGACTGATGCTCCGCGGTGAGATCCACAGACTTCCGCCCTCACACCGGATTTCAACCGCCACCTCGTCCCTTTCAATCGGCGTACCGGAGTGAACGCAATTGGATGATGTCGTGGCCTTGGTGAAGTAGAGACCGTTCTCACCGTCGCAGTTGACCAAGGGAACGGTCATCACGACCCGTCCCTCTTCACCGACCCAACCGGTGGGGCCGTCCAGCGTCTCATCGCCTGGCGGTTCAAACCAGTAGTTGTAGTTCCCCTCGCCGTATTGCGTGATTTGACAGACAGTTCCGTCATCTCGCTCGAGGTGGAAATCGCCCACCAACCTTCCATCATTCCGCGTCGCTTCCGTCATCTCCCATTCATCCGGGCTTTCCTCTTCGTAGGCCGCAGACAGTTTCTCGAACAGGGCATCCGCTTTCTCCTTCTCATCTTCGCTGAGCTCGTACCGTTCGATGATCTTGCGTGCTCGCGCCACGTTTTCGGAGATGGCTGATTGACTGGAGTTCCCGCGCCGTTTCGCCCAGTCGGTTTGCGTCCAGCCGGCGTCTTCGGTCATCAAGTAGTCCAGTGCCGCGGTCGGACTCACGCCTTCCTCAACGTAATGGAGAAGCGTGTCGAGGTTCGGCGATTGTCGGGCTTCGAACTGGTAGAACGAGAATTTGGTCTGGTAGCAGTCTTTGTCGTTCCCGTGCCGCATACTCGATGTCGGCCCACGGAAATCGGTCGGCGGGGAGACGATTCCCCACCCTTCGTTCACGAGGAGTTCTCCAAGACTGTCCTTCCGACACCAGTCTATGACTTCGGCGAACTGCGGCGGCTCTTCGTACTCACCGGCGATGACCTCCACCTCCAGGGTGACTACGGATCCGCCCACGGTTGCGAGGAACTCTGCGTCGACGATTTCGTCTACTTCCTCGAGCAATCGAACTGCGAACGCGACTTGTTCTTGCTTTTCTTCCGGGTTCGGTACGGGATCCGGTCGGATGTGAATTCTCGTTTCCGCGTCGATGAACGATGGCAGGTAGTGCCCGTAGTTCGATTCGAGCAGGACTTCATGATTCGTTCGAATGTCGTCTACGTCGATTGAGTACGGAGAATCACTGTCGGGTTCCGCTTCGAACGCTGGATGGGTGTTGTCCGAGTCGTCCGTGGTTTCGTTGGTCGATGTCATACGACCCACTCTGCAACGCCTTGGGTCATAAATGTTATCGTATCAACTGATACGATTTCAGAGCAAATATCGAGTCAGGCGATAATTTGCTGTATAGATTATCACACTATGCGATACTCCTTCGGCGAAAGGCGTCCATGAGAAGTGAACTCGTCCTCGAAGCTTCCGCCATCAAAAGTGCTGCAACACCGGAGATTAAGTGCAAGGCCACCAAGACATTCGCCTTAACGCCAAGATGGAGTTCAACGATGAATTGTACGAGGAGATTGCTGACTCAATCTCCGCCGGCGGCAACGCCAAGATGTTCGCTCAAAGGATCCATCAACAAGCGGTGGAAGCAGACATCGGTTGCGACGCCGGTTGTCGTGCGCTCTCTGCGGCCTCATTTCACGCTGGATGCGTGGTCGCCGGTGAACCAGTGGTGGACGTGACGCCGATCATCGAAGTCGCGGACGTACCAAAGGACGATTTCGCCGCGATACTCGTCGAGCTTCACGAGGAACTGGGAATCAGCCTCTCCCCAGCAATAGCGAGCGTCAACCTCCCACGCGTTGTCGCCGAACTTTCCGCGCCAGAAACCATCGCAGAACGAGCGGGCGATCTGCTGGCCGAGTGGTGGGTTGCAGACGACCTATCTAAGAACACGCCCGAAAGCGTCGTGGGGTCAGTGGTCTATGTTGCGTTGATCGCTGAAAGGTGGCCAATCGATCAGCAAAAAGTGGCTGATGTAGTTGGTGTGTCGGAAGTCACTATTCGGAACAGGTACCAGGAACTCATCGAAGCGGTTGACATCGACGACGAACTCGGAAGTGGGAACGGCAAGTATCTCATTTCCGACGAGCAACTCATCGGCGCCGTCCGTGACCTCGCCGAAGAGCTGGGGCGTTCACCGACTCAAGGCGAGATGGACTCATTCGGAGAGTACGCAACCACGACGTACGAGCGACGGATCGGAACGTGGAACGAAGTACTCGAGCGTGCTGACCTTGACACCAGGCCCGTTGGAACCCGCCGCAAAATCACACGTGAAGAATACCTCACTGCCATCCAGCAAGTGGCTGACGACATCGGTTCCACCCCAACAATGGAACAGATGAACGACCACGGGCGGTTCGCTGCTCAGACTGCATACCGGTTCTGGGACTCGTGGTTTGACGCTCTCGAAGCAGCCGGTCTCGACGTTGGTGATTTGCTCCCCGCTGAGGAGGATGAACTGATTGAGGGATTGCAAGCGGTCGCCAACGAACACGGAGAACCGGTCACGCGCGTGGAAATTGGTGAGTTCAGCGGTTACTCGGTATCCACCTACGAGAGACACTTCGGTTCCGTTTCCAACGCCTGCTCAAAAGCCGATGTGAAGTTGCATACCGGCTCGCCACTCATCGAAAGTCTCACCGAGACGAGGCAATATGCGGTGTTTGACGGTGAAGATTTCGTCGCTGTTACCGACGTGAACCTCAATGAACACGTGACGTGGAAGTCGGTGTATCAGGACGCCGCCGAAACCGCTGGCGTTCACCCTGACGACGGACTCAACATTTTCGACTTCCGGGACGCGAAAACGCTGAACGGTTGACGACCCGCGCTTTCCAACCGAAATGGGAAGTCTGCTTTATTGCCCGGTATGCTGTATCTGTACCTCACACCATCTTCTTGTACGTCTCGGTGAGGTACGGCTCACCCGCGTAGTCCTTCCACTTCTCCTCGTCGGCCCACTTCTTGACGAACGTTTCGACGGTACCAAACTCTCCGAGATCGAGATCCGCGTCCGTCCCGAAGTGCGTGTAGCCGTACAGCCGCCGCATCACGCCGTCGCCGCGAGCCGGGTCGTGGACGAACTTGAACAACCCGTTGCCCTTCCGGTAGATGGCGATCCGATCCTTCGTGACGCCGACCAGCTCCAAGTTCGGGAGCAAGTCCGACACGCCGCCCACACGACTGGACTGCTTCATCCCTTTCGTCGTCTCCGGGTAGTCGTCCACCTCGTAGTTGCGATTGCGCTGGTAGTACACCGCGCCCGTGTCGGTGATCTGCTTCCAGTCGTGTTCGTCGATCACGTCAGCGATGTACTGTCCTTTCCCGCCCCAATGAGTATCCACGACGATGTATCCTCGTTCGCTGAAGGAGAAGAACGCCCACGCGTGCCGGTTTACACGATCGCGCGTCATTCGCTGGCGTCCGCTGAACGTCGTGGAGTAGCTGCGACCTTGGTACATCCCGGTGTAGAATAGGACGAGGTTGTCCGCACGCTGTCCGCACGCGTAGTAGCGTTCGTCGCGGTAGGTGATCTTCTTCCCGCGGAGACTGAGCGTTCGGTCGGTCTGGTCGTTGTGACCGTTGACGCGAGCGTATTCGCGGAGGTTCTCCAGGTTCGCTTCGCCGATGCCGTCAATGTTCTCTCGCACCCACCCTGGGATCGTCTGCACGGCGTCGAGAGCCACGTCTGTCGTGTCGAAGGCGTCGAGTAGGTTCTTGGCGGTTTTCGGGCCGATGCCGTCCGCGTCGGTCAGGTTTGAACCGTTCTGCGTCGCGTTCATACCCCAACCAATTACAACTACCAACTTAATACTTTTGCATTTCTCTGGATTGATGGCCACACGAACTCGTGTTTCGTCCCCTCCGTCACTCTTCGAGGGTGAGCCAGCACTCGGCACACTCGATGCGCTGTCCCCCTTCGGAGATCACACGGACGTGTTCCATCCCACCTTCGCCCTCCGGTCGGACGACTTCCGCGACCGTTTCCTTCCGCACGAACTCCATACTGCCGCAGTCCGGGCACGGATCGCCCCACTCCCACGCAATCTTCTCCAAGGAGTTGAGCAGCGCCCAGACATCGCCGGCGAGACTGTGACCCTGGGCGTCAAGCGCGTCATCGAGCTGTTTGACATCGCGCTGGACGGGGGCGAGGCTGTCTTTGTCGTTCGTGTCGTGGATGCGGTCAAGCGCGTCTGCGATACCGCGGGGGAGGTCGGCCTGGGTGTGCGCTTGCGTCTCGAGCGCGTCGGCGATTCGGGCGGCGTCGTCGCGTTCTCGGTTGAGGTCGATGCCGTCGGTGGCGTCGGTGTCGGTTTGCGTCATCACTCTCGAGTACTCCAGGCACTCACTTAATACTTATCCTTTCTGATAGGATGCACAAAATGTGCATTCTGTACAGTATGCACATACGCTGCCCTCTGGCGATTTTTTGCCACCAACGACGCAACCTCAAACAGTAGGACATCATACACAACTCGAGAATACCCTGACGACACGTGGAACGTTGCGCCACCCAACGAATGCGGTGACGGGCGCGATCGCGCAAAGGACGACCACTATGGGCACGAGGAACGCCACCCGCGAACGCTGCGGTACTCGGCGGCGGTCGGGTGTGTCGCGGCGCTCGTGCGAGTCGGTGAGTTCGAGTTGTGTTCGGTGCGTGTGCGTGGCGTGTGCGGGGTCGCGGGCGCGATGGGGGTGTGCTGACCCCCGCCGGGGGTGGTCGGGGGGTGTCGCGCCGGATTTTCGCGTCTTTCCGTCTTACCAAAGAGTCGAAACGATGGGAAAGAAGGGGTGCTTCTGAGGTGGTTGGAGAGGATGTCGCTGGCAGGGTGCGTTCCATCGGGGAACGGTCGGGAAGTAGCGTCGTGAACGTTTCGTGGACTGCCTGAAAACTTCACAGGGATATCCGTCCCAATATGTCTCCGTAACGCATTCATCACCCAATCGTAATCCTCCAAGTCA
>LKMJ01001211.1_pt1 | contig 22341 bp, 22 predicted proteins | sample 643391 | NCBI WGS metagenome assembly LKMJ01 (sample SAMN04112250, study PRJNA286221) | soda lake metagenome | biome: soda lake; feature: Kulunda Steppe; material: water; isolation source: sample PL-Br10 brine of Picturesque Lake | place: Russia: Kulunda steppe | collected 2010-07
CCCCCCCCCAATACCTACATGACCTTCACCAAGCCTTAACTTTTTCTTAATTGTAGGTTGAGAATTCTGATGCTTGTACGAGGCACACACCCCTCCCATCCCACCAAAAGAATATTGAGGGTGCAAATTGCCTGCCTTACAAAGCTCATGATGATGCAAGCTGGATGATAGATCCAGGATAAAGATGCAAGTCCAGCAGGGAAGAAAGCGTCTCACTTGCATGAATTGAGCATCAATCGCATGCAACCCAAAATCCTGGACGCCAAGTATTGTTATAAGACAGGTGTTGGTGCGCAATTGCTTGCTCCGTTGCAGATCATACTAAGGTTGGAGGGCAGCAGCCAAAACCACAGCAAAAGCATAAAGCTTAGCAAATACCTGTTTCTGCATCAAATCTCATTGCAAAGCCTTGCACAAAAGGCTGGGAGCGTTGCTGTATTGTATGTGAGCTGAGGAGAGCTTTGTGACACTTGTTCTTGCACCCGTCACAAAGGAAGGCTTCACCCGGGCTCAGCATTCGAGCAAGCACATGCAAAACAGCAAAGCAGATGTTTTGCAGAAATACATGATGAACCAGTATCATTTTTTGGCTGCCAAATGACTTAAGTCGGGTCCTGAGCACCACACTGTGACCTGATCTGCCAGATCTCATGCAATCCAAGCAGTCAAAATACATCAATGTTCATGCATGCATATGTTATGCAAGACAGTGACAGGGCATGGTTGCCATGTTTCTTACCATGATGAACAAGTGTAGCAAGACAGCATATGCTGCAACAAATGCCCTGGCAAAGCGGTTGCCCACAAGAAGCTTGGATCCAGCAAGCATTGCTCGGTCATGCAGCTGGAGAGACCGAACCTGGAAGAGGCATCGAATAAATGAAGCATGCACTTGCACAGAATAAAAAGCATACTTGACACAAAACTCCAGGCATTAGAAGCACTTGTTTGTAGCAATTCACCACCGGCATCAGTGAGAATTGCAAACGAAACCTAGTTATCACTTGGGCTGGACTAGTTTCTATGACGATTTAAGATTTTTTGGTGCCTCATACGCACGACACCAACATCTTTGCTTGGAATCATATTGGAAATTCTTAGTTAGATATCTGAAGAAAGAATGACAACCGGTTTATATGGCAGTGATACCTATGCCATCTGGAAGTGACTTGTGCTGACCTGCACAATGTTATCTCCTTGTGGCAGAGTTTTTAGGTAGCCATGCTGCTTTTGCAAGACATGCACAAGAAGGCTTTACCTACTGAACTGCAACGCAGGCAGCTTTGATGGCAACAATGTACTAAGCAAGCATATGCCTAAACTAACAATGAAGGCAAAGGCGCCAAGCTACAGGAACTGCCCCTACATCCCTGGTTGTAATCTAAATTGATGTAACAACATTTGTGATTTGAGGTGCTTACCCGGGCTTCCATTTCATTCTTTTGAAAGTCCGTAAAAGGATTAACACGGGCTTCGTAGGCGCTTGCATACTTTGCTTCAGGCCCGCCACTCTCCTCGTCAGCTTGTCTACAGTCATACCAACATGAAAACAGCATGCATCAAGTACGAGAGCCAGCGGTGCTAGCATTTATTCACAGAGTTTCAGACACTGGAAAGGTATCAAGAAATGACGTTTGAGTGCAAACAATGCAAACCAGAAGGCTGGAGGAAATAATTGCAGAAGGTGTGGGTACATGACCATAGAACAAAAAACAATTTGCCGCCTCAAAAGCTGCAAAGAACAGCTGCTCAATATAGAGCTTCCCGGATGGTGATCGCATTAAAACATGACAAGAATGAGGGTTGCAGTCCCTAGCAAGTCAGGCCACGCAAGCCACGCCCCAATGCAAGCACCAGGTTGAAGGGGTGCACGCACTTACGGCTCGTCGCTGGGGAAGCAGAAAGCCTGCATCTTGCGTGGCCCAGAAGCTCGAGCCCTGACCCCTCCACCGCTCAGAGCTCCCACCGCAGCAAGCCCCTTGCCTCCATCAACACTGGCCCCGGTGTCATTGCCTCCGCCAATTTCAAAAGCCAGTGGACCACACTGATAGCGGGCCCCACCGCGCTCAGCTGTTCCCTACAGCGAGCAAGCAGCATGTGTAAGCAAGCTGTTGATTCAACAGCATGCCTATGAGAGCATGCATGAAATACCTAGCTTGCAAGCACATCAAAGGGCGGCTGCATCTTGCTCAAGTGCAGAACCCCTGAGGCATGCTTCTAGCTTGCACCCTTCAGGGATCCGACACAACAGGCATCTCCCTGCCCTGTGGATGCTGCCGCTCACTGCAATAGTCAGAGCCATCTGTGATGCAATCAGCAATTGTGCTTGCTTCCTTTCTGCATGTCTGGAATGAAAAATCCTGATCCAGGTCAGATGCATACCTCAACATCCAGTGGCACGCCCGCTCCATCCACACGCACGACTTGTAACTTTCCACCTGATCCGCCTCTGCCTCCGTCATAAGTACCCGCTCCCTTCTGGCTGTACTGTTCAATGAAACGGACCTGAATTGTGAGGCATTTCCAGAAGCCAGGGATGGGTCATACGCGCATCAGAAATCATTTACGTATTCTTTCTGATCTAATGAGGTCCCCACAAATGGCCCACCCCTAGATAGATCAGTTAACTTTCTCACTTAGCGCGCACACCTGTTCTACAAATTTATCTCTGCAACCCCTGCACTATTCTCTGTCCTGAAAAGTGTGCACAAGAAAGCTGATTCTATGCTGCATCTTGCAAGGCCAAGCAGGCGGGGAGGGGGGTCGTGTGTGGGCCAGGGTGCATGGTGCAGGTAGGGGGAAGATGGTGGACAAAGCACCACCTTGCGCAAATGCCTTCAAACCAGGCACACCCTGTCCTCAAAAATCAAGAACTCGTGCCTGGACATCAGGTACTCTTTTGGGGTAAGGCAAGCAAAGGGTCCTGGAGAGCCTGCAGGGGGAGATGGGAAATTCCTCGCAGAAATCTGCACAGGCTAATAATTGGCCAGAATTTTTCTTTTGTTGTAGCATTATTGCCCCGGCGTGCATCTGTGCTCGGTGAGCCTTGCGGTTGATTATGGGCAAGGCATCAGCGGAATAAGTGTTCACTTAGTCTCCAGCAGAGTCGTTATCCGCACTCTCAGTAGGCTATTTAACGACCCAACTGAGGAGCAGCATCTTTCTGGCAATCAGACTAGTCTTATTTGGGTCAGTGGATACGACGGAATGCCAGGGTATGCCCTCAGGCAATTCAACATGAGTCACCTTTCGAGAACAGCTGTGCTGTTTGGGCTAGCAGGCCCTCAAAAGTGAATATTTAATCAAAGTAAGTCAAAGAGCATAAGCTTTCTTGTTCACGAAAAGACAGTCCTATCCGGGAGCTCTGAAATTCCAACGAGTGAGTCAGTTGCAGCAGGCTGGAACCAGCCTTCAAGGGCGGCCCCTGGGGTGCCCTTGAACCCCCCTGGCTGCTCAGAATGTGAGGAGCAGTCCTAGAAAGCTCATTGAAACTGTATTGAGGTGGCTGTTTGTGGGGGCAATAATGATTTAGCGTAGTATCTTAAAAGACTCTCCCATGAAAAGGGCCAGGGAACGCTATAATTTGCTGTGTTTAGAAACTTAACATTTTTTGGTCAGACGTCACCCCCGTAACGCTTTATATTGATAAAATGTGTCTGCGAAGTCAGTGGGATTGGGGGGGAGGGTGAGGAGAGGGTCATTTGGCGTTAGTCCCTCCCACCCCACCTCCTCTCGGAAGCCCACAGGTAATCGTATATGCAAATTATTCATTGAATTCCAAAATTTACCAAGTCATTTTTGCACTGCAATTCTTAAATAAGCAAATGACATATCCAGCAGCAAAACCTCAGTCAAAAAAGTGCTCAAAAAGGAGGCAGTAAACAGTAGAGGCATAACGTTTGCCTTGAGATAGCTTCTTTGTCAAGGAATTGCATACAGGCCATGATGAATTCCATTTAATTCACGATTCGAAGATCTGCTGTTATGCAAAATCGTAGAGCAGTCAGCATAGAACTGACACAAATTAGTTGCAGCTGCTGCAGCTGCAACAGAACTAAATCTGAAGCCAATTCATCTGCCTGCTCAGCCTCCTACCTTTTCGTAAAGAGCAATGTTGTCTGTCCGGCATGCGTCAAGCTGCTGTTGTGCCTGGGCCAGCTGGTCACTTAATGCCCCTGCACATAAGATATGCCAGAACTTCCTTTCATCTTATCATTTTCCCCTTGTAAGCTAGTCCCTCTGATATGGCACGAAGCAAACTTCAAACAGTGCAGAAGACAGCTCAGCAATACAATTTTTTAGAGACGCACGCGCTGGTGAAGCAACAGAAGATAAAACTGCTAAGCTATCCCTGTGTTCACTTTACCTTTCTCTTCCTCCAGTTGACCCATGCGTTGTCTGAAGCGATCTCGCTGTGAGATGACTATGTCCAGCAAGCTTGAGATGCTGCTAGGGTCATTTGCGTCCGGAGTTGGAGGACCCTTGAACATGAAGCAATCATGAAAGGACAGGCATAAGTACATTTCATGCTCACCTAGTACACTGCCTCAAGCAGATAAAGCAGGAAATACTTAGAAAATTTCATTGCCACAAATGCTGCCGTAATGTTGTCAATGACTCTATCATACCAATGTCTGCGGGATGAATATCACAATTTAATGTACGGCAAGTTTGTACAGGAAGCATGCCTGTGCATGTGCAGCTTGCAATGTGGATGGACACAAAGGTACAGCTTTGTATCAGGAAGTTCTGAAGGTCTGGCAGAGTGTATGAGAAGCATACTGGTTGTAACAAGCAGAGCACCAGCTATTGCAAGCCCTTGCAAAGCTTCTACAACAAAGACCAACAAAGCCCTGAGCTGCTTACGCCTTGACCTCTGCAAAGGGTTTATTTAGAGCTGCTGAACATCCCTTGAACACATAAATGGATAGATGCATCCATACAATTTCATTGAACACACACACTCACACACACCTGGACTACAGCTGTGTTGCTGCCTGCTTGTCCTTGCTGATCATCACTGCGTGTACCGCAATCACTCCCTCCACCTTGAGGACATAGAGCTGAGCTTTGTGGAGCAGCGCCCTCCGCAGATACTGCTGTAACCACATAGCTGTCACCCTTATCATTTGACGGCTGGCACTCCTGCCCGTGGCCGGTATTACGCTGGGTTAGGTGGTTCTGTATGGGCTTTGGGCCTGTATGGCTGGGAGGGAGGGCGGGCAGCAGACCGGCCACAGCTTGTCCTGGGAAAAAGTTAAGCAGCACTTGAAATTGAGCAGCAAGCCCTGACGCATGCAGAAATAAGGAGGCTACCAGGCAGGCTGCCTGCAAGAAGTGCACGCAGGCAATGGTATAACAAATCAGATGCAGGCAAAAGCACCATGCAAGTGATGCCCCTAAGCAAGAGCGAAGCCTGCTGCATCCTCATGTGCCATTGCGCAGCTCACCATGCCGCACAGCTGCCAGGTCACACTCAAGCCTGTCCGCAAGTGCTGTGGCTGCATTTGCTTTGGCCTCCAGGGCAGTGGCATCCAGCCGCGCGGCCTCTAAAGCAGCGCTCTGGGTCTCCAGCTGGCGTCTGAGGCTGGATAAGTCAGATGCCAGCTTACGATTGCGCTCCTGCAGGGGCAGCACAAAATATGATAGCCCTTCATTTCACGAATGGTTTCACAGAATTTTCCGCAAGATGGTGCGTGTGTGCCGCAAGATGGTGCGTGTGTGCGCTAGCTAGCATGAGTATGTGTGCATGTGTGTGCGCACATGTTCTAAAGATGCAAACAATGCACAGATATGTTCACACATAAAATGCACATGCATATGAGATGTTCCTGGCAATGCTGAAGCTTGCGCTGCTTTAAATTTCTCATCTTTCCCCTCAGTCAAAAAACGCCTGGCCATTATACCGTGCACAAAAACCCTACTGTGCAATAGAAATTTCGAGAAATTCTGGTAAGCCGGCAGTGTTGAATGTGTACAATTTCTCTTACTGCACATCTCAGCGCATGCCTGAGGTACCCCTCCTTATGCCCAAATTGAAGTGGAGTTCTAGGTTCACAAAGATCAGCACCTGTTGAATACTGGACACTGTCTGGCTGGTAGTGGGTGATAGCCCCAGGGTGGCAACAGCTTCACGAATAGAAGTCTGTCCCCAGCCTTCAGCTTCCATCTGAAATCAGGAGATGGGTACACCAGTAAGAATGCATGAAAGCACTTGCGGTGTGTGCTCTCCATAGGCTTAATGTGGTTGAATAAGCTCTCTGCCCCCAAAGCAGCACAGCGCCAAAAAGAAAAAAGAGCGGCAACAGCAGCAGCAACAGCAAGGATTGACTCGCCTGCACATCAACCAGTTGCTGGAGGGCAGCCACTTGAGCAACAAGCTCCTGAACATCAAGCAAGGCAGAGTAAACATGAGTGTAGTTTCCCACATGTAGAGAATTGCTGCAGGTCAAATAAGGCACCTGTAGTGTCTAACACAGCCTAAACGCGGCACTTGCTAGGAATAGCTCGAACCTGACTCTGCAATAAGTCAACTTATTTCATGCTAGACACATGAAGAAAATACTGCCTAGCACAAGCCCAAAGCACTGGACGAAGAAGGGATGCTTCCCTGGGGTCTGGACAAGGTAGGCTGATACAAGCTAGGCAATTTCTTTGATGTCATGGATGCAGTGCCAATACTTGCATTGCTCGTGTCAAAACACTATTGCTCGAAAGGTAACCTTTTACGCTAATAGTATTAGCCTAATACTGATAAAGAGACATGCCATAGAAAAGGTCTCCGACTCAGACACCTTGCCCAACAGCAGGGAATGTTAAGGAGCAGTGATTGTAAAGCGATGTGTTATCAAGCAACAGCAACAAATGGACCCCCTTGCTGTACCTGATATACATGTGGCTCTGGCCTCTTGCCGAGCTCAGATTCCAGCTTACTAATACTCAGCTCAGCAGCAGCCAACCGATTTGACCAGGACTGTGCCTGCAACAAGGAATTAATGTATCAGAGGTTAGCATGTGCTCACACAGGCATCTGTATAATTCCATGGAGCTCAGCCACCAGATGATCCCTTTCCCAGGTTGCAATCCCACTCAGTGTCAAGGGTGCGAGGGTGTGCATGCATGACCAGCGGCAAGCCAGATTCACCTGCATCTCAAGCTGCGATGTTGCTTCAATTGTTGCCGCCTGTTGCTTTGCTAGCTGCTCTTGTAAAGCAGCCACTTGCTCTCCACGCACTCGCACCTGTGCAGTGCACGACCAGGAAGACAACAGAACTTAAACTTCAGGGCATGCAGCATTCCACCAGCTTTTGCATGTGTCCATGCCCCTCCTGGCCGGGTGGAGGTGCAGAAGCACGCATGCAGTAGCAGAGTGCATCTATCAAATAGATTGCCTTTAAGTTGAAGAAAAGGCAAGTCAGACCTGCTTCAATTGTGAAACAGGGAGGGGCCGGCCTTATACTTGTTGGTCCAGCAATTGACTGAGCAGCAATGCAGGTTTGCCCGTTCGCAGTTGAAGATTGGATTGGGTCCAGGGTGCAACCTGTGTGTGCTTGTCAGGCATTCTGCACTGGCCCTCCCAACAACATGCCCCCCACATGCTCTGCGTTCCCCAGGCCTTATCTTTAAAAACTGCCTGAGCGGCACAAACACACATCCCCGCACATTTGCTCACCCACCTGGCGCTCCCAGAAGCCTTCCCCATTGTCCTCCTTGCCTGTTAGGTCCACCCCCTTGGCCAAGCACCTGCGCAGCTGGAAGTGCCGCTGCCGCACAGGTTGCCGTGCCTCACCCCCCTCAGCTCCTTCGCTCTTATCACAGCCATTCCCTGGACCTGCCACTCCTTCCACCTCTGCCCCTGGAAGCCCAGCAGCTGGAGCACTCTCGGCCACAGCCACAACCATTGCCTCCAGCTCCTCCTGTGCAGCCTCAAGACGCTGTGCCAGTGCATCCCGCTCAAGCGCCAGCTCAGCCATGCGCTGCTGCGTGCGTTCCAACTCCTCACTTGCTAGCTCCATCTGCTTTGCGTGCAAGCACACACAAATCAAGCAGAGGGGCCTAAGCTTGAAAAGGACAGCATTGAAAGACAGCTGGAACGTGGCTATGTGAATGAAGTGTAAAGGCAATTTGCTTCTTTCCTATCAACCTGAGTGGCAAAGTACAGCCACTGGATCATAAGAACTGTGGAGCAAGTTCGGCTGGTTATGTCAGGGGAAGAGCACAGTGAACAGCAGCCAGGGATTATGTCTAAGGGTGGGTAGCCAACTCGCCGAGGCTTGCCCTCGGCGAGTCCCTCGGGGAGCCTCTTTGCCAAAAGGGCCAAAGCCTCAGTGACCCTCTTTCACTGGAACAGCGCTTTGACACCCTAAAAAAATCCAGAAAAAATGATAGATATATTTAAATTATTATTACATTGAAACATGCCCACACATCTATTGTGATGATGTTGAGGAGGTTGCGATCATGGCAGATTTGGGGTGCAGATGCCTCGGCTCACAAAGGTGTTGCTGGGAAGGATAAAGAGATGGCAAATGCCGTCTTCGAAACAGTGAGAGGCAAGAAGGCCAAAGGGAAGTCTTGGTAGTGGCAATGCATGAGTGTGGTGCTAACGCTTGTCACTGAGCTGAGATGTAGACATCGTGAGCAAGCTACAGTGCACATGCAAAAAACAGCTCAGCCTATCCCAACCCCCTTATGCGCCAGATGCATCTGAAAATCATGTTATGCAAGGCTCATCACTTGGGAGTGAAGGAGGGTTTGATTCCCCAAGAGCAGCAGCATCTGGCAGCAGCAGTACCGGGCAAACAGGAGGCAGCATCAGCAGCATGAGCTTTAAACGCCAGGCAACGCTGCCGGAAGGTCAGCTGCAAAGTTGGGAGGAGACGCAAGCCCTTCCCTCAAGAAGGAGCTCAGGTGAGAGAGCAGGCTTGCACATGAACAGAACTTATGAGTACATGCGCATGTGCATTAAAACAAAGGAAAGGATGTACGTGCATCTGTACCAAGTTTGCCTGCGTGGGCTCTATGCGCATAAGGAGGGTGTCATGTGTTCCATGCAGGCGTGCCTAGCTGACGCCCTTTGAGAAGAACTTGAGTGAGCTGGACGCTGAGCTCCTCCCAAAAGAAGATGGCAGCCTGCAACCCATCATTGAGCATGTCAACTTCTCGCACTTGTGGGAAGAGGAGCTTCCCAGCTTTGCCAGGAGTAGCAGTGCGCTTAAGCAAGCTTGCAGTACAGTTGCTGTGGCATGCACTCAACAGCCTGTGCGCTTGCCAGCAGACACCGACGAGGAGCCCTGTCTCCCACTGAGCTGATGAGTTGTTGAGCGCCTCTGAGCTCTGAGCTGGCGCCGTGTGCTGGCGTTAAGTGCCAGCGCAACTGGTCAGCTTGGGGGCTGATGTACAGCAAGATTTGATCCAGGCTCACTCTAGTGTGTGCATGGAAGGTAATCTACGCTGCATTGCACTTGCAGGCAGTGCAGCAAAAGCGCTGAGGCAGCCTGCAGCTCTTAGAGGCGGACACCAGGAAGCAGCGTAAACAAAATGTGGAACTTAGACTAAACAGCGCTGTGTAGTGGGGTAACCTGGGGGATGGGCGGGAGGGGGCGCTGACCAGGTGCTTGGGTTTCTCCTGCCTCATTCCGGTCTTCAGGAGGGCTGGTCCGACTAAGGTGTTTGTCTTTAATATTATCAAGACTCAAATGGAAAGTCTCAGGGCGTTTGAGTGTGTCTGTGAAAAGCAGTCTTCTAACGACAATGCACCACTGAGGCCCTCTCTACATAGGCCGAGGCTCTGCAGAGGCTCGACAAGCCTCTTTGGAATTTTGAGACACCCTATTTACCCATCCTTGACTGTGCCTTTCAGTAGAATCAAAAATCATCACACGGCATGAAGCCCAAAAGCTACTGCAGCACACCACAATTGCCATGCTTTGTAGCTTCCTATCCGAGAGAAAGCAGTGCCAGAATGCTAGGCAGCTCTGGTCCGTCTGCACCCGCACCTCGCGTTGCCTGCTACCCAGGGCCTGGTCTTGGTTGTTGGTGACCTCAAACAAAGCAGACTGTGTGCGCTCATACTCCAGGCGCATGGCACGTAAGGTTTCCTGAGTGAACGCATGATAAATGTACACATGCAAATAATAGCTGATGTGTCTAATCTGCACCTCAGTTCAAAGCATCATGACTGCGCGCTCGGGAATGGTGCTGGAGTTGCATTGAGTTAATAAAAGTCTTCTGTTGGAACAAAGATGACTTGGGCAAGGCACCTCATCATTCTTTAAAGAAGGCCTGGCAGAGGCATGTCCTTGAATCACAGCAGGATAAGGGCCTCAACTTTTACTAGCCAGCAATCAAACCATCTAGCAGAGACTTAGCAATGAAAAACTTTTACAGATTTGGTCATGCTTTCATTAGCCTTTCAGAAGCCCAGTATACCTGTAAGCGCTGTATCTCCACTGCCTGCGCCTCTGCATCAGCACGTATGCTTGCAGCCTCTGCTGCAGCTGCACGCGCCTGCACTAGTTCTGCCTCATTTGCAGCCATGCTGTCCTGTGGTGTGCATGGTGCATGGGCGGCACTTTGGGCTGGCAAGAGCAGGAGTAGGAAGGCCCAGCTTCATAGATGTAAAGCGCAGCAGGGAATGGTAGACAAGTTTGCCCATTAGTACTCGTGGAAAATACGGCATGCCTAAGAAGCCTGAACAGCACAGGGACTTGCAAAGCACAACTTCTTAGCAGAAATGCAAGCTTTGCTTGGCATCAAGCAACATCATGTGAGGCTCCATCCTGCTTGTGCAGTGAAGGTGGCAGCGCCATCGATGGCTAAGTTTGCCAGCATGTACTGCTTAGTGGGGCATGAACCAGCCATGTGCAAGGCTCACCTCCAGCTTTTGGTGGGCGGAAGTCAGTGCTCTGTGCTGCTCTACCAAAGCAGATATCTCAGTGGTATCAGCAGCTGCAGCATCCGCAGCTGCTTGCAATTCTTTATTTTGTGCTTGCACCTCTGCAAACGTCCAAGGCGCATGTGGGGTCAGGGTATTACGCTCCAACATTCTGCAAGAAGATTTCCTTGAATACAGCCGTCTGTACTCCCATGACCACCCCTTTCTTTGTAGCCTGACATTGGAAACCACAACAGACCCTGTTTTCTAGCTTCCCAAGACCAGCGATAGGATCAAAGCTTTTTTCTGATAGGCCCATGCAGCGATTGAGCTGCAATTTGACACAGAGTGCAATGATGCAGGCGCCCACATCTATGCACTGCGCTCAAGGCCTACAAGGACCCACATAACCATCAACACGCATTAACATGCACGCATGCACACAAACGCACGCATGTACACAAGCACACGCACACAACCGCATGCACGCACATGTCAATTCTTCCTTACTGTGCAGCTCACAGCCTAGTTTGGAGGGACAAGGCCAAAGCAACCAATGGAAACAGACACCTCAATGTAATAAACCTGGCTTACAAATACAGCTGAAAGCTGCCAAGCCTTTGGCCCAGGTTTCATGCTGACACCTGTGAGAAAGCAAGCTTACCAAGAAGCATTTAAGGCTGCGGTCACACAAAAATTTTCACTATTTTTCACTTTTTTTCACTCGGAAGTGAATAAATTTTGCCGTCACACACAATTTTTTCACTCCAGAGCAAAAATTTTCACTTTTGGAGTGAACAACTTTTTGCGGTCACACACAAAATTTTTCACTCCACCTGCACCTGCTCCTTCCATGACCACCATTTTCTTCCAGGATTACTGTTGGAAACCACACATGTTTGTTTCCTAGCTTCCCAAGACCAGTAATAGGATTCAAAGAGCTCTTTGCGACAGGCCCTCATGCTGCAATAAGGCTTTAACACGACACAGACTGCACTTATCATAAGGAGCCTGCAATGCTGCAGGCGCCCTTGTTTAAGCACTCAGTTTATGGCTTGCGAGGTCTTGCATGACAGTCAATCGACCCTGAGCCATTGGGGGAGAGTTTGGAGGAGAGCGTCAGGTCAGGATGATGAAAAGTTGAGAAAGCGTGGTTGGCGCACACTGAAAACTTATTTTCCCCCCTTTGCATGCGGCCATGGTGCATCAGTTGCCTTCATTTGAGAGTATGTCCTCACGCATGCTAAGAAAGCCTTTTTTTTTGCGCACAAGTTCTCCTCAAATTGACAGTCTTAAGGCCCAGGAAATGAAAGCGATGACTATCCATCTCATTTCTATTTGCCTGACATTCTTCGCCACACTTGGCACCCCACAAGTGTAAGCCTGGCAAACACAAACATGAGACATCATCTCGGTGCATTGTCGGCCTGGAGAATCATCAGCAGCTAGTGCTCCAGCTGCATTAATAAAATGTGTAAACAATGTATGGATACCTTGTCTCCTCAGACATTCTCCCGAGGTTAATGTTCTTTCCAACATACAAAACCCCAAACAAGGGGTTCCTAAGGGTCTTGCACGATTGGGAGCCTCGCTGGGGGCCTCCTGAGACCACCCCCTATTTTCGCCCAGTGAAAAAAAGTGATAAGTGCACTTTGGGGGTTTGAATTAAAAAGTGAAAAAAAAATTTGGGTTGGACAATTTTTCATGTGTGACCGTAATTTCTTTCTTTTGGGGGGGGGTCGAGTGAAAAAAAGTAAAAAAAAGGTAAAAAAAATGTGTGCGACCGCGGCCTAAGACATGCTCGGGTACTTAGTATACTGCTGATGTATGGTGCCTTGAAAGAAAGTTTTGATTCTTCATTTGTTCCAGTTTCAGGTTAAACAATAGAGCAACTAGCGCAGTTCCAAGCCGCGGGCCTCAAAGGCAGGTTTCTTAAGCAGCTGCAGCTGCAGCCGCGGGCCTGCACCTAGCTAGGTGCATGCGTGCGTAAGCAGCATACAAGCGATCTATGAATGCCATTCCTGGAAATGGAAACATCATCGAGAGGATTATATAGGAACACTGAGTGCTGCTGATCAACGCTAGCGGATGATGTGCAATTCCTGGAGAATGGGTCAACGTTCCCTAAGGAAAGATTGAAAGCATCATGTGATAATTTTAAGTTGATATCAACGCAACGCAGGTTCAGTGGTAAACATTCAACGGGTTGTGAAGCTTCGCGATTGTACTTTAGCGCGTTCCGTGTCCATGAATTGAGAATAATAATGTTATAGATTATATGATATGCGTTCCAAGCAGCATAGGTTCCATGAAGCTCGACCAGAAGCTTTGCGATTGCACTTCAGCATCTGAGAATCAATTACAGAAAATCCTGTTCCAAGCAGCTTAGATTCCGTGTTGAAGCTTTGACCAGAAGCTACGCGATTGCATCTCAGCATTAGTGAATACAAAACACATTTCAATGCTAAGCATTTCAATTTTGACACATCCTCAAGCAGAGTCCCAAGGCGCCAGTCCGTGCATTATCCGTGGAATATCCATCCGCCGTCCCGCGGTGCCCAGGTCCCAGACCTGTTTTGGAGGGCGTCAAATACTTAATCATTCGTTTCCGTGGAATTCTCGCGGCGTCAGGGCGCAGGGCTCTCCGGAGTGTGAGAATCTGAGTGGTATACCGACGTCTGCCTGGGGCCGCCGCGGTGCTTCGCCCGTGGCTTGGAATCATATCCTTATGCATAATTTCTGTCCTCCTTGGTGCAGCCAGCTCCAGCCTTATGAAATAATCCCGGGCTGCAGCACTTGCAGTGCGCCCTGTGCTACCTGGGCCGACACAAGTCACATTCTTGTCATGTGACCTTCGACAGCTTTGAGCATGTCAAGCCAAATAGCTTTACGGTGATGAAGGGCCGAGCGGACAATGACTGTGGCTCAAACTATGAGCGCCAGCTATGGCGTCTGGCGCCTAATTCTGTGTTATTGTCAAGCAGAGGGATGGTAACACACTTGTTCTGTAAGGCTCTCGCCTTTGCACATGCCTTATTTGAGCAGTTTGGTACTGTTTCAAGGTATTGTGGAGTTGAGCTGCAGGGTGATCAACAAACAACAGCTTGAATCTGCAGCAGCTGTGTGAGGTTCCCAGGAAGAGGCTGAATCTGCTGCAGTGCATGCAGAGGAGTTGGCATGGCTCTCTTTGGCATTTGTTAAGCAAGCAACCTCACCTTGAAAGGGAGGAAGTTGTTGAGGAGAAATGTGGGTACTTGATTGATTTAAGATAAGTAGGGATGGATAAATAGTAGGGATCAGCATATAGCACTATATTGCAAAAAATAGCATTGTAGTACAATATTTCGCTATATTTCAGCAGCTATATCTGCCAGACCTCCACCTTGCACTTTAAATTTCGGCATCAGTATCGGAAGAGAGGTTCAGCTCCCTGTGTAAAGCCACGATACAAAAAATGAAAGTGAAATGAATTATGTTGGGGCTGGGGGCTTATAGAAACCAGGTAGAGCGCTACATCTGGCACTAGGCTTACACTCCTACTCATGTACGGGCACATACCTTAGTACCCCTGGGCCCCTCATCCCTCAATTCCCCTAATGCTATCGACAGCTCTGGGTGTCCCCGTGAAATGTTGCCTGAGAAAATATATTATGTCGACAGGTTGGCCCTTCAGACCAGGTGGCATCATGATCTAAAGAGCATGCTTGTGTTCCAAGGCACTCCCTAGCTGTCCACTCTAAAGTGCTGATCGCTGCCCTATGCTGATTGCTTTCTTCTACTGTTTGCTCTCCTTCTGCTGGAGCTGGAGCTGGTGCTGGTGCTGGCGCTGGTGCTACGACTGCTTGCTGCATAGCTTCTTGCACGGAGCTGCTTGCATGGACTCAACTCACTCAAGCGCAGGGCACTCTGGCTTGATGAAGGGGACCACATAATTGATAAAATGAATGGCCTTACAATTACAGAGACAATGGAACTGCTGTGCTGTGCGGGGCCTATTGAGAAGGATATGCTGTTTCTTGGCCACTGGCTTCCCAACAGTCTACCTCCTCCTCCCTGGCATGTTCCTTGGGAAATGTGCAAACCCCTTCTGCTTCAAGTGCTTGCAGCATGCAATTGTGATGCTGCATTGTTCTGGGGTTCGCGGGTCTGAGGTTGGCTTGCAACATTTGCACTCCATCACACAGCCCCACTCTGGCTAAATCTTAATTGTTAACTGTCAGACCACTTCCTGAGTGGACCTACTGTTGTCCTCTTGAAGAGGTCTTCAGGGGTGGCACTGCCCTGGACATGGGGCTGCACGCCATCCGTCCCCAGAATAATCTACGACTCATCCCCATCAATGATGTCTGCCAATTTAATTTTTAAAGCTGTATTCTTAGTTCTTAGTACTTGGGGCCAAAGGTGAATTTCAAGTTTTGATGTTGACATGCGCTACCGTACTGCTACTAGGGTTACCGCAAATTATTAAATAATCATGGGCCATCCTCGCTATCTAATCCGTGTAGAATTACATTTGTCGAGACCTCACGAAGTATCCAGGTTTTGATCCAGGCTCCCCAGCTAGGGGCCGACCATGGAGCCACATGCTCCAAAGGATCAAAGGACTCTATTTGATGAAGGTTGCACAAACGGAAGCGCTGTAGCAATGAGTAATCCAGGGAGCTTCGCATCCGCTGGGAGCCGGATGTTTCACGTCGGGTGGAGGAGCATGAGAGGCAGCGGCCATCGCAGCCCAGGGAAGGGGCTGAGGCAGTGGCAGGGCCAGAGGGTCACTGGAGAATGCTCCTGAGCCAAACAGTGGATGCAAGGGGAGGGGCAGGGGCAGGAGCAGAGGCAGGGGGAGGGACTGAGCCAAAGGAGGTGTCCTTGGAGTCAGAGGAGGACACGTCTGAACAGGACACAAACATGCAAGAGGAGAGGCTGCTGCCATGCTGGGAGAGAGTGCCAACTTGAAAGAGTTCGCGTTAAACGTAATGATTGGAGGTGCCTCGCGGAAACCAAGAACTCGCGGGATAATTATTAAAATTATTTGGAGACCTCGCGTGAAGTAGGATTCGCCAAAATATAGGAGTAGTGTGGTATATCTAAACTTTTAGTGCTACGTAGCGCTGTGAGGCGCTATTAGCAAATGCCGATCCCTAGCAATGTGAAAGCTCTTAATGGAATAGCCGGGGAACGATCCTGGTCAATGAACTGGCCTGACCCCAGTCCAGCCTGAAGCCTAAGCCTGATGGTCAGTTAGGTAGTTGGAGGTGATCTGGTGATCAAGGAAAGCCTGTTTTGTCACATAATCAGGTTGTGCATCACTTCCCGTTGAACACCTTTTGATACCCCACCCACCCCCACCCTTTCATATGCAGAGAAAGCTGAGGCAGAGCAAAGCGGGCACAGCACAAAGAGAGGCTAAGAAGGTTAGGCGTCAGCCAATTCAATGGAGTAGCGACAGCTTGCATGAGGCAGCAGCAGGAAGAGCAGTTGTATCAAATGGTTGATTGAATGTGCAACACCTGGCATTCTTTTGTATTGGCATAAACCAAAATTCAATTCATTCAGGCCCGTGCAAAAAAATTTAATGTGCTTAAATGATGCCCTTGCTACCCAAGCTCGCTGGAGTTGCAGCATGCACATCCCAAAGGTAGCTACTCAAGTGTTTCATTGTTTTCTCAAGAAGCAAAGTGGCAACCAGGAAAAGTAATCATGAAATGAAGTGCGGCTATCATATGGCATATTGCAAGGCTGACTGCACGTAGGGGTGGCACGCAATGCTTTTGGACCCACACTAAATGAAATTAATGCCGCCTTACCTTCTATCCTTGAACTCAGTGCAGCAGTGCTGGAAAGGAAAGGCAGCGGGTCGGGGAGCCCAAGCAGCATGTTGCACAGCCTGAGGAGCTGGTACTCCGCATCCTGCATGCCAGCGCAGCTTAGAAGAGGGGGTGAAAGCACAAGATGTGCTGATAATCACACTGGTTTGAGAGCACTCCAAGCGCGCACCTTCGCTCGCTGCTGCCATCTCTCAGCTGAGGCTGTGCTGGCCTTGTCAAATCCCTTCAGCTGCTCACACAGGTCAGCCCACTCTAGCTTCTTTGCCTGCAAAGTGAGCATGCATGAAGGACCCAATTGCTGCCAGAAGCAAGATCTGTGCATGGTGGGAACCATGAGCTACAGGATGTTAAAATGTGTGCTCATGCTTGCCTTCAGTATGGCTCAATGTTAACTGGTTGGCAGCAACCTTGCAAAGCAGTATGAAGCCAGCTATCCAGGTGGCTAGCTTCCAAGAATTAAGGCCGTGCATTCATTGTTAAGACTGCACTCACCTCGAAGTTGAGTTCATCCCAAGCTTTAAATGCACTGTTTGCCTGATGCGCTGAAACTGCACGTCCAGCATGAGGACCCACCCCGCGGGGCCTGTGCTCTGTCGGGTATTCATCTAGCTGTTCAACCAGCTGCAGATGAAGCATAAAACACAGATTAAACCCTTGCGATGGAGGCAATGTGTGCGCGTGAGTGCAGGCACGCACAAGTGCACAAAAGTGGAAGCAGGGGGGAGGTGTTACAAGCGCCTGTGTACTGCAAGGGCTCCTTCACTGTCAACACATGCACAAATGTAAGCTCTCACATCATCCTGTTAAGGAAACGTTCGTTGGCTAGAGTTGCATTGATGTGAATGTTGTGAGGATGAACCTACCTTGCTGGCTTGACCAGCCACTTTCTCAATGTCCCAGGATTGAAGAAAGTTCATGATACACTAGCTTCTCCTCTGATCTCTGGCCTAAGCCTCAGGACATCACAACAGAGAACATAGGAAACGGTTTCAGTGATTGAGTGCGTGTAAAAATTAATGATTAAATGAAGATAAATAAGTGAAGGAGTGGAAGCATAAACCAGCGAATTGGAATGGGTTGAATCAGAGCATTTAGGCAGACGCCGCAGGCAGGATGATGCAGGTAGTCAGTCGTGAGGAGACTGAGGAGGTACGCCGCTGGTCTTACGCCCAAATTACGTGCGCGCGTCCCCGTCTCCGTCTTTTGCCCCGTCTCTGACCTTTGCCCCCCGGCTCGGGACACTTGCCCCTCGCCCTTCGCACACTGCTCGCAGATCTTCCTGAAGGACGTACCCCTGAGATCGCTGCCTTACCAGGTACTGTCTTCATGCTCCGGAGCTCGCTGAGACCGAGACATCTGTCCCCGAGGGGCAAGCCTGTGCCTAGAGTCATGCTCTGATTGGATTCTCATTGGTGTATTGACTTTAAACATACTCTGATTGCTCCCCACCTCGCCTCTGCCTCTGATGGGCAGGAACAGGAGGTTACCCATGCGGCATGGATCATGCGGGGCATGCTTGCTTACTCCCGCAAAAGCGCCAGTTATGGTTGCCGAATGATCTTGCTAGTCCTCAACCCCTTGCTTGCAGGTCAAGCATCATGTTGGGAGTGGAGCGTTTGCGCACGTCTATGCTGCTGCGTCACAGCAAAACAAGTCACAAAGGGAGCAGCCTGCTGGTCCCAAGCACGTGGCCCTCAAGGTCTTCCGCTCTGAGTTCAATGGTGAGACTTGGCGAGCTTGCCTCTGTAGGGCAGCTTCTGAGTGGAACAAAAGCTGTGTGGCAGGCTTTGATCCTGACAAGATGTGTGGCAGATTTCAATTCTGATCAACTCGAAGATTTGTTGAAACTTGGCAACAATACACACTCAATGTCCATGGGTGATTCAACACCAATTGGCAAGTCTACCGCATTTGTGTACTCTCTTCAGCAGTCCTGTCCATTTCCTGTGTAGCCCGTACTTTCTCAGGAGCTGGGCCTTGAGCAATCTGTGCTTTGAGCTGTCCTTCTTTGGCTCATAAAAAACATACAATCGGCTGAAAGCCCAGCATTGGATGCAAATTTTGCCATTACCTCACCACGCTTCTCGGCTGGGACTGCAAGCTTCGTCAAAAGCTCTCTGGACTGGAATCCAAGTGCCTCTTTTTTGTCAGAAAGGTCAAATGCAAATTGCTTTACGGATCCACTTATTTTCTTCCATGTCAAGGCAGCTCCACATTTGCTACTGGGCATGTACACTTTTTGTTGATTACAATGCCTCTCATGTTGTGCTCCTGTGCACTCTTGTGCTTCTTGTACACTGAGCAGGAATTGTGAATGAGCCTCGAGAGGAGGCTCTGATGCTCAGCGAGGCCTTTTGTCTGAAGCGGATCAGGCAGTAAGTTTTCAAGCCTTGTTTGTGTCCGTGTGTGTGTTATGGAACAAAAGGTGATGCTTGCGGGCTAGAGGTTTGTCAATCATGGGGAATAATCAGACCAAAGTCATCATCGGGTGAGCCAGTAGCAGTGGGCCGGGACACAATGTTCAGGGACAGCCCCCTAAGTGCCATCGCCCCCACAGGCTGCTCAGAACGTACGGAGCGGTGCTGAAAAACTTCCTGAGGTGGTTTGGAGGGGGCCAATCATGGGAATGACCACACATCACTACGCAAATTATAACAAATAGTCTGCCCGGTCCTGCTGGTGCACTGCAAAGATGCCGCCCATTGCATTCCCCACCCTTATTCCCGAGGAATTCACAAAAGAAGACAAACTTGTTGAGCCTGTGCCGACGAGCGGTGGCCCAGAGACCTGGGGTGGCCTGGCTAACTAAGTCGAAGCTCAAAACTTTCAACATTTTGGCTGTTCTAACTGCGCGCCGCACGTGCAGTCACTCAAACGTGGCAGTAACAGTCAAAAGCTTCTAGGAACGCTTGCCAAGTTTCAGGCCAGGCCGAGCATTGGCTGGCTGGCGCTGGCCAGAATTGCCCCCCCTAAAATTCTGTTGAGCAAATTTTGTTGTGCCAACCTCGCCCTATCCCGCCCCATTGGCGCTGCAGATTTGTGGAACAAGTTAGTCAAGGAGGCCAGCCAAACGTCCTGGGCGGGGGGTGCTCTGGGTGAGCCTGGGCAGTCCACAATGAACTAAACCAGAGACATAGCTAATCTAGGGGCTGTCTGCGCCTCATGACTGGGGCTTCATCAAAACAATTTGCATGCATGAAGGCTGAGAGTATAGAGCGCAGGTGGTGTAATGAACGCTATAAAGACGGTCTTTTATGGGCTGGCTGGGGAACGATCCTGGTTTAATGAATTGGCCTGATTGCCCGAAGCTTGAGCCTGGTGGTTGGTTAGGTAGTTGGAGGTGATCTGGTGATCAAGGAAAGCCTGGTTTCGTTACAGGTGGGATGTTGTTACTTCTACTTTCTCACAACTTGGTTTACACTGGCTCAGGCAGATACTTTTAACAAACTAAGTGTTGAGATGAGTGGGTGGGTGGGAAGGGTGTTTTAAAACCCTCCAAATGCTCGGTCAGCCTTTGTGACACCACCCTCCGTTTTGTAAACTGCCAAAGATCTTCCACACAATCTGATTTTTATAAAGCATTCTGAGTTGTTCTGACACGCCTGGGTCTTTCTCCTCCATATATCTAACATGGTTCATCTCCCTCATACATCACCCCTAGAAAATAGAGCTGTAAGACAATATTCAAATGAAATGATCCAGGGCTTTTAAGCGCTGGTGAGTGATGCCAGTTGCCTCCTCATCCCGAACGTGGCTGCTTTTGTACGGGCCAGGTACTATGTAAGGAATGCACGGCTACATCCTAAGCTTTCTAGTGAAAGTGTCCCTAGGAGTTGCTTTGTCGCTTATTCGGACAATCCCGTGATTTTGCTGCGAGGATCACTTGAGAGCTCCAGGATTCAATCTGTTAGGCAGAGGGTGTGTTACCATCCCTGGCTTGCGTACGTGAGGAATGTTTTTTTGCTGCGATTATTGAGTTCAAAATATGGTTGGAACGCATCTTGCTGTCACGCACCATGCTTGCTTTGTTTCCTGCCGTGTCGTTGCAGTCCCTGCATCGTTGAATGCTACGATGTTTGCTATGTACCAGCTGCCAAGACATCAAATCTGAAGGTCCGGGAGCACCCTGACCATGCTTTGACCATGGTCATGGAATATTTAGAGGTGAGTACTTGCCAAAGGGGCTAATTCAGGTTAAAGCTGCCCCCAACCTGTTTCTTATGATGCCGCCGCCTGAATCTGAACCTGTATTAACCAGAATACGATGCCATGAGCCTTGTGCTGTGTCAGAAAATGTGGCACATTTGATTTAGAAAGGACAGAGAGAGGACTGGAAGGAGGGGGGGAAACATAATTTGTAAGAAATGAGTTAGGTGTATGATAAGGTTAAAGGATTAAGTTGTGGAGCCTTCTCGGAATCTTCGACACTCTTTTTCTATGTAGTTTGCACTGGCAGAAATTGCATGATCCTAGTGTGGCCCGGTGTGACGTGCTTCTACAGGCACATTTCTGGCCCAATACAAAAATGGGTTGTCACTTGCACCACCCATGCAACTTAAAAACGTGCCCACACACAGACCCACCATTCAAAACATGTCAAATGTTGCCCATTCATTCCTCAATTTTCATATTTCATCAATAATGGCCTTCAAATCACAGTGAACCTGTTGTGAAACATTGCCCAGTGATGTATATGACCAGTCAGTGCATAATGTACCTTGTCAAGGTTAACATGACCTGTGTATTGTGACTCGCAGGGCGGCTCACTTGCGCGGTTGACCTACAAGCAAATGACGGAGCCACACAGGAAGATCATCAGCGACAGCCAAGCCCTTGCACTGCTGCTGGATGTGGCGCGTGGCCTGACGCACATGCATTCGCAGGACCCTCCTATCATGCATCGAGATGTGAAGCAGGTCAGGAGGCTCTCCTGTTCACTCTCATAAGATGCTGTGCTTCTTGTGGGAACGGCATGCAGCCACTTCACCTGCATGTTGCCAGTGTGGCTGTGGCGCAGTGCAAAGCATAGAAGAGTGTTTGAGCAACCTGCTTAGTAACACCCGTTGCCACCAGGTAAAGCCACCTGTAAAATAAGACGTATCTGCTTAGCTCATGATGTTGCTTCACATGCACTTGAAAGTGCCAAGGACAGGCAGAGGCAGCCTTTCGGACAAGCATCTGTGTGCTTACCAGGACCTTGTCCGGCTAATGTGCCTTGATGCGTAATGGAGCTGATACGGTGGCTCAAATCCAGCAACAGCTGTCTCGAGCGGACTGATTCACATTAATGGCACCAAATGTTGCCATAGCCAAGAGTGCAAATTAGACGACATGGGATTCAGGTGCATCTGTCCTTTATGAGTCTGGTATCCCTGACTACAACAGTGCAGTACATTCAGAGTTGTGCAAATACAGCGTCATTCACAAATGGCACCGTAACTTATGGCGTCATACCATCGGATACGGTGTTTTCTTACGATTTTTGCCGTAATTTACGTCCTTTTACCGTAATATACGGACCATTTTTTAAAACGTCATGACGGCGTCAACGGTAACGTGCACATCTCTGAGTACATTACTTTGCCTTATTGTGGTGACTTACCCTGGTTGCATCGATGCACAGCCTGACCCCCCCCCCCC
>LKMJ01001212.1_pt1 | contig 22336 bp, 25 predicted proteins | sample 643391 | NCBI WGS metagenome assembly LKMJ01 (sample SAMN04112250, study PRJNA286221) | soda lake metagenome | biome: soda lake; feature: Kulunda Steppe; material: water; isolation source: sample PL-Br10 brine of Picturesque Lake | place: Russia: Kulunda steppe | collected 2010-07
CGGGTTCGACGACGTTGCCTCGCGATTTGGACATCTTCTCGCGGTTTTCGTCCAGGACGTGGCCGTTGATCAGCGTCGCGTCGAAGGGCACTTCGCCGGTGTGTTCATAACACTTGACGATCGTGTGGAACAGCCAGAAGGAGATGATGTCGTGGCCCTGGGGACGGAGGTCGAACGGATAGAGTTCGGGGTTGTCCATCGTGAACGCCTCGGCCTCGCTGTCCCAGTCCCAGCCGGCGTTGATCAGCGGCGTGAGTGAGGAGGTCGCCCACGTATCGAAAACGTCCTCTTCGGGTTCGAACGTGTCGTTCCCACACTCCGGACAGGCGTCGACGGGCGGCTCGTCACTCAGCGGATCGACTGGCAGCTCCTCCCGATCGGCCATGATCGGATGGTCACAGTCCGTACAGTACCAGACGGGGAACGGGATTCCCGAATCGCGCTGGCGGGAGATCAGCCAGTCCCATTCGAGCCCTTCGATCCAGTGGCGGTACCGAGTGAACATCTTTTCGGGATACCAGTCCATCTCCCGACCCGCTTCGAGATACTCTTCCTTGTGGTCGAGAATTTCGACGTACCACTGTTTGGAGACCCGGTACTCGACGGGGGTATCACAGCGTTCGTGGACGCCGACGTCGTGGACGTGATCCCGGCGATCGCGCAAATAGCCGGCCTCGTCCAGATCTTCGACGATCACTTCGCGGGCCTCCTCCGTCGAGAGCCCTTCGTACTCGCCGGCGAGGTCGGTCATCGTCGCGGTTTCGTCGATCGCCACCCGCAGGGGCAGATCGTGGGCCTGGTACCACTCGATGTCGGTCTGGTCGCCGAACGTACAGCACATCACGATCCCCGACCCGGTCTCCATGTCGACGCGCTCGTCTGCGATGATCGGCACCTCGTGGCCGAAGATCGGGATCCGTGCGCGTTCGCCGACGAGGTCCTGGTTGTCCTCGTCGTCGGGGTGGACGAAGACGGAGACACACGCCGGAATCAGTTCGGGGCGGGTCGTCGAGATGACGAACTCCTCGCGTGGCGGGTTGTCTCCCGCAACGTCGAACGCGATATCGTTGAAATGTGAGTGGCGTTCGTCGTCTTCGGTTTCGACCTGCGAGATTGCCGTCTCACACTCGGGACACCAAATCGCTGGGGCGTTCTTGCGATACTCTCGGCCCTGCTCGTAGAGGTCGAGAAAGGAAAGCTGGGAGATGCGCTGGACGCGGGGTTCGATCGTCTTGTACGTATTATTCCAGTCGATCGAACAGCCAAGTCCCTGCATCTTGTGCGTAAAGTCTGCCTCGTACTCCTGGCAGACCTCCCGACAGAGTTCCTGGAACTCGCGGCGTTCGTAATCCTGATGGCGGATGTCCAGTTCCGACTCGGTCAATCGCTCGCTTGCGATCCCGTTGTCATCGTAGCCGAACGGAAAGAGGACGTCACCATCTGCCATCCGCTGAAACCGGGCGGCGAAATCTTGCAGGGTGTGACCGTAGAGATGGCCCATATGCAGGCTGCCCGACACCGTCGGCGGCGGCGTATCGATCGCGTAGGTGGTGTTGGGATCTTGGCCTGGGTCGCCCTCGTAGGCGTAGGTTTCGTCCTCCACCCACCGGCGTTGCCAACGGGGTTCGACGGTTTCGGGATCGTAGCTGCCATCGAGGGTGGCCTCGTCGCTCTCGTCCTGTTCCGGGGAGTCCATACTCATGCTCTCACCGCCCGATGTGGGCGTCGTCGGTGCGTCGTCGTCGTGTCGCCGATGTCGTCGTTCATACTGGTCGTTGTTCGGTGAATGCTGGTCGCCGACAATACATCCGTCGAAACGGGGTGGGGTAAGGTGGGGCTACGACGCCCCTACAAAAACGGAACTGCGCAGGGCAGCGAACACACTGACCCCGACGGCATCGCTCATACTCGCCTGTAGCAGGCCGATCGGTGTTAGGTGTTTCGTCACGAGAGAGATCATAGTCGTCGATTGGTCACGATCGGTCTGCGTCCGTCCCACTATCCAACTTGATGATCGCTCGCGACTCGCTCAGTTGTTCTACCTCCCCATCCAGATACGACGCCAGCCGATCGAGAAACTGGTCGTCGTCAGCCCCGATGAGCGTGAGCCGATCGTGGTCGGTTACGTCGTACTCGCCGTTCATCACGACAGCAAACAGCTCCTGTGGGGTGATTGGCTCGCCGGCAGCCAGCCGATCAACGGCTCCAGCAACGGCGGTTTCGACGGTCGTCTCGACGTCGAAGGTGACATCGACGGAGACGTGTTCGCTCCGATCGGTCGCCGCGAGATACTCCTCTGAGCTGCGGACAGCAGGGAGGAGGATGTCCTCGAAGCCGCCGCCGAACGTTTCCGTTCCGAGATAGACGAACGCGATCATCGCTCGCAACCCGTCGCGAAACGCAGCGTCCGTTGCCGTTCGTTCGAAGAGCTGTTTCCGGTCTTTCATCGGGAGTGTATGCAAGATGAGATCGAAATCGAGCGCCGCGTCGTAGAGTCGCTGCCGGATTCGTGCCTCCGCGTTTCGCCGCGACTGGTCGTGGCCGAACGTCCGCTCGCCGAGCAGATATTCGCGATCGGCTGGGCTGAGCACACCTCGGTCTCGGTCGTGATCGGTGTTCATAATCGGTATTGGATTATACGAAACCGAATACCATCCAAAACGATATCAATTCCACGGTCATCTATCCGTCTATGACCGCCATCTGTGGCTCGATCGAGAAATGAGCGGCTCGATTGCGAGCCGGTATGCGAACGCGATCGTCTCACACAGTCGGCTCGTCGTCGTCGTTGTCCTGTTGGTGACGGCGGGTGTCGCTGCCGGCGCAGCGGTCGGCGAAAGCGAAGACGAGGGAATCGGTCAGTTCGATGTCGACTCCGAGGAAACGGAGGCCGCAGACGAGATCGAGGCGACCTACGGCACCGATGACGCGATCGTCGCCCAACTGGTGGTTCGGGACGAGGGCGGTGACGTGTTGACACGCGAGTCGTTGATCGACGGTCTCGAACTCCAACAGGAGATCCGCGACGACGAGGAGTTGAACGCGACGATTGCAGACGAGGGGGTTCTGGCACTCGAAACCATCGTCGCGACCGGCGCAGTGTTCGAGGATCGCCAGGCCGAGTCCGAGGGGCCACCGGATACGACGCCGCCGACGCTCGACGAGCAGATCGAGGCGCTCGAAGACCGATCGGACGAGGAGGTCGAGGAACTGCTCGAAACGGTGCTCGACCCAGAGTCAGAACAGGGTGGCGAGGAGGCCTACGAGTTCCTGCCGACAGAGTATGAGCCGGGTTCGACGACCGCAGATGCGCGAATCGCCTTTATTTTCCAGGTCGACGACAGCGGTCCCGAGGAAGATCCCGAGGCGGCCTACGATGCACAGGTCGCCATTGCGGAGCTGGTCGACGATCGGTTCGACGACGCGTTCGTCTTCGGGCAGGGGATCTCCGACGAGGCGTCGTCGAACGCCGTCGGAGACAGTTTCGCGATCATCACGCCCGTTGCACTCGTACTCGTGATCGTCGCTCTTGGGACAGCCTACCGCGATCTCGCCGACGTACTGGTCGGGATTACCGGAATCGGGGTCGTCCTCGCGTGGCTTGCTGGAATCATGGGCTGGCTCGAAATCCCCATGAGTCAGCTGTTGATCGCTGTTCCGTTCCTGCTGATTGGACTGTCGATCGACTACTCGTTGCACGTCATCATGCGTGCTCGCGAGGCACGAGCTGGATTGCTCGACGGGGACGAAGAGGACGCGACCGGCGAGGCCCAGGAGGTAGCGGCGACAGACGGTGGCGACACGCTATCGAGCCGGAGTGTCCGCGGTGGGATGGCACTCGGTCTGACCGGCGTCGTCCTCGCGCTGGCGGCGGCGACGTTCTCGACCGGGATCGGATTTTTATCGAACGTCGTCAGCCCGCTACCGGCAATTCGAGACTTCGCGATTCTCTCTGCAGGTGGGATCTTCGCGACGTTCGTCGCGTTTGCCATCCTGGTTCCGGCGCTGAAAGTCGAGGTCGACGACGTGCTGGAAAACCGCTTCGGTGTCGATCGGCGCAAACAGCCGTTCGGGACGGGAACGGGCATCGTCAACCGCGTGCTCTCGGGCGTTGGGGCGTTCGTCCGGCGGGTCCCCGTCGTCGTCGTCCTCGTTGCACTCATGCTAGCGATCGCCGGGGCCTACGGGGCGACAGGGATCGAGACGGAGTTCAACGAAGCTGATTTCCTGCCGGAGGATGCCCCGGAGTGGGCGAAATCGCTCCCCGGACCGTTCGCGGCGGGAACGTACACGATCAGCGACGATGCCGCCTACCTCGGCGAGAACTTCCAGCAACGCGGCGAGGGAAGCCAGAGTCAGGTGCTGATACGCGAGGACATCACCGATCCGGCGGCCCTCTCGGCGATCGACGAGGCGACGGCCGACGCCGATGGCGAGACGATCGTCACGCAACCGGGCGGCGAGGCCGCGATCGAGAGTCCGGTGACCGTGATTCAGGAGGCCGCTGCCGAGAACGAGTCTGTTGGGGCGGCCCTCGACGAACGCGACAGCACGGGCGATGGCCTGCCTGACGAGGATATCGAGGGGCTGTACGACGAACTGTACGACGCCGACGAAGACGCCGCTTCGGAGGTGCTGTATCGAACCGAGGATGGCGGTGAGACCAGCTACGAGTCCGCCCGGTTGCTCGTCAGCGTTCAGGGTGATGCGTCCGCACAGGACGTTGCCGGGGACACCCGATCGATCGCAACGCAGGTCGAGTCCGACGCCGACGGTGTCGTGACCGCGACGGCGGCGGGTGGTCCGGTGACCACGGCAGTCATCCAGGACGCCTTGCTGGAGACGCTGGTGCAGGCGTTTGCGGTGACGCTGGTCGTCATCCTCACGTTCCTGACCGCTCTCTACTGGGTGCGGTACCGATCGCTCTCGCTCGGTGCGGTCACACTCGCTCCGGTCGTCGCTGCACTCGCCTGGCTGCTCGGGACGATGGCCGTTCTCGATCTGCCGTTCAATAGTGAGACGGCCGTTATCACGAGCCTCGCAATCGGGCTGGGCGTCGACTACAGTATCCACGTCGGCGAGCGGTTCATGGACGAACGCGATCGGCGAGGCGTCCGTGATTCCGCGGACGAACGAGCAGGGAGTGACGCGAGCCATGACCGACAGGAGTCACTGAACGAGGCCCTCGCAGCAACCATCACCGGAACTGGCGGGGCCCTGTTTGGCAGCGCGCTAACCACTGCGGCCGGCTTCGGCGTACTTGCACTCGCACTCGCCCCACCGCTACAGCGGTTCGGACTCGTGACGGGGCTGAGCATCATCTTCGCGTTTATCGCATGCCTGACAGTGCTGCCGTGTCTGCTGGTCTTGCGAGAGCGAGTGCTCGATCGGGTCGCATAGCCCACTGGGGCCGGAAGATCAGGATTAAAACGAACCAAGCGACGACTGAAGCCGCCGATCGCTCCCGCCGGGTTCGAGTTCGTATCCCACTAGCTCCCGCAGATCGACGGCATAGGTCGTCCCGTTCCGGTCGAGGACGAGCAGTCGTCCGACGACGCCACGGACGGTCCCCGCGGCGATCGTCTCGGGAACTGGCTGGCTGTCGAGGTCGAGTCCGTACTCGAAGGTGTACCGATCGGTCACGTCGAAATCGGCAAGCAGCGTCTCCCACGTCGCCTCGTCGACGGTGGCTCCGAGCGCCCGGATTTTCGTTTCGGCCCGGACCCGATCGACCAATCGTGTTGCGATGTCGGCTTCGATCTCTCGGGCGATTCGGCCGTTTTCGACTGTTCGAATGTGGGCGGCTCGATCGGCTCCCTGCTCGCGCAGGCGGGTTTCGAGTCGCCACCGTTTCGTGACGCCGACTTTGAACGTCTCGGGTGCGAACGCAGCGATGTAGACCGCGTGCTCGTCGTAACAGTCCATCTCGTCTTTCAGGCAGGTTCCGGTACAGCGGGCACACACCCACGTGCTGGTGTGGTACTCGCAGTGCGGCGTCGCCGATCGGTCACAGGGGATGTGTTCGTCGCCGTCGACGACGCCAGCACAGTGGCGCTCGCCGAGTGCGTACGCGAGCGTCGTCCCACGATCGAGTGGGATCGTCCGAACGCGATCGTCTTCGGCGACGACGAGTGCCTCTCCCCGCGCGCTCGGTTGGTAGTCGACCAGTTGCACGGCCGCGAGTAGGGAGCGCTGGCGCATATACTGTCGGGATCGCTCACACGAGTCTCATCGTCGATGTCTCGATCGATCGGAAATCGATATTAGATTTTATATATTACTCGGTACAGTTCGACAGTACCGAGGCGTACAGATGCTCATCACGATCGGTCACAACCTCTGGGGACTCACGAAACAGGTCGCCAACCGAGTTCAAAACAACCGATCGATCGCCGCCGGAATTGTCGTTGTCAATGCGGCGATCGTCGCCGGGGTCGTTGCACTCGGGTGGTCGGTCGGCACCATCCTCCGGGTGTACTGGCTCGCGGTCGCGATCGAACTCGCCTTTGGTATGCTGACGTTCGTACCGGTGGTGTATGCAACGCAACGCCGGTCACAGCCGGGCTGGCGCACGCTCGGTGCGACACTGGTTGCCACTGGGAAGGTCTGGATCTTCTGGATTTCGCTCGGGGGCTTGCTCGTCGCCGTCGCCAACACCACTACTGGCGATAGTGGCAGGGAAGTACTGTATGGGATCGACCGGGTCGCCGCGCTTTCGCTGGCCAGTCTGGTCGTCATACAACTACTCCATGCCGTTCAAACGGGGTATCCGGAGCGGCGGTCCGTCTCGCTGTCATATGCACCACCGCCACTAGACCCCACCTATCTGGGACCGTCACTGATGAAACTGGCAGTGATACCAGTGACGCTATTTGTCGTCCTGGCCCTTCTCGCAGACATCTCACCGGTTTCAGCGGAACTGACGGTACTGATGACGCTGATGGTGTGTGATGGTCTCATCGAATTTCATCGCCAACTTGATGTCGATCGGTTCTTTGGCGACTTTACCCGGGATGTCGTCGACGACCTGTCGTGACTGGCCAGCCAGTCATCTCCGTTTGATCGACAGTGTCCAGCCGATCGATCGGTCCCGAAGTGTCGACCGGCCACGGATGTCAAATTTTATATACACCTCGGCACACTTCGGCACTGTCGAAGCGTACTGATGCTGATCAAGATCGTTCGCCATCTGTGGGGGGTCATGAAACGAGTCTCTCACCGCGTCCGAACCAACCGATCGATCGCGGCCCAGATTGCTGCGGTTAACGCGGCAGTGATCGTCGGCGTCTTGCTGCTAGAGTGGTCGTTCACGGTTATTTTGCAGGTGTACTGGCTCGTCCTCGGGATTGAACTCGCGTTTGGACTGGTGGCATATGCACGGCGAAACCCGTCACGACCGCGCTGGTACAGAGCCGGCTCGACACTGTATGCCACCGGGGTGATTGGGGTTTTTTGGGTTTCGAACGGAGCCCTGATACTCATGATCGTGTACCTGACCTCTGGTAAAGTACCATCCGGTTTTGTAGGTGGGATCGGTCCAGCTGCTGTTATTTCACTCGGCTGTTTCGCTCTCGTGAACGCCATCTGGGCCGTTCAAGAAGGGTATCCGGATAGCCCAACAGATCCCACATATCTGGGGCCGGCAGTAGCGAAACTCATGTACGTGATTCCTTTGCTGTCTTTTATAGTTGGTAGTGGGGAGATGCTAGACGTTCCGTTTTCACCGGAGCTGACGGCATTGGTTACGCTGGCGCTATGTGAGGGCCACGTCGAGTTTCACCGACAACTCGACGTCGATCGGTTCTTTGGTGATACGCGTGACCACTTTGTTGACGAAATGCTGTGACCACCATCTGCCAACTACTGGCTATCCTGTTTGACTTAGTGGCGTTCCAACCCTGAACTGGTGGGTGAAATCATGGGTTGCTGTTCGATTTCACCCATCAGTCGACGGTTGGAACGGTACTAGTACTCCGTCAAGCGTCGACCGATGGGTCGAACCGACACCCGCTAACTGGTTCAACTCGTCAGTACAGGCTTGACGAAGCACTAGCGCTGTGTGACTGACAGTAACAGAGCACCGATCGACCAGGCAACAAAGCGTTGACAATCCCTGCCGACGAACGCCGTCTCGATGACACTCGAAGGCGAACTCGACGTCACAGCCAGTACGGAGACGGTCACGTTCACGTTTGCCGTCACCAACACCGGATCGGAGCCGATCGACGTGCAGTTTGCAAACGCCTGTAAGGCCGACTTTGCCCTCACGCGAGATGGCGAGGAGGTCTGGCGGTTCTCCGAGGGGCGGATGTTCGCACAGATGATCAGTTCAGACCGGTTCGAACCCGACGAGACGATCGTCTACGACGGGGAGTGGGCGGACCCAGAGCCGGGGACGTACACGGCGATCGCCGAACTCCGAGCCAGAGACGCGACCTGTGAGGCGCGAACAGAGTGCTCGATCTGAGACTGCTGGGTCGGTTCTGATCGGCACGAGATGAACCACCGGCGACGTGCTCCGACAGCGAAGTCGATAAACCATCTCCATCCTAACGGGTCGGTATGCAAGCGCTGGTTATCGCGGCACACGGCTCGCATCTGAATCCAGATGCCTCAGACCCGACCTACGCCCACGCGGAGGCTGTCCGTCAGACGGGCGCGTTCGACGAGGTTCGTGAGGCCTTCTGGAAAGAAGAACCGCATTTCCGTGAGGTTATCCGTACGCTCGAGTCCGACGAGGTGTACATCGTCCCGCTGTTTATCAGCGAGGGCTACTTCACCGAACAGGTAATTCCACGAGAACTCCGGCTGGACGAGTGGGACCCCGACATGTGGGACTCGTCAGGAACCGACGCCTCACAGGCAACGCTCGAAGCGACCGATGTCGACAAGACGATCCACTACTGTGGCCCGACGGGAACGCACGATGTGATGACCGACGTCATCGTCCAGCGCGCAGAGAGTGCGACTGGCGATCCGGATATCGGCGACGGCGTCGGCCTCTCGGTCGTCGGTCACGGCACCGAGCGTAACGAAAACTCCGCGAAGGCGATCGAGTACCACGCCGATCGCATCCGACAGCGCGATCGGTTCGACGAAGTGAAGGCGCTGTTTATGGACGAAGAGCCGGAAGTCGACGACGTGACGGACTACTTCGAAAGCGAGGATATTGTGGTCGTCCCACTGTTTATCGCAGACGGGTATCACACCCAGGAGGACATCCCCGAAGATATGGGGCTGACCGAAGACTACCGACTCGGCTGGGACGTTCCCGCGACGGTCGACGGCCACCGAATCTGGTACACCGGCGCGGTCGGAACGGAAGACCTGATGGCCGATGTCGTCTTGGAACGGGCCGCTGACGCCGGTGCAGACATCGGTGACGCCCGAGACAGGATTCACGCCACCGCGAGCCCGGCCACTGACGGCGACGCAGACGCCACTGCCGGAACCGAGGCGGGGGACTAACTGTGACGGTGGCGAGTGACACGTTCGAAGCGATCAGAGACGCTGTCGAGACGACAGCACCGATCGAGTTCGACGGCCTTCGGCTCAGCCACGACGCAGATGGCTACCGGCTCGAAACCCCAGAAACCGAGCGACACGGACTCGATGAGGACGATCTGCTCGATGCGCTCGAATCGATCGAGGAGTACGTCACGAACTGGTACTACTGGGAACAGACCGTCGACGGCGAGGGAACCGCCCGACGCGCGTTCCTCCGGTGGTGTGAGCGGGCCCCGATCGAAACGGACGTCGCGGATCACGACGACCACGATCATCACGGAAATGACACCCACGATCACGACACTGACGATCATCACGATCACGGCGATCACGATGATCACGGTCACGACACTGACGATACCACCCATCACGACGACCATGGTCACGACAACCACAGTCACGACCACCACGACCCACTCGCCGTTCCCGATCGGTACGGAGCCATCAGCGACGGCCTCGATCGGGAGTGGGGACAGCTGTGTGTAACGACCCGGCTGCTCGATGTCGACGAACCGGCGGGCGAACGGGTGTACGATCTCTGGCACGTCGACGATGCAGATGCCGACCTCGCCGACCTCACCGTCTATGACGATCCGCGGGACGCACGCGAGATCGCGATCGAAGACGCAGACGGCCGATACCGGCCGCTCAAGACCGCTCCAACGCTCGTCTCGGGATGGGCATTTACCGGCCTCTCGGGTGCCGAACTGGTCGAAACCGTCGACTACTTTTATCCGGCGACGATCGCCAACTGGCACCGCGAACGGCAGGGTGCGTTGGATATTGACCACTGGCTCGAAACCGCCGAGCGCCAGACGGGTATCTACGACGTTATCGACGAACTCCCCCGTGAGGCCGTCGACTGGATGGCTGAAGCCTGCTGTGTCGACTCACAGTGTCTGCGCCGCCGTGAGTGGCAGTACGAGGAGGGTGACCACCTCGATGTTGACGGTGGCGAGGGTGAGTTCCCCTGTCGCGAGCCCTGCTCGCTCGTCGTCGCAGCCGCCCGCAAGTGGACCGTCCTCGAATCCGAAGACGATCGGACCTACCAGCTCGAACTAACCACCAGTGACCTCAACCAGCTCACAGCACTGATCGACGCCGTCGCAGACGGCCGTACCGACGAGATTCGGGAAGCGGATGTCTACAAAGGTGCAAACCGGTATCGGGCGCGCTATCTTCGGGCAAAACGGTTCACCGACGAGGGTGAACTCGATGTGACACAGATTGAGGAGTAGCTGCGATCGGCGCTTCTCACCACAACAAAAAGGCAATTGCAGCGACGACGCCGATGACGACGATCCCGACGCCGACAACGGCAATCGGGGCACCGACCGTCGCCGCCGTCGCCACAGCAACGCCGATCGAGAGCACGCCGAGTACGATGACGGCGAGCGTGCCCGTGTCCAGTGTGGGACGTGCCTCGGGCCACCCAGTCCGATCGGCTGCAGGCTGGGTAGACTCGGTCTGTGCTGGGGTGGCCAGTGACTCGTCGACGGGAACGTGCTGTGGCTCCGGTGTGACGATCACGCTGATCGCGATCGATTCGGTTCCGTAGCCGCTGACGAGTTCGAGACGACCCTCGATCGGCTCGTCGAGACCGCTTGCGTCGACACTGACCCGGACCGGAGTGGCGCCGTCGGGTTCGACGTAGTAGTTCGAGCCCTCGATCGATGCAACCTGTCGAAGCTGGTCGTCGAGACGACAATGAACGTGGGCCGGGGTCTCGTGGCCGGTGATACGGAGGACGAACGGTTCACAGGTTTCGACGGTGCTGACGTCTGTCTCGAGGCGATGTGGGCCCGCACGGTTGACGTGGACGGTGACCTCGAGAAGCGACACGGGTTGTTAGGCTGGCGTTTCGCCGCGCATATCCGGCGGCAGCAGATTTGGAATGCCGTCTTCGATCGGGTACTGCTCGCCACACTCCGTACAGACAAGCGTGCCCGCGACGATTTCGTCGCCGTCGTACTCGGCATCTTCGAGCTCCAGCGGCGATTTATCAAGCGGGCAACACAAAATCTCCAGCAGCGACTCTTTCATACTACACAGGCGTGGGCCATTCAGCAAAAACGTTCGGGATCGAAACAGCGAATCAGGCGGGTTCATGATCGTGGCTGCCCTCAGAACTGGTATGACGGTGATTGCACTGTTGAGCGTTGCACCGGTGATCGAAGACAGCATGGCCGAAGATATCGCAACCGCCATCGAGGCACTCGACGCCCACAACGTCGAATACGAGACGAACCCGATGGGGACCGTGATCGAAGCCGACAGCACCGACGAACTGTTCGCTGCCGCCCAGGCGGCCCACGACGCTGTCGACGCCGATCGGGTGAGCACCGTACTGAAGATCGACGACAAGCGAAACGTGGACCGATCGGCCGACGAAAAAGTCGAGTCCGTCGCCAACGCGCTCGGTCGACAGCCAAAAAGTAGCGGCGAGTGATACTGTCGGTGGCGACGATCGCTGGTCACTCTGGAACCGATTCTCGGACGAGTACCGATACTCTGAACAACGCCTTCTGTGTCGGTCGACAAACTAAGGTATCTCCGATCGCTACGGTTTCGTATGGCAGAAACCACACTCGAAGTCACCGGGATGGCCTGTGACGGCTGCGAACAGAACGTCATCGACGCGTTCGAGGGAATCGAGGGCGTCGAGTCGGTGACCCCGGACCACGAAGCCGACGAGGTTCGCGTCGAACACGATGGCGTCGATGAGGAGACAATCGGCACGACGATCGAAGACGCAGGGTACGAGGTCGTCGGGTAACCATCGCACCGCTGAGGAGTGTACCGATCGGCACTCGTTGCGAGGCAACTGAGAAACTGTTTTAGTTCGGAAGCTGAACCCTCGGGTATGGAAAGTCTCAATCGGATGGCGATCGAGCTCGTCGACGAGGCCTTGGAGTACGCCGAGGAGCTAAACATCGGCGGCTACGACCTCGAAAACGAGGCGACAGTGCTCGATTTCGGCGTCGAGTTCGATGGCGGCGTCGAGGCCGGCCTGCTGTTGACCGAGATCCAGACGGCCGGGATGGCGACGCCCCGGTACAACCTTGGCGAGATCGCCGACACGCCGATTCCGTTCGTCGAGTTGACGACCGACCAGCCAGCACTGGCGCTGTTGTGCTCACAGAAGGCAGGCTGGGAGCTCACCACAGAGGATTTCGAGGGGCTGGGAAGCGGTCCGGCCCGCGCGCTGGTCGCCGAGGAGACGGAGTTTCGACAACTCGGCTACACCGACGCGTTCGATCTGACAGCACTCGCCGTCGAGACTGACACGCTCCCACCGGAATCTGCCGCCGAACAGGTCGCCGATCTCACGGAAGTCAACCCGAACAGCGTCTTTTTGCTCGCCTACCGAAGTGCAAGCCTCGTCGGATCGATCACGAACGCGGCACGCGCGGCCGAACTCGCCACGTTCCAGCTCGTCGAGCTGGGCTATGACCCACAGGCGATCGTCTCTGCGACTGGCCGCGCTCCCGTTGCCCCCGTCCCAGCCGACGAACGGACGGCGATCGCCCGCGCAAACGACGCGATCGCCTACGGTGGGACGGCTCACCTGACAGTCCGAGAGGATGCAGATGTCTTTTCGGAGATTCCGTCGACCGCCGCCGACGAGTACGGGACACCCTTTGGCGAGATCTTTGACAACCTCGACTGGGAGTTTTCGGAGGTCCCGGCCGACCTGTTTGCCCCGGCCCAGGTGACGATCGACGTGCTCGGCGGGCCGACCTACAGCTACGGTGAGACCGACGAAGACCTGCTCGTCGACTCGTTTGCGATCGATCACTAACTGTGCAACTACTGCCCGTCCCTGAACCACCAGCCCACGACGCTGACGGAGTCGACACGATCGCAGCCGTCCGCGCGGCCGTCCCAGCCCGATCGGGCGAGGCGAGCGATCTCGACTGCTGTGCCCGACTCGTTCGCGACGCGCCGGTCCCCGATCGAGAGACAGCCGAGGCGTGGCTGCCCTTTCTCGATGCGCTTGGTCTCGTAACCCGGGACGGCGAGACGTACGTCCAGACCGCCGCCGATCTCGATCCCGACGCGATCAGGCGTGCGTTCCGCAATCGGCTCTACCGGGCCGACGCTGTTCTCGCGACGATCGAGAGCGCCGACGACCCCCTCGACGCTGCGGCCGTAGCCGATCGTGTCGGCTCGGCTGACGATCGCTCGCCGGGCCGTCGCGCCCCTGATCCCGATCGTCTCGAACGCCTTCTCGAGTGGGCCGTCGCGCTTGATCTCGTCGAACGGGAAGCCTGCGGGTATCGATGAGAGTCGTACTCTGACGGGGCCGGTGACGATCGAAACACCGACTCACGCAACGAACAGGTGTCCGTCGGACCGAGCGTGAACCGGTCACCGTGGCGCTACCGACGCTAGCGGTTCGGCGTCACGTCGGTCACCGTCCCGACACCCTTGCTGCGCCCTTCGCGGAAGACGAACTTCTGGCCCTCCTCGACGAGATACGATCGGAACTTGAACCGGACAGTTGCGGTTCCGGTGTCGCCCGGCAACAGCCGGCCGTCCTCGGGATAGAACGCTGCCGCCTCGCCGATCGTCTCCAGGTGGACGACGGGTTCGTAGCCGTCGCCGATCCGGGTTGGGTGGTTGAGCACCATCACGTCGGCTTCGAACTCCCTGACCGGCTCGGGATCGGTCTCGGCCGGCACCAGCACCATCCCGCGCTCGATTGCGCTCTCTTTGATGCCTTTGAGGGCAATCCCGACGATTCGGCCGTCTCGGGCTTTGTCGACCTGATGGTAGTGCATCTCGATCGATCGGACTTCGACGTCCTGAAATCGGCCGTCTGCCATCGGCCCGATGAGGAGTTCGTCGCCAACCTCGACTTCGCCGGCCATCACCGTCCCGGAGGCGACGGCGCCAACGCCGGTGACCGAGTAACTTCGATCGACGTACATCCGAAACTCGCCGGTGTCCGTCTCCGTTTTCGGGAGCCGATCGAACAGTTCGTCGAGGGTCCCGAGTCCGTCCATTGTGATCGCACTCGTGGTGACGAGCGGGACGACCTGCGTGCTGATCTCCTCAACTGCGGCATCGACGCCGTGGCGGGCGACACGAAGCGGCGATTTGCCGACTTCACGGAGCAGCGACTCGACCTCGCGTTCGACCTCGACGACACGGTCGTCGGAAACGGCATCAGTTTTTGTAATCGCGACGATCGTCGGCAGTTCGGTCGCAAGCAAGACGCCGAGGTGTTCGCGTGTCGTCCGGGTGGGGCCGTCGTCGGCGGCGACGACCAGGAGGCCATAATCGAGTTTCTGGCCGACCAACCCGCGGATGGTCGTCCGCAGCCACGGCTCGTGGCCAACGGTGTCGACGAACGAAACGAGTCGATCGGCCTCGTCGACGACGGCCGCCCGATCGCTCTTTCGGTTCGGGTTACGGACCCGAATCGGCCCGTCATCATCGAAGCCGTAGACGGCATACGAGAGGTCAGCCGAGAGGCCACGTTCGACCTCGTGGGGCTGGACGTCGAGAAACGCCCGTGTGCTGCCGTCGCCGTCATCCGGCGTTCCCGTGACGAGCGAGCCAACGAGTGTACTCTTCCCGTGGTCGACGTGGCCGGCTGTCCCGACGACGACGTGTTCGTCGTCCGCCTCGATGACGGCTCCGTCGGTGATCGTCGCGACACCGACGAGACCGCCGTTTATCCCCCACGTCTGGACATCGTTGATGCGTGCGTCGGCTTCCGCAGCGAGCAGGGAGAGAACGTCCATCGACTCCGAAAACGCCGTCGAATCGATTCCGGCCAGTCCGCCGTCGTCTGTGACGCCGACGACGTACGTCGCTTCGCCGTCACCCGAAAGCAGCCGGTGGCGAAGCTGTGCGGCCAGACTCTCTCGTCGCCCACCCTCGAGGTGAACGTCCCGAAGCAGCCGCTCTTTGAATTCGACGTTGCCTCCGTCCTGTTCGCCACGGTCCAGGGCTCGCTCGAGGAGAGCCCGGTCACGGCTCATACCGCCCGGTAGCCCCTCACATGGCAAAAGCCTTCGTGTTTACTGAGAACACGCCTCATGATTGTGTCGATCGGCAGCTGAAATCTGCACCACCGATCGAACAGTTCTCGATCCGGGCCCGGATTCAAGGGTCTTCGATCCGTACCGTAGCATATGAGTGTCAGTGGGCTCTGTGAGATCTGTGAGTCACGAACCGCCGAACAGCGGTGTCGAAACTGTGGGACCTTCGCCTGTCAAGCCCACTACGAACCCGGGAAGGGACTGTGTGCTGACTGTGCGGCCACTGCCCAGCCCGCCCGACACGACGAGACGGACATCAACCGGTTCTAGCATGACCTCGATTCGCGATCTCTTGGGCGACACCCTCGCCGTCGGCGATCGATTCTGTCTCCACGTCGACGATCGAGACGGCCAGCTCGTCGCCTCCCACCCCCACGCAGCCAGCCCGATGGATATCGCCGTCGTCGAGCGACTGGACCGACTCGACGAACAGCCACCCACGGCGCCGATCAAAGTCGAAATCCGCGATCGGATCGTCGACGATCGGCTCGCTGGACGCGTCATCGGCGTCGACTGTGGGGAGCCAGACAACGTCTCGCGATCGTGATCAGTTTAGGAGAAGAGATTGTATGGCAAAACGTCTGATCGTTTCATAACGGCTCAAAATCAGCTGTGGGTAGTACTAGAATTGGTGCTCAAAGCTGAGTTCGTCGTAACTGTAGGAGTATGATTTGATACCAGCTTCATCACAGCGCGAACGGAGATCTGCTGGTGGAATGTACGGCTGTTCGCCAAATTCCTTCTCAAGATGTTTACAGAAGGCAATAGAAACATCTCGGCCTTCGTCGCTATCCGCTGTGACTTCGAGAACCACCGCTACATCTGGATCGTTATAATCGGGTTTGATAACGTAGTCACCCGGAGTGAAGGGATTCTCTGCATACTCTAGATTCGTGTGTTTGTAGGTGTAGAGCTTGATATGCTGATCGTCACAGTAGGAAGCGAGCTTTGCCGGATGGATTTCTCGCCAGTTTCCCGGGCCGGCGTCAAGCATATTCGGAAAGGCCACGTTCACCGCTTCACCATCCATCTCTTGGCCGTATGCAGTGGTGTTTTTCTCCGGTGGCAACACTTCAACGACTACGGCGACCGATCCATCATCATCTCCGTTCTTCACCACTCGATCGCCCGGCGAGAACGGGTTCTCCGGTTTCTGGTTGAGGTGAGCCGTGTTTGGTCCTAACTCATGCAACTCATTCATTGGACGGGCGGCCAGGTGTGCTAGCTTCTCGGGTTCTTCGCCGGAATACGCGTCCTGGGTTTTGACCTTCGATTTGAGCGTTTCAGTCCGTTCCCACCCGAGCAAAATGAGAGCATCCTCGTTGTCTCGATGCCAGACCATGACGATGATATCGTCATCTGGGTCAGTATCTAGCAGATTTGCAGGACGGAACGCAGAAACATCTCTCGAGGTTTTCACATCAATCTCATAGCCGAAGACGTCGAAGTCGTGACCGGAGAAACTCTCAGGATTGCACCGGCGGATAGCCTCTTCATTTTGCCACTCCCACATTTCGACGGGAAGATACTCCCGACAGAACTGCTCGAACGCGAGTTCACCGAGATTTCCGATACGTTTGACATCTATATCGCTTGCCCCCTGAATAACTGCTTGGTGGTGTGCACGCTCTCGGTCGATTTCGTCTGGTGTGTAGAGATACATACCACCACCATTAGGTGTTTGTACAATGAATGTTAGGTACTAGCGATCGACAATTGAATCAGCGGCTGACCGTGGCTGGAGAAGATACAGACAGTGTTTTTCGAGCACCAGCGTACCTTGTAACGCAACTGGGAGAAGATTCTGATTTGAGACGGTAAATCGATAGCCTCGACACCCGAACGCGTACGATCTACTGGTACCACATACAAGAATTCATCGCCGTATTCGGCGATCGAAACGGGCCGCTACGATCGTTCGGAGAGAAACGATCGAACCAGTTTCCGCTCTGCTTTCTGGAGGTGTTCTGCTGCCGTGCCCGGCGAACAACCGATGGTTTCTGCTACGTCCGCTTGGGTTGCACCGCGTGGCAGGTCGTAGTATCCGAGTTCGTACGCTGTCTCGATTGCTTCTTGCTGTCGATCGCTCAATCCGCTTTCGTACAGCCGGGACACTGTATCGAAACTCCCGAGTTTTTCCACCGACGGGTCAATCGGCTCTGGCATCTGGTCGATGATCGTCTGTATCTCTCCCGGCGGGCCACAAACGCGACACACGACCGTGCCACGGTGGGTGTATTCGACTGGCGGAAGAACGACGATTGGGCTCTGGGCAAGCAACCGAAGCACTTCCTGCAGCGGTGGCGTCGTTGCATCCCGGATAAACGCGTAAAATGCGTTGTCGGACGCAGCCACCACTTCGTACGCGACGATTTCCGGAATCGCTTGAAGCGCTTCGCAAAACGGTTCGCGCTCACCCTCGATATACTGCATGATGCTGAACTCCTCGCCAGTAAAGGTCCAGTGAATTGCGGTTGCGCAGTCGACGTACGCTGCGTTCGTGAGGAGGTCGTACATTGGATGGACCGCCGCCTCGCGACCGCCCGCGTCCAGCAGCAGACGGGCGTATTTCATACCCGGTCATGTAGCTAATAGGTTAAATGACCCTAGCAATTCCCGCAGTAACTCCTCGATGCTGGAACGCCTCTCTCCTCTCATGTCGCAGGTGTTTATTACCGGGGCAACGGGCGTTCTCGGTCGCCGTCTGGTAGACGTGCTGGTCGATCGTGGGTATCGCGTCTACGGACTGGTACGTGACGAAACCGGTGCCGAAATCGTTCGGAAACGTGGTGGGGTGGCTCGATACGCCGACGTTCTCGACGTGCAGTCGTTGCGCTCGGCAACAGAAAACATCGACATAGACGCTGTAATTCACGCAGCAACTGCCATACCGACCTCACAGAAACCGACTGAAGACGAATGGGTGCTGAACGATCGAGTTCGGTACGAAGGGGCGGAGAATCTCGTCACAGTCCTCGGGGCTTCCGTCGACTGGGTCCTGTTCCCGAGCGTCGTCTGGGTTGCTCGACAGCCCGATGGATCGCCGTTCGACGAAGACGCCGACAGACATCCGGATCGGACGACCCGCTCTGTAGCAGCCGTCGAACGCTATCTGGAATCTGCCGGTCAGGAAAACGGATTTGACGTGACAGTCCTCCGGTGTGGGTTTCTTTACGCACCGGATGCGACACATACGCGTCAGTGGGGTCGGGAGCTGTTGACCGGCGACTTGCCCATCGTAGGGGGCGGACTGCTCGGTCGCTCGGATGCGACGCTGTCGTTTCTTCACGCCGATGATGCAGCACGTGCGTTCGCTGTGGCCATCGAGTCGGATCTAACCGGCATCTATCACGTGGTTGACGACGACAGGGTGACGGTAGCGGAGTTCCTGTCGACGTTCGCCGACTATCTCGACGCACCTGCGCCGAGACGAGTTCCATGGTGGCTTGCGCGGCCGTTGATCGGCTCGGAACTGGTAACGCTGTTGACGACATCCATGCCGACCACGAACCAGACGTTCAAACGCCATACAGGGTGGAAGCCAACCGTACCGACGTACGAGCACGGACTCCAACACGTCTGCGAGACGTGGGAGAGAGACGGCACGATCCAGAAGACCCCGGAGGGGTACGAATGGACCGCAAACAGTTGCTGAATTTCTTTTTCCGTTCGATGACGATCGACACTTCTGGTAGCAGTAAATCGATGGCCTCAGCACTCATAGGGATCGTCACCACCGGGTGCCGAGTCCGGCTCGGACGGAGTGGTTCGTCATCGGCCGATCGGTCCTACGCCTCTGATTCAAAAGACGGTTTGGATCGTCGATCGTCTGGATACAACAGGTCCGTATCAGTACGTCTCGACGGACACGCCGAGCTTTCGGAAGTGTTCGATATTCGCAGTGAGGACGGGTTCATCGTAGCGATCGGAGACTGCTGCGATCATCGGATCGATTTTGTCGATACCGCTTTCACCGTCGGCCTGCTGGTCTGCCCGTGCGAGTAGCTGTCCGGCGCGGTGAGCGATCGACTGGCTCTGTTCGACGATTGGGTACATTCGAAGCGCGTTCTGGACGTTCCGGCGTTCATCGTCGCCGCCGAACGCAGCCCCATAAGACAGTTCCATGACGACTGGGGCAGGAACGCGTTGGACGGTTTGTGACTCGGAGAGTTCGAGCCCCTTCTCGAAGGCGTTTTGCTGGCCATCAAAGAGGTCAATAAGAAATGATGTATCGAGTATCACTCGAATCGGTCCCGGAGTTCACGTTTTTGTTCGACGTCTGTCTCTCGTTTCTGTTCGAGGCGGCCCCGCATGTTCGCTGCCGTTTCGGACGAGAGAATCCCGGCGACGGTCTCCGGATCGGGGCCGCCGATGAGTCGACGAAGGGTCTCCTCCATCGTCTCATCGCTCCGGTTGTGTGCTTTGACGAACTCGTGGAACTCCTCTGAAAGACGAACCGATTTACTCATATGTATACTTGGGTATACGAGCGTATCAATCCTCGGCCGATCGCTACTGTGCGTTCCGATCGCTAGAGCCGGCAAAGCCGGCGTTGAACTCGTCGATCAGGTTTTGGAGCCGATCGGTGTTCTCGTTGAATGTCTGGGGAGCGCGATCGGTAGGTGTGCGGACGATCGCGGCGGGTGGTTCGGTGGTGGTCGAGTGGGTGCGGTGCGTGTGTCGGGTCGGTTGGGTGTCGGCTGTTGATTGCACGGATGTGGGTGTCGGTCGAGGGGAGTCTGGAAACGAGGCGACTCGGAGAATAGCGAGTCGTTTCACTCGGTGTGAAACGAACGGGGTGGTACGGGTACGACCGACATCTGTACTGACAGCTCTCGCGCCAACCATAATAAAAGTTCATGTTATACCTCGGCCGTGGCACTGACTCGCAGTGCCAACACGATCAGGCCGATCGGTTTTGGCGATCGCGCCCGACGATCGGGTATGGCGACAGTTCCACCGGAGGCCGCACAGTTGCTCGAAAGCGAGCCGCTGATCGCCCATCTGGGCACCTGTACCGAGGGGCGGCCCCACGTCGCGCCGGTCTGGTACCGGTACGAAGACGAGACGGTCGAGATCGTGACGACGGGAAAGAAACTGGACAACATCCGATCGAACCCCCGCGTTGCACTCTCGGTGCAAGCTGACGAAGGCGGCGAAACCGAGTGGATGGTCTCGCTGCTCGGCACGGCAACGATCGTCGACGACGAGACGGTATCCGAACAGGCACGCGAGCGGATCAACAAAAAATACGGCGCGAGCCCGGACGCCTACGCCCAAAACGATCTGGTACGGATCGACGTGGGATCAGCGACGTATCGCACCTACTGAGACGGATCGTTGGAACTCGTTATCGCCGATCGACGCACTCACCTGAATCGAGCCCCGATCGACTGGTAGCTACTATGCTGACACCGCTGTTTCTCGAGGTCGGTACGACGCTTGAGGAGGCGACGGGGATCGTCCAGTATCTGCTCGTGTTCGTCTTCGCTGCGATTCCGGTCGTCGAGATACTCGTCGTCGTTCCGATCGCGATCGGGTTGGGGCTCGATCCAGTGGCGACGGGGCTGTTTGCGTTCGCCGGCAACGTCGGTTCTGTTTACGTGCTCATCCTGTTTTACGACCGACTCGCAGCCTGGTGGAACAGCCGATCGGACGAGGAGAGTGAGCCGAGCGATCGGTATGCCCGCGCACGTCGGCTCTGGGATCGGTACGGTCTCCCCGGCGTCTCTGCTGGCGGTCCCGTGCTGACCGGCGTCCACATCGCAGCGATCGTCGCCTTACTCGCTGGCAGTCGAAGCCGTACCGTCGCTGCGTGGATGACGATCGGAATCGGCGCGTGGACGATCGTGCTGGTGGCTGCCTCCGCGTTCGGGGTGTCGCTGCTCAGATTAGCGTGATACGGACTGCAGACGGTGCCAGGAGTCGATCACTGTCCGTTCTACCGGCGCAGCGCCTGCAACTGCAAGGGCTCCTCGATCGGGTGCAAACGGGGGCCGAACAGCCATTGGCCGCCGTTTGGCCCAGAGTGACAAAAAGCTCCTGCGTTCCCGTCTGGCGGATCACACCGTTTATTTCGGTCCGGCCCGCCTCTCCGTACAATGACGAATCAGGAACTCATCGATGCCTTACGCGCCGCAGACGCCGTCCAGTTCGGCGAGTTCGAACTCGCACATGGCGGCACCAGCGAATACTACGTCGACAAGTACCTCTTCGAGACTGACCCTCGCTGTCTCGACGCGATCGCCACAGCGTTCGCCGACAGAGTCGATCCCGACGACAAACTCGGCGGCGTTGCACTCGGGGGTGTCCCGCTTGCCGCCGCAACCAGCGTCGTCGCAGGCGTCCCGTACGTCATCGCCCGCAAACAGCGAAAGGAGTACGGCACCGGGAACCTGATCGAAGGGCGTCTCGAAGCGGGCGAGGAGGTCATCGTCGTCGAAGATATCGTCACGACGGGGACCAGCCTCGTCGATGCCGTCGACGCCTTGCGTGAAGCCGGCGCAACCGTCGATCGCGCGCTGGTCGTCGTCGATCGTCAGGAGGGGGGCCGCGAAACCGTTGAGGCTGCCGGCGTCGAGATGGAGGCGCTAGTGACTGCCGACGAACTGCTAGCCGATCGAGAATAACAACAGCAACGGCCGTCACTGAGCGGGCGGTGGCGATCGATCGTCGGTCTGGGTTTGCCGTCCCACACTGCCGGCTGCAGGCTGAATCTCGTGGCGACCGACACTGCCAGCGACGTATCTGGCGGCCGCACACAGCATCCAGTAGAG
>LKMJ01001213.1_pt1 | contig 22336 bp, 22 predicted proteins | sample 643391 | NCBI WGS metagenome assembly LKMJ01 (sample SAMN04112250, study PRJNA286221) | soda lake metagenome | biome: soda lake; feature: Kulunda Steppe; material: water; isolation source: sample PL-Br10 brine of Picturesque Lake | place: Russia: Kulunda steppe | collected 2010-07
CAGCTCGCCGTCGGCGACCATCGCCCGCTTGACCTCCTCCAGGGCCTGGGACAGCCGCGGGCCACCGTCCTCGCTGGCGACAAAGCGCTCGCGCAGGCGGGTGAGCATCCGCTCGTAGCTGCCGGGCAGGTGGTCCGTCTGATGTTCCGGGGGGGATGGTTCGCTCATGCGGCCTCCGTGTCGTGTCGACCCCAATGATGGGGCGGTGCCTGTTCAACCAAGGTACTAGCAAAGCCTGCGGATGTGCAGGTGGTTGGCGGTCGCTGCACGCCGCTGGCCGGGGTGCCGCGCCCGCGCAACTAGAACCCCGGGAGGTGGCTCCGTTATCCTGCACGGCTCACCTGCCCGGGAAAGCGACGGACACCGATGGACAACCAGTACCGACCGAAACAGATCGAAGCCGAGGCCCAGGCCTACTGGGAGGAGCAGCAGACCTTCAGGGCGCAGGAGGATAACGGGCGCCCCAAGTACTACTGCCTGTCGATGTTCCCGTACCCCAGCGGGCGGCTGCACATGGGCCACGTGCGCAACTACACCATCGGCGACGTGGTCAGCCGCTACAAGCGTATGCAGGGCTACAACGTCCTCCAGCCCATGGGCTGGGACGCCTTCGGCCTGCCCGCCGAGAATGCGGCCATGGAGCGTGGGGTGCCGCCGGCGGCGTGGACCCGCGAGAACATCGCCGCCATGCGCGAGCAGCTCAAGGGCCTCGGTTTCGGCTACGACTGGTCCCGTGAGCTGGCTACCTGCGATCCGGAATACTACCGCTGGGAGCAGTGGCTGTTCACCCGGCTCTACCGCAAGGGGCTGGTCTACCGTGACACCGCCGCGGTGAACTGGGACCCGGTGGATCAGACTGTGCTGGCCAACGAGCAGGTGATCGAGGGCCGGGGCTGGCGCTCCGGGGCCCTGGTCGAGCGCCGCGAGATCCCGCAGTGGTTCCTGCGCATCACCGACTACGCCGACGAGCTGCTCGAGGCGCTCGATGCCCTCGACGGCTGGCCCGAGCAGGTGCGCAACATGCAGCGCAACTGGATCGGGCGTTCCGAGGGCGTCGAGCTGAGCTTCGATCTGGCCGGTCGCGACGAGCAGCTGACCGTCTTCACCACGCGCCCGGATACCCTCTACGGTGTCACGTACATGGGCCTGGCGCCGGAGCATCCGATCAGCCTCGAGCTGGCCGAGGGCAACCCGGCCATTGCCGAACTGGTCGAGGAGGCCCGTTCGGGCGGCACTGCCGAGGCCGATCTGGCCACCCGCGAGAAGCGCGGCGCCGCCACCGGCCTGGAGGCGGTCCACCCGCTGACCGGTGAGCGCATCCCGGTGTGGGTCGCCAATTTCGTGCTCATGGAGTACGGCTCCGGGGCGGTGATGGCGGTGCCGGCCCATGACCAGCGGGACTGGGAGTTCGCCACCGCCTACGGGCTGCCCATCCGGCCCGTGGTGCACCCGGCCGACGGCAGCGAGCTGGATGTCTCCGCGGGTGCCTTCAGCGACTACGGTGTGCTGGCCGACTCCGGGCCGTTCAGTGGCATGCCCTCGGACCGCGCCTTCGCGGCCATCGCCGAGCGCCTCGAGGGCGAGGGGCGCGGCCAGCGTCGGGTCCAGTACCGCCTGCGCGACTGGGGGGTGTCGCGCCAGCGCTACTGGGGCGCGCCGATCCCCATGATCCACTGTGCCGAGTGCGGCGCGGTTCCGGTGCCCGACGATCAGCTGCCGGTGACCCTGCCCGAGGACGTGGCGATCAGCGGCAGTGGGTCGCCGATCAAGTCCATGCCGTCGTTCTATGAGACCACCTGCCCCGAGTGTGGCGGTGCCGCAGAGCGCGAGACGGATACCTTCGATACCTTCATGGAATCGTCCTGGTACTTCGCCCGCTTCGCCTGTGCCGATCAGAACGGTGCCATGCTCGACGAGCGGGCGGATCACTGGACCCCGGTGGATCAGTACATCGGCGGGATCGAGCACGCCGTGCTGCACCTGCTCTACGCGCGCTTCTACCACAAGGTGCTGCGTGACGAGGGGCTGGTCAGCTCCAATGAGCCGTTCACCCGGCTGCTCACCCAGGGCATGGTGCTCAAGGACGGGACCAAGATGTCCAAGTCCAAGGGCAATACCGTCGATCCGCAGGAGCTGGTCGAGCGGTTCGGCGCCGATACCGTGCGCCTTTTCACCATGTTCGCCGCGCCGCCCGAGCAGTCCCTGGAGTGGTCGGATTCCGGTGTGGAAGGGGCCTCCCGCTTCCTGCGCCGGCTCCACGGCCTGGTGCGTGACCACGTCGCCCGCGGTCCGGCCCCGGCGCTGGATCCGCAGGCGCTCGGCGACGCGCAGCGCGATCTGCGGCGCAAGGTCCACGAGACCATCGCCAAGGCCTCCGATGACATCGGCAAGCGTTTTACCTTCAACACCGCCATCGCCGCGGTGATGGAGCTGTGCAACGCCCTGGGCAAGGCGGGTGACGACAGCGACGCCGGCCGGGCCGTCATGCAGGAGGGGCTGGAGGCGGCGGTGCTGATCCTGGCGCCGATCACCCCGCATCTGTGCCACCACCTCTGGTTCCAACTCGGACACACGACGCCGGTGGTGGACGCCGCCTGGCCCGAGGCGGACGAGCAGGCGCTGGTCCGCGACGAGGTGGAGCTGGTGGTCCAGGTCAACGGCAAGCTGCGCGGCCACGTCACTCTGCCCGCCGATGCCGATGAAGGGCAGGCGCGTGAGGCGGCGCTGGCCGAGCCCAACGTGCAGCGCTTCGTGGCCGACAAGGAGATCAAGAAGGTGGTCTTCGTCGCCGGCAAGTTGATCAACGTGGTGGCCAAGTAGCGGCGGTCCCGCCGCCGGGGGGGTGCAGATGCGATGGGCAGCGTGGCCGAGTCGCGGCCTGACCGTGTCACTGATGGTGGCCGGGCTGGCCCTGGCGCTGAGTGCCTGCGGCTGGCAGCTGCGTGGGGCCCCGGGCGGCGTCTCCCTGGACGAGCAGCGCATCCAGGTGGTCGACGAGGCGGGCAGCAGCGCGCTGCGCCGCGAGGTGCGCCGCGCCATCCAGGGCGCCGGCGGCCAGTATACCGAGAGCGCCGCCGAGGCCGACTGGGTGCTCACCCTCCACGGGCGGGGCAGCAGCCGCGAGACCGCCTCCGTCGGCGCCGATGGAGATGTCCTGGACTACCGGCTGACCTACTCCATCGATTACAGCGTGGCCGACGCGGACGGCGAGACGCGCATCCAGCGTACGTCGTTGGATGCGCAACGCACCTTCGCTGATCCCGCCGGGGGTGCCGACGAGCGCCGTGCCCGGGAGTCGGAGCTGGAGGACGAGCTGCGTGCCGACGCCGTCCGCCTGTTGATGCTGCGGCTGCAGGCCCTGCGCTGATGGCCGAGCGTCCAGAGACCCTCTACCGGCAGCTGGAGCGGGGGGCGCTGCCGCGGGTCTGCTTCATCGCCGGCGAGGAGCCGCTGCTCCAGCGCGAGGCCGTCGACGCCGTGCGCCGGGCGGCGCGCGAGGCCGGCCACGCCGAGCGCGAGGTGCTTGATGCCGATATCGGCTTCGACTGGGGCCGACTGACCGAGGCCGCCGGCAGCCTGTCGCTGTTCGGGGATCGCCGCCTGCTGGAGGTGCGCATGCCGGGCGGCAAGCCCGGGCGGGACGGGGCCGAGGCCCTCAAGGCCTATTGCCGGGATGCCCCGGAGGATACCGTCCTGCTGCTCACCAGTGGCCGTCTCGAGCGCTCGGCCCGAGAGTCCGCCTGGGCGCGGGCGCTGGCCGAGGCCGGGGTGTTCGTCTACTGCTGGCCAGTGCCGGGCCGCGAGATGCCGCGCTGGGTGGCCGAGCGGCTGCGCCGCGCCGGGCTGCAGGCGGATCCGGAGGCGGCGGCGCTGATTGCCGAGCGTTCCGAGGGCAACCTGCTGGCCGCGGATCAAGCGGTGGAGAAGCTGCGTCTGCTTGTCGGCAGCGGGGTGACCGTGGATGTCGAAACGGCCGCCGGGGCCCTGGCCGACAGCGCCCGGTACACGGTGGACGATCTCGCCGACGCCGCCCTCGACGGGGAGTGGACGCGGGCGCTGCGCGTGCTGGCCACGCTGCGCGAGGAGGGCGTGCAGCCGCCGCTGATCCTCTGGGCCCTGGCGCGGGATATCCGTGTCGCCGCGCGACTGGCGGCCGGCGCCGACGAGGGCGTGCTCCAGCGCGAGCGGATCTGGAAGCGGCGGGCCGGGCGACTGCGCCATGCCGCCCGGCAGCGCCCGGTAGCGACCTGGCGGCAGCTGCTTCAGCGCTGCCACCGGGTGGATCGGGCGATCAAGGGCCTGCCGCCCGGCGATCCCTGGGAGCAGCTGCGTGCCCTGGTCTCCCGGCTGGCGCGTGCCATGGCAAAATAGGAACGCAGCGTACACCCTGTCCGTGATCGAGCGCATTTGAGCAGACCCGATGAGTGCACAGCAGCCGAGTGACATCACCGAGACCATCCGCCGGATCGGGCGCCAGGCCCGCGCCGCCGGGCGTGCCCTGGCCCGTTCCGGGACCGGGGCGCGCAACGCGGCCCTGGCGGCCATCGCCGCTCGCATCGAGGCCGGTGCCGAGACCATCGCCGCGGCCAATGCTGCCGACCTGGAGGCGGCCCGTGAGGCCGGTCTCGACCCGGCCTTGATCGACCGCATGGAGCTGACGCCGCAGCGCATCCAGGGCATGGCCGACGGGCTGCGCGAGATCGCCGCGCTGCCCGACCCGGTGGGGGCGGTGCGCGAGCTGGCGGCCCGGCCCTCGGGCATCCAGGTCGGGCGCATGCGCATGCCCATCGGGGTGATCGGCATCATCTACGAGTCCCGGCCCAACGTCACTGCAGACGCCGCCGGGCTGTGCATCAAGTCGGGCAACGCCACCATCCTGCGCGGTGGCTCCGAGGCGATCCGCTCCAACCGGGCCATCGCCGAGGAGATCCGCAATGGCCTGGAGGATGCCGGTCTGCCCGGCGACGGGGTGCAGGTGGTCGGCACCACGGACCGGGACGCCGTCGGCGCCCTGATCCAGATGCCCGAGTCGGTGGACGTCATCGTCCCGCGCGGCGGCAAGGGGCTGGTCGAGCGCATTGCCCGCGAGGCCCGGGTGCCGGTGATCAAGCACCTGGATGGGGTCTGCCACGTCTACATCGACGAGGCCGCCGATACCGACAAGGCGGTGGCCATCGCCGTCAATGCCAAGACCCAGCGGCTGGGCACCTGCAACACCATGGAGACGCTGCTGGTGGCCGAGGGGGCCGCCGGTCGGGTCCTCCCGGAGATCGGTCGTCAGTTGCACGAGGCCGGGATCGAGGTGCGCGGCTGCGAGCGCACCTGCAGTCAGCTCGCCGGGGCGGTGCCCGCCACGGAAGAGGACTGGGCCACGGAGTACCTCGGGCCGATCCTCGCGGTGCGCGTGGTGGCGGGGTACGAAGAGGCCGTGGCGCACATCGAGCGCTACAGCTCCGGGCACACCGAGGCCATCGTGACCGAGAGCTATCCGCTGGCGCAGCGCTTCCTGCGCGAGGTCGACTCCAGCTCGGTGATGGTCAACGCCTCGACCCGCTTCGCCGACGGCCAGGAGTACGGCCTGGGTGCGGAGATCGGGATCAGCACCGACAAGCTCCATGCCCGCGGTCCGGTGGGGCTCGAGGGGCTGACCACCGAGAAGTGGATCGTCCTCGGTGACGGCCACGTGCGTAGCTGACAGCGAGGTGAGCCGCCGCGTGAGACAACCGCTGCGCACCATCGGCCTGCTCGGTGGGACGTTCGACCCGATCCATTACGGCCATCTGCGCCCGGCCGAGGAGGTTCGCGAGGCCGTGCAGCTCTCCGAGCTGCGTCTGATCCCGGCGCGTGTACCGCCCCACCGCGCCCGTCCACGGGTCGGACCCGCCGAGCGGGCCGAGCTGGTGCGCCGCGCGGTGGCCGACAACCCCAATGCCTGTGTCGATGAGCGTGAGCTTCATCGCGAAGGCCCCTCGTACACCGTCGATACCCTGGCCGAGCTGCGCGCCGAGCTGGGCGGGGTCTCGCTCTGTCTAATCCTCGGCTACGACACCTTCCTCGGGCTGCCGGGGTGGTCGCGCTGGCGCCAGTTGTTCGAGCGGGCGCACATCGTGGTTACCGAGCGGCCGGGGGTGGGCGGTGGGCTGCCCGAGGCGCTGGCCGATGAGGTGGCCCGGCGCGTCAGTCATGATCCGGCCGAGCTGCGCCACAGCCCGGCGGGTCGCATCCTGTTCCAGGCGGTGACACCGGTGGACATCTCCGCTACGGGGATTCGCCGCTCCCTGGCCGTGGGCCGGTCCGTTCGTTACCTGCTGCCCGAGCCGGTGCGGCAGCGGGTGGTCGAGGCGGGCTGGTACGGCTATCCGCAGTTGTAAGAGGTCGTCATGGTGGTGGAAGAGCTCGAGCAACAGATCCGCGACTCCCTCGACGAGATCAAGGCCCAGGACACGGTCGCGATCGACGTCCGTGGGCGTACCCCGGTGACCGACCTCATCGTGGTCACCACCGGAACCTCGCGTCGGCACGTGCACGCAGTGGCGCGTAATGTGGTCGACGACGCCCGTGCCAGCGGCGTGGTGCCGCTGGGCGTGGAGGGCGATGAGCCGACCTCCGAGTGGGTGCTGATCGACCTGGGGGACGCCGTGGTGCATGTCATGACCCAGGAGAGCCGCGAATTCTATCGGCTCGAACGCATGTGGGAGATGGACGAGGCGTGCGCATCCACCTCATCGCCGTAGGCCACAAGCCGCCGCGCTGGGTGCAGGATGGCTTTGAGCTCTACGCCGGGCGCCTGGGCAAGGGGTGGCGGCTGCAGCTGCATGAAGTCAGTGCCGGTGGGCGCGGCAACGACGACCCCCAGGCCGGTGAGCGCGAGGGCGAGCGGTTGCTGCGGGCGTTGCCGCCACGGGCGGTCTGCGTGGCTCTGGATGAGGCCGGCAAGCCCCGCGACACCCGGCAGTGGGCGCGCAGCCTGGAGCGCTGGAGCCACGAGGGCGGCGAGGTGGCGTTCGTCATCGGTGGTGCCGACGGGCTGAGCGACGCCGTCCGCCAGCGTGCCGATGCCTGCTGGTCGCTCTCGCCGCTGACCCTGCCGCACATGCTGGTGCGGGTGCTGGTCGCCGAGCAGGTCTACCGCGCCTGGACGCTGCTCAGCGGCCATCCGTATCATCGATCCTGAGCGCATCGCCACAAGGTCAAGGGAAATGGAGCCTTACATCATCCTCGCATCCGGGTCCCCCCGCCGGCGCGAGCTCATCGAGCGCATTGGCATCGGATACCACACCCTGCCGGTCGCCGTTGACGAGACCCCGGATTCGGGGGAGGGGGCCGAGATGTTCGTCCTGCGCATGGCCCTGGAGAAGGCGCGCCGCGGCTATGCCGCCGCCGAGCAGCGGGCGCCGGCGCTGGGTGCCGATACCGCGGTGGTCCTCGACGGCGAGATCCTCGGCAAGCCCGGCGACGAGGCCGAGGCGCACACCATGCTCGAGCGCCTTTCCGGGCACACCCACCGGGTGGTGACCGGTGTCGCGCTGGTCGACGACCGCGAGGCGACCCGGCTGTCGGTCAGCCAGGTGACGCTGCGCGAGATCACCGCCGAGGAACGCGCCCGCTACTGGGCCAGCGGCGAGCCGGTGGACAAGGCGGGTGCCTACGCCATCCAGGGGCGGGGCGGCGTCTTCGTCGAACACCTGGAGGGCAGCTACACCGGGGTCATGGGGCTGCCGCTCTACGAGACCACGCTCCTGCTCGACAAGCTGGAGATCCCCTGGCGCGAGCACTGGTAGGCCCGCGTGAGCCAGGAGATCCTCATCAACCTGACCCCCCGTGAGACGCGGGTGGCGCTGGTCGAGAACGGCGTCCTCCAGGAGGTCCATCTGGAGCGGGCCCGGCGCCGCGGGCTGGTGGGGAATATCTACCTGGGGCAGGTGCGCCGCGTGCTGCCCGGCATGCAGGCGGCGTTCGTCGATGCCGGGCTGGAGCGTACCGCCTTCCTCCACGTCTCGGATCTGCAGCGCGACAGCGGTGGGCCGCCACCGCCCATCGACCGTCTGCTGCGCGAGCAGCAGGCGCTGCTGGTGCAGGTCATCAAGGACCCGATCGGCAACAAGGGGGCCCGGCTCACCACGCAGATCACGGTACCCTCCCGCTATCTGGTCCTGACCCCGCACTCCTCGGGGGTGGGGGTCTCGGCGCGGATCGAAGAGGAGGCCGAGCGCGAGCGGCTGCGCGCGGTGGCCGAGGGGTTCGACGCCGAGCGCGGGGAGGCCGGGCTGATCTTCCGCACCGCGGCGGAGGGGGCCGCGGACGAGGCGTTGAGTGCCGACCACGACTTCCTCGTGCGGCTCTGGGAGAGTATCCGCCGGCGCGCCGGCGAGGCACAGCCCGGGACCCTGGTCCATGAGGATTTGCCCCTGCTGCTGCGCGCCCTGCGTGATCTGGCTACCCGGGATCTGGAGCGGGTGCGGGTGGACTCTCGCGAGGGCTACCTGCGCCTGCGCGACTTCTGTAAGGATTTGTTGCCGCACATCGCCGAACGGGTGGAGCTTTACGCCGGCGAGCGGCCGATCTTCGACCTCTACGGGGTCGAGGAGGAGATCGAACGCGCCCTCTCGCGCCGGGTGGATCTCAAATCCGGCGGGCACCTGATCATCGACCAGACCGAGGCGATGACCACCATCGACGTGAACACGGGCGGTTTCGTCGGCAATCGCAACGTCGATGAGACCATCTTCAAGACCAACCTTGAGGCCGCCCAGGCCATCGCCCGGCAGCTGCGCCTGCGCAACCTCGGCGGCATCATCATCGTCGATTTCATCGACATGACCGATGCCGAGCACCGTCGCCAGGTCCTGCGCGCCCTGGAGAAGGCCCTCGAGCGGGATCACGCCAAGACGCAGATCGGTGCGGTCTCCTCGCTCGGGCTGGTGGAGATGACCCGCAAGCGGACCCGCGAAAGCCTCGAGCAGGTCACCTGCGAGCCGTGCCCCACCTGCGCCGGCCGGGGCACGGTGAAGAGCGCCGAGACGGTGGCCTATGAGATCTTCCGCGAGATCCTGCGCGAGGTGCGCCAGTTCGAGTCCCAGCGGGTGATCGTGCTCGCCGCCCCGTCGGTGGTCGAGGTGCTGCTCGACGAGGAGTCGACCAGCCTGGCGCAGCTCGAGGAGTTCATCGAGCGGCCCATCGAGCTGCAGGTCGAGTCGCTCTATGTAGCCGACCAGTACGACGTGATTCCCGTATAATCCGCCTCCATGGCTTCTCCGATGCGCCGCTTTGGCCCGCGCGCTCTGCGTGGCCTGCGTCTGGTGCTGCTGGCGGTGCTCTCCGGCGCCGTAGCCCTGCGTCTGCTGGTCTGGCTGGCGCCATCCCTGAGCGCTCCGGCGGAGCGGCTTGCCGCCGAAGCGCTCGGCGTGCCGGTGGCCGTGGAAGAGGCGCGCCTGATCTGGCGCGGCTGGCGGCCCGGGGTCGAGCTCACCGGTGTGCGCATCGGCGCGCAGGCGCCTGTCACGCTGGCGCGGGTCACCCTGACCCCGGCGCCGCTGGAGAGTCTGCGCGCCCGGGCGCCTCGCTGGGCTGGCGTCTCGGCAGTTGGGGTACGGGCTACGGCGGTGGCCGATCGCCACGGTTGGTCGTTGCCGGCGCTGGACAGCCCGGCCCGGGACGAGGCGGCGGCGTCGCCGGATCTGCGCGCGCTGCCGCGCGATGTGACGGTGCGCGATGCGGCTCTGGAGCTGATCCCCCGTCGTGGGGATGCGCTGCGCAGTGTTTCCTTCGATCTGGCCAGCCGTCGGGATGGCAACTCGCTGCAGATCGGCCTGCGCAGTGCACAGGGGGCGTCGGGGCCGGGCCAGGGGCTGCAGGCGGCTGCCCGGGTGCCGCTGGACGACCCGGCCTCGGGCCACGTCTATGCGGCGTTCGAGGACTTCGCCGTGGCGCCATGGGCCCGGGCCCTGATCGCGACCCGGGCGGCCGGGGCGCTCGACGGCCGGCTCTGGCTGGAGTTTGATGAGGGCCGGGTCGATGCGGTGCACGGCACCCTGAACGGCAGCGGCCTGGGCGCAGAGCCGCGGCGCCCGGCGCCGGGGTTCGACAACCTCGCCGCCGAGGTCCGCTTCTCCGGCCAGCGCTGGAGCGCTGAACTCTTGGCGGCGGACACTGCTCTCCATCTGCCCTGGCTGTTCCGCGAGGCCATCACCTTGGTGCAGGCCGGGGCGAGGCTCGGCGGCCGCTGGGAGCCCGATGGTCGCTGGTCCGTCGAGCTGCTGGAGGCGGTGGCCGAGAACGCCGATACCCGTGCCCGGGGCCGGGGGTCGCTGACCGGCGGCGACGGCGACACGCCACGGCTTTTCCTGCGCGCCAGCGCGGACGAGGCCCCCGTGGCGCGGGTGCCGGCCTACGTGCCGGAGGGGATCACCCCGCCGGAGGTGGTGGAGTGGCTGCAGGACGGGCTGCTCGCTGGCACCGCCCACGGCACCGAGGTGCTCTTCTTCGGTCGTCCCGACCGCTTCCCCTTCGATAACGGCGAGGGCGTCTTCGAGGTCCGCACCGACGTGCGCGATGGCCAGCTGCGTTACGACCGCGGCTGGCCGCGTTTGACCGACATCGATGCGAGCCTGCGCTTTCACAACGCCAGCATGGCGATCACCGGCGAGGGGCGCACCAATGACGTCGATCTGCGCGAGGTGGCCGTGGGCATCGACGATCTGCGCGAACCGATCCTGACCGTGCGCGGGCGTGGCGAGGGCGATGCGGCGGGCGGTTTGGCCTTTCTGGCCGGCTCGCCGCTCGGACGCGACTGGATCGGCGACCCGGTGCCCCTGCACGCCCGCGGCCCGATGACCCTGGACCTGGACCTGGCCGTGCCCCTGGAGATGGTGCACCCGGAAACCATCCTCCTCGACGGCCGGGTGCAGCTCCACGGGGTCGAGGCGGGGATCGACCGCTGGGTGCATATCGAGGCCCTGACCGGTGCGCTGGGCTTCGATGCCGCCGGGATACGCAGCGCCGGGGAGCTGACCGGCCGCTGGGGTGATGAACCCCTGGCCGTCGGGGTGCGTACCGCCACGGTGGGCGGGCAGTCGCGCATTCTCCTGGATGCCGCCGGGCACGGCACGCCGGCGAGCTTGCTCGAGGGGGTCGCTGTGGATCCGGCCTGGCTGACCGGCGCCGCCCCGTGGGCGGTGCGTGCCAGCCTGCCGGCGTTTCAGCCGCATCTGCAGCCGCCGGAGGTCCGCCTGCGGGTGCGTTCGAGCCTCCTGGGCATGGGGCTGGCCCTGCCGGCGCCGCTGGGGGTGGAGCCGGATGAGGGCCGCGACGTACAGGTGGATGTCGGGTTCACCCAGCGCGGCCTCGAGTCGTACTGGCTGCGCTACGGTGACGAACTGTTGCGCGCCGGGGCGGCGGCGGGCGAAGACGGTCTGCCACGGTCGCTGGCCCTGCGCTTCGGCCCCGGTGCGTTGAGGTTGCCGACCCGCGGGAGTGTCGTCGAGGGCCGGATCGATGAGCTGGACCTCGATGCCTGGCGGCGCTGGCTGATCGGGCAGGCCGGCGACGGTCTGTCCGGCCTGGCTGCGCAGGGCGCGTCCTGGCGGCCGCCGCTGCCGCTGCGTGGCCACCTGCGCGTCGACGATCTGACCGTCGGCGCACGGGGGTACGGCGACCAGACGCTGGCGGCGGAGTGGTACGCCGATCAGCCCGGGCAGCTGGCCCTGCGCGGCGATCTGATCAGCGGTCAGGTCACCTGGGACGAGGCGTTCCGGCGGGTCCGGGCCGACCTGGATCACCTGGATCTGCCGGTGCCGCAGGCTGCCCCGGATGCCGGGCCGGCCCTGGCCGACCCCCGTCCCCGCATGGCCGGGCCCGGCGCGGCGGCGTGGCCCGAGGTGGATGTGGACGTGGCCAGCGTTCGCCTCGCCGGCCGCGTGGCCGGTGCCGGTCGAGTCCGGCTGCGCCCCCGCGGCGAGGTGCTGTACATGGATGAGGCGAGTATCCGAGGGCCTACACTGCACCTGGTGACCAGCGGGGAGTGGCGGCCCACCGGAACGGCACTGCGGGGCCGGCTGCGCAGCGGCGATGTGGGGGACTTGCTCGGACTTTTGCAGGCGCCGCGGGCGGTGACGGTGGCGGATGTCGACATCTCCGCCGAGCTTGGCTGGCCCCAGGCCCCGTGGGGGCTGGAGTTGGCTGATCTGGTGGGCGCGGTGCGGGTGCGCATGAATGATGGGCGGATCACCGGCGTCGATCCGGGGGCCGGTCGGGTGGTGGGTTTGCTGGGTCTGCGGATGCTGCCGCGGCGGATCCTGCTCGACTTTACCGATCTCTCCGGACAGGGGTTCGCCTTCGACCGGATCAGTGGACGGGTCACCGCCGCCGGCGGCTACGCGCACGTGGATGATCTGCGCATCGCCGGTCCGGCGGCGCGCGTTACCATATCGGGGAACATGGATTTGGCGCAGCGTGTCTACGACAACCATGTCGTTGTCGAGCCGCGCCTGGGGGCGACGCTGCCGTTGCTCGGGGCGCTGCTCGGTGGCGGGGTCGGGGCTGCCGGAGGTTTCCTCGCCGATCAACTGCTCGGCGAGGGGGTGGACCGGGCAGCGGCGGTGCGCTATCGCGTGACGGGGCCGTGGCATGAGCCCCGCGTCATTAGGCTTGGAGTCGAGGATGCAACAGAGCGCTAATCGAGCCCGAGGGCTCTCCGAGAACGGCCACTCGCGGCGCCACCGGGTGGCGGCGGTGCAGATGGCCTCGGGACCCCACGTGGAGGCCAACCTGGAGGAGGCCGCGCGGCTGATCGGCGAGGCGGCCGAGGCGGGAGCCGAGCTGGTGGTCCTGCCCGAGAACTTTGCCATCATGGGCTACCAGGACACCGACAAGCTCAAGCACGCCGAGCCCGACGGCGACGGCCCCATCCAGGCGTTCCTCGCCGATCAGGCGCGCCGGCATCGTATCGTCCTGGTCGGTGGCACCATCCCCCTGCAAGGGGAGAGCCCCGAGCGCATCCGCCCGGCGGCCACCGTCTATGGGCCGGACGGCCGGCGCCTGGCCTGCTACGATAAGATCCATCTATTCGATGTTGAGGTGGCTCCAGGCGAGGCCTATCGGGAGTCGAACACCCAGCAGCCGGGCTCGAGCCCGCTGGTGGTGGATACGCCCCTCGGGCGCCTGGGTGTGGCCGTCTGTTACGACCTGCGTTTCCCGGAGCTGTTCCGCGAATTATCGGCCCGGGGGGCGGAGATCGTGGTGGTGCCCTCGGCCTTTACCGCCGTCACCGGCGAGGCCCACTGGAGCGTACTGGTCCGCGCCCGGGCCATCGAGAACCTCTGTTATGTGGTGGCGCCGGATCAGGGGGGCTACCACGTCAACGGGCGCGAGACCCACGGCGAGAGCATGATCGTCGACCCGTGGGGGCGCGTCATGAAGAGCCTGGAACGTGGCGCCGGGGTGATCACCGTGGAGGTGAGCCTGAGCCGCCTGCACGAGATCCGGGAGCGTTTCCCGGCCCTCCTCCACCGCAAGCTGTAGGTGACCGAATGAATGAGCACGCCGAAGCCGCTACCGCGACCCCGGATCCGCTTCGTCAAGCCGAGGAGCGACTGCTGGCGCCGGCCGCACTCGACGAGGCGCGCCTCGGTCAGGTGTTCAGCCGCCTGCTGCGCCCGGGGGTGGACTTCGCCGATCTCTATTTCCAGGCCGCCCGGCGCGAGGCCTGGGTGCTGGAGGACGGCATCGTCCGCGAGGGCAGCCACAGCATCGATCGCGGCGTGGGCGTGCGCGCCGTCAGTGGCGAGAAGACCGGCTTCGCCTACTGCGACGAGATCGACCTGGAGGCGCTGCTCGACGCCTCTTCGGCGGCCGGCGCCGTGGCGCGCAGTGGCCAGAGTTGTACGCCGGTCGCCTTCCGGGGCACGGCCGGGCGTGGGCTCTACCGCGGCGATGACCCGCTGGCCAGCCTCAGTGCGGACGAGAAGGTAGCGCTGCTGCATCGCGCCGAGGCCGCCGCCCGCGCCGTAGATCCGCGCATCGTGCATGTGGTGGTCAGCCTCGCCGGTGCCCACGACACCATCCTGGTGGCGAACTCCGAGGGGGGATGGGCCGGCGACATCCGACCCCTGGTCCGGCTCAATGTCTCGGTGCTGGCGGCCGCCGGCGAACGCCGCGAGAGCGGCAGCTCGGGCGGAGGGGGGCGCTACGACTACCAGCAGTTCGTCGAGCCCGGGCGGGTCGAGGCCTACGCCCGCGAGGCGGCCCGGCAGGCCCTGGTCAATCTCGACGCCGAGGAGGCGCCGGCGGGGAACCTGCCCGTGGTCCTCGGTCCGGGGTGGCCCGGGGTGCTCCTGCACGAGGCGGTCGGCCACGGGCTGGAGGGGGATTTCAATCGCAAGGGCACCTCGGCGTTCACCGATCGCATCGGTGAGCGGGTGGCGTCGCCGCTGTGCACCGTGGTCGATGACGGGACCATCGCCCAGCGCCGCGGCTCGTTGAACATCGACGATGAGGGCCATCCCAGCCAGTGCAACACCCTCATCGAGGGCGGGGTGCTCACCGGCTACATGCAGGACCGGCAGAACGCCGGGCTGATGGGCATGGACCGCACGGGCAACGCCCGCCGGGAGTCGTACGCCCACCTACCCATGCCGCGGATGACCAACACCTACATGCTTGCCGGTCCCCACGATCCGCAGGAGATCATCGCCTCGGTGGACCGGGGGCTTTATGCGGTGAATTTCGGCGGCGGTCAGGTGGACATCACCTCGGGCAAGTTCGTCTTCTCGGCCAGCGAGGCGTACTGGATCGAGAACGGGCGTATCCAGCACCCGGTCAAGGGCGCCACGCTCATCGGCAATGGCCCGGATGTGCTCACACGCGTGAGTATGGTGGGCAATGATCTGGCGCTCGATGGCGGCATCGGCGTTTGTGGCAAGGAGGGGCAGAGCGTCCCGGTGGGGGTCGGTCAGCCGACCCTGAAGGTCGACGGGATGACCGTCGGCGGCACCCAGGCCTAGCCGCCCCGCACCGCGTCCTGGCAACCCAATCCACAACGGAAAAGGCGAATCCATGCCGGATCCACGCAACGAGTTACCCGCCCCGGGCACGCTGGAGGCATTCGTCCAGCAGGCCCTTGATGACGCCCGCCAGCGCGGAGCCGACGCGGCGGAGGCGGCCTGCTCCGGCGATATCGGCCTGTCGGTCAACGTGCGCAAGGGGGAGATCGATACCCTGGAGCACCACCGCGGTCGGGACATGGGCGTGACCGTCTATTTCGGCGGGCGCAAGGCCAGCGCCTCGGCCGGTGAACTGTCCGAGCAGGCCGTCCGTGATGCCGTGCAGGCGGCCTGTGACATCGCCCGCTACACCTCCGAGGACCCGGCCAATGGCCTGGCCCCTGCCGAGCGCATGGCCGTGGACCCGCCGGAGCTCGACCTGGATCATCCCTGGCCGCTGCCCGCCGACGAGGCGGTGGAGCTGGCCCGCGACTGTGAGTCCGCCGCGGTGGAGGCCGACCGGCGCATCGAGAACACCGAAGGCGCCGGGGTGAGCGTCCACCGCGGCCTGCACGCCTACGGCAACAGCCACGGGTTCTTCTCCGTGCTGCCGGAGTCGCGTCACAGCATCCACTGTGTGGCGGTGGCCGGGCGCGGTGAGGCCATGCAGCGCGACTACTGGTACACCGTGGCCCGCGACCCGGCGGCCCTGGAGGATGCCCGCGACGTCGGGCGTCGGGCGGCCGAGCACGCCGTGGCGCGGCTCGGTGCCGAGAGCCTGCATACCGAGCGGGTGCCGGTGCTGTTTCGCGCCCCGGTCGCCCGTGGCCTGGTGGGGCATCTGGTCTCGGCGGTGCGGGGCAGTGCCCTCTACCGGCAGGCCTCGTTCCTGGTCGACAGCGCCGGCGAGCAGCTCTTCCCGGCCTGGCTGCAGATGGTCGAGCGACCGCACATTCCCCGGGCCCTGGGGAGCACGGCGTTCGATGCGGAAGGGGTGGCCACCGCCGAGTCGGCGCTGGTGCGCGACGGGGTGCTGCAGCGCTACGTGCTGGACAGCTACTCTGCCCGGCGCCTGGGTCTGGAGACCACGGCCAACGCCGGCGGCGTCCACAACCTGGAAGTCAGCGGCGGCGAGGAGGACTTCGACGCCCTGCTCCGGCGCATGGGCCGCGGCCTGGTGGTCACCGAGCTGATGGGCCAGGGCGTCAACCTGGTCACCGGGGATTATTCCCGGGGCGCCGCCGGCTTCTGGGTGGAGAACGGCGTCATCGACCGTCCGGTCCAGGAGATCACCATCGCCGGGCACCTGCGCGATCTCTTCGCCGGCATCCGGGCGGTGGGCAGTGATGTGGACCGGCGCGGCAACATCCGCTGCGGTTCGATCCTGGTCGAGGAGATGACCGTCGCCGGGCAGTGAGCGTCCGAGGCCGGGCGCGGGTTACCCGTGCTCGGTCTCGCCGAAGCCCTCGGTGACCAGACGGGTCAGGGCGTCGAGGGCGGCCTCGGCGTCGGCGCCCTCGGCCTCAATGGTGATGGTGGCCTGGTGGGCGGCGGCGAGCATCATCAGGCCCATGATGCTCTTGCCGTTAACCCGGCGCTCGCCGTAGCGGACGTGGATCTCGCTCTCGTATTCGCTGGCCGTGGTCACGAAACGGGCGGCGGCCCGGGCGTGGAGGCCGAGCCGGTTTTTGATGGTGGCTTGTCGCTCGATCATCGCGGCGGTGCTCCTTCGCCGACCAGGATGATGCCGGACCGGCCGCCGGCGGCGGCGGATTCGGCTAGTTCCTCCAAGGATCGCCCAGGGTAGTTGAACACGCGCAATAGCATCGGCAGGTTCAGGCCGGTGACCACCCGGCAGTGCCGGTCCACGCTGGCCGCCACCGCCACATTGGAGGGGGTGGAGCCGTAGGCGTCGGAGAGGATGAGCACCCCTGCCCCCTGGTCGAGCTCGGTGATCAGGGCGCCGGCGCGCTCCAGCAGCTCGTTGCGCTCGTCCTCGTTGAATACCTCCAGCGACTCGGTCTGCAGCGGGCAGATGCCCAGCGTGCGGGAGGCCGTGGCCAGGACCTCCGAGCCGATGTGCCGGTGGGCGACGATCAGCAGCCCGACCCTCATGACAGCTCCCGGTGGCGCAGGGTCACGTGACTGCAGTCGTCCTGCAGCGCCTCGGCCAGGCGTTCGGCGAGGTAGACCGAGCGGTGCTGCCCGCCGGTGCAGCCCACGGCCACGGTCAGGTAGCTGCGCCCCGCCCGTCGGTAGACCGGCAGCCAGTGGCGGATCATGGCGTCGATCTGACTGAATAGGGTCTCGGTGTCCGGCTGGGCCTCGAGGAAGCGGCGCACGCAGTCGTCGCGACCGGTGTAGGCGCGCAGCCGCGGCTCCCAGTGCGGGTTGGGCAGGCAGCGGGCGTCGAAGACGTAGTCGGCATCGGTGGGGATGCCGTGCTTGAAGCCGAAGGACTGGACCAGGAGCGACAGGCCGCTGCGCTCGCCGGCGACCCGCTCGGAGATCAGCCCGCGCAGGTCGTGGACCGTGGTGCGCGACGTGTCGATGTTCCAGTCGGCCGCCTCGCGCAGCGGCTCGAGCAGGGCGCGCTCGGCGCGCAGGGCGTCCGCCAGTGGCTGATCGCCTTCGGCCAGGGGGTGGCGCCGGCGGGTCTCGCTGTAGCGGCGCATGAGGATGGCGTCCTCGGCGTAGAGGAAGAGCACCTCGGTGGCGATCCCCTGTTCGCGCAGCGCCGCCAGCATTTGCGGCAGGTGCTCCAGGTCGCGGGGCGGGTTGCGCGCATCCAGCCCCACGGCGAAGCGTTCCCCGGTGGGGGCATCGCGGTTCTGGGCGTAGCGCGCCAGCTCGCCGATCAGGCTCACCGGCAGGTTGTCGATGCAGTAGTAGCCGGCGTCCTCCAGGGTGTGCAGGGCGACACTCTTGCCCGAGCCGGAGAGGCCGCTGACCACGATCAGTTGCAGACCGCTCATGCCGGCACCCCGCGGGTCGTCTCGTAGGGGTGGGGTGGCTCGGGGGGCGCGGCGCCGAGACGGCGCGCAGCGGCCTCGATCAGCGGCGCCAGCGGTCGGCGCTCCGTGTCGGTGAGGGTCACCCGCGGGCGGGACAGACCGAGGAGCTGGCAGCGATCCCGCCGACCGTGCAGCGCGGCCTCGGCCTCGGGAGCGCCGGGGTCACGCTGCAGATGGATGCACAATTCCACGGCGATCTCCCCGCGCAGCGCAGCCGGGCCGTAGAGCTCGGTGACCTCAACCAGCCCCACATCGCGCAGGCAGAGCAGCCCTCGCCCGCGTTGCGGCGCGCTGCCCAGCAGCTGTTCGCCAGCCCGATGCAGCTCGACGGCGTCGTCGGCGACCAGGGCGTGACCCCGGTCGAGCAGGGCCAGGGCGGTGTCGCTCTTGCCCGCCCCGCTCGGTCCTTCAAGCAGGATCCCACGACCATGGATGGCCATCAGCAGGCCGGGGATGAGCGGCCGGTGTCCGGCCGCGTTCACGACGGGTCGGCTTGTGACTGCCATTCCCGCAGGGCCGCCTGCAGTTCCTCGCCGTCCGCGGAGACGCGCAGTCGCTCGCACAGACCGCTGTCGCTGAACATCTCCGCGAGGCTGGCCAGGATCTGCAGATGCTCGTCCGTAAAGTGCTCCGGAACGACCAGGGCGAACAGCAGGTCCACCGGCGCCTTGTCGAAGGCGTCAAAATCGATGCCCCGCTCCAGGCGGACCAGGGCGCCGATGGCGCGGTCGATCCCGTCGATGCGGGCGTGGGGCACGGCGACCCCGTGCCCCAGTCCCGTGCTGCCCAGTCGCTCGCGGGCCAGCAATCGGTTGCTGATCTCCCGGGCGTCGAGGCCGTCACCGCTGGCCCCGATCAGTTCGCCTATGCGCAGGAGTGCCTGCTCCTTGTCCCCGATGTCGCTCTCGCAGCGAACACGTTCCGGCGTGATGAGTTGCTCGATGTCCATGGAGTGTCCGATCGGCTGGCCCGCTTTTCCGCGTCCTGCCGCCTTACAGGCCGGCCTTGAGGGACGCGCCCTGCCGTCGCTGGTCGACGGCCTTCTCTTTGTGCTTCAGGACCTGACGGTCAAGCTTGTCCACGAGCACGTCAATGGCTGCATAGAGGTCCGCCTCGACGGCGTCTGCGAAGACGCGTCCGCCGCCACCGCCGATGTGGATGACCGACTCGGCTTTCTGCTGCTTCTTCTCCACCGAGAGGATGACCTCGGTATCGATGACGTGGTCGAAGTGGCGCTGGATACGCTGCATCTTCTCGTTCACGTGCGCCCGGAGGGCCGGGGTGATCTCGACGTGATGCCCACTGAGCTTGATCTGCATACCGCCTCCTGAACCCCTCTGCGGCCAGCGGAGCCGGGCGCCTCAGCGCCTCCGGGCCTCCTTGCGCTCCGCCGACGATGCGATGGACAGGGACTCCCGGTACTTGGCGACTGTCCGACGCGCCACCTGGATCCCCTCCTCATGAAGGATACGCGCAATCGCGCTGTCACTCAGCGGTTTTGCCCGATCCTCCTCGGCGATCAGCCGGCGGATCCGCGCCCGGATCGCCGTCGCCGAAGCCTCTCCGCCGTCGCTGGTCTGCACGTGGCTTGAGAAAAAGTACTTGAACTCAAAGGTGCCGCGAGGCGTGTGCATGTATTTGTTGGTGGTGATCCGGGAGATGGTGGACTCGTGCATCTCCACCGCCTCGGCGATCTCGCGCAGCACCAGCGGCTGCATCGCCTCCTCGCCGTGGTCGAGGAAACCCTGTTGCCGCTCTACGATGGCACCGGCCACTTTCAGCAAGGTCTCGTTCCTGCTGCGCAGGCTCTTGATCAGCCACCGCGCTTCCTGAAGGTGGTTGCGCAGGCAATGGTTGTCTGCACTCCGATCCGCTCTGCGGATCAGGCTGGCGTAATACGCGTTAACACGCAAGCGGGGCGCGGTTTCACCGTTGAGCTCGACCTGCCAGACGCCGTCCCGGCGCACCACCATCACGTCGGGGATCACGTAGTCCGGTGTGGTGTCGCTGATCTGCGAGCCGGGCCGCGGATCGAGGCTCTGGATCAGATTGAGGATGCCGCCCAGGGTCTCGTCATCGACCCCCAGCGCGCGGCCCAGATCGTCGTAGCGGCGCTCGGCGATCAGCCCCAGGTGGTGGAGCAGGGCGTGACGGGCCTCTTCTCGCCACGGGGTTTCCTCCGGGAGCTGCTCAAGCTGCACACAGAGCGCCTCCTGCGGGTTGCGAGCGGCGACACCGGTGGGGTCAAGGCGCTGGATCCGCTGCAGGACTGCCTCCAGCTCCTCAGCGCTGACCTGCTCGTCTGACGGGCACCCGGCCAGAAGCTCCTCGGTGTCCTGGGTCAGGTAGCCGTCATCGCCGACGGCGTCGACGATGACTTCGGCGATGGAGCGCTCTCGGGGGGTGAGTGTCTCGAGTTCGATCTGCGCGTGCAGGTGCTGCTGCAGGCTGTCGGAGGCGGCGGGCCGGTTGTCGAGGGTGTCGCGTTGTGCTCCTTCCTCGCCCGGGGCGCTCAGCGCGGTGCTGCCGTCGTAGATGTCGTCCCAAGAGGTGTCCAGGGGGAGATCCTCGGGGATGTCCTCGCCGGAGGGTTCGCTGACCGGCGCCTCCTCCTCGTGGCTCTCCTGCTCCGGCTGTTCGGGGTCTTGCTGCTCCTGTCCGAGCTCCGCCTCTTCGTCGAGCTCGAGCATGAAGTTCGATTCCAGGGCCTGCTGGATCTCGGTGCGCAGCTCCAGGCTCGAGAGCTGCAGCAGCCGGATGGCCTGCTGCAGCTGCGGGGTCATGGTCAGCTGCTGTCCGATGCGTAGCTGAAGCGACTGCTTCATGGCCCTACCCGTCGTACTTGCGGCATCCGTCGTCCATCGCTCACAGGCGGAAGTCCTCGCCCAAGTAGACCTCGCGCACCCGCGGATCCGCGAGCACACTCTCGGCGTCACCGGCGGCGAGCACCTCGCCGTCGCTGAGGATGTAGGCGCGTTGCACGATCCCCAGCGTCTCGCGCACGTTGTGATCGGTGATCAGCACGCCGATGCCTCGTTGCGCCAGCTGCCGGACGATGCGCTGGATCTCGCCCACCGAGATCGGGTCCACCCCGGCGAACGGCTCATCGAGCAGGATGAACCGGGGGTTCGCCGCCAGGGCCCGGGCGATCTCGACGCGCCGACGCTCGCCGCCGGACAGGGCAATGCCCGGGGAGTTGCGCACGTGGGTGACGCCGAACTCCTCCAGCAAGCGATCCAACTCCTGTTCCCGGGCGGCGCCGTCGAGGTCGTCGCGCAGCTGCAGGATGGCCCGTACGTTATCCGCCACACTCAGTTTACGAAAGACCGACGCCTCTTGTGGGAGGTAGCCGATCCCCAGCCTGGCCCGGGCGTGGATGGGCAACCGGGTCAGGTCATCGCCCTCCAGGGTGATCCGCCCCTCGTCGGCCTGCACCAGGCCCACCACCATGTAGAAGCAGGTGGTCTTGCCGGCACCGTTGGGCCCGAGCAGGCCGACGATCTCGCCGTCGGCCACCTCCAGGCCCGCGCCGTTGACCACGGTGCGCCCGCGGTAGCGTTTGGTCAGCCCCTCTGCGCGCAGTGTTACCAAGGGATCACTCCTGCTCCTCGCGCCGGGCTGGATAGAGGATGGTCCGTGCGCGCTGGCCTTCCGCGCCGCGGGCCTTCATGACCTGCCCCTCCAGATCGACGTCGATGGTCTCGGCACTGACCTGGTCGTCGCCCTGCCACAGACGCGCCTCACCCTGGAAGTGAGCGCGCTCGGGGCCGCGGGTGTAGTACTCCATCCGCCTCGCCTCGCCGCGCACCGGGCGCGGCTGGCCCTCCGGCTGGTCGCGGTAGGTGGCCGGCGTGCCGTCCACGTAAACGTGACTGAGATCGCCGTCCTCGTCCGTGTAGACCTCCATGCGGTCGCCGGTGATGCGCAGGGCCCCGCGGGTGAGCACCGCATCGCCCTCGTAGATGCTGACCCCCGCCACGGCGTCGACGTCCACCCGGTCCGCCTCCAGTTCCACCGGTGCGTCCTCGCGTTGGCCGTCGGCGGCCGCTGGCGCGGCGGCCAGGGCCAGTAGCGTGGCGGCGGCCAGCAGCCCGGCCCGGATGGTGCCGGCGGTATCAGTGCGACCCATACGCCCCCCGGACATCGGCGTGCAGGCGCAGACGGTCGGCCCGGTAATCCAGGGTCATGCCGGTGCCGCGCAGGGTGCCGGCGGGCTCGCGGGCGGTGACCGCCTCGCTGGTCCGCGCCTCGCCGGCGCGTAGATCGATCAGCAGGTTGCGGGTGGCGATATCCAGCGGCGGGCGCGAAGCCTGCGCCGGACGGTGGATGTCCACCTCGTCGAAC
>LKMJ01001216.1_pt1 | contig 22320 bp, 17 predicted proteins | sample 643391 | NCBI WGS metagenome assembly LKMJ01 (sample SAMN04112250, study PRJNA286221) | soda lake metagenome | biome: soda lake; feature: Kulunda Steppe; material: water; isolation source: sample PL-Br10 brine of Picturesque Lake | place: Russia: Kulunda steppe | collected 2010-07
CTGAGAGACTTTATTACGACAGAGTCGAACGCACAGACGTGTTAACGGTCGAGCTCCATACCCATTCGGCGCTCTCGCATGACGGTCGCGACCCGATCGAACTCCTCCTCGAACAGGCCGCTGCGGTTGGCCTCGACGCCCTGGCGATCACCGATCACGACGAAATCGACGCCAGTATCGAGGCTGCAGACCGAGCGGCCGACTACGGGCTCGTCGGAATTGTCGGCATGGAGGTCACAAGCGCTGTCGGCCACATTCTCGCACTCGGAATCACGGAGGTGATTCCCGCTGGACTCTCGTATGACGAAACGCTCGAACGGATTCACGAACAGGGCGGCATTGCCGTCATCCCACATCCCTACCAGAAATCCCGCCACGGCGTCGCCCCGCATATCACTGACGACCAGCTTGCTAGTGCCGACGCCATCGAGGTCTACAACTCCCGGCTACTGACGGGCCGGTCGAACCGGCAGGCCGAACGGTTCGCCATCGAACGTGGCCTGCCAATGACCGCCGGCAGCGACGCCCATATTTCGGAGATGGTCGGCCAAGCAGTTACGGAAGTCGGCGCTGACGATCGGTCTGCGGCGGCGATTCTCAACGCGATCCGGATGGGTCGAACGAGCGTTATTGGCCACCGGACGCCGTGGTATATCAGTTTCCGACAGTTCGGTGGTGGCGCGAAACGACGAATCAAACGCGCAGTGAGTGGACTACTGAAATGACCAAGTCGACATCCACCCGGTCAGCAGTTCGTGGCGCACCAACCAGCGCAGTTCGCGCGGCAATCGAGAGAGGTGATCCACTGCCCGGTGCGAGCGGGACTGGCCCGTTGACGATGGGTGGATTCGGTGGCCAACTTGATGACTCGCTCGTGCGCGATGTTCTTGGGCGACAACCCGTCTACAGCGAATGCGATGCGACGAACCCAGCGGCGACCGGAAACTGGGCGTTTTCGCCGGGCGAGCTCGTTGACCCGGTCGTCGTCCCCCCTGGCGGCATCCGGACGGCCGATGGCGACGAGATTCGGCTCGAACTCCCCAAGCCACCGGCAGACGATGTCGATGTCGCGATGGCCGCCGTCAGCGAGGCACTATCGGCCACACTGGACGGCCAGCAGGCGAGCGAAGACAAAGCCGACCCCCGAGACGTTGCGGTCGCGTTTTCCGGCGGCGTCGACTCGGCGCTCGTGGCCACAGGGTTCCCTGATGCCCCACTGTACGTCGTCGGCTTTGCGGGAAGCCACGACATCGCGGCCGCCCGCGAGGCCGCCGCCGCGATGGGCCGCAGTGACGACCTCACTGTACTTGAACTCGACCACGATGAGCTGAAAGCCGCCATTCCGCGGGTTGCAGCGGCAACCGGCCGAACGAATCCGATGGACGTGACCATTGCGCTGCCGCTCATGCTTGTCGCCGAGCGGGCAGTCGAAGACGGCTACCACCGGCTCGCGGTCGGACAGGGCGCGGACGAACTGTTTGGTGGGTACTCGAAGGTCGTCGACCCTGCGAGCGATCACCGTGTCGACAGCGACACGGTTCGCGGGGCGGTGCGCGAAACCATCCGAACCCTCCCTGGACAGCTCGAACGCGACGTGTGCGGGCTGCGAGCGGCTGGCGTCGAGCCGGTGACGCCATTCCTTGCCGACCGGGTTGTCGACGCGGCCCTCCGGCTGCCTGGGGAGCTGTTGGCGACGTCGACCGAGCGGAAAGTGGCGTTGCGGCGGTTCGCCCGCGAGCAAGGGAGACTACCCGATTCGGTCGCTGGTGCGGACAAAAAGGCGGTGCAGTACGGCAGTTACGTGAGCCGCGAACTCGACCGACTGGCCCGACAGGCCGGCTACAAACGACGGATGGACGATCACGTCGGCCAGTACATTCGGTCGCTGTGTGACAGGTAGTGGACAAAATCTGGCCGTGGTAGGGAGAGCCCCTCAGATTCTCTTCGGAACCTGTAAAAACAGTGGACAAACACGGCTAAATCACCCAAAGATTTTCATAATAGTCTTTCGTTGTGTACTTGTATGAGGACAGAGCCGAATAACGCATACGAATACCGAATTCTTCGGGAGATGAGTCCAAACAACGCACTAAGTCTGCTTGCACCGTCCGCTAATCGTGTGTTTCAGGTCGTCGACTATGAAGACAGCAAACTCCACGAAGAGCTCTCGACGCTCGACCCTGGCAAACTGGTGGAACTCCGGCTCGATCGAATCAGCGACCGATCGAATGTCTGGCGGGCCAACTGGGCTGACGGTGTCGAATCGCTTATTCCCACCCGCTGATCGTGGCAGCGCTGGGTATCGACCGCAGGCTTGCGGACGAATCAGGCCCTAAATTCACCAAAGGTATACATCGGCCGTGACGCTGTGCGAACGGCTGACGCAGGAGAAACGGTTCGAAGCTATTAAACGGCTCTCAGCAGTAGATCCGGCAACTCACTGAGGACGGGCCACCAGTGGGCACCCGGTTCGCCGGGACGAAATGTGGTCGGGTGATCCGACTGAATCGCAAGCGCCCGAGGATAACCTATGGCACGAAGTGCATACTCACACATCAGAGAAGCCTGGCAGAATCCCTCCGAAGGGAAACTCGCTGAGCTTCAGTGGCAGCGAAAACAGGAATGGCGGAAACAGGGCGCAATCGAGCGCGTCGATCGTCCTACTCGACTCGACAAAGCCCGCTCGCAGGGCTATAAAGCTAAACAGGGCATCGTCGTCGCCCGCGTCGCCGTCCGCAAGGGTGGGGCTCGCAAACAGCGACACAAAGCCGGTCGCCGATCCAAACGACAGGGTGTCAACCGGATCGGTCGCCGCAAGTCGATTCAGCGCATCGCCGAAGAGCGCGCCTCGCGGAAATACCGCAACCTTCGCGTGCTCAACTCCTACTGGGTTGGCGAAGACGGAAGCCAGAAATGGCACGAAGTGATTCTCGTTGATCCGAACCACCCAGCGATCCAGAACGACGACGATCTCAACTGGATCTGCGAACCACAGCACAACCAGCGCGCCTTCCGCGGGCTGACCGGTGCTGGCAACAAAGGTCGCGGCATGCGAAAACGCGGCAAAGGAACCGAGCACATCCGTCCAAGCATCAACAGCAACGACAACCGCGGCAAATAACTCACTGCCGTCCACACGATGTCGACTGTTTTTTTGACTGCAAGTAGACCGACAGTAGCGACCACATCCTTATTCGCACCCGATTCGAACGAACGGCCATGAGCCTCGCACTCGATGCAACCCAACTCGACCGCTACTCGCGGCATATCATTATGGACGAAATCGGCCCCGAGGGGCAAGCAGCCCTGCTGTCGGGCCGAGTGCTCGTCATCGGGGCCGGTGGGCTGGGCGCGCCCGTGATTCAGTATCTCGCTGCCGCCGGGGTCGGCACGGTCGGGGTCGTCGACGACGACGTGGTCGAACGGTCGAATCTCCAACGACAGGTAATTCACGCCGACAGTGACATTGGCCTCCCGAAAGTCGAAAGCGCCGAGCGCTTTGTCGAACGACTCAACCCTGATGTAACCGTCGAAACCCACCACTGCCGGCTGACGCCCGACAACGCCGAGTCGATTATCGAAGGCTATGATGTCGTCGTCGACGCTTCCGACAATTTCCCGACCCGGTATCTCGTCAACGACGTCTGCCGGTTGGCGGGGATTCCGATCGCTCACGGAGCCATCTACAAGTTCGAAGGCCAGCTCACGACGCTCGTTCCCGACGGCCCCTGCTATCGGTGTCTGTTTCCCGAAGCGCCAGAGCCCGGAACGGTTCCCGACTGCGCGACGACCGGCGTCCTTGGCGTGCTTCCAGGGACCGTTGGCTGTCTGCAGGCGACCGAGGCCGTCAAACTGCTGTTGGATACCGGCGAGCCGCTCATCGGAACAATGCTGTGTTATGATGCGATGGATCTCACCTTTGAGCGGGTTCCCTACCGACAGAATCCCGCGTGCCCCGTTTGCGGTGACGACGCAATCGATGGAATCGAGGCCGTCGAGTATACCGGTGGCTGCCAAGTGAGCAGCGATTAAACGGCCTGTAATGCTAAAGCCTAATATCGATGGCCTACTGAGTTAACATATGACCGTTGTCAGTGTTTCAATGCCCGAAGAGTTGCTCAACCGAATCGATACGTTTGCGGACGAACACGGCTATACGGGTCGCAGCGAGGTCGTCCGCGAGGCCGCTCGCAACCTGCTCGGAGAGTTCGAAGACAAACGGCTCGAAGACCGCGAGCTCATTGCGATTGTCACGGTTCTGTTCAACTACGAGACGACGAGCGTCGAAGAGCGGATGATGCATCTGCGGCACGAACACGAATCACTTGTCGCCTCGAACTTCCACAGCCACGTTGGCAACCATTACTGTATGGAACTGTTCGTTCTCGAAGGCGAACTCGCCGAGATTTCGACTTTCGTCGGTAAAATTCGTGCGACGAAGGACACGCTGACGGTCGATTACTCAGTGATGCCGGTTGATGATTTCAGTTCGCTTGCCGAACTCAACTAACCGGAGCGTCCTCTCACAAACACCTCAGTCAGCGTCGTCTTTTGCTGTCGGCTCGTCAGGCTCGGCCTGGGCGGCAGTCTCTTGTGGACGACCCGGATACTCGATCCGACGGTCGCTGCCAACCACGGCGAGCGCCCGGTTGAGGCTGGCGGTAACAAATGGGAACTGTGCCCAGGCCGAGCCGGCGGCGTCGTCAACGCGTGCTTGTTGTTTTGCGACGTACCGCTCGGCAAGAGAAACACAGGCGACAGCCAACCCGATGCCGGCGACGACATCGGTCGCCCAGTGAATACCGAGATACATCGTCGAAATTATCACACTCACTGCGAGCACAAGCGCGATTGGAAGCCAGGCGAAATACGCCTCGCGCGTCTTGTAGGCGAAGATGGCGGCCGTTGCCGACAACGAGGTGTGTAGCGACGGAAAGACGTTTGTTGGGTTATTAACCTCGGTTGTCAGGAACTGGAATTGGGCAAACGTATCGTAGAGTAAGTTCTCAGCAAGTCCGAGATTTCGTGGTCCATACGCGATAAAAATAATGTAGAGAAGCAGACCTAAAAGATAATTGAGGCTGTAAGCAATCGTGAGTTCACGGAATATTGTTCGATCGCGCAGTGCGAGGTATGCAAACAATGGAAAGATGAGCAAAAAGACGTAGCCGTAGATGTAAATGTACGAAAAGTACGTCGTCAACAGTTCAGTCTGAAACGACTGAATGAAGGGGACAAATCCACCCTCGATCCACTCAATTTGACTAGTAATTTCCAGTCCAATCAGCCACGAAAGACTGTCTGCGGCCTCGCGGATAACCGAATTTAGTAGCAAAATAACGATTAGAATGGCAAAGTACGGGCTCGACTCCCGGAGGCGTGGGACGATGTTGTCGAACAGCTCAGTAAGCCGACTACGCCCGATAATTGTCACTGCACAGAAGGCACTGAGTGCCACAACGACGAGGGCAACTTCAGCGAGTATAGTGCGAATCATTAGTCGGGAGTGGAGACAAGTCGCTGGTCGCTATCGTACTGATAGCCAACCGATCGGAACAGCGACCGAGCCTCATTACCGTCCAATTCACCCTCGGTGCCAATAAAGGGTACTTTTGGATCCGCACCACCCCAACGAAGCGACTGTGGGATCCAGTCAGCAGCTGTTTCGGCTCCCGGACGAGCGAGTACGTTCGTCGCCGGGTCGGCATAGTCGTTGAAATCTTCCGAGACAATCGTTGCCGTATCGACCAGTCGTGCGACGGCCCGACGGAAGTGTGGGTTTCGAAGCGGAAGGCGGCGTGTATTGTAGCCAATGTGATAACAGCTGGCTGGCTGGCTTGTCGTATCGAGTTCGACCGCCTCGTCTTCGGTGATACGCTCGATTGTCGTCGGTCTCAACACCGTATCGACGGCATCGACGGACCCATTTAGTAGCAGTTCAACGGCCGTATTGTCCGAGGACGTCGCCTCGACAGTCAGCTGTTCGAAGGGTATCTCGTCGTCAAACCCCTCGGGGAGATCAGCAAGGTCGAGTGGTTCGACCATCTGGGTCTGTGGGGCCGGCTCGTCGTCAGCGGCCGGCTCGTCGTCAGCGGCCGGCTCGTCATCCGAAGTCGGATCATCGTCTTCGACCGCCTCGTTGTCGCCGGTTTCGTCGTCAGTCTCATCGTCGCCAGTAGCCTGCTCGGTCTCATCAGTTTCCGTTTCGTCCGTCCACGCGCTCGTCTCGTTCGTTGAGCCTGCCGTTTCGTTCGTTGAGTCAGCAGTCGGCTCGTTGCCAGCAGCGCCGTCGGTGGACGTATCGGCACCGGTTGGTGCCGCCGGAACATCGTCGGGGTCCCGCCAAAGGAAATGGCTCTCGAACCGTGAGAAAGTCACCGAGTCGCCGCCGTCGGCATCAACAAACTGGATCGGTCCACTACCGACTGGTGACGGATTATTCCACGAAAGTGCCGCCGTCGTCGCCGTGGTCGTCCGCCAACTCGAATCGACCTCGGTTCGGTCCTCAGCACCCCAAATATGCGCCGGCAGAATCGGGACGGTCAGCGCCCGTTCGGCAACGGTCCGTGTTGTCTCGACGAACGTAATTGTGAGCTCATGTGGGCCGGCAACCGACACGGAATCAACCAACGAGGCGTGGGCATCGAACCGTGGTGACGGAATCGGCGTCGCCGCTCGTCCCAGTGAGGTATCCACGAGGAAATTGTAGGTGAACCGAACATCGGCCGCAGTCACAAACGGCCGGTCGTCGATCACCTGGTGCCACTGAACCCGATCTCGGAGCGTTACCGTTGCTGAGAGCGGTTCGTCGTCCGAGTCCTCGTTGTGCCACGAAATATCGCGTGCGAGCCACGGAGTCGTCTCGACAGTGTCGTCCTCGGTCTCGGTGGTCCGAACTGCCAGTGAGTCATACAGCAGTTCAGTCAGCGAGCCGTCCTCGCGTAGGGCCGTCGAAATCGGATTGCGGTTGCTGGTAATCCGGCTATTGACGACCGACAACCGGAGTTCCTGATCCTCGTCATCGGGCGGGGTAAGACCCAACAGGTTGTGTGGCCGGGTTGGATGGCTGTCGGCCCAGCCGGTAATGCGATTTGTCCGGTAGCCAGCGGTCGCGTTCGGATAAGCAACCGGCGTTACAACCTGAATATCTGCAAGCTGTTCTTGCAGGGCGTGAACGACCGCTGTCCGGTCAGCATTCGCGGTGGTCCGCTGATCAGCGAGCAGCCGATCGCACTGGAAATTCAACAGGCCATAGGGGTTCTGCCAGCCCGAGGAGGCTGCAAACGAAGATTCAAATAATGGATACAACACGTCTGGATCCGGTCGAAGCGTGTGGGGGACGCGTCCGACGAAAATGTCGAAATCAGCGTTCAGCAACACCTGTCGGCGGAACTCTCTTCGTGAGAGCACTGTGAGTGTCGTGTCGATGCCGACCAGTTGAAGATTCGTATGGAGTCGGCGCGCGATTTGAATCGCATACGGATCAGAATCGGCCGGCAGCGTCTTTATTTCGAGACTGACCTGCTCAGTTGTGGTGCTACTGAATACCTGTCTTCCGCGGGCGATACAGCCGGCACTGGCGGCGAGCGCAGCTGTCCCGGCCGCAAGAAGGCCACGGCGCGACGCGGTGGGAGGGCTGCTTGGAGGGCTAGTTGGAGGGGCCATAGCGACGTACAATACCTACTCTTCAATGACAGTATAATAAGACTACGAAACCTCCCAACAGGTCAGTATGAGAACGTAACTCACAGATAGCCAAACAGTGGCAGGGCAAGCCCACCAAGCCAGGCAAGCGCAGCGATAATCGTCAGTGGTGGATCAACGCGATCGGTTTCGAGGCTCTCGGTCCGTTCGGTGTTGTGCGAGCCGACGATGGCGATCGCGAACAGTCCGAGGGCAAGCAGCAGGCCAATCCGGTGGAGCACGAGCTCGATCGGGACAACGCCTAGTCCAATGGCGGCGAAATCATAGACGAAGCCCGCACCCATGCCAACGAGCGTAAAGCCGAACGCACTCAGTGGGCGCAGCCGTGGTGCGAACACGGAGACGATTACCGGCGGGCCGACGACGATCAGCGGATAGAGCAACCCAGCAATGATTTGTGGCGATTGCCCGGTCACGATCGATTCGAGGGCGATTCCGGCAAATCGGACGCCAAGCAAGAGCCCACAGAGGCTGGCTGCAAGAACGAACCCGTACCGGTTGGTGACCGACCACCGACCGAGATCACGGCCAACGCGGAACAGGGCGGTCCGCGTGTCGCGGGCGATCACCGTCGACAACAACAGCATCGTTGCTAGCTCTATTTCGGAAATCCAGCCGTCACTCCAGCCGCCACGAAGGCCGTAATAGTTGCGGCTGACCTCTTCGACGAACGGCTGATCAATGAAATCGTCTTCGAGAACTCGTGCAGAGTCATCAATATCGGTGACTGTGTGCCGGAGTCGGAACCAATCAAAATACTCGCGGTGAACCTGAATGGCCGTCCAGTCGTCGGCATCCGAACTGTAGGCGCGGATGTGATATCGAGAGCCGAGATACGCGCCGGTGTGAAGCTGATAGCTCTCGTCGACCCATTCGGCCGAACCACCGCGTGGACTGCTATCAATGTACGAGTAGCGTGTCGAGCCGGCAGCATCGTCCCAGTCAACCCCGTCATCGGCCGAAAGCAGGTAGCTTTCAGGGTCAGCGTCCTGTTGGGTTTCATTTGTCTCCTCCCACTGGAGACCACTGACATCAGTCAGTGCGGTTCGCGTCTGTTCGGGTGGGGCGTGGACGATCACGTTAATTGCGAGCGTCCGGTCTTGAACCGACTCTGACCGGCTGGTGTAGGGCCACAGGTAGCTGCCGTTGTCAGCCGGCTGAATCAGCTGATTTTGCGAAACCGTCGAGACGTCTTCGGGTGGTGGGTCTGTGGTTGCAAACGGAAGGCTACCGGCCAAGAGGTACGATCCGGCAAGCACACAGAGTGCGAGGACGATTAGCGTCCGACGGCGACTCATTCACGGCTGGTAGACACTCACTGTACAAAAGTATTGGCCGTCACGACAGTTTCGTTCGTCGAAACGAGCGGTATCGGAGTCGCTGACTAGATTATGCTGTCTTCGTCATCACTCTCGTCGCCACCGTCGGCATCGCCGTCGTCGTCACTGGCTTCGTCGTCGGAATCGGTGTCACTCTCATCACTGCCATTATCGCTGTCATCGCTCTCGCCGTCTTCGTCGGCGGCATCGTCGGCCGGCGTAACCGCCTCAATCAGCGAGCGGATGTTCGACTGTTCCTCGCTTTCGAGTTGCTGTGGGTACGCCCCGATAGTTACGACAAAGTCGTCACCGCGTTCGGCCGCTTCAGTGACGTGCAGCGAGAGATCCACCGGCTGGCCGTCAATCGAAGCCTCGGCGACGAACAGCGATTCGGTGACTGTCTGGGTGAGAATGGTGGTTGTCGTGTCTTCCTCAAATTCGATATCGCCGAGCTCGTCGTAGTTTTCGGCAATCAAATCGACGAGTTCTTCAGTCGACATCTCGCCGACCGGATTGAATGTCTGTCCGAGAATCTCGACTTTGGGTGTCGCAAGAACGGCAAACATCGCACTCTCGTGTTCGCCGAGTGGACCGAGATCGATCGACTTGGTATACTCACTGAGGTAGCTCGTTACAACCACTGTTTCGGACTGTCCGGCGGCCTCGAACGTCTCTTCGTTGACGATCTCGTCGACACCACCATCTTGATACTCGGTGTCCGATAACACCGACTGGCTGACATCGGCTGGCTGTGCCTCGAAGCTCGTCAAATCGCCCGGGAGTAGGCCAAGACAGCCCGAAAGCCCGAGGATGCCGGTAGTGCCCGTGCCCACAAGCAGTGTTCTACGCTTCATTATGTCAGGAAGTCACGGCTGTAATAGTAAGTGTTTGTTGACTAGTGACGATTATTGAATCAGCTCGTCGGCGTCGTTGTACTGGTAGCCGAGATCGCGGAAGGCGTTCCGTGCGGCGGTCGCATCGACATCCCCATCGGCCCCGAGAAACGGCGTGGCTGGATCATCGCCATCGAAAACGAAATCGGCTGCCAGCCAGTCGGTCGCCGCAAGCGGACTCGAAATCGGCTCACCGTAGCCATCGAATATTTCGGCTGCGATCCACTGTTTGTCAAAGAGCCGCCCAACCGTCTGCCGGAAGTTCGGATCGCCAAACGGTTCACGCCGTGTGTTAAATCCGAGATGATAGCTCGCGTATGAGCGAGCATCGAACAGCGACAGGGCGGATTCGCGCTCAATACGTTCGACACGGGCCGGAGCAATCGGTGAGAGCGTCGCATCAACCTCACCGGCAACCAATACCTCAACGACGGTGGTTCCCGAAGAATTAATTTCGACAACAAGGTCGGTGAACGGCGGTGCGCTGAGACCGTCGCCAAGTGGTTCGGTAAGCGCTGTAAGGAAGTGGTCGTCGAACCGAGAAAACCGGACCGATTCACCGACTGTCGCCGATTCGAACTGTAGCGGGCCGCTGCCGACGGGCTCTGGGTTGTTCCAGACTAACGCTTCTGTGGTCGACCCGTCGATTTCGATTCCCGCAACTGACACCGTCTCGCTTTGTTCATCCCAAATATGTGCTGGGAAGATTGGGACGGTTAATAGCTGTTCGACAACCGTCTCAGAGGCAGATTCAACAGTAAACTGGACCGTCCGACTGTCGAGTGACTCGACCGACTCGACAAGTGTCGTCGCCCCTCGGAACCGTGGCGCGGGAATCGGATTTGCAGCCTCCCCGAGGGCCGTATCAGCGAGGAAGCGGTAGGTGAAAACGACGTCTTCGACCGTGAGTGTGTCACCATCATGCCACGTGAGATTTTCACGAAGCGAGACCGTCGTCGTCACGGTGGTAGAGCTGTCAGTCTCGGTCGAGCTCACATCAATCTCGTCTGCAAGCCACGGAATCTGTTCGGAACCAGTATCGACGACGAGTGGATCGTACAGCAATTCGAGCAGCGACCCTGCCTGACTATGTGTTGCCGAAATCGGGTTTCTGTTTTCGGTGATGCGGTCATCGCTCGTGGTCAGCCGAAGCGTCTCGTCCGTGTCGTCTTGTCGATCAAGTGCCAACAGGCCGTGTGGCATCTGTTGGGTCGCTCGGTCCCAGCCACTGAATCGGTCGCTTCGAGCACCGGTAAGGACGTCCGGCATAACAAGCGGAACGAACGGCTGGGTTCGTCCCAGCAGCTGTTGGAGACTCTCAACGGCCTCACGGCGGGATTCACCGGTCATCTGTCGCTGTTCGGAGAGCAGGTCGTTACATTCGAGATTGCTAAAGCCAAAGGGATTCTGCCAGCCGAGTTCACCACGGAACATCGAATGCAATAGTGGATACAACACATCAGGGTCAGGCTGACGAACGTACGGAAACGGGGCGATATAGACATCGAAGTCGTGGCCGAGCAGGACCTGTCGGTAGAGTTCGTTTTCGGGGACCAGCGTGTGGCGATAATCGATCCCGGCAGCCTCCAAGCCGTCGATGAAATGCCGAGCAATTGGTGCAGCAAACGGGTCGCTATCGCCTGGCAGTGTCTTGATTTCGACAGTCAGCTGTCGACTCCGACCACTTCCAGTGATATTTCTGAGCCGTTGAACACAGCCGGCCGTTGCGGTGAGTGCGGCTGCCGACCCGGCGAGTGCGGCGCGGCGAGAGACTGACGAGGGCGAATCGGGGACATCCATCTGCGTATCAAGACTGTTTGGTACGAGAGGGTATAATCCTGCTGAGACCGCTACTTGGCCTCTCGAGAACACCGCTCAGTTTCGCAGTCTGCTCACACAGCCGTCAGTGACCGGTCGTCCGGCTGAAAAGCGGGCCGTAGAGTACATCGTGATGAGAATCGTTTTGAGCGGCAATTGTACCTCACGGGCAATGGACCCACTCACTCGACGATTCCCGAGAAATAAAGCAACGGAGTCCCAAGCAGCGCTATGAGACGAACAGACGCTTCACGTGTAGTCGCCCGTGGAGGCCACCAATGAGCCGACGAACGTACGCACCTGTCTCTCCACCGGTCGCACTCACGATTGCAGGAAGCGATTCGGGTGGCGGGGCGGGAATTCAGGCGGATCTGAAAACCATGGAAGCCCACGACGTCTTCGGGACCACAGTCGTGACCGCGACAACCGCCCAGAACACCGTCGGCGTCCACGACGTTACCGTCCTGCCGACCGACCATATCGCCGCCCAGTACGAGGCGGTCGCTGAAGATTTCGAGCCACGCGGGATCAAAACGGGGATGCTTGCGACGACCGCAGTCATAGAGACCGTTGTCGACTGTCTTGATTCCTACGAGGGGCCGATCGTCGTCGACCCAGTGATGGTTGCGGCAACCGGTGACCGCCTGCTTGACGAAGCCGCCGAAGCCGCCTACGAGACACTCATTGGCCAGTCGACGCTCGTCACGCCCAATACCGACGAAGCAGAGATTCTGACCGGAACGGCGGTCGACAGCCCCGAGGCGGCTGAAGCCGCCGGCGAGACCTTGTGTGAGATGGGAGCCGACGCCGCGCTCCTCAAAGGCGGCCATCTCGACGGCGACAGCGTCGTCGACACGCTTGTCGTCGACGACACTGACGGCGTGCGAACCGAACGCTTCACCCATCCACGGATCGACACTGAGGCGACCCACGGCTCGGGCTGTACGCTGTCGAGTGCGATCACTGCCCGGCTGGCTACCGGGGAGTCGCTTACCGAGGCGGTCGCTGGCGGCGGCGGATTCATGGAACGGGCCGTCCGGTACGGCATCAACGCTGGAACGGGACCGGGAGCGGTTCACCATATGGTCGAACTCCGCGAACGGGCCGACCGAACGGCCACCGTCGATGCTGTCGAGCGACTTGTCGCCCGGCTGGTCAAACGGAACGTTGAAACGCTTGTTCCAGCCGAAGGCATGGATGTTGTCGGTGCGACGCGGTATGCGGAAACCCCCGCCGAAATCGTTGGCGTCGACGGGAAACTGAGTCGAACCCGGATGGGAATCCGACCGACCGCCGGCGTTCGCTCGGGGACGGCCAGCGATCTCGCCGGCCAGCTGTTGGCGCTCAGAGAGCCGTTTCCAGCACTGCGGTTTGCCGTTAGCTGTCGGTTCGATCCGGCGGTCGAACACGCACTCGGTACGCTTGATGGGCCGGTCGTCTCAGGGGCGGCCGAGGAACTCACCGGCGAGCAGCCGCCGGCTGCAGTCATCGACACGAGCGGCGAGCGACCACCCACCAGCGTGATTCTCTGTGGACCGGACGCCGAAATAGTCCGCAAACGGACGCTTGCGGTATCCGAGGCACTGCTTACGGAGTGACAACGCACCCGAGTCACACGACGTGTCGTGCCGACAGATCCAACGTCGGACCGCCCTGCTGACTCCAACAGGATTGGTAACACGTGTGTTACTAGTGGGATTATATATCTTCATTTACTCGAACAGGTATGACACGAAAAGTCACACAGGATGGGACTGAGCCATACGTTATCGACGAAGACGAACTCGACGAGCAGGGCGGGGCGATTTATATTTGTCAGTGTGGCCTCTCGGACAACAAACCCTACTGTGACGGGTCGCACCAAGCGACCGCCGACGAGGAAGACGGTGTTGTCTACGAGTATACCGAAGATGGCGACCGAAGCGTTGTCAGCGACGACTAGTCGCGTTTGACCGGAGCGTTTTACCGGCCGACAGACACACAGAGCGTATGGCACAGGGAATTGTCGAGCAGTTTCTTTCGATCAAAGCCGACACTGACGCCGACCTCTTGGCAATGCAGTGCGGCGATTTTTACGAATTTTTTGCCGATGACGCCGAACTCGTCAGCGAGGAACTCGACCTCACGGTTTCAACGAAATCCTCGCATGGCTCGTCGTATCCGATGGCGGGTGTCCCGCTGTCGGAACTCACACCATATATGAAGGCGCTCGTCGAGCGCGGCTACACGGTCGCGGTTGCCGACCAATTTGAGGATGACGCGGGCGACTTCTACCGAGAGATAACACGGACAGTCACACCCGGGACGCTCATCGAAACGGCCGACAGCAACGCCCAGTATCTCGCAGCAATCGTCAGAGCCGCGCCCGCGACGCAGTCGGCCACAGCCGACGGTGGCAGTGACGGTGCCGGTCCCTATGGGCTGGCGTTTGCGGACATCACGACGGGGCAGTTTCTCGCCTGCGAGGTCGACACCGCTGGAGCCGCTCTCGCCGAATGCTACCGGTTTGCGCCCGTCGAGCTCTTGGCAGGGCCAGCAGTCCGCAACGACGACGAGTTGTTGTCGGCCCTCCGGGAACGAACCGACGGCTCACTGACGCTGCATGCAACCGATGCGTTTGCGCCCGGTCGGGCACGACACGCCGTCGGCGAGCAGTTCGGCAGCGAGACCGCCGACAGTATCGGGCTTGACTCGACGCTTGCAGTCCAAGCCGCAGGAGCGATTCTCAGCTACGTCGCAGAGACCGGTGTCGGGGTTCGCCAGTCGATGACACGGCTACAGACCTACACCGCCGACGACCATCTCACGCTCGATGCGACGACCCAACGGAACCTCGAACTGGTCGAAACAATGCATGGCGACAGCGAGGGTTCGTTGCTGTCGGTGATTGATCATACCGAAACCAGCCCCGGTGGTCGGCTGCTCCGTGAGTGGCTCACACGGCCTCGTCGCGACCGGGACGAACTCGATCGGCGACTCGACAGCATTGAGACACTGGCGTCTGCAGCGCTTGCTCGCCAGCGACTTCGCGAGACACTCGGAGACGGCTATGACCTCGAACGGCTCGCCAGCCGCGCCGCAAGCGGCAGTGCTGGTGCTCACCAGCTGCTGGCCGTTCGCGAGACGCTGGCGTTGCTCCCGGTGTTGGCTGACGAAATTACAGGTGGTGAGCTGGCCGACTCGCCGCTGTCGGCGATCATCGAGCGACCCGACCGAGCGGCAGCCGCCGATCTACAGGAAACCCTCGCCACTGCACTCGCCGAAGATCCCCCGAAAACCGTCACCCAGGGTGGGCTGTTCAGAGCAGGCTATCACGAGGAACTCGACGAATTGCTCGAACAGCACGAGGCGGCACTGGCGTGGATCGATGGACTGGCCGACCGAATCAAATCGCGATATGGGCTCAGTCACGTCTCGGTCTCGCGCAACAAGACCGACGGCTACTACATTCAGGTCGGCCGCTCGCAGGCCGAGGACGTTCCCGACTCGTTTTCGCACGTCAAGACGCTCAAAAACTCAAAGCGGTTCGTGACTGACGAACTGGCCGAACGCGAACGCGAAATTCTTCGGCTCGAAGAGCGGCGTGGCGAACTCGAATACGAGCTGTTCGAGGTGCTTCGCGAACGGGTTGCCGAGCAGGCAGCACTCCTGCAGGACGTCGGTCGAGCGCTCGCCGAAATCGACGTGCTCTGTTCGTTCGCAACTCACGCCGCCGGCAGCAACTGGTGTCGTCCCGAGTTGGCTGCGCCGGGAACGCTCGACATCGATGCAGGGCGACATCCGGTTGTCGAACAGACCACCGAGTTCGTGCCGAACAATCTCCGACTCGACGGCGAGCGAGGCTTTCTCCTCGTGACGGGGCCGAACATGAGCGGGAAATCAACGTACATGCGACAGGCGGCGCTGATTACGCTCTTAGCACAGGTCGGAAGTTTTGTTCCCGCGCGTGCGGCGACAGTCGGCGTCGTCGATGGCATCTACACCCGTGTCGGCGCACTCGATGAGTTGGCGCAGGGCCGTTCGACGTTCATGGTCGAGATGCAGGAGCTCTCGAACATTCTCCACTCGGCGACCGACGAGTCGCTGGTCATACTCGATGAGGTTGGCCGGGGGACCGCAACCTACGACGGCATCTCGATTGCGTGGGCAGCCACCGAGTATATTCACAACCAGATCGGCTGTCACTGTCTCTTTGCGACCCACTACCACGAGCTCACGACGCTTGCTGAGCATCTCGACCGGGTTGGCAACGTCCATGTGGCGGTCGCCGGCGATGCCGATGGCGATGAGACACACACCGAGGGCGACGACATTACCTTTCTCCGAACCGTCCAGGAGGGGCCAACCGACCGCTCGTATGGGATTCACGTTGCAGATCTCGCAGGCGTACCGACACCGGTTGTCAGCCGTGCCCGCGATGTCCTCGGAAAACTCCGCGATGAGAAGGCAATTGAAGCGAAAAGTGCCAGCGGGAGCGAGGAGCCAACCCAAGCCGTCTTCGATCTCGGAACCGGCTCATTTCGGAGTCACTCGGCCTCAGAGACAGCCGAGACAGCCGAGACAGCCGAGACAGCCCAGTCGACTAACGCGTCGTCACCGGCGGCAACACATACCGGTGAGACCACCACCCAGCAGTCAGCAACGGCGACAAACGGTACAGCAGCCGATGACCCCGAAATACAAGCCGTTATTGCGGCGCTCAAATCGACGAACATTGCCGAAACACCGCCGGTTGAACTCATGACAAAAGTCCAGTCGTGGCAAGCAACACTTGCAGACGTAGAACCGACACAAACGGACTAATATATATATATATATATATTCTCAAACATATTTATTTGAGTGACAGAAGTATGGTAGATAGTCATTGTTTGTGTGTAGTCAACAAAACGAGAGATATCTATTTCCGGAAATCTATGTGCTGTATAGTCCATTCGTGAACGGCATTAACAAGCCTAAAATAGTTCAATCGCGGCAGTATACTGTCTTTATACTGTTCGGTTGGCTGAATCAGTCAGTACGATAGAGGGCCAGTAACTGACTATCTTCGAATCTGAAAAAACATTAACAAGTATGTAAGCACAACCAGAAAGTGTTGATATGAACGAATCACGACGCAGAGACTTTCTCAAGGTAGCTGGCGGTGTCGCAGTCGTTAGTGGGCTTGCAGGCTGTGCGAGCGAGGCCCAAGAAGACGAAGAACCACCGGAAGACGAGGAGCCGGAACCGGATGAACCTGAGGAGGACGCACCTCCTGAGGAGGAAGGAGAGGAAGAAGAGCCAGCAGCAGACGGAGACGGTCGGATTCGCGTCGCCCACATGATTCCGGATTATCCGGAGGTTGACGTCTACGTCGATGACACTGACGAGCCGGTCTTCGATGGCCTCGGATACACCGACGTAACCGACTACGTCGACCTCGACGGTGGCGAGTACCAGATTCGCGTCACCGCTGCCGGAGCGCGGTCGCTTGTCCTCTTTGATGAGGAAGTTTCGGTGCCGGGCGGCGATACAACAGCTGTCGCCCTCGATGAAAGCGCCGAAGAAGCGGAGGGAGCTGAAGACGGTGGCAACGCCGAAATCAGCTTCCAGCTTGAGCTGTTCGAAGACGACAACACCCCGCCTGAAGAAACGCTCAACGATTCACGGCTTCGACTGATTCACGCCTCACCGGACGCGCCGAATGTCGATGTCCTGGTCGGAGAGACGCCGCTGTTCGAGGACGTGGGCTATGGTGAGGGCGAGTACTTCGAACTACCGTCGGGGTCCTACGAACTCGACATCTACCCGGCTAACGGCGAGCCAGCCGACGACGAGCCTGGTGACGAAGACGAACCGGGTGCAGACGAAGAAGAGGAAGACGATGGCTTCCTCAGTCTCACCGCCGATGGCGGAGTCGACAGCAGCCTCCTCCAACAAGAAGAAGACGAAGAAGACGACCCATTCGAAGAGGATGAGGAGGACGACGAAGACGATGTGCCCGAGGACGAAGAGGAAGACGAAGAGGACGACCCATTCGAGGAGGATGAAGACGATGACATCGAGGACGACGAAGACGACGAAGACGATGTGCCCGAAGACGACCCGGTCTTCAGCTTCGATGCCGACCTCGAAGAAAACTCGGTTTACACCGCCTTTGCGACCGGCTATCTCGATCCCGATGCCGCCGAATCCGAAAACGAGTTCGAAGTCGTCATTGTCGAAGACGTGGTCGACGGCGAGGTTGTCGAGGTCGAAGACGACGACTAACGACGTCTGAGTATTCGACGCTCGTCTCGACGTCTGTTTTTCGGTCGTTTTTCGGCCGCTGTTATTGTACGGGCTGTCGGCTGACTGCATCGTGTGTGGTATCAAACACGAAGTCAACAGTGGATTGATAGGCAGCTACCACGTATATCGATTAATGAAGAAGAATAGGCATCCCGGCGGACAGGTGATCCGAACGGACAGCCGACCAACACGTGGTTTGGGACATCGGCGACTACGAAGAGCGATAGTCCCGTTATCTGGAGCGATGGCCCACTCACCGAGAGGTGGTCGCCGATGACCGAACAGCCACTGATTGCAGAAGTGAGTCAGAAAGCGCTCATTCGGTCACCCGAGGATCGGTTGTTGGTCATGCAGATGGACGAGTCGACCTGGGAGCTTCCCGGTGGCCGGATGGATGCCTATGAGGACCCGGTCGAGGGACTCAAACGTGAAGTCCGCGAGGAAACTGGCCTGTCAGTCACTGTCGAAGATCCGATTCACACTGCCGCCTGGCGAAACGACGAGGGCCGTGGCCGGTTTAGCGTCGTCTACGCCTGCGAGACCGATGAGACCGAGGTTACGCTGAGTCACGAACACTGTGATTACGAGTGGGTCTCCCCGCAGACCGCTCGCGAGGAATTTTTGACCGTGAGTATTCATCAAGAAGCGATTCGCCGGCTCTTGGCCACCGATCCGACGCGAGTCGACCAGCCTGCAGCCCGCAATGACTGAAAAAGAGCCGGCGGCCGGTGATGCGCCACCGACTCCCGACACCTCGATCCACCAACTCGATGCGGGAACGATTCAGCGGATCGCCGCCGGCGAGGTCGTCGAGCGGCCCGCCTCGGTCGTCAAGGAGCTTCTCGAAAACAGTCTCGATGCCGGCGCAACCCGGATTTCAGTCGGCGTCGATGCCGGGGGAAAAGACGGGATTCGTGTCCGGGACAACGGCCGGGGCATTCCCGAAGCCGAGTTGCCCCTGGCGGTCACTGAACACGCAACCAGTAAGATCCGCGATATCGAGGATCTCGAAGCCGGCGTAGGGAGTCTTGGCTTTCGTGGCGAAGCACTCTCGACAATCGGTGCGGTCTCAGAGCTAACGGTTCGCTCACGAGCCCGAGAGGCGGGCGTTGGCGCGGAACTCACCGTCGAAGGCGGCGAGATCGGTGCGGTTCGACCTGCTGGCTGTCCGGAGGGGACGACAATCGAGGTCGAACGGCTGTTTTTCAATACGCCAGCCCGCAAGAAGTTCCTCAAGCGCGAGAGCACCGAGTTCGACCACATCAACACCGTCGTCAGCCAGTATGCCCTGGCGAACCCCGATGTTGCGGTTTCGCTCGAACACAACGGCCGAGAGCTGTTTGCGACCGAGGGCAGTGGCTCGTTGCGCTCGGCGGTGCTGTCGGTTTATGGCCGAGCGGTCGCCGAATCGATGATCGACGTCGAGTATACCGCCGGCGAGGGCGAACCGATCGAGTCGATCTCGGGGCTGGTGAGTCACCCTGAGACAACCCGGAGTACGCGCGAGTATCTGGCGACCTTCGTCAACGGACGGTACGTCACCGCAGCAACCCTCCGCGGGGCCGTTGTCGATGGCTACGGCGGCCAACTGGCCCCGGACCGGTACCCCTTTGCGGTGCTGTTTATTGAGGTTCCACCGGCGTCAGTCGATGTCAACGTCCATCCACGGAAGACCGAGGTCCGCTTCGACGAGGAGTCGGCCGTCGAACGGACACTCAGAGAGACCGTCGAATCGACACTGATCGACAACGGGCTGATTCGGTCGTCGGCCCCGCGCGGGCGGTCGGCTCCGGACGAAACGATCGTCTCGCCCGAACAGCGAAACAGCGAGGTGGTCGGCGGTGCAGGAACCGACCACGAACGGGCCAGCGGCGTTCGCTCGGAGAGCCAACGCCAACAGTCGCAGCCAGCAGCACGATCCGCAGTGGACGGCTCGTCGACAGTTGATTCAACCCAAGCATCCGAAGAGGCTGTTGAGACACCACGGGAAGAGACTTCGGCAACCGACAGGACAGCGGTAAGCGATGAAACAACGGCAACCGGGTCGATGACGGCCGAGTCGACGCCGACGCAATCTGACTCGTTCGAATCGGCCGGATCACCGTCCGAGAACGGCTCGGATACTGCCGTAGACGACTCGGATGACACAACGACCAGCGAGGCGGCGGCGCCAGTTGATCCGACAGCCGAAACCAGTTGGGCAGTCGATGGACTCGGAAGCGACAGCCAGCAAAGCGCGACTGCGGGGACGCCCACAGAGCGGTCGTCGGCAACGAAACCAACGGACGAACGCGACCCAACGAACAAACCGCAGTCGGCTTGGCCGACACCCCAGTCGCACGCCGAAACAACCCAACGGACGCTCGGTGGCGGCGAAACCACCGACCGGCGACAGTACGACCAACTGCCGACGCTTCGCGTACTTGGCCAACTGTATGAGACCTACCTGCTTGCGGCCGCCGACACCGGATTGGTGTTGATCGACCAGCACGCGGCTGACGAACGGGTCAATTACGAACGACTCCAGCGAGCAGTCGCCGAGTCGCCCTCGACACAGGCGCTCGCCGAGCCGGTCTCGCTCGAACTCACCGCTCGGGAGGCGGCGCTGTTCGACGACCATGCCGACGGACTGGAGACGATCGGCTTTCAGGCTGACCGCGAGGGATCACGGACGGTGTCGGTTACCGCCGTCCCGGCGGTATTCAGCACGACACTCGATGCGGAGCTCCTGAGAGATGTGCTGCTCGGCTTCGTCGAAACCGCCGATGGCGGCGAACGGACCGTCGAGGAAACGGTCGACGAACTGCTTGCAGATCTCGCCTGTTATCCCTCGATCACGGGCAACACCTCGCTGACCGAGGGCTCGGTTGTCGACCTACTCGCGGCGCTCGACGACTGTCAAAATCCCTACGCCTGCCCGCATGGCCGACCCGTCATCATCGAGATCAGCCGCGAGGAGATCGGCGACCGCTTCGAGCGAGATTATCCCGGCCATGTCGGCCGACGGAGCGAAGAGTAAGCGAACCGTAGGCAACGCGAAAGCGCTGACACGGAATCCGAGCAGCGAGGGTCAGACGAGACTCACCGTCAGTGGCGTCCCGTTGGAATCAAATTCGGTTCCGAACACTGCTGAGCGTTCCTGCATCGTCTTTCGACACCAGCCGGCGGCCCGCTTGCCGGCATGGTAGACCGACTGGGACTCGATTTCGGTTGGATGACAGATGAGTTCGACGAGTGTGCCGTCAGCGGCAACGACGAGTTCGAACAGGAAACTTCGGTCGTTTCGGCCCACCGGGTCGACGGCGTAATCATCGACGAAATCGCCCATATCGTAGCAGACGACTGTCGGCGAGTCGCGGCGTTCGGGTGTGAGAATCTCGATTCCCTGAAACACGTGGGCGCTGTGGCCGTGGATGAAATCGACACCCCATTCTGCGAGAATTCGAGCGACCTGCCGGTGGCGTTCGGGGGGCTCGGTCCGGTTGTTCGGCCCCCAGTGCAACGAGGCGACAAGAAGGTCGGGATCGAGTTCCGTGGCCCGCTCGACAGCCTCGGCGAGAACTGATATCGAGTGGTCGTCTTTGGGGTCGAACTCGACGTGTGCGGTGCCAGCGCGGTCGGCGGTCGCACCATAGGCCGGGACGTTGTCAGTGAACCCGATGACCGCGACCGTCAGCCCGCGGCAGTCGACGGCGGCCGGTTCGCGGGCATCGGCCGTCGACCGTCCGGCACCGACGGTGGCGATATCGGCCCCGGACAACGCTTCGAGTGTCTCTTCGAGCGCATCCGGCCCGAAATCCATTGCGTGATTGTTCGCAAGCGTACAGCAGTCAACCGTCGCATATCTGAGCGCGTCAGTCGCCCAGTCGGGATGGGCACGGAAATGAAATCGACGGCCAGGCCACTGCTCGCCGCGCGTCGAGAGACAGCATTCGAGGTTAACAAAGAGGCCATCGAGTCCCCGGAGCGTCGGAGCGACGGTGCCCCAGAGTGCCGACGGCGAGCGGGACTCGCGATAGGTTTCATCGACACGACGGCCGAGCATGACATCACCGGTAAAGCCGAGATGCAACAGCGAGGACATACTTGATTTACGCTACCATCCCGCAAACACTTCACTCATTATTCCAGCTACTCCTGTGTTGATTTTACCGTTGATTGTCACGAAGTACTGAATCGTACTTTTAGGGACCGCTGGGGTAGCCTATGGCTGATGGACGCGCTCATCCTTACGGCAGATCAGTTCGAAGATAGCGAGGTACTGTATCCGAAATATCGACTCGAAGAGGCCGGCTTCGGGGTCGATATCGCAACCC
>LKMJ01001217.1_pt1 | contig 22319 bp, 31 predicted proteins | sample 643391 | NCBI WGS metagenome assembly LKMJ01 (sample SAMN04112250, study PRJNA286221) | soda lake metagenome | biome: soda lake; feature: Kulunda Steppe; material: water; isolation source: sample PL-Br10 brine of Picturesque Lake | place: Russia: Kulunda steppe | collected 2010-07
AGAGAGAGAGAGAGAGAGAGAGAGAGAGAGAGAGAGAGAGAGAGCAATTCCTGGCCCACCTACCCGGTCCATCGCAGGGGCCAGAGTGTAGTAGCCTTGGGAGTCCATGAGGGATCTGTAGAAGGCTGCATGCAAAGGGCGCACACACACACGCACGTGCACACACATAGAGGATCACACGCGCGCGTGCACACAGGGGATGCATATAAGGCTGCAGGCCAAGGGTCTACTTACATATGCACACACAGATAGGTTCCCACCAATTGATCGTGCACAGCGAGCATAGCGAGCGCGCATGCCCCAGAGCTCCCGCCAAGCAGTCATGCGCAGCAACCACTGCATCTGACCCCTGCGTCCCCTCCTCATGCCCACGCACACACCGCATGCATGCATGACCAGACGGCGATGCAGGCATGACCAGACAGCAGAGGGCCTCTGCTTGCAGGCAGCCTAGTCACGCTGGCTGCAAAATCGTTTGTATTCATTCCTATGAATTTCATCGGATTGAACACAAACGATTTTGCAGCTGCCACATTTCTTTCACCACCCAGAGCTGAGTGTGCTGCGCCGGCACACAGTGTGGTTGCCAGAGCCCCCGCGGGTGGGTCCACCAAGCCTTGCACAAAATAAGGAAAGGCCCCATCAGCGCGCTGCAGCAAAGCGCTGGCCAGGCCTGTGCTGGCCTCAGCCACGCACACGTGCACATGGGAGGCGTCAGCCATGCGCGTGCACAAGCAAGGCATCGGCCAAGCACGTGTGTGCACACGGCATGAGCAGCACACGTGACCCACCCTGGTTGTCGAACACTGCCTCAGCCGCGCGGCAGATGGCGGCCACAGTCTGCACGGCTTCCACCGGGTACTTGCCCCGGAAGGTCTCCGACCCCAGCAGCACGCCATCCGCACCGTCCAGCACCAGGTTAGCCATGTCTGTGGCCTCAGCGCGCGTAGGGCGGGGCGCGTCTGCACTCACACACGTGCATGCCGGGAGAGGGGAGGCTCTGGCTTGCTGGTGCGCCAACCTGAGCACTGTGATTGGAAGCTTGCCTTTGTGGACGCACGGGCGGGTTGCACACCGTGGCCCCTCACGAGGCCGAAACGGCCAGGCAGGCCGGCAGGCCAGCAGGGCAGGCATGGATGCGCAGGCTCTTCTTTGTTGAGGTGTGCCGTGTGAGCCTGCCTCATACCGACAACCACACCAGGTGAGGTACCTGGTCTGGCGTTGCTCGCAGACAAGGCGCCTCGTAGACAGAGGCATCCGATGAGTTGACCTGCTGCGCTGACCATTGGTCAGTGCCTCAACCAAGGTCGATTGGTCAGCGACCAAGCGCCTTGGCCCGAATGCTCCAGGCTGAATTCAAGCACGAGGCTGCACCACCAACCTGTCAGCGTGTCGACCACACGCGTCACAAAGCAAGGCTTGCCAACCGCGTTGGCGGCACGCAGCAGCATCTTCTGGGCCAAGAACACCTGCACACACCATGAGGTCGCGGACAGACAGTGAGCGCGAGGGGGCACTGCTCAGCAGGGAGGGCCTGCAGGGCTGGAGGGCGCAAGGAGGCCAGCAAGTGCGCGTGCGTCCTTTTTGCAGCCCCAAAGAGAACACGCCGCCTGTGCAGGCACGGGAGCCGCTGCAAGCCAGCACGGCGTCACGCCTGGGCATACGGTGCGCACCCTCTTGAAGGACAAGCACATCCCCAGGGCGGCAAACCCCCTCACGGCGCGCACCAGCCCACAGGCTACCTTGTCCTTGTTGCATGCCCGGTGCACGGATGAGCTGCAAATGGCCGCCGAGCAGCCCACAGCGAGCGCGCACCTTCTCCACAGGCATGCAGGTCCCCAGGGAGCCGCGGCTGAACACCACAGCGTCCGCGGCCTCCAGGATTTCCTTGTGGTTGACCAGGCCCTCCATGTCCTCCAGCTTAGCCACCACCTTGCAGCCAAACAGCTCCAGCCTGCACCGGCAGGCGGCAGGCAGCGCGGGCAGCTGGGAGGCAGCAGGACCCTGGGCGGTGCAGGAACAGCTGGACCAGGGGTGCGTCATCGGCTGCATTTGTTCCGAGTGCCAGCCTGCCTGCATTCGTTCTGAGTGCCTGCCCACCTGCATGCCTGCCTGTCTGCCTGCCTGCATTCGTTCTGAGTGCCTGCCTACCTGCATGCCTGCCTGCCTGTCTGCCCGCATTCATTCTGAGTGCCTGCCTGCCTGCCAAGGACAGCAGGGTGGCACCAGCACTTGAAGTGTTGCACTGATTGGGCCCGAACAAGGTCTCAGGAACAGTCAGGCACCTCGCAGGGGCTGGATTCCTCAGGTGGGCAAGAGCCATGCCACCCAGGGCATGCCTCTGTGCCGCGCTTGATTCATTGGTGAGGACGTGCCCAGCATCAGGGGGCGTGCCAAGCCGTGTCTGCCGCCCCTCTGTTGCTTTTGTGGAGCACCCCGCATAAGGGCCCACCATACCTGTTCAGCAGCGCCCGGCAGTCGGCGACATCGGCCGCGCACCGTGTCCGGGGCAGAGCAAGGAAGTCTGCGGCGCCACCTGGGTTCTTGGCAGCCCAAGCAGAGAGCAGCTTGACGTCCTGCGACACATGCGTGTCAGTGCACACCATGGACGCCTGCACTTGCTTGCCGTGCTTGAGCAAAAGGGAAACAAGACCACCGAACCACTGTCTATCTGGCAATCATGGAGCCGCCTGCCTGGATCCAAACAAGGAGCCCGCTCAAGTGCACAGACCAGACCTGTCCGGTCAGGCAGGGTGAGGGGTTGCGCGCCCCCGCCGCCAGCTTGACGATCAGCGAAGTGCCCTCCAGGGAGCAGGAGTTGTTCACAGTGCAGGTGATCTGGTTGTCCTCAACCTGCGTTAAAGTGCAGGCGAGTGCAAGTGCGCCTGGGGTTTGCACAGCTTGCAGGAGGGCAGGTCTGCTTGCAGGCTTGCGACCCGCAGCAAGGTGGATGGGCTTTGATTGGGTGAGGTCGCACGCAGATTTAGCCTCATTGAACTTAGATGCTTCAGAATAAGCCGCAAGGCAGGCAAATAAGCTGTCCTGCAATCTAGCTTGCAGCAAGGAAGCACGCAGGGGCGCACACTGAGCTTTTGCAATCTAGCTTGCAGCAAGGAAGCACGCAGGGGCGCACACTGAGCTTTTGGATACAACAAAGTCTTGCAGCCAAAAACTGGCGCCCACGGCATCATGTGTGCCTAGCTCATGTATTTTTTACTTGGACTGCCAGCATGATGCTTTGCAATTCTTTTGTACTTGCCTGAGCGACAGTGAGGTAAGCGGATGTGGTCTCCGCGCCCGTGAACAGATACTGTCCCACAAACACCAAGCTACCTGGGTGCAGCCCATTGCCCATGAAGCTCGAAGACCAGGTGATGGGCAGCAGCTGGGAGCTGGCCTGTTTAGTCTGGTCGTTGGTCAGCACCACAGACTGGCCAAGAGTGAGATGGATCGGGCAGGGGGGCCTGCATGGAGGAGGTTCCGTTTGTAGAGGAAGGTGTCAATGCGAGTAGAGAGAAAGGACAAACAAGGTCAATGCTGCAGGGACAACAAGTCCTTTGTTAGCCTGACCAGAGCGCCTTGTGGGCTGCCAGCTGCTGTGTGATTGCAATGACACGTTTTTACATCCTCTGCCCACACGAACCGACCTGAGACAGGTATACACACGCGCGCGCACACACACACACACACACACACACACACACACACACACACACACGCACACACACACACCTATGCACATGCACACACACATAATGACTGGAGCATTCTAGACACACAGACACGCAATTCAAACCAATCCAAAACAGTCCTGAACCTCAGGACCATGGCATGGCCGCCTTTGCTGCCTCTCACCTGTTGACAACCTCAATCTCTGGCCCGTGAGGCTGCAGCATCACTGCACACATCTTGTTGGTGCTCACCATAGCCTTTTTTAGGCTTTCTAGGGACCGGAGGTGAAAATCCTGCGTGTACACACACTAGGTTGCTCAATTAGGACACAGGGGTGCTGCAGAGGATGACTAGGCGTGGGGGCTGACAGCTTGACAGGTATTGGCATCCCTGTCCCTGGTCCCCTGGCTGTTGCAAAAGTTTATGCTGAAGACAGCTGGCCAAAATTGCCACGCTGAACCCTTCGCCACCTAGGATTGAAGATACCCCTCAGCTCTCCCCGTCAGCGTGCCTCACCATGTCCCCGTACGTGAAATCAAAGCGGGCAATCTGCATAGCGCACACATGTACAACAGGCAGTGAGTCTCGTGCGAGTGTGGTCTCTGCAGGTAGCTCCTGGCACGCTCAGGAGGAGTACTCCCTCACCCTTAACGCTCTCAGGTTACACAAAGCGCCGGCAGGACGCCAACGGCTGTCAAGGGGCGAAAAACAAAGGCACTACCTCGCACCACAAATGCTCGCCGCATGCTCACCTTCATGCCGGCTTGGAGCATAGCAGCGAGGACCTGCACATCCTGGGATTGCGGGCCGATGGTACAGGCCAGCCTGCTCGCTACCACGCCGTTCGCGGTCAGAGGCTGCAACAGGGAGACACACCATGGTTTGCAGCCCCTACCATTGGTCGCCTGTCAGCTGAGCAAGGCTAGATTGGCTTGGGACGCGCACCTGCAACACATTGGTGATGCTCTCCGGCAAGTTGCAGTATATGCTGCTCCCCAGGCCTGACATTATTTATACAGGTATTATTTGGCGCAGAGAGCGCGTGCGGAGCTCGTGAGATCAGAATTGTTGCTCAAGTTAGTGACACGTTTCATCATTTTACATGTCAATTAGCTTTCAAGTCTCTTGATCAGCTTTTTACAGTGCTCTTGAGGAGCATATCTTGGACCGATCATATCATGGGAGATGATAATCATCCTGATATACTTGCAATTGATTTAAATACAATTTCTGAGACTGGCACAATGCCTCGTGACATGACTGGGACTGGCAGGCAAGGCGCGCGCAGGCCCATACGCAGGCCTGCTCAACCTTTTGCTCGCTTCTGATGAATCTGAACTTGACCTCTCTGGTTCCAATAATCTATTCCCACAGCCGCTTCACTGTTTAACCCCCACCCTTTCGCAGGTACCCGCCCACGCCCCGCTTCAAGCCATTTACGTGGTACACAGCCATCCGGAATGCTGATCCAGAGATGGTGAGTTCCCAGCAGCATCATTGCATGAACGTGCACTGCCGCAGCCATGTCAAGCCTTCTGCCACGCACTTGCAGATGGCCAAGATCATGGCTGCTGATCCGTACTTCGTGACCCAAGACAACGGGGCAGGTGCACCTCTGCACTTTGCAACTACTTACCGACAGCTGGACATGGTATGATCTTACTCTTCATGAACCAGTGCCGTGGGTATCTTGGGTAGAAGTGAGGCTGAACTTCAGCGCCGCGCACCTAAGATAGCTGAGATTATTGATGTGCCATCGGTACAACTTGTGCATCCAGGTGCACCACTTGCTAAACAATGGAGCAGAAGTGAATCAGCGTGACCCTCGAGGCCTCACACCGCTGCACAGAGCTGCTCACCTTGCACATTTGGATGGGTACCTAGAGATCTACGAGTACCTGCTGGTGAGGGAGCAGATGGAGCATGCTTCTGCGCCTTGAAAAAGAAAGACATTCCCTTGTACAGTTTCTTTCTGGCAAGCATGATTGGTATTGCATGCAGGAGATGGCACACGGTGTGCTGGACATGTAGTCCTACATGTCATGTACATCATTCCATTCCTGATACGTGCACCTGATTATTTAGTCCAGTCAAGGTGCTCATAAGCATGTGCGCCTGCCCATACCTTGCAGTCCAGGGGCGCTGACCCTGCCATTCAGGCAAATGAGGTGGAGCCGTATTTGGCCCCAGGCAAGCGCCCTGTGCCAGCAGAAATGGCTTGCGATGACGAAGTGGGGGCAGTGCTAAGACGCGTTGAGGCCCGCTACAAGACAGTTCCAAAGGTGTGCTGGAGTGTCAGCTGGATCTAACACCAATGTACAGAGTACACTGTAGTGCAGAAGAGGTCAGGGGAGGGACACTTGACTGCATTCCTCTGCGGAAAAGTAGCTACTTCCATAGCGTCTCCTCCATAGCCTAGCTCAAGTTGCTGTTTGTCGTGAAATGTTTACACGACGTTGCCCTGAACTTGCTGATACCTTGATTCCCTGCTACTTAGCTCGACCTGGCTCAATGTAAATCATGAGGTGCATTGCAGGCTCGTGAGCCACATCCAGACATTGGTGACTGGTGGGCGCTGTATGATTATGGGCTGGAAGCCATCAAGTCATGGCCCTTGGATTTTAAGCCTGACTACCCTGAGGAGATGAAGAAAGAGGTGGGTGATCCAAAAGGCTTGTATATTTTGGTCCTGTTTGGCCACCTGCAATCATCTTATTCTGTTGCATTTTTAGCTCCAGATCTGAGGTTCCTTGGTGCGATTCTTGATCCTTTAACTCTTATCGGCAAAGCATTGGCCCAGGGTCGCTCGTCATGGCCACAATTGCGGCACAATCCATGCCCTGGTACATCTTTCCATGCCCTTTCACATCTTTGTGTATCTCAACACAGCGTGAGCGCAAGAAGCAACAGGAGGAGCGCGCAAGCAAGGCTGCCCACCGCAAGGCCTTCTTTGAGGAGCTAGAGACCAAAGGGCCAGAGGCTGCACAAGCGCTAGCCGCATCCCTACGGGCTGCCAGGTAGAGAGGGGCCCTGATAAATGACCATCTGACAAGAATCTTGGTCACTTTGCAATGCTGCTTAACGTGTGTACTCATGCCATCGTGGTTGGAAGAAGTCTGAGCTGAACAGCACAGGCTGCTTTTTATTTGATCCGGTGGCTTTAACACTGGACGTAGGGGCAAACCTGGAACGAGCATCCACAAGGAGCTCTCTCTTATGTCAGTTATAAGCAGTGGCGCCTCCATTGCAGGATTGCAAGAGGTACAAGTCCTGCCACTCCATTGCCCGGCCCTGACCCTTCAAAGCCATTAGTAGCCTTCCTCTTCCCTGGCCAAGGTTCACAGGTGTGCATCTGTTGTTGAACACCATGAAGTATGCGCATAAGCCTGCATGTGCTTCATCTTGCCCCCTCCTCGATCCTGGTCCTCCAGCTGCTGTTGCCTGAGTGATCATGGAGCACGGCTGCCAGTACCCTAGCAAGAGCCTGGATTACCATCTTACTGGAGGCTGTATAATATACAGTGTATATGCAGCTAGATCTGCTGAGAATGTTAGCTGGGTGGGTGTTCTCGCAGGATGTTGGCATGCTTAATCAGACCAAGGACCTACCTGCAGTCCAGAAAATGCTTGCAACAGCCAAAGACATCCTGGGATATGATCTTCTTGAGTGCTGCAACGGTATAACATGCCTTAAGACCATCTATCTGGCTGCGCACATCAGTGCAAAAGTTGGATAAGCCATGACCTTGCATGTGTGGGTGTTTTGCTACAAGTATTGCTCATTTCTGGCCAGTAAGCTCAAAGGTAGAGGACTTGCATGCAGAGCTGCATTACACGGATAGGACACTCTAGGTTTCTGTTTTTGCTTGATTTTGAGCATTGCTTCGTGTTGCTCAAATTTTGCTGCAACACGTTGACCTCTTAATATCTTTCATCAGGTTCCAAGGCTGCTTTAGATGACACAGAAGTTGCCCAGCCTGCCCTGTTTGTTGCTGGCCTTGCGGCGGCTGAGCGCCTCCGTGTCCAGGTGAAAGCTGAATGTGGCCTTCTGTCGGTCGATTGAGATTGCCTTGCCCTTCTAAAGAAGTGTTTTTTTTTTCAGTGCCCAGGCATCATGGTTTTCATGATAGCCAAACATTTCAAGCCATTGGCTGAGACAATTGGTTTGGCGCTTGCCTAATGTGCACAGGAGCCCAAAACGTATGCAGCGTGTGGAGCAGCAGCTGGCCTATCCCTTGGAGAGTATTGTGCGTTGGTGTTTGCTGGGGCCATGAGCTTTGAAGACGGCTTAAAGGCAAGACCTTAATGTATGCAGGGATGTCCCTGGCAGCTTTTTGTGCAATCCATGCCTTGAATGGCACTGGTCTTGCTAACAAGTTAATCGTCAACAGCATTAGCCTCATTGGTAGACTAGGCCTAACTTTGTCACGTTGATCTGGCATTCTTTTTGTGCTCTTGCCACTACCTCAGCTGCAATGTCAAAACTCAAAAATATAGCCATTGTTTTGTAAGAGAGCCACGGATGCTACATTTTTGAGTTTTGACATCACAGCTGAGCTAGTGGCAAGGACTTCAGCAGGCAGGGGACTGTGAACGTGAAGTGCAGGAGCGCCTCCTTGGTGCAACATGCCCGAAGCATGACATTGTGCAAAGGATGTGTCCACCCACCTTCAAATTTTGACCAGGCAGCCTGCCTGAACACTGGGTGCCTGATCATCCTTGGCACAAGGAGGAGACTGTGCTGTCTCAAATAAGTAGTCTTTTTTTTTGGCTTGCTTCTTGCTCTCCTCTTGCTCGTGCACACAGGTAGTGAAGCAGAGGGCCAGTTCCATGGCAGCAGCGGCACGCTCATGCGCAGATGCTCCCCACGGCATGCTGTCTGTCGTTGGCCTCTCTGACTCTGACCTGGAGGATATCTGCAGGTAGTGGTTTGCCAAGATAATGGCTTGTCAATAGCCCAGCCACTTTGTAAAGCCACCGGAAAAATACTTGTATCCTTTACAAAGCTCAGGCACCTCACGGCATGGCCATCTGCACATTAGCAACAAGGATAAAGCTGATTGATCCAGGATGGAGGACAGAGGCACGGAGCAGATCACGTGTTCCAGAAAGGCAGAGGACTGACACACACACAGACGTCCACTGCAGGCCCACCCTGCTGCCTCTACCCCTCAACTGCTCCGTAGCCCAGCCATGACTCGCACCAACTGCCCCAAAACCCAGTCACAACTCACAACAATTCTCTGCTTCTTCTTATCTGCAGGCAAGCTCAGGCTGCAGTTGCTCCAGCACCCGGGGGCACCGTGTGCCAGCTAGCCAATATGCTCTTCCCTCAGGTGCGTCTAGGCTTGCCAGGTGGCTGCTTGCATCCCACTGCTGGCAAGCCGGCCTTGCTGATCAGGCTCAGGGCAAGACCATGCTAAGCAAGTCCTGCAGCCCCTATCACCGCAGAATTTAGAGTCCCACCAGGTCTGCGGCCCCCTTTCTAGTAACACACTTGCTTACAAGCTCATTCTTTCTATTGGGCCTGTCCACAACAAAGAAAGAGCAGGCCCAGATACCAGCCTCTTGTAGCAATGCGAGCACCACGTCCTTTCACATGTGTGTGTGCCTGTACGTATAGACAATGTCTATTAGACATACACGCAAGCGAAGGACCGAGAAAGTGCTGCCGCAGGGTATGCTGCTAACATGCTTGTGTGTGTTTGCAATGGCAGGGCCGCGTGATCTCAGGGCATGTGGCTGCCCTAGAGCACGCAGCAGAGCAGGCCAAGGCACGGGGCGCTTTGAAGGCACAGTGAGTGTGGGTCTCTCTCTGGATGCTCTTGGGACAAGCCATGGCTCTGCATTAAAGATTGTGTCTCTGCATTGCTGGGGCAAAGAGTAGAGTGAAACAAAGGAGGGAGCAGAGCTGCTAATTGCAAGGGATGTGGAGAGATTTTCCAGGGGCATGCACGGCCAATTAATTCAGCGCCAAGGCCTAGGTCTGCCTCTTCCCATGCAGGCTGCTGGCCGTGAGTGGAGCATTCCACACTCATCTGATGGAGCCTGCACGTGCCACTCTGGCCAAGGTGCGTGCTTGAGGGAGATGCTCATGTGGTCCAACTCATGATCCAGTCCATACCTTGCCTAAATTCTCAGCCTACCGTCTACTTTGAAGTAGACCGCAGGTCAGGTACATTGATTCCTATGTGGTCCATTTATTGGCTCGGTTGCCCAACCATGGATCAGCAACACATCAGAGTAGATAAATGGCCGTGGATCTATTGCCGAATGCAGATGCTGAGCTCTGCACTGCACCAAGAGCAGATCAATATGTGTGGCCATTGAGTATTCCTTGCTGGACTATGCGCTCTCCACCAGATCAATTAATGTGCAGCACTCTCCTACACACCCTGCGCCACAGATACTTGCAGAGGTGCCCGTGCATGCGCCGCGCATGCCAGTGCTGAGTAACGTTACGGCCAAGCCGTTTCCCAGTAACGGCCAAGCCATCAGAGAGATGCTTGCAAGGCAGCTGGTGGAGCCTGTACAGGTGTGACACTTGCGGCAACTCGTGCACCTCAACAACCATGGTGCTTTTTTCGCGCCTTAGCACTCCCCGCAGCATGGTGTCAAGAAAATAGAAAAGCTTGGAATCTGAGGAGGGCTTTCTGGCCGAGGGGCATGATCATGAGCAGAACAGTCTGACCATTCGGAATTGGAAGCTCGAGCATATGCAGGAGACAGACAGATTTTCCAAATGCAGGAGCCTTGCATGAAGAGAAGATGCCAGAAGCAACGCTGCTGTTGAAAGCTGTGGCCCAGGTGGCTTGGCCTGGGCAGCTTGGCACGCCATTGCGTCACACGCAAAAAACGATCTAGCCTTGTGATCCTCCTCCCACCACAAATGTGCTTCCAAATGGTGCGCTTTTTGCGATAACATTAACGAGCTTGCCTGATCTGCCCCCTGTGCCTGGTGCAGTGGCAAGGCCTCTTGACAGAGATCATCCATAACAGTGCATCCCTGTTGCCGGGTGCAGCCAGTTCTGCTGCTGATGAACCCGTCAAGCTGCATGAGCTTGGACCTGGGCAGCAGATCAAGGCCATGGTTCGGCGGATTGACGGAGCTGCCTGGAAGGCAATGCAGAACTTGTCAAGCTGAGATCTCAGCCTGATTCACTCAATCAAGGCAGGCAGGAAAGTGCAAGGCAGCTGGCCCTGACTGACGGAAAGGGGCGCGCTTCATGGCTTAGATTGTTCCGGATGAAGTCTGGCTGTTAGCAGGCCATCGCAACACTCTGCTTAGGCATCACAATTAATTCAATCAAGTGTCAATCTAGGCTTCAGTGTGCTGCGCTGTTAAAACTGAAGAAGATGTACATGGTGCTTAGAGTGGACAACTGTGGTGCCTCTACTTGAATGCAAACACCCAAAACCAGGATGAAGTGAAAGCTGTTCAGGGTTAGATCTCCTAACGAGGATGCAGTGAACCCTGATTGGTTGGCCTCTCTCTCTCTCTCTCTCTCTCTCTCTCTCTCTCTCTCTCTCTCTCACACACACACACACACACACACACACACACACATTCACACACTCTACCCCTGTCGCTTCCCAATACACGTACGTTATTTGATGGTTGTGGTGAGGGACTTGTCACTCTGCATCCAAATTAATTCACTTATAAGGTCATCAGCCTATTGGCTGAACCGACTCAATTAGACCAATCAAGGCTAGACACCAATGGCCTGTGCAGGTATACCAGTAATTTAGGGCCTGCTCCAAATACGCTCTGCTCTGGCCATGATATATTTACGAGAGGTCGAATACAGAGGCCTTTTGTCAGTTCATTGCAGCAACAGCAGAATTTTCATATAGATTCAAATGGTCTGCAAATTGTATAGCTCAAATCAATGATACCGATTGCCACATTCTCATCTCTGGCATTAATGTATATTCGTTCAGTCAGGCTCCACATAGTGTTGATATACATAAAAGCAAGCACAATCTTGCATCAAACTTAGTACAACCGTCACCTACTTTTCATAAATCAATGTTTGGCAGTACCGTGTGCGCACAGGATATACCCACGCAGCCGAGCACCAGATGCATGTGCAAGTTATCGGCGGTCAAGAAAGAGAACACTGTACGTGGCATTTCCTTCCTAAACAACTGGGGACTGACGATCCGCGTGAGATCCTGGGCCCATCAGTGAATCTGCAGGAGGATTGTAGCGGGATTTTGTTGCACAAATCGGTGGGCATGGTTCAAGGATTACGAGAGAGGCAGCAGTGGCGTGGCTATCCCACAATCCCATGGGATAATCAACGCATACATTGTACTTTACCGTTATAAAGTGTGTAATCACACATTTAAATCCCAATCATTTAGCTGTGACAGGCGTGATCACACTTTGCAGGATATTGTTTTCTATTCAATGATCTGGCTAAATGCTTGAACGTGTCCGCTTCCTTTTACTATTTGTGGTCTCGTCGATCCACCTGTCACGATGCATGGCAACCCGTTGGCAGGACTGTGCCCCTGCAGGCTCCCCCCTGCGCATTGAGGTACATTGGAAATCCATTAATGCACGTAGATGTTGTTATGGAAATGAGCAGCATCATGTCAGGGAGTTGAAAAGCTCAACTGTGGAGGAAGAACTGCACAGCTTCTGCACACCCAAGCCGACAGGAGTACGATGCTTCAACCTCTTTGATTATCTTGGTGCTTGTTGTGGGAAATGGTCGAGATGTTGTCTCAAGACACCAGCTGGAGTTCCTGCCATACCCTGTCAAAACTGCAGGATGTGGTGCTGACTCCAGAAAAGCCTGTAAGGGGCCATCCGCTCGTTGTGATAATCAAGGCCAGCATGTCAGGACATGCAAAACAAGTTGAACGTGCGTGAACAGCTCGGAAATGCTCTGTTTGTGCAGGACAACAATCTGTACAACAAACCGTTACAGAACACTTTAAACTGCATTGCATCCTGCTGTTAGGCATTGGCACTGTTTACCTGATTAGAGTCCTTTCATGCATGTCTAAAAGAAGATCCAGCAATGAACCTGTGATGTGTGCTCCTGCCTCACGACTTGCTAACCAAGCAAGGGCAGCAGCAAGGTCCCTACTTGATCAAGGAGTTCTTAGCTTTTGTGAGCACCACCTCGCCACAGGACAGTATACTTCTCTCATATTTGCCTTTCACTTGTTGTACAGAGGGCCAAATCTCAGCCACCGTCTATTACCTGGGAGTTCCAGTAAGTGCTTGCCCCAATCGTGGACCGCCTTTGCAGAGGTCATTGCGTGCAGCAACCATGACAAGGCTCTCCTTGATTGCTGAAGCAGGTGTACAAGCACTCGGCAGAGCTCTGTAACAACCTTCCACGTGGCTGTCCCATCCTGCCCTTCGATCGAGTTGAACTCAACAGCACACAGGTTTGTACTTTAAGAAGGCAAATATCAGATCCTCATGTTAGTTTTGGATGTTGCCATTAGCTGGTGCAGCTGAGTTTGAACAGCACCTCAATCAATGTGCCTTGCAGTGAATGCACGTCCTGATCGCACCGGCATGCATGTCTATGAACGTGCTGCCCGTGCACGGAGAAGGCCCATGCACAATTTCTGGTTTGTGACTTTGCAGGCCATGCCGGGGTGGGCCCCCACTGGGTCATACAGCCTTAGGTTTGAAGGAAAGACTTTGCAGCCCTGCAGCAGCACCCAAGAAGAAAAAGGTGTGGATGCACTGGATGACGAGGAATGTGTACTTCTGTGCGCTGATGTCTGGTTCTCCATGCACTCTTCAAAGGAGCAGGATGATCTGGGTCTACTGGCCGATGAGGATGAGCATCACGATGACCACATAGATCCTGTGTGATTTTGGTACCTGGTAGGAAGAAGGGCCTTCAAAATTGTGCAATGCGTCCCCTGCTAAAGAAATTCAGGAGCATGCTCATTGGCAAATAAGCATGGGAAAGTGTAAAAGCTCGTTTGCAAGTTTGAATCCATATGATGCTCAATAAACATTGTCAAGACTAGTGTGCTTGTCATTCAATGCACAAAGTTTGTGCAACATCTATCCAAAGCAGATCAGTAACGCTCTGGCTGCGCTTGAGATAGTGCTTGGTTGATGCTTCCAGTTCCTGTAGCCGTTTCTATTGTGCTGCTTGTTTGACAAGCCTTGTCCTCTGAGAGGAAGAATAGTTTTGTCTCTTTATCAGCTTAGCTGGATATCATGCTGAGATTGCTGCAACCAAATCAGACTTGTGGCATGGCCTTAATGGGCCGCAATGCAGCAAAAATCTGGCGCTGCACTGGCGTGACAAGTACTACCAGCAGCTTAAACCTGTCATTAGCACAAACACATGTTACTCTTTATCTGGCTCTGTGGCATATGTTCTGGAGAAGTGTGGCGTTCTGTTCATCGGAAAAAGTGGTGTCAAGAGAGAAGATATATCATGTCTCAGAGATGATCTTTGGGGGGACAGTTGCTTCCTGCTTGATCCCACTGCCCCGCCATGAGAGCCTCAGTATACAAAACGATTTGGCCAGAATCAAGTCAAGAAAGAAAGAAAGAAAAAAAGACTACGCCAACAAGGTAACCCCTATTTGCGTGAATTAAGGAAGAAGTTTACATCTGGTGCAAGCACCAGGCAAACCTCCACCATCAAACTAGGAAGAAGGTCATTAGTGGGGGTCGGGAGGGTTCTGAAAAGATCCATTTGTTCTTTTCTTGATGTTCTTCAACCTCCTACTCATATCTATGATCTTTGCTGCATTGAATAGAATGAGTATTTAGATTGAGAGTTAGTTCTATTATTCTGCACCGGTCTAGGCCAAGCTTACTGAGGGGCAGTTCAGTATGACATTTACAGATGTTCCCCATCACTCCAATCAGGATGGTATGTAGGCTTACTTTGTGGCATTGCTGTGCAAGGGCGTGTTTCAATCCAACATGCTGTTTAGTTGCTCTTGCTAGTTGTTGCTCTGGTCGTGTATCATCACATTTTTTACTTCAATGAGGTGTACATCCCAGCATGAAGGGTGTATAGCCTGTATGTCTCTTTGATGGCCATTTTTTGTTCCAACTGGCAGTATGCAAATAGCATCTGGTCTTGAGCAGGGTCAAAGTTCGTCTGCTGAAAGGTTTGGTAAAACCGTTTCTACGGTAGAAGCCATTGGGGTAAAGTCCTGTTGGCTACATGTGCCGGCAAGACCAGACTTTGTTGAGCCATCCGTATTTCACTTCCAATATCTACTAGTACTAGTAGTACTGCTATTTTATTGTATAAAATGATGTTTCCTCCAAAATCGCCTTTGTTTAAGGTTTTGATGATGAGCCTGGAAGCAAAGTTATGTCTCTCACTGGCAGTCACCATCATGATGTTTTGAATTGGAGCAATCTGACAGCCAGAAAGCATATGGATTTGACTGTCTGGCTTATGACACAACAGACAAGATGGATTAGTGGCTCTCAGAGCAGGCTGCTGTAGAGGTGGGCCATTTTCTGAGCGTAAAGAGGACCCGTTCTGAATTTCATGACATTCCTTTTCTGCGATACATTGATTCTTGTATTGCTCCAAAAAGAATTGCTAGTTGCAAGATTCACGGAGGTGAGCTGTCTCTTCCAATAGTTGTGTGAGTAGTCTCATTGTTCTCTCTGCAGGCCAGTATATCTGGGTGAAAGGATTACCATCAGGTGATGGTGGTGGGAATGCTTCGTCATGCCCATAGTTATGGAGAAGAGCATATTTAGCTATAGCATCGGCAAATTCATTTCCAATCACACCAATGTGGGCTCTTTGTGAAAGTTGATGGGAGTATCTGATTCGTTAATCATGGAGACGATTTGTTCCAAAAGTTTGCTATGTGTGTGCTTCCTGTGTAATTCAGGAAGTAAGAGTTGTTTCCGTATCTGAGATAGAGAACAAGCACTAGTGCAGCTATATAGCATATATGTGCAGCTATGTGGGTACACTTTGCCCTTAGTGCAGAGCTACGCCAGTCAGTTCTGCTCTGTTTATGGTATTGCTCATCCCAACTCCGCCAGAGTTAACATGGATGGCTGTTTTTGTCGCAGGTATAAAGACTCCTGCTCCAACACGTCGTTGACTTTTATATGTCAGGCAACTACCATCAGTGTATCTCCACAGACGCCAGTCTGGAACCTTCAGTCTTAGATTCTTATTCATAAGCGCTGTTTTAGGGGCCGAAGTGATAGATCTAGTATTCTTTGTGAAAGCTGAGTTGAGTCACCCAATTTCTTCCGAAATGATCTTGATATTTTGATTATTCTTGCCGCACTCTGAGTGGGAGGATGTTGGCAGGGCTGGAAAATTGCTTCGGGTATGGCATTAGACAAGGCTGCACACCACCTTGAGTTCTGATCAAATAGCAGGTGTTGTGCTTCTTTATTCCATATAGCAAAAAATTCAAGATCCCATTCAGGAGCTGGAGAGCTTATATTGTTTCCAATCCAGAAATCTTGTCTGCAATAGGTCACTGATGCCTGGGGAACAGTGCCCAAGATAGTACAATCATTGTATCATGATGCTCTGGATATTTTCTAGCATCTGCATGTAAGCATTATCATTAAAGCCCTTCCAATTGGATGGAGCAGGAAAGTTGCAGTGGCACTTTCAGTGGAAAGAGATGAGTAGATTGCATTACACACCATGTTAAGCATGACACTATCGTCGTAGAGAGGGTAGCATAACGAGAAGCCTGTTGTCACGCTGAGAGACTGCTGCATCCAAACTAGACTCGTGGCATGACCATAACTACACTTGGTAGCTAAAGGATTGAAATTGCATCCAAAATCCGTCTCTCTTTTCCTTTTGCTCCACACCTCTTTGAATGAAGAGCCAAAGCTTAAATCAGATGCTGTTCTGTCCATGGTCACCATAGCCCATGCTTGAAGTGCTTGAAGTATGTGGTCAGGTAAGGCTCGCATGTGTGAGTTTTTGACTTTTTGAATTTTTTGTTCATAAACCTTCGAGGTGCATTCCTTTTTATAACAGAGGAGACCAACTAATTCAGAGTCCCAGTCTTTGGGTGAAGGTATGACTTGATTGTGAAAGCCTGAATCCCGTGCATGGTGGAAGGCATTCGCTAGATTTATCTATAGCTTAGTATTCAGCAAACCAACACATTGTCCATCAGGGGTGTATATAATATGGTGTGTAGTACAAGCCCTTGTAGCACTGAGACTTGTGGAAGTGTGGCATAGTTTGCAGGGCTTATAGGAATCATTCCTATGATAGTCAAGGAACCTATTGCCTAAAACAAGTGGCATGCTTGCTTTATCCTATCTCTGTAGGTAAGAAACAAACTAATGATTCCTATCGTTTTATTTCAGATTTCTAATGGACGTTTTTTTGATGGCTGGTGTTCACCAGCAACCTGATCAGTCAAACTACCTGGCTGAAGGTCAAACTTAAACTTGTAACTTGTAACCTTGTAGGTAAGGCTCTTGTTCACTGGCAGCTCCTTCTAGGATGTTACAGTGTAACATTTAAATTGAGCTCCCTAATCATCAGAGATGTGAGAGGACAGTCTGGTGCTTGCACCGGGGCACATATGAAACCTCGAGGGCGTGCTCGCTCCTTTTTCTCCTGGTGTCAAAATTAGTCTTTTCCTCCATTTAGTATTTACCTGCTCCGAGCAGGTTGGGTCAACAGCTTGGCGTTGTTCAATTCTGCCAGGCAGACACTTTAAGCACGGTGGTTAAATTGTTAATAGCGTCAGCTGTCGCAGCTGGTCAAAACGGTTGTCGTTTGTTTGGACATGGGTATCTTTCCCACCTACCCTCAGACGTTAGCATCCGCCACCTCAGGCTGGCAGTGACTGACTTAGGGTGAACTGCAGCCAGCCGTGTGCTAAGAAAGGTCAACTTGCACAGTTTGAAACAACTCCTGTGCAATCTGACTCAATGAGGCCACAAGCCTGATTGGGGAGGCAGTGGGAAATACACTGTGCGCCTGCTAATCTGCATAGTCCTTTTCGCTCCAGCTCCAGCCTTTGCGCTGCCAGCAACAGCACGTACTCTTGACTCCCTTCAGAATTGGTGAGTACGCCTTGTGCACACATCCTGACTACTACTCAGTCAACTCAATAAGCCCGTGCGCTGCATGAAAGTACATCAGAAGAAGTGCCGCCCCGCGTCTCCACGCGCTCCTCCACCCCTCAGGTTGCGTCCAGAACCCATGAGGCCCCCAAAGCCCCCCCCTCCTCCCATGCGTGGCCCCAGCGCCAGTGGATCTCCACCTCCTGGCAAGGGCGGGCCTCGGATGCCTGACAGTAGCATGAGTGTGGGTGGTCAAGCATTTGGCAGGGCTGCACCTGCAAGGAGCATCCTGACTTGGAAGACAGGCAGACGAATGCCACAGGCTTCCAACGAGCGGGACAGGCAGCATCGACAGGGCCTTCAGGGACAGCTTGCTATGAATTGCAAGCCATGAAGTGCAAGCTATTGCAATTTCCCCCTGGGGTACGTCTTGACATGAATAGGCGCGGCTGGGAAGAAGCACAATGCAGGGCTTCAAGGTAAGAGGCTGCGTGCCAGGGTCCTGCGCATGACTGCAAGTGCTAAATCTAGCATTTTTGAAGTTTACCTTCCTGTTCAGGTGCAGAGAGAACAACACACAAATATCCAATGTCTGTGTCGTGCTGAAGATTTACGAGACTAAGCTCAGGCACATGGCTCCAGCAATTCGCAGGCACCAATCACTTGCAGGCTCTATTGTGTTTGCATTCCATTTGTAAGCACTTTCACCGCACACAAGAAGCATTTGCAGCCAGTTGCACCCTACACAAGAAGCACGTGTAGCCAGTCGCACCCCACACAAGAAGCATGTGTAGCCAGTTGCACCCCACACAAGGAGCACGTGCAGCCAGTTGCACCCCACACAAGAAGCACGTGCAACCAGTTGCACCCCACACACAAGAAGCACGCACAGCCAGTTCCACCCCACAAACAAGAAGGTGCTCACCAACATAACAGCACTTGCAACACACACAAAAAGCTGCTCACCAGCATCACAGCACTGAGTCCCCAGAGCTTCAAGCAAGCGAAAGGGCGGCATGGTGAATTTTCAAGTAGCCCTGTTTTGAACAACTGATACAGGATCAACTCACCACCAAGCATCCCAAAGGAAGGCATCATGCCACCATAACTTGGCCCGCCTGGCAGCCTATCATAGTCCCCGCCTGTCGTATCACATGGAGAATAAGTCATCCACATACATGGTGCAGCATGTGCTTCCACAAGTAGGCAAGTGAGAGAAAAATTGCAGCTTTGCCAATGTGAAGGAGTTTGAGAGAGACTAATCTTTGAGCTCACCGGGTGCTTGCCTCATACTTATTTAGCCAAGGCAACTGGATGGTAGCAGCAGGTATAGCATCAGCAGGCAGGGACAAGAAATGCAATGTACTATATTGTGCTCCTTTTAATCATGCCGCATGACTCGTGCATCAGCTACAGTTGGAAGCAGGCATGTGTATGTGTATTTGTGCGTGCATCTGTACATGTGTATGTCTGCATGTTGAGTGCTCGACAGGACATGGTATAAGCGGGCAGAACATGGTCAAAGCAGACAGAGCATGGTATGAGCAGACAGAACTTGCGCAAGCATGCAATTGCCCAGGTGTCTAAATAAGGCAACAAGGCGCACCGATGATGTTGGGTGGATAGGTGGGGCCCCGGCTCGGGAACATGGGACCAGGCATGGGAGGCCCATAACCAGGGCGAATGTGTGATTGTGCAAGCGCACGCCGCTGGCGCTGCCTACGGGCCTGCATGTGACAGACACGAAGAGCAGATACAGTCGTGTGAGGTATGTGCTTTTGGGCACTCATGTGAGGTATGTGCTTGTGACAGACACAAAGAGCAGGTGCAGTCGTGTGAGGTATGTGCTTGTGGGCAAAACGTGCATGTGTACCTGCACACGTTCACCATAATCAAGGCTGGCGTTTAACCCTCTCTTGTAACTTGGCTCTCCTCTGCCTAAATTCCCTATCCTGGTGTCTAAGTACATAAGTACATAAGTTGGATAGTCCCTGACTTCTTAAGATCACCAACCACCAGGACAATCCATGAGCACAGACAGTCAACAGGAGCACAGGCAATCACTAAAAGACGACCCTCGAAGGCCATATTCTCGTCTGCGCTGCTCAGTGTGTGCTTCCCCCAAAGCCACAACCACCACTGTTGCAGAACCCCTCACACACCCCTCCTGCCCTGCCGTGTGCGGCTGACGAGGGCCAAACATGGACTCACCCTCCAAAGGGTTATGTAGACTTGCTTGTAGCCCAAGCGCTCAGCCATGCTGCGCTCCTCAAGGCTGGCATTAGGGAATTCGCGCAGGAAGGGCGGCTTCCATAAGTGATCTGCATCTGCCAGCTGCCGCAATTCCATGCAAACGCAGGCAAGGACGGACAGATCACGCACCTGCGCATACATGAACACAGGATGAGGGCGCGTGACCCTAAGTCTTATACCCTTTTCCCCAGCTTCAATCCCAATACTCTTGATTGAATGATTCAGAGCAGGTGGAACTTTGAAGGCACACATCAGGGTGAATGACCAGAAGGGGAAGAGAGGGTGTGTGCATGGATGAAAAATTGACAAAGTTCTGCCGAGTTGATGGATTAAAGAAAATTAGAGAATTACGCAGGCAGTGAAAGCACTCCCTGCACCAAGTAAGGAAGAGGGTCACCTAGGGTCAACACACCATGTGTGTGTCCCCTCCACCAAAGGATGAGAAAAAGAAGGCAATGGGGATCAGGAGGGTGACTAGCAGTGCCCCCTCCACCAAAGGATGAGAAAAAGAAGTCAATGGGGATCAGGAGGGTGACTAGCAGTGCCCCCTCCACCAAAGGATGAGAAAAAGAAGGCAATGGGGATCAGGGGGGTGACTAGCAGTGCCCCACTCCTGACCATGATGGTGAGAGGTGGCAAAAATTAATTTGAGAACGCGTCTGGTACTGATCAGTCCATCAGCATACTGGACTGGATAAGCATAAAGCTTGAAAGCAAGCTTAGAAGCTTTTTGAGAACGGAGACAAAAGGGACTTGAGAGGCTTCAAACTGTGCGGATAAATTAAAGTCCTCCCTCCAGGCGTTGCACCTGAATATCTATTAGGGCACGCTGAGTGTGAAGCAGTCGGCGCCAAAATTGGGTCTTGCTACCTATGTGTGGGCACGGACCTCTGCAACTCTATCAATTATAAGCTGTCATCCAATAGCACCACCCTTGATCAGTTTCCAAAAGCTTAGCGTAAAACTTAACCTCGGTCTACGACCTTATGGGTCCCTTACGTCTTGTGTGCCTTGAGGTACTGCGGGGCTGTGGCACGTAAGTACAAGCTTCTCGTAGGGAAACACTCTCTGTAATCCAAATTCTACTGCTGACCTGAAGTTAAGGATAAGGAGTGTGTGAGGACATTGCCTGCCTGGGCCCTCAGACGTGTAACAATAAACTTGCGCCTTATCAGTCCTGGTTTGCCTCTCCCCAACCAGATTAGGCTGATTGACATGCACCCGTGCGGAACGGGGGTGCCCTTCTTGCGCCACAATGTTATGCATACTTTGACCTTCCTAAGCATGTTATAAGGAATGTGAGCAGGGTTTGTCTGCATGCTCATACTCACGGTGAAATTCTCTCTTTGGCGAGGCAGGTATGGACACTGGCTTACGCCTTAGTGCTGCTGTGCACTATGGGGTACATATTTTTTCATTGTCAAGACACTAAATATTTGCTGCTTTTCTTCTTTTTGCCAGGCTTTGATGTAGAGACCCCTTACTTGTTGCATACTTTGCCTGACTACTAGTCTAGTAGACTGACAAGAAACTTTGCCATCATTTCAGACACAACGGCTTACTTGCTAGCTGGTGATGACCAGTCACAAACCTCTATCAGCTGACAAGGTCGTATATGATAATGAACAGGCTGGCAGCTAATCAAATGAAAAGTTAACTTTGCGTTCACAGGTTTTGGTGCACCTACCTCCAGGTTACACAAAATTTTGTCCTTCAGCTCAAACGGCAGGACAAGGAGGCCCACAGGGGCTGCAAGGCCCACAGCCTGCGGGCAAAGACACAGAAGAGCAGAAATGTTGCAAGCCCATAGCCTGTGTGCACAGACGAAGGGCTGTAGAGTTTCAAGGCCCACAGCTTGCGCGTAAAGATACAGAAGGGCAGGATTATGGCCTCTGAGTATAGCTAGGGTGCGGGCTATGTGGCTACCCGAGGGAGACGCTTCCTGGGACAAGCTGAGGCCACACACTTTTCAGGCAGGCTTGCTCGCTAGTTAAGCACACCTGGTGCGCTCGTGTTGCTGCCCACAGCGCTAACTCATCTTTCAAGAGCATCCAGAAGGCGTGCAAGCCTTTGAAGACACCTGCAATGAGACAAAGATAAGCACACAAGAATTGAAAAACCCTGATCCCTATAAGAGCAAACTTATTAAGTTTACTTTGGGAACCCTGCACTTTCAGAGTCCATCTGGCTTTGCTTACGAGGGGGAGCTCAGCTATCACAGATGCTTTGTGCAATGATCATTCTGTTTTAATGATAGTGGCCTTTGTGGCCCTGGTTTTAATTTATAAGCTTAGAGTTGCTGGTAAACTGCATGCTGGTGACAAATTGCACCATCAATCCGGTGCCTCACACCAGG
>LKMJ01001220.1_pt1 | contig 22303 bp, 31 predicted proteins | sample 643391 | NCBI WGS metagenome assembly LKMJ01 (sample SAMN04112250, study PRJNA286221) | soda lake metagenome | biome: soda lake; feature: Kulunda Steppe; material: water; isolation source: sample PL-Br10 brine of Picturesque Lake | place: Russia: Kulunda steppe | collected 2010-07
GGGCGATGTAGCAAGTTGTGCAGGGAGAGGTGATGGTGATGGAGGGGCTGTTGCTGCTGCTGGCACTGATGCTGCTGGTGCTGCTGGTGCTGGTGCTTGTGCTGGTGGTGCTGCTGCTGACATTTCTGGGAGAGGGGAGGATGAGGAAGCGGGGGACCAGGGGGATTTGGGTTTTCAGCTGTCCTTGGGGAGGGGCCCTTGGGCCCCCAAAGTGCGATTATGCGCACTTGAATACAATAATATATAATCAATATGTAAGAAGTTGGCGACGCGAGGTGGTCTACGAGCATTCCCCGTGTCGACAATTGGCGACACAGGGTGCTCTGCGACGCCCTGCCGGGCGTCGCAGTATCGCCACACAATTGACCAAAATGCGACCATTTGGCGACGCGTCTTACTTAATCGAAGCACTGTCATGAATGCTTACCCTGACGTTTGAAAATGGATGTGCTCATAGTAAGGACATGCATGAAGGAAGGGAGGCTGCTTGTGGATGGATTGCTTAGCAGCAGATGACTTATTCAAAATGCGCCATATATGCTGCTTGCTGGGCTGCTCTTTGCTGCAGCTTCCTGCTGGGCGATTTGTATGCTGACTAAGGTTGGGTAGGGGTCTCGTTGAGCTTTGCCAAGGATGAGACCTGCCAAGTCTCGCCAAGTCTTGCCATGTCTTTTCGTCAGACTTGACAAGACTGTACTTCTACCCACCCTCAAAAATGACGCCCGTCAGAATTAAATTCGCGGCAATTTGAGCTGGTACTTCCAGCAGTAGCCTCCTTCGGGAGTTGGAGGATGTTCAACTCAGAATGTTCCCTTTTCTCTCTAATTCATCAGACGTTTTTGAAGCTGGGTTATGAATGCTGAAGTCGTTAAGATGTCAATGATGTTCCCTTATGGCATTTTATTTGCACTGTGCAGTTACTCCTGGAACACACATTTCAGCGCATGTGGTGTTAAGGTATTCAAGATCATCCTTTCCCGCTAGTGTTTGGACAGCCTCAAGCTTATAGATGATGCAAATTTCAAACTGCAAGCCCAACTTGGTTTGCCCCAGGGATGGTTCATTCACGCATTTAGAATCATTCACAAATTTGAAATTTGCTGCACTGAATGATTTGCCATACTATTATATCAATGCTTGTAGATTTTAAAGAGCCTCCCCTAAATGGACCCTGTGATGCACCTGTTTAATTCCGTTTTGCACCTTAGCGTGGCCCCACGTTAACTACCCAATCTTGAGCATTTTGGTTAGATATATGTACGTGGAATTGGGGGATGGAGGAGGGTCAGGTGGCGTCAATAAGTGCCTCCCCCTCCTCTCAAAGCTCACAGGCAAACGTTTGATGGAATCATTTGGCGTATTTTGAATTGTACCAAATCGTTTGCGCACTGCAAATCCAAAACAGGCGAATGACCCCACCCTGGTTCGTTCCATTTATAATCTGTGTACTGAGCAGGCACAATTGGAGGCAGCACAGATGATGTTTGAGGCCCAGAAGAAGCGTGCCAATCCAAGTGCACGCATGAGCATGCTGTACTCAGCTTTTGGAGACGTCTCAGATGCATCAGTGGAAGCCACCCCGGGACCCTCTGCCACAGCCTCCTGGACAGACGACATCTCACTCAAAAGCGCCAATGACCCTCAAGCCGTGCAAGGCTTGACTGCAGCAGATCACAGGCAAAAAGCGCGGAGCAGCATAATTGCCACGTGGCAAATGGCAGCCATTCCTATTTTTTTCTCTGCCGAGCGCAGAGTTGCCAAAGCATGTGCTGCTTCCTTGTCTGAGCACATGACCATGGACAGAATTGTCGAAGGCTGCAAAAGAGGCAAAGAGCAGCCAAGGTGCCAATGAAAATTATGTTATGTTCCTCGTCTAATTTCAACAAAAAATTAGCCCCACAATTTAGCAATGACAGTTCAGATGACTTTCTAGTTATGGGCTATGTCCCTGCTTGGGTCACATGACCTCCACCACGCAGGAATTTATGGTTGGGGTCTGCCTGGTGCTAGCACCTGGTACATAGAACCTCTGTTAATGCATGCCATCTGGGGCACCCTGCTGGCATTATCTTTCTTTTTCTTTCTTTGAGAATGAAGAAGAAGAAGAAGTTCGTTTTTAATGAGTCCTCTCTCTTTCTCTTCAATGAAGACTTGGCACGTTTCTGAGCCATCTTAAGAGCTTGTACCCAAAACATTACCTAGCCTTTCATACAACGCAATGCGCCTCTTTGTAGTGAAACTGTAGCTAGTTGGCTAGGTTTAAGGTTTTCAAGGCAGTATCCGCCGATTGAGGGCAGCTTAGCCGGTTGTGAGCCTCCAGGGAGATTCGAGGCCCGAACTCACAGGTTGCAAGGGTGGATCGTCGACTTTCCATCGCAGGTGCCCTGCCGCCTGCTCGAGAGTCTGGAGCTGTCACAGCCTACGGTAAGAGTTACAAGTTTAAGGTTGACCTTCAGCCAGGTAGTTTGACTGATCAGGTTGCTGGTGAACACCAGCCATAAAGATTAAACATCCATGAGCTCTGAAATAAAACGATAGGAATCGTAAGCTTGTTTCTGGAAAACATTGAAGACATCTTCGGAGCTTGGAAGAAATAAAAAGCTCCAGTCTGATTGACAGTAATTTTGTGTGCCATTGGTAAATCGTGAAACAAGCCTGCAAATTGAAGCCTCAACGAACACATTTGCATGCAAGGGCACAAAAAAAGAGCGTGTTTTTCATACTGAATTGCCACACTTATCACAGGTACCATCATGATGTTTCCAGCTTCTTGTCTCGACTCGCAGCGCATGGGAATGTAACCTGAAACGTGCCACGTTGTGCTGTGTTTGCCTGCCTAAATCCACATGCAGATACCTGGGTACAGAAAAAGGCGGTCCATCAACAGTCACCGACCTAAGAGGCAAAGCAACCCAATTATGGTATTTTGCAGCCGTGTCCATCTGATCTTCATTGCCTAGCTGGTTTGCCTGGTACCGGATACTCCTCAACCTCTTTCTCACATCGACAACAAATTGAGACTGTGGAATCGTTTAAAATGTTCTCACGCGATGCTGGAAATCACCGCTCCTTTCCAAACCATGCAAAGCATCCAAGAACTCAGCACTCCAGCACTTCTTGTTAATAGCGCTCATCGCAATATCAGCCTTGAGGACTTTGGCAAGAGTGCTACTATCACTGCATAGCAGAGCATTATAGAATCTCACAGCCGCTCGGAACCAATAGAATTGCAAGGGCTCTTGACCACACTCACGTAACACAGACCAGTTAGACACACTTATATTTGAAGGTGCTGAAGGTGATTGGCATTCAAAAATTTCTGTTGGGTCGTTGAACCGTGCTGTTGTGTTCATTTTATAGTCCCAGAGGGAGCTAGGTCTGAGCTGTCAAGCCTTGCATGCTCTTTCTGAGAAGTTGGGGCGTGCTTCTTGAGTCTAGGTTATACACTTTTTAAAGCCTTGATAACTTGCTATTTTCCAGAGCCCATCATAGGTTCAGCAGACCACCATGGTCTGCTGTGATGTGACAAATTACAAGTCAGGGTTTGCCGCCGGCCTGGACGTTAGGGTGATTGGTTTGTTGCTGGTCTTTGCCAGCCAACAAATAGTCCATAATGTCCAGGATGAAATGGCAGAGTGTGTTTTGCCTTTGAGAAAAGAAATAAAAGACAGCAGACCACAAGCTTAATTCATGAATTTATGTCATGGTTTGAGTATCAGGAGGAGGGCCCTGTATCAACGGTTGTTAGGAGGATTGCACATCCAGGATTTCCAGGATGTTAAGGTGTATTCTGTTGTTTGTGTTGCTTCCTGTTAGTTCTAGTCCTTGTGCTTCGTCTTGTTTTTGGACCCTGGCTTTTTGTTGTTTGAACCTGAAATGCCAGTGTCCGTGTCTCTTGAGTTTGTCTGGTCTGCTTCTCCCTGGAAGTACTGGAAATTCAGCAGGATTGTTGCTGGTGATTTCTGAAGGTATTATCAACAGTTGTAAGGGACTTTGCTGATGATAGGCTAGGTGAGCTTGACTTGCACAGCTGTCTGCTGGTGATAGGGTCGATGTATCATGTTGGTGCATTGCCTTGGTTGATAGTTGTGTATTTGTATCACAATTGTCTGGACTCAGGTTGTTTGTTCTTTTGTCACGCAAAAGGCAGAGACCAGGCTGGCAATAGATGGAGGTTCCCTAGTTATTTGCACAGACGTATGGTTTGTTACAGGAGTTCATGAGGCTAAACCCCTGCTTGACTTGAAGTTATTTCTAGCTATTTTATGTGTTATATCCTGAGTGGGTGGGCTGCTGAGCAGAGCAACCAGGCATTTAAATGCATCTGCACGCTCCTCCTTCCAGTCATTTATGTATCTGTCCGGGAGAGAGGTCCATGGTGTGATATTGCTATTGTCATTATCTCTTAACAGTTCTGAAGGTCCGTTTTCTCCTATGCATTATAGGGGATCAACAATGCTCACTATTACTTATACTTTCTAAGAACTTGGTAAATTCTGAACAGTACACGTAATTCTCTTATTAAAAAAAAACAATATATTTCCATGATATATTTCTTAAGTATATTTGAAATCTTATTATTTCCAGTAAGGTGTGTAGTTTTGATCTTTGTATGCTCAGCAGCTGGCACACTCTCAGATTATAGTCCAACCATCTCCGCATGGGTGGCTAAGAGGCTTTGTCGATTCAATAAGTGCATAAGCTCTGAATTTGCTACATCTCCTTCATCTCAACGATCCCCGCGCAAGGCGACCTTGTCTTTTCTATTTTGTTGGTGAATGTAGGAGCACCATTGCTCTGCTACTGGAGCTTGGACGAACAAGGAAGTAAGCTGAAAAGCTACCACATTTCCCTTTCATACTTTGCACAAAACTTATCAACATACAATCAATATACACTTGCACACACTGGATATGCTCATTGGACCAATGGGGAGTCAGATACAGGCTGCTGCTAGTGGTACAGAGATAGAATCTTATCCAACTCCAGAGCTGGGACATGGAGGACTAAAATGGGACACCAGCCAGAGGTACGTGGTGAACAATCCACACAATCCTGAATAGTCATAGGTCTGATGTTAACTCTATTACAAGCTAATGAGGCAAGACTGGTATTGCCCCACTAACAGCGCCCCAGCCCAATGATGTTGCATGTTGAAAAATATAGAAAAATACGCAGGCACTGGTGGTGAAACACACTCCCTACATTGATTAAGGGGCCACTATATAAAATGGAGCTAATGATCCGTACACATGAAAACTTGCCTTGTGTATGCCTTGTGTATGACAGAACTGCAAACACGACTTATCTGCCCAAACCCATTCTCCAAATGAAACGCAATGTCTTCCACTATTGTACAGGAGCCCTTTTTGATCAAAAACACGCTGTCCGCTTTTGCGAGTCCACTAGCCTCCAGAGTTCACTCTGTCAGCAAGCAGATAGTGCTCTCCATATTCTCTCAGAATGTCAACATGCAATCATCTCTGGTATGATCACTGAACGCCATAATGTTGCATGCAGACTCATCATGAAAGCCATCAGCAAAGGCTCTCTGACAGGTCGTTTGGTCCATTTGATGCCAAATGTAATAAACATTTGGCCCAACAAAATCTTCAAATCGCTGAGCATGCTTATGATAGGACAGTACCCAGCTGGCTTTCTGGTGCTTGTTGATCTATTAGAGATAGACTACAATCTAGTCGCCTTGATGCCATTTTAATCACTCCCTTACCTACTTAATCAAAATCGCCTACCACTCCTCATTTGCACCAGGTGTCATGCCCAAACAACTTTATGGAGAGGTACGCAGAGCTTACAAGCTCAATGTTAGCATGAGGGAAGTACACCTCATACAGGTGCAGTGAAGTTCTGTGAATTACTGTGAAGTTCTGTGAAGATACACAGCCTGGACACCAATTGTAAGCCTCTAAAAAACAACATGATTTTTTGCAAGCACTTGAAGGCTTACAAACTCATCCTTCACACCATCCTTCTTGGTGTGTGAGGCTCTATTTACACCTCTTATATTAGACATCTTCTTGAAGAGCCCGGCCTTGATGCACGTAGAGCCCGTAAGCCTGCTCTTAAATTACATGCTCACACGTGCACTATGCCCACAAACTGATAACAGCCGGACAGGCTCTTGAAAACCCAGTTGCCTTCAAGGTCTTGGTCTGGAGCAGGAGGCATTTTGTCACCCTCCAGATCCTCACTTGTTCTTCTCTTGAAAAAGCCAGTTGCTCTCAAGGTCTTGGTCTGGCGCAAGAGGTGTTTTGTCACTCTCCAGATCCTCACTTGTTCTTCTCTCACCTAGTGGAGAAGACTTACGGCTATTCGGGCCAATGTGTCTCTTCTTCCTTAATTGATGCAGGGAGTCCTACTGCCTGTGTACTTTTCTTTTCTTTTCTTGCCCTTTCACAATCATGACAACCATATACACCTTCATCATGACACAATGCAGAGTAAAGTAATTGAGAAGCAGCAACAAGCAGAGTGGGTGTTTAGCCACGAGTAAAGGAGTGTTCTAGACAAGGTAAGGTCACATAGCTGTACCTGCCAAATGAGGCCAGCTAGGCTGAAGCCCAGAAGGCCTGCAACCTGGAGATAAGTACAGAAAGGCACCATTATGAATGAGGAACGATATTGAATAAGAAGCAAGGACAATGCTGGCATGCTAGTTAACTTATCAGCACTCAAAGTGCTGCAGTCATAAGCATGCAGTGCTGCGTGTTCAGTCAGTTGGCCGGAGGGGTGGCTGGAAGGGAGGTGGCCTTACTCCTGTCTAGTGTCTTCTTGAGAGCCTGAGAGACCAACCTAACATCAAAGGGTTGGCTCTGCTAGACTTTTTGAGTTGGTGCTTTGCATGTGGCTTTCAGTCCTGCAACTTGTGTGCACCATGGACCTGGCTAGAAATTGAGACCTGTTCTCTCTATCATTGTTTGTTATGAACTAACACCTGTCTTCAGCCGAAGCCTTCTGCCAAAGCCTTCTGCTAAACCCTGCAACTTAGGAAAGAACACTATGTAGGTAATGTAAATACTCCCTGTATCAACTTAAGAAAAAGGGTCACCTAGGGTCAAGCCAATGTGTGCCCAGAGGAGCACACAAAATAAAAGTCGATGGGGATCAGGAGGGTGACTAGCAGAGCCCCAACCCTGACCTTGATGCTAAGAGGCGGCCACATCTTTCTTAAAAGCACGTTTGGTACTGACAAGTATATAAGTATGCTGAACCGAGTGAGCGTGGAGCTTCAAAGCAAGCTTGGTAGCTTTCAAAGGATTGAGACCAAGCTTTTATAAGGTTTGTGAAATTAGCCATCAGTCAAGAAAGTGTGCTTGTTAGGCTGGATATGGAAAGCTCTGTAAAAGAAAGTGGACCATTCTTGTTGTATATCCATTGACTTGTTGTACCAGCTTAAAAAGGGGAAAAAGAGCGCATCATTGCAGCACTGAATCATACCAGTGAAGTTTGTCAAGCATCTTCCAGGACAATTAGACTGCATCAAGTCAAAGAGGGGGAATCATCAAAATGAAAGCACTGAATCTAGCGAGGTTTACTTCACCTGCAGCTTGCCAAAGGTGCTGGCAAAGCATGCTATGATGTCCATTGGCGGCTTCAAGTTGGCTCCTGGGCCTCGTATCTCCTCAATATTTGACTTCCACAAGATGGGCGTGTTGCTGGTTGTGAGTGAAGTGACTAGAGCCCCGGACCCTAGACGAAGGAAGGTTTGCTGGCGCTGAGAGCCCCCCATCCCCTCTGCACCCTGCCCTATTTCTTAATGCATACCTAGGGTGGACATCTGGTAAACTTCTTTTTGTTGGTATTCCTCTTACTAGTATAGCGTCTGGGCAACTGACGCTAAGTCTGTTTAGTAGAGAAGCGGTGAGGGAAAAGCCATTCAGGGATGGGGCTGTCTATTGGTAGATCCTTCAGGAATCTGTAAATTTTGTAATGCCAAGGCGGCGCTGCCAATATACATTTGGCAAAACAGCCCCTTAGAGAGCCTGCTTCAGTAGCTTTCATGATAAGTCAACGTTGTTGCGCGCAAGAATCACGACTCAGACCTGCACAGACTAACCAGACTTCACATGCACCTGCTCCGATACCAAAATGTAAGGGAAACAACAATTGGTGGTGCTAAAAAGCACCCTTGGTCCAGAATAATATGTACTGGAGGTTTAAGGGTCTTGGACAGGTCTGGTATACCTGTCTATGTAGACAGTCTGGTACTCATAAATGACAGGAAGTCTACGTATTGTTTCAGGCGCTTAGCTGTAATACCACAGATGGTCTAATATAGTGTTGACAGCCTGATATATCGTGTCAGGCACTGTCTGAATGATGTCAGAGGGGCAATTGGAGACTGGTCAAGGTCTTTAAACATACAGCGTGCTTCTGCTTAGAAAGTGTACCTGCACGGTAGCATTAATAATATTTTTGTGGGCTATGGAAAGAAGACCTTTTCGATCTGAGTAAGCCCATTTGATTGATCAATATCCGGATATCCGACGAAGGTGGTTTAAGTAGCAGGATGGTATCTCCCTGCACTTGTTACTTTTTTATGGCAGCCTGTTAAGTGTGGGCTACAGTTGTGCAGGGAAAACTGATACTTGATTGTAATCACACGCGCGCGCGCGCGTGTGTGTGTGTGTGTGTGTGTGTGTGTCAGCAATCAAGAAATGGTTTTCAAAGCCAGTTTCTTTTCATGGGTGACTCATGCTTTTGTGCTTCCAGTTCAGCTAAGTTTGCTTTAGGTGCGAGCACATACCGTATGTTCCACCGCAAGAGTGACTCTTGCGGTGGAATCCTCTGTCTGGCGCGGTGGAAATGGCCACTGTGACAAGTGTTCCTGTGCTGCTGTTCAAATGAGGTGCATGTTCTTTTTCACTGTCAAGACTTGTTTGTGTGCTTTCTCAGAAGAAAGTACTCATTCTTTTTCTTCCATTTCTGCCAATCCTTTTCTATGGAGGCCCCTTATGTTTTACATGCCTTGCCTAGTCAGACTGTGTGATTTTCTTTCACAACGGCTCATCAAACTCTGCCATTCCATTTCGGACATCATGATAATGATTATGGACTATGTTTTGACTGGCAATGACCGGCAACAAACCAATTAGCCTAACGACCCGGCTGGCGATTAACCCTAACTTGTAATTCGCTTTAGGAATGTCCTGAGCCAGGTCCCTGATTAAGGCAGGATTGTGGTCATCCAGGCATAAGTGTGCAACTAGCACAGTAGTACTGTGTTCCAGACTACTGGCAGTAACTATGAGCATATTCCATTTGTGGCATTGAAGGCATCGACAATTGGGTGATTAATGTTGATTCAACTCCAATCTGCCTTGGGAATGCCACAAGCAAAGTCCCTCATCCAGGTTGGGTTGTGATTGTCCAGATGCTTACTCAGGCATGCAGCTGTGTTCCAAGCAATTATTTGAATACTCCAATTGTGCCAATTTGCTTGAAACCGCTTCCTGAGGAAGCAAGATCTCTTTGCATATCCAGAGGGAGGGGGTGGCGTACTACTAGTAGTAAGGCTCGGATGAGAAAAAGTTCATAGAGTGCAATACAGATGGGGGTAGGCGCTGAGGAGTTTGGAACAAGGGGCGGTGCTCATTAGTGCTCATTATTCCTCCCGAACATCTAATATGAAAGTGGATGTTTCGTTGTTGTTCACTATGATAGAGTACATGCTGCATGACCTGCCTAAGAATCCAGTAATAGCCTATTCTGAGAGAGATTTGGGGTCGTGGAACCTCCAACATTCATCCTTGCTTTGGATGGTTGTCTGGTTACCAGCCAGGCATGCCGGCAGTACTTGCATAGGTATGCCAATTCCAAACGTTGGGTCATCCCTGCAAGTAAACCCTGGTGGCCGCTGACCATACACCTGGTTACTTCTGACCATACACCTGGTGGCCGCTGACCATACACCTGGTTACTTCTGACCATACACCTGGTGGCCGCTGACCATACACCTGGTGGCCGCTGACCATACACCTGGTGGCCGCTGACCATACACCTGGTGGCCTGTACAGGCAGTCCTCTTTGCTCCAGCGTCCATTCTTCCTGGAGTAGCCCCCCCATGTGCTTCATATTGAGCAGTGACCTCCAACTCTCTACCATCTGGCTTAAACTACTGATTAGCCAAGGCTTGACTTGAGCTGCAGCCCTAGCATGGTGTCTCCGGGGTCAATCTTCTGCAACCCTCCTCACAGCAATCAAACAGCCCTGAAAAGGTGAGTAGATGCATGTACACATTGAACAACCTGCAGCCTCTGCGTGGACTCCCCGGCACTGCGGCGCTAGCTGTCATGGAAGGAGGTGCGCAAGCTGAAGCCTGGGGGTATATCCAGGCCCGCCTCGCTGCTGGTGCTGGTGTCCAGGTCTATCAAGCTCCCCTGCAGCAGGTCTGCTTGAGGGAGGGATGGCGCGGCTGTTCTTTGCCTGAAATGGGGAAGCCAGGGAGCAGACCAACGCAACAGTGTGTGCAGGGCAAAAGGCGTCACGTCATTGCATTTGTAGGTTGCAGCCAGGGGCAGGCGAGGGGGCTGGCTGGGCATTCATGCAGCCGTACGGCCAGGGGATATGAAGCCGGCCAGGCGGGCAACGTGCGCAAGGGCACAGGGCCACAGTACAGTGCAGCTTGCGCTCAGTTAACTTGTGGCCAAAGCATGGGCACCCCAGCCACTGCCCTCACTCCCGTGTGCCAGCGCGCACGTGCAACACATGAGCTGAACTGATGGTGCATGCGAGTGCATGGGCACACGCGTGTGCCCGGCCCGAACATAAGGCCAGGCCTTGCCGTGGCGCCCACCTGTCAGAGGAGGGTGCAGAGTTGGGTCTGCCCTCCCCCTCCCGCGCCAGGCTGTGGCCCACCAGAGGCTGCAGGGGGGCAGGTACGGGGGCCTCGGCATGCGCGGGCAGGGAGGAGGGCGGGCGCATGACAGAGGGCGCAGCTGTGGGGGGCCGGACGCCGCCCTCGTGGCCTGCCGAGGCAACATCGTGCACATGGTTGGGCGGTTGCAGGACTGCGCCTGTGCATTTGGGGCGCGCTGGTTGCGGGTGGGCATGGGACAGGCAAGGGCGGAGCGCAGGCAGACGTATGGTGTGTTGGCTGCAGTGTGGTGACTGCAGTGTAGTGACTGCAGTGTGGTGACTACAGTGTGGTGACTACGGTGTGTTGGCAGCAAGGCAGCGAGTGCAGTGCAGTGAATAGGTTGTGCTGGCAGCAGGGCAATGACTGTAGTGTGATGGATTTTGCTTGGTGGCAGCAGGGCAGCGACTGCAATGCAGCGAATAAACTGTGCTGGCAGCAGGGCAGCGACTGCTGTGTGATGACTTTAGTTTGGTGGCGGCAGGGCAATGACGGCAGTGTAGTGGCAGCAGGGTGCAATGCGGGAGTGCTCCCGCTGCTGACGACCAGATCAGCTGATGCAGCTCGGCTGGACGGGGATGAAGGCCGCGGCAGCGGCTACCGCGCACTCTGGGATCCAGGAGCATATGCTGTGCGCAGCACAGGTGTGGGAGGCGCTGGCAGTCGCTCCAAGAGGGGGGGAGATGCCAGCTCGCGTGCACACATCTTGTGTGCCTGGCGCCATATCCTTCACCCCACACACAGGCGGCATGCACTTGAAAGCACAGCCCTCTGCGCCCACCCGCATACTGGCTGAGGAGCCTGAGGACCTCCGGTGGAACAGGCGGCTCGTGCGACACGCCTGTCGTGGCCTGCCGGGCAGAGGAAGTGGGGGTGTGCCGTTGATACCATATGCAGGCTTTATAGTGACGCATGCTGATGCATCGTATGCTGAGTTGGGGCGTGCATGGACCTGGCCTGTTGATGCGTGGCGTGCTGATGCGCTGCTGCAAGCCTGTGTACGATGGTGGAACAAAAGCACAGCAGCAATGCTCCACCGGTTCGGAATCAGCAGCCGAGGTACGGGCACCACAAAGTCGTGGCGATGCCAGCCGCTGTCGCAGCAGCTGAGCGCCCTACCCCTGCCCCCGCCCACCTGCATTGCTGATGGCGAGGCGGTGCGCGGGCGCACCACGCCCTCCGACCCGCTGAATTGCTGCGCCATCCGCAGCACCTCCTCTGGCACTGCAAGGCCCGCCTCGCCACCTTCATCGCCGCTGCCTGCACGCGCCTCACCCCTGCCCGCCACACCCTGCGCTGCATGTGCTGCCGGACACGGTGCCGCGACCCTACCCTTGCCCTTGCTTCCTGCGGCGGTGGCCTGCCTGCGGGAGGACCCTGTGGCAGAGGCGGGGCGGTCCCTCGGGCCCAGTGCCTGCTGCAGCTGCTGCTGCTCTGTGGGGCCCCTCGGGTGCTGCTGACCTGCAGCAGCTTCTGGGCCTGCCCCGAGGCCAGCGGCGCGCGCGGGGGTGGTGGTGGTCAAGGGGCGGGCCTGCTCTGGAGCAGGCCTGGGGGCCACTTGTACCCTGGTGTGGCGTTGCAGCTGCGACTGCTGCTGCTGCGTGGCAGCGGCCAGAGGCACGGCCAGGCTGCTGGGCGGCTGACCCACCCAGCCGACGGACGAAGGGGGGCGGGCCATGGATGTGAATGGTCGAGGGGGCAGGCCGGCGGGGGCACCCTCCGGCCGAGCGGCTGCGTGTGTGCGTGGCAAGGCCATATGCTTATGTGGAGGGCCACACAGGGAGGGGCACGACCGGAGGGCGGTGCCTGGAGGGTCACGCACCTAGGGTCACCTGCATGTGGTGGGCCTCGTGCCCTGCACACAGACGCATGCCCTGTGCATGCGTGCCTGCCTGCCCGCCTGCCTGACACGCATGGCAGCGCCATGCGCGCCAGGCACACGCACGCGTAGCTCTACTATAGGGGTGTGGCTGTGCAGCGGCCCCGCATGCTTGTGTGCTCCTAAAGAGCTTCATACACGCATCGCAGTCAGTGGGCGTGCAGGCTCGAGGGTACGCGCCCACATGAACATCAGCAGGGGAGACGACGACAGGGTGCAGGGCCTGATGTGGCGATGGGTTGCAGGGCCTGAGGCGGCGGCAGCCCCTCTGTCTGAGTACCCCTTGGCCCGAAAGTCTCTGACCTCAGTCCAGCACACACATACGTGGGCTGTGCGGCGTGCGCATGCTTTACGCCCCAGGCTAACGTGTGAGGCCAGCTTGGAAGGCCACAAGGGAGCAGATGCGCGACTGGCTACTGTGCATGAGATGACACAGCTTTTGTGACGGCACACATGCCTGCCAAAGCCATGACAAGGTCAACTCGAACATTTGCCTGGAGAATGTTTTACAAGCTGCACGCGTGTGCGCGCGCGCCCAGGCAAGGGACAAACGTTGCATTGCAAAAGAAACGTGCAAAGAAAGCCACCGCCGAAAAGGACGTAAGCCTGGACGCTAGGATAGAAGCAAGGCTCAGGTGCGCCGTGTGCCACCTAGCATGCGCTGTGTGCGGTCTGGCATGCGCTGGCATGCACTGTGTGCCATCTGGCATGCGCTGGTGTGCCATCTGGCATGCGCTGGTGTGCCATCTGGCATGCGCTGTATGCGGTCTGGCATGCGATGGCATGCACTGTGTGCCATCTGGCATGCGCTGTGTGCGGTCTGGAATGCGATGGCATGTGCTGGTGCGGTGTGCGCCAGGATCCGATGGGCAGCTGCTGCGCGGGGCGGCCCGCTGTGGCGCCACGACAAGGCAGGGCTGTGCGGCAGGACGAGCTGCGCCCTTTGCTGCCTGCCTAACATCCTTGCACCTTTTGCCTGCCTCAGTCCCTTGCACCTTGCCGCTGCCGCCGCCGCAGCCCCACTGCTCCACTGCGCACTGAACCCAGAGCCCCTGTGGATCAAGGCAGGCACCCATTGCAGGTAAGGTGTGCTGCACCCGTTGGGGCGCCGCGGCAATTGCTGCTCTGCATCCGCATCCATTTTGCCCACAGGCCTGCGCATATGCACGCACCGCACCTGCTTGCGCATGCAAGGTAGGATGTTGCTGCTGCTGCTGCTGCTGCTGCGGGTTGACGCTCTCCAGGGCAGCCTGGGTGACATCCCTTGGGGTATCCTCAGAGGCCTTGCTAGAGGAGGTCATGTCCTGGGGGGCGCCTGCACCCAGCCAAGCAGGCGCAGCGGGTGCTTATGGCACTTTCCCGATGGCCCCAACTTGCGTCGAGCGGCAGCGGAAGTGGGTGGCGCTGCCAAGGGGCCAGCAGCTCTTATACGTGCCCGGGCGCAGCAGGTGGCAGAAGTGTGGTAGTGCTGCCCTGGGGGCTGGCAGGTGAGGAGTAAGCGTGTGCGTGCGCTGCCGCACGGGCCAACGAGTGGCGTGAAGGGCTGCTGCAAGCTGTGCACCCTGCGCGCCTGCCGGCGAGCCCGCGGCGCCACGTGTGGGTGCGTGGGCCTGTGTTCAGGGCGTACAGCAGCGGCAGCTGCAGCGCGCAGTCACACCTCCTGGGGGGAGTTTGGGGCCCCCCCAGCAGCAACTCGTCTCAGAAAGGGCCCCAAAGGGCATCAGAGCCACACATGCGGATGCCTTGCGGGGGTTTGCCCTGGTTGGCAGGCACATCACTTGCGGGGAGCAAGCAGGGCGCCGCGCGAAGCGCCTGCGCTTGCGGGCGCCCCGGCAGCTGCACGCGCGCACGCACCTGCAAACCCAAAGTCCTCGCTGCCCTGGGGCTCTGTGAGCCCTTGCTCTTCAGGAGAGGATGAGGGCTCCTCTGAGGAGGGCGCGCGCGACAGGGGCTGCGAGGAGGGCAGGTCTGCACAGGCAGCGGTGCACAGGCGGTTTGCACAGGTAGGTCTGCAGAGGCAGGCCTGCACAGGCAGGCCTGCACAGGCAGGTCTGCACAGGCAGCGGTGTGCACAGACAGCGGTGTCCAGGTAGCGGTGTGCAGGCAGGTCTGCACAGGCAGCGGTGCGCACAGGTAGCAGTGTGCAGGCGGTGGCGCGCGTGAGCCAGGGGCTGCAGCAAGGGCGGGCCTGCACAGGCAAGGGCGCCGTTGCTGCAGCTGCGAGATTTTCGAGACAGAGCTGTGACAAATCCATTGACAGAGACGCAAAGCTAGGACCCCGCTGCCGGTGCCCCACCTGCGTGCTGTGACGAGTGCGAAGCAGAAGATGGAGACGGAGGGGAGGGCGGCGCTGAATGGCTGTAAGAGGAGGGGGTGCGGACGGAAAAGGGGGCGGGGGCCGGCGGCTGCTGCTGCGCCAGCGCAGAGGCTGATGAAGAAGAGGATGCGCGGGCCGGCGGCTGCGCTGCTAGAGTAGAGGCGGATGTAGAGGTGGAGGTGGCGGAGCGGGAGGGGAGCCGCTTGTAGCCCTCCTCAGGGCCCTCTTCCTCGCTGCAGTGCAAGGAGCCCTGCTGCTGGAGCTGCAGCCCCGATCCATGCGGCTGCAGGTCCTCACCCTCGCTATGCAGGCCAAAGGCTGGGGTCGTTGCAGATGACGGCCTCGGCAGCTGCTGCGCCTGCTGTAGAGCAGGGACGAACTCCTGTCTTTGCTGCTGCTGGCGATCCTGCAGCCTTCTCCCCTGCTGGTACGCCTGCTTCAGCTTCTCATGCTCCTGCATCGAACGCGTTGCATGTGTTGTGTGCAGCGCACGTATAAAGAGCATGGCATGTACGACACACACGTGCACAAGGGCCAGGCCGTGTGCTGCGCTGGAGTGAGTGCATGCCCGTTGTGCTCAAGCCAGTTTTGTACTGCAAGACACCCTGGCTTCCCCCCGCCTGGTCTTGAGTGCATGCACCTTGTGACAAGCAGCCTAATCCCTGTGGTTCATGTGCCGCACAAAATTGTCCTGAAAAGTTTATGGCTAAAAAGCAAGCAGGACCTTGCGCCTGAGAAAGTACTGAGCACAGCTTGGCATGCTGCAGGCAAGTGTGTGCGGTCCACCGAAGCAGAAGACACACACACACACGAGCGCGCATGCACACACACACACACACACACACACACGTGCGCGCATGCGCACAAGCACGCACGCACACATACACACACACAGGATGGCGCCTCCCATCTCCTCCGCGCTCCACGTGCATGCCTCCTCCTCTCGCCTGTGCGCACCTGGTAGTGGTACCTCCGCAGCCCATGCTCCCGCTTCTGGCGCACCTCCTCGGTGGCCAGCCCGAAGCGGCCAGGCGGCTGTGGCACTGGCGCGTGCGGTGCTGAGGAGGGCCTGCGGCAGCACACCAAAGTGCATGCGGAGCTGAGGCGCGTGCGGTGCTGAGGAGGGCCAGCAGCAGCACACCAAAGTGCATGCGGTGCTGAGGAGGGCCAGCGGCAGCACACCACAGTGCATGCGGTGCTGAGGCGCGTGCGGTGCTGAGGAGGGCCAGCAGCAGCACACCAGGGCAGCTCGTTCTTTGCTGCCTGCTCGTCCATTGCTGCCTCCAGTCCCCCTGTGCCCCTCCTGCAGCACCACTGTGCACCAGATCCTGTCAGCGGCAGCACGAAGCACCCACAAGTGCTCATACTTGACTCATGCAGATGTAATGCAGCCCATCACACCTGCGGCATGTGGCCCTGTGGTGCGCGGCCCTGTGGCATACGCTTTGTACTGTGAGGCCTGTTTAGGCCACCTGTCAGCAGCACCTGTGCTGTGCCACGCTACCATGCCATCCTGTGGCATGCGGTCCCTAGGGCATGTGAGATCTCATGGCAGGCCACACAGCAACATGCCACTCTGTGGCCTGCGCAACCCCTGTGGCATGCGGAACTGTGGCCGGCCGACCTGTGGCCTGCACAACCCCTGTGGCATGCGGCACTGTGGCCTGCACAACCCCTGTGGCATGCGGCACTGTGGCCTGCGCAACCCCTGTGGCATGGCCTGCACAACCCCTGTGGCATGCGGCACTGTGGCCGGCCGACCTGTGGCCTGCACAACCCCTGTGGCATGGCCTGCGCAACCCCTGTGGCATGCGGCACTGTGGCTGGCCGACCTGTGGCCTGCACAACCCCTGTGGCATGTGGCATCCAACCCTGCAGAACAAAACCCCATCGCAGAAGCGTACCAGCTGGCAGAACCAGCCGCGGCCGCCGCCTCCGCTGCAGCCCTGTGCTGCCCGGCCCTTGGCCTGGCCTGCTTCATGCGCAGCACCTCCTGCCAGCTGGGCAGCTGCTCCTCGGCACCGGCACCGACGCCCTCGCCAGCAAGCACCTGCTCCCATGCAGGATCCCACAGCGCGTTCCCTGCACACGCGTCATGCAGCCACACGCAGGTGCAGGCGCAGGAGTGGCAAGCGCCGGGGGTGACATGGGCCGACCACATGTAGGTGCAGGCGCAGGGGTGGCGCGCGCCGGGGGTGACATGGGCCGACCACATGTAGGTGCAAGCGCACGGGTGGCGCGCGCCGGGGGTGACATGGGCCGACCACATGTAGGTGCAGGCGCACGGGTGGCGCGGGCCGAAGCGCTGCCAAAATGTGCGGGCCGAGGGGGAGGACTCTGGCACGGAGTGCAGCAATGGTCTAGGGCATCAGCACGGGCTGCTGGCTGCCCAGCTCAAGGGCTGTGCACAAAGCAGTACGGGCTTGCAGCAGGAGGGGCGGGCTCGCAGCATGAAGGGTAGGCTTGCCGCCGGAAGGGCGGGCTTGTAGCAGGAGGGAAGAGCCACACAAGCAGATCAGCAGCGCAGCAGGTGGTGGGCTGACCAAGCATGGCAGCTGTGGGGCGCAGCTTCACATGAAGCGTGCGCACATTGTGTGGCTGGAGCAGTGCAAGGGCACGCGCGCTTCCAGCTTGCGTGCGTGCGCACACCACACGCGCTGCTGTTTCACGCACATCTGAACGCACTGCACCGCACAGCATGTGCAGCCCCGCAGCGTTGCGCGCTGTGGCACGACACAGCTGAAGGGGAGCACCCTGACGACCACAGTGAAGTCCATAGTGGTGCACAGCACGTGCAGCCCCGCAGCGTTGCGCGCTGTGGCACGACGAGCTGAAGGGGAGCGTACCCGCAGGTAGTGCGCTTGCGCCTGTCATTGTGGGGCTGCCTTGGTATTTGCCGTGCATGGTCGCCCTCCCCAGGGCGTCCAGGCGCCCTGCGGTCCAGCTGTCGGGGGCGGCCGCCGTCGGGGCTGACGGCTCTGGGGGTGCACCTGCCCCTGTGCGCAGGGGCCACATGCATGGTGTGTTGTGTGTATGCTGTTTATGTGTGGGTGCGGGCATGCGCATGAGAGGACAAGAGACAGGTGTGGAGACGGGTGTGTGGGCAAATGCATGGTGTTCTTTGTGTGTATGCTGTTTGTGTGTGGGTGCGGGCATGCGCATGAGAGGACGAGAGACAGGTGCTGGGTGCATGAAAAGACAGATGGATGAACAAACCATGGCATGTACGTGTTGATGGAGGGAGCGCAAGGAAGAGGGGTGATTCGGTGTGAGCCAGAGCTGCCCTCACAGACGCACGGCACAAAGGGCGGCGGCAGTGACCTGAATACGCCCAGCGCCCTCTGGCAGCTCAAAATGGCCAGCCACAGACCCTGTGTCTATGATATGCGCCCCCCGCTGCAAGCGTGCTCTGCGCCCCTCTGCCTGTCTGCAGTACGCCCACCCTCTTTCACGCTGCTGCACACGGTCTCTGAGGCCTGCAGCCGTGCCCCGGCCGCCTGCAGAGCCTCACCGCTCACCTGGAGCAGGGCCCCCATCAGGGAGGTGGTGCGCGCCCTTTGCCCCCCCAGTGTGCTGCACCTGCTGCTGGCACTGGTGCGGCGGCACGCTGGTGTGCACGTGCATGGAAGGGGCAGGGCCTGCAGGGGCCCCATGCGCGGGATGGCCAGCCGGCAGCGGGAGTTGCTGCTGCTGCTGCTGCTGCTGCTGGGGGTGCTGGGGGTGCTGGGGGTGGTAGTGATAGAGCTGCTGCTGCGGGTGATGACCTTGCCCGTGCTCAGTGTACCCTGCAGGAGAGCTGCCCGCAGCCACCTGCTCGCAGCGGCATTGCTCCTGCTGCAGCGCCGCTTGCTGCATGGCAAGCTGCCGCTGCTGCTGCTGCTGGATTTGCTGCTGGACTTGCTGCTTAATGAGCTCTTGCTGCTGCTGCTGCTGCTGCTGCCAGTGCGAGGACGTCTGGTGCTGTGCCTTCAGCCACGCCACCTGCTCCTCCAGGGCCAAGCTCTGCGCAATGGCACACAGGCACACAAGGGTAATTCAGCCCACCCACCTGTGCCAGCAGTCATGCATGTTTGAGCACGCGGCACGGCTTCTGCTATTCCTGCTGCTGTTTCTGCACATGGCCTTCTGCTCGCCCAGCTTGTGGGGAACAGCACGGAGTGGTGGGCCTGGCACTGCACGATGGCCCTGGCCCTACGCAATATGGCTTCATGTTGGCTGCTGAGCAGCAAACAGTGCTTGCCCTGGTGCAGCGCGATATGGCTTTCTAGTGGCTGCTGTGCAGCATAACCGCACTGGCCCTGGTGCTGCGCGATATGGCTTTATGTTGGCTGCTGAGCAGCAAACAGTGTTGGCCCTGGCACTGCCCGATACGGTTTCATGTTGGCTACTGTGCAGCTAAGAGTGTTGGCCCTGGCGCTGCGCGATATGTGGCATCTCTGAGGCAGCCGTGCAGCAAAAGATGCTGGCCCTGGTGCTACAAGGGCTGCGCAAGCAATGATGGTGCCCAGAGAGTGCTGCGCAATGTGACCAATAGTTGGGCCCTGCCGTGCACCCGCAGCACTCACTAGCCCCAGCGCTGTGGCCCACCAGAGCCCTTGACCTCTGCATTTTGTCCCTTTCACGCTGTGCAGCAAGCTGTGCCTCATGTTTTCAGGCAAGGGAATGCATGCGGCGAAAGGATGATGGCCCTGTTGCCTGGCGCCCTGCAGCATCATGGTGCCAGGCTCCTGCCGCAGTCGCTGCTGCAGTTGCTGCTGCTGCTGGGCTCCTGGGGCGCGGGCCCAGCACGCCCCCCTCCCTCCCCCGGACGCCACACCCCCACTGCAAGGCATTATGGCCAGAAGCCTACAATGGCCTCGGCTGTGCAAGGCGTTACGGCCACGCTGCCGGTAGCCGCCGAAGCAGCTCGCGCACACGCACTGCGCTGGACGGTGGTGCTCGCAGCAAACTGTCGCTGCGCATGCTGGAGGCGTGGTGCCCCTGTGCTCTGTCAGACAGGCAGGCCGCCGCTGTTCCCTGGGAGGCATGCAAAGATTGGACCCTGCCAAAGTGCACATCCCCCCCTCCTGTGGGCGGTGTCAGCACAGCATCCTGCCGGGCAGGGGCATGACGCGCTCACTGCCGGCCGCCCTGCTCAACGCGCAGCTCACCTGCTGCCGGGCATCCTGCAGCTGCTGCTGCAGCAGCAGGTAGCCCCTGGGGGAGGGCGCCGGGCGGGCCGGGCTCCTTGGGGGGCTCCGCAGGGCGGGCTGGAGGCCTGGGGCGCCCGGCATGGGGAGCAGGCCGGGCCCTGTGGCAGCAGGCGTGCACGCGGGCAGGCGGGCAAGCAGGTTTAGGTGAGCAGAGGGGTGGGGCTGCGGCAGGCGTGCAGGGCAAGCCGGTCTTGTGGACTGGGCGCGTGGAGTGGCCAGGTAAGAGCGGACCTGAGTGAGCTGACAGGGGCAGCAGAGGGCTTTCATGATCCTGGCATGCGCCACCGCGCCCCCTTTGCACACCTGCACGCGCCTGCACAGCCACCCCGCCCCCCTATGCGCACACCTGCATGTGCCTCCGCGCGCGCCACTTGGTCGTACAGAGCGCGCAGCTCTTCCGCGTAGGCCTCACGCACCGCCAGCAGCTGCGCCTGCATCTCCGCGTGCTGCTCGACAGCCTGCAGGCCACGCGCAGGCACACACGCACAGGCACCGGCAAGCCCTGGGATGGGGCTGCAGTCTGCAGTGAGCAAGGGAATGCAGGCAGCAGCAGCTGAGCGGGGCGCACAGCAGACGCCGCGCTGCAGGCTTGCCTGCACACCCCTTGGACCTGTGCAGGCGGCAATGCGCAGGCGCGGCTGCAAAATATTCTTGGGGGTGGGGTGGGGATGTGTCCCCTCCTGCCCTCGCATGTCCTCCGCCCCGCACCAGGCCACCATGGCAGCTCACGCCTGCCCCCCTTACCCCCCTGTTCCCTTCTCCTAGCAACATCCAACCAGGCAGTCCCAGCCCACGCGACCACTGGGGTAGGGGCAAGCGCATGAGGTGTTGTCAACAGCCCAAGCGCATGTGCACACATGTGGCAACGGGGCACGCGTTGGGGGCTGGACCTGCAGAGCGCAGGCGCATGACGGCTGCTGCAGGTGCCCTCGCCCAGGTAGGCTTAGACACACAACTCTGACACAGACCAGCCCCCGCGCCACCTGCACCGAGCGGACCCAGGCATCCCTGCACCGGGCACTCCCCGCCCCTGGACCCACCTGTGCACCTCAGGCAACAGCGCCCCACCCACCTGCACGTCGCGCGCTGCCGCCTGCGTCTGCTGCGCCTCCAGCTCCCTCTCCAGCTGCTGGATGCGGCGCTGCAGCTCTTGTGCGCTTGCCTGTGCGGCCGCAGCTGCAGACCCGGTCTGGGCCCGGACGGCGTGCAGCTGGTACTCCAGGCCGTCCACGCGGTTCCTCTGCGCGCACAAGCACACAAACAAAGGCACAAAAGCAAGGGCGCGCGCATGGGTTATGCACTGCAGGGCAGGCTGGGCACACAAACCATGAGGGCGCATGAGGAAAAGTATGCCCTTACACAAACAGGCAAACACGCAGACCATGAGCGCGCGCTATCCGACAGGCGCATACGCACCTGCACGCGCACACACAAGCACACACACGTACAAGCACGCCCACTGTATACACAGAATGCGCGCCCACCCCGGCACCCCCGCACCTGCTGCGCCAGGTTGAGCTGCAGCTGCTGGCAGTGCGCCTCCGATGCGGCCAGCTGGCGCCCCAGCGTGTCGGCGCGCTCCTTGGCATCTGCCAGCTCACTCTCCAATGCATGGGCGTGCTGCGCTTGCGCCTGGTGGCTGCACTCCGCCTGCTGGCACGCCTCATGCTTCTGCAGGAGGTGCTGCCTGAGGCCGCATGCACACACACACACACACACACACGCACACGCGCACACACACATGTTCACACATGCTTCAGCAGCCGGCCCACGCGCGGGGCCCCTCACCCAGTGCTCACCGCACTGTATCTCTGCACTGTATCTCTGCACTGTATCTCTGGCCCAGAGCTCAAGCATGAGGACCAAAGCAGCCCCAGGCATGCGCTCAAGAACGGCCAACCCTGCTGCTGCTGTTGGGTGCTAGGCACACCAACTGTAAGCACATGAGGGATCCAAGCCAGCTAGGAGGATAGGGGATCACACTCCCAACACACACGCGTGCGCACACACACACACACACACACACACACACACACACA
>LKMJ01001221.1_pt1 | contig 22302 bp, 29 predicted proteins | sample 643391 | NCBI WGS metagenome assembly LKMJ01 (sample SAMN04112250, study PRJNA286221) | soda lake metagenome | biome: soda lake; feature: Kulunda Steppe; material: water; isolation source: sample PL-Br10 brine of Picturesque Lake | place: Russia: Kulunda steppe | collected 2010-07
CACTGTGTTGCCATGATAGACACCACAAACGCCTCGTCCCCCTACTGTGAATGTATCATGGATAGCTACCTTTAATTTCTTTACGGTTTTTAATTGTTGTTTGTTTTATTACTTTAGTCCAGGCTGTTTTTTATCCTTGGTCATGTTCTCTATTATTATTTGGGCTTGTTTAAGCATGGTTCTTTCTTTTTCGAGGAGATCTCTGTTTTCGTTGCTTGCCTTTTCGAGTGTTGATTGGGTTTCTCTCAGTTTTTCTTCTTCGATTGGGTCGGGTTCGTCTATTAGTCCTTTATCTTTAGCTACTTGTCTACTAGCTTCGAAAATATTGTCCCATTCTGGGTAGTTATAGCAGAATCTTGTTAATTCGAGCTTTAGGTATTCTGGGTTAGTTAGTCTGTTCTTGAATGGAATTCGCTCGAAGATCAGAACTCTGTCCCCGTATTTTTCTACCCAGATGCATTTGTTGTTCGTGTTTTCCGCTTCTTTTCTTCCTGAAACTGAGATACTACCGTTGATATTAGCGTTTTCTTGCCATCTCTGGATGGTGTTTGTTTCTGTATCTTCTGCTGTGTCTACAGAAGCTCTGAAGAAGATTGCTTCTGGAGTAAGATCAACTACTTCTCCGAAATGGCCTAATGATGTCTGATATGTTGTTTGATCGCCACCAAGCCATTTGTTAGGATTTTCGAATAGAGGGTATAGGGTTGGATCGATGTCTGTGTATACTACTCCGTCGTATCCCATTGTGATACGTTCATTTTCGAGATCTGTGTAACGGATGCTATACCCTTTGTTTTGCATTACCCCGATGATTTCGTCGAGTATTTTGATTGAGTTGTACTTTGTTGTGATCTCGATGTAGGGGCGACTGTATTCGTTCTCATCCAAGTTGCTGTTACTTGATTCGTCAATGAGCTTCATGTCTCTTCCGTAGTTTTCTTTCACCTCTTTGAGATCCGCTTTCATTTTCTTGATTAGTGGGCTATTCTCTGTGTGTGTTTCAGTAGTAGTCATTGGTTTGAGTAGTGTTATCGGATTTTCTCGCAGTAAGTCACAATGGCTTCGAGATACGCATCTCCGTTTTCGTTTGTTCGTTTCTCGAATAGGACTGCTGGATATAGTCGTTTGCTTTGTGATTTGAATTTCACTTCGACGCAGCTTCCTGAAGTTCTTGTTGTTTTCGCGTTTCCTAGGACTTCACCTGCTGTTTCACCGTGGTTTCCGAATGTGACTGATTTAACTCCGAAGATTGGGATGTCGTCTGGGTTGATATTTTTTGGTTCGAATTCTTTTGGGTAGTCTCCATATACTACGCCGAAGTTTCCACCTCTTTTTCGATCATCGAATTCTTTCCTGACTCTGAGCTCGTTCCTATCTCCGTAGTATACGAGTTCTTCAATGTGTTCGAGTTCGAGTTCGACTGCATCTTCAAGGTCGAATTTCTGTACGTCGTCTGTATTGTGGTCTGTTTCGCTCATGGCTATCTTCGTTTTGGGTTTTAGCTTTCGTTTTGAAGCTGTCTTTCTGCCTTCTCTGCTAGTTTTAGCATGTGTTCGTATGAAATTCTTATCTGTTCGATTTCGTTCATCGTATCTTCAGAGAGAATAGGTAATTTTGCTGTTCGCTGTTCGATGTCTCTGAATGTAGAGACACTGTGTTCTAATGTTGGGATGATCGTTGTGGTGATGATCTCAACTGTTCTTGTTGAGTTATCTTCGTCAGCTGCTTCTCGTGCCATTCCAACGACATCGGTGAAATGCTTGCCTTCCTCTTCTTGGGGCGACTCGTAGTTTTCCCCATCGTTGCGAATTTTTTCAATGAAGCTACTCGTATTTGCTTCTTCTTCCTTGAGATCGTTGATGAGGCTTCCTACATCTGGGCCTGTTGATTCGGTGTAAGAATATAGTCGTTGTAGTGCGTCTGCTGGTGAGAGCTGATCTGGGTTTGTTTCGGTGTAAGGTGTATGGTTTTCTTGTGTCATTGGTTGGGTTATCTTGGTATCGGTTTTGGGTGTGTTCCTGTATATTACTCAGTTTTATCCTTTATATACTATCTCTTCACTACTATTCGGAGTGTAAAAACAATATAAACACCTCTCTTATTGAATTTCGTTCACCAGAATGTGTCTGGACAGTCGTATATTACTCCGTGAGTTGGGCACACGTATTAGCCAGTATCGAAAATCTTAGAGGGTAGATGGTATATCTCTTTCCTCCTCTGTGAGATAAACTGAAATATTATACTTCGATATTAGGATTGAATTTTGGCTCTGAGAAGGGTGTGTCTTCGTAGTGTGTTTCTTCGACTTGATCGTGCTGGAATTGAACCCAAATGGTCCAGATCAGCTCGTCGTTAATTTCTCCGTCTTCCCAGACTTCTGCTTCGTTTTCTGTTGTTTCGACTCTGTAGTATTTTTCTTCGTCTGCGTGTTTGAAGTATTTGGCAAAGCCCTTATTTCGCACAGGCTCGGGTTGAGGGCCTTCGTTTACGTCTTCTTCGATTGGGACTAGTGGCACAATGTTTTCTACTTTATCGTTATCTACGATATTTGCTCTATCAACGTGTGTCGCTGTGCTCCCGTCCCAATGTTCGAGATCATATTGTAGTGCCACTACTTCTGCATCGTGATCTGCCTTTGATGCAGGAATAAGGCGTTGTAGATTTCTCAGTTCGATATTGATGATTTCCCTTGGATTGTATTCGGTAACGCCTGGTTTCCATCCCCCGCCGTAGTCGGTGTTTCTTGATTCGTAGTAGTATGCTACAATCCCTCTGTCTGTCTCTTCTGTCTGTTGTTCTGGCATTGTTTGTCTCCTAATTTTGCTCTTCTCGAAGTTCAATTGCTTTATCGAGGACTTCTGAGTAGAAAATAGTATATGCCATTTGTTTAATGGCCTCGTTTGAACTTGTGTTGTCTCGTTCGACTTTTTGGTTCCATTTTTGACCGTGGAGTGGTTCGTCTGGTGATTGTGAGGTATGGAATAGGGTCATGAGCTGGTATCCGCTTTCTGTGATCATCTTTGACCCTTCAATCCCTGCCTTTACTGCATCTTCTAAGGTCTCATGAAAGCCCTCTTCGTTTAGCAGCTTGATCGCTGCATTTGCTTCATTTTCGATTTGTTCGCGGTACTCTCTTTTCGTCATTTCTCGTGGGTCTTCGTTGGTCTGGCTCATTGGTGTGTATGTAAGGATTCGTTTGTATGCTATTCGTCTTCTGGTTCTGTGTCTGTTTATTCGAGATCTAGTGTTTCATTGACTTCGGACCACTCCATCTGGTAGTGTTCGAATCCTGGTTCTGTTTCCTCAACCCATTCGAATAGTGGTCCGTCAGTCGGAGTGTCTACTAGTTCTGCTTCTTTTCCGTCAATAGTCACTACTTCGCCCACTTCGAGGGGGAAGTTATCTCTATTATATTCTTTTTCGTCCATGTTCGTTTCTGTTATGTTGTGGTTCACAGTGAAAGATCCATTTGCACAGTGGAATACTGAGACAAAGCCATCATAAACGGATTCGGTTTCTGCTTGCTCTTCAGTGATCTCTCCGTTTTTCCATTTTCGTTTTGCTTCTTCGACGCTTAGTTCTGAAATGCTTGGTTCGTTTTCTGTCATGGTATAGTTTGTTGGGTGAGACTGTGTTCGGTCGTTGTGTCTTTGTTCTTTACGGTAGATCCGTGGTCTTGTTGATCTCTCGGCTAATGTTCATCCCCTTTGTGTTCATTCCTGTGAATTCTGCCCATGTCCACCGTGTTTGCTCGACAACGGTTGGTTGTGGGTATTTTGTTGCTTCTCTGTATACCGTAAGGCTTACTCCTTCTTCAGAAGTGTTGAGATCAATCCATAGATTGGGCCGTTCTTCTGCTTTTTCGATAACTTCTTGGATATCTTCTGCGGAGTTGAGGTCTAGGTCTTTGAAATCTTTGTGAGTCTCTTTCGCTGTTGAGATGAGGGCGTTGAGTGCTTCTCGGTTGACGAGGACGTACTCTGATTCATTGTTCTGTTCTTCATTACTGGGTTCGTAATCTTCGCTTTCTGTTTCTGACATTGTTTATTTATGTGGCGGGTTAGGTTGTTGGTTTGTATATTTATTCGTCTATTAGTTTTCTAGGTCTTCGACTGGGATCATCGGTAGTTCTTTTTCATGGAAGCCGAATGGAATGAGATCGTCTTCATTGCTGTCTGGGTTTGAACCCACCATCACGTAGTCGAATTCTGAGTCTCCAACTTCTTTGTGGACGGCAATATTTTCTGAGAGATTGATCCCTTCGTCTTCGATTGTGTACGATACGTCTGCTGATTCGATAGTCGTCGTGCTGTCTGTTTCTTCTGACATTGTGATTCCTCTTCTGGTTGTGGATTGATTTGAACCGAGTGTATCTCACTCAGTATACCAATACTACTCTCACCCTCAAATGAGTGATAAAAACAAACTCATAATAAACTTCTTTCAGTCTTTGATTTTGGGGCTTGCTGCAAGGTAGTTTCCGTCTGATAGTTCGATGAATACTGGATCTTGGCTATTTGAGCATCCAATTCTGATTTCGTGTGCTCCTGCGTCTTCTGCTCCTTTTAGTAGCTTCCAGTAGCTACTTTTGATGTACTTTTCGTATCCTGAGTTGGTTGTTAATTTGGTTGTTCCGTCTTCGATTTCTTCGACTGTTTCTACTGGTTCTGAGTTGATCGGCTCATCGAGATCAAATGGTGTTGTACTTGTGAGGATGCCTACCTGCCGTTTTCCACACAACCATCGCATATTGCTGTTTTCTTGATTTCGCCTGTCCATCATGTTCATGGCTTTTCCGAGCGCGTCTGTTACATCAGTCTGTAGTGTTTCGATGAATGTTTTGATCACTCCCGGTGCTTCTCTGCTATCGTACCCTTTCTCGACGGGGAAACATGCGATGGTGGCTTGCTTGTATGTGAGTTCTGTCCAATCTTCGATGCTCATGAGTTCGCCTTGTGGGTGGATCTCTTCAGCGGTTGCTTCTCCAATGTATGGGATCTCTGTGATAGCAGTTCTTGTAGAGAAATCGCCTGTTGCTGGAATGAGCTGTGGGTGAGCGAATCCGAGTGCGTCAGGGTCTCTGTTTTTCTTGAACTGTAGGAGTGTATCTTCTCCGATAGCTGCTTCCCACTCTTCGGTTAGGTTGTACTGTCCGTTTTGGGTTGACGCCTTTATTCGTGTTGCGTGATCAATGATCTTGGCATTGATGTCTGGGTTTTCTGTTAGCTTTTTGCTCTCTACGTCAGTATCCAACATCGGTTTCACGTATTCTCGTTCTCTATCGATAAACTCAATCTCGAAGGGTCGTGATCCGAGTTTGGATTCAATGGCTTGTGCTGCTTCTTCGACCTCTGTGGTATCGTCTACGGTACGTTGAGTTACTGTATTGATGTTTTCTAGGAGGTCCTTGTCGTCTGAGACTTCTTTTAGTACATTAAAGATGTTTTTCTTGTCGATGAAGTGATCAAGTAAGGAGTCGATCTGATTTGGTGTTAATTCTCGTAGAAGCTCGACTAGGTGGGGGTCGCCTACTTTTTCAGTATTAATACCGTGGATAATTGGATTTTTGTTCTCGTCCATATTCTTGGTTTCGTCTTCGTTTGATGTGTTTGTTGTTGTGTATTCGAATAGAGAGGTGTTTCTACTGCTATTTTGTGCTTGAGATGTGTCTGTTTGGCTCATTTTATTAGGATGAATTTTTGAGTTCGGTTTGCTGTTACTCCAGCTTGGTTTGATCTGTATCGGCGTTAGTTAATCCGTCGATGATTTCTTGCGGTTCTGCGTCGAAGTGGTCTTCTGGTACCGAATCCCATTCGTCGTAATCATCTGGCCACTCATTACTGAATCCTTTTGCAGTTGGTTGGAATGATGAATCGTGATCTACAACAATTTCTTCGATTTCTCCGTTCTTTCCGAGGGCCATGCAGTAATACCATTTTTCGGTCATGATGGTGTCGTATACGACCAATGGGATTTTGCTTTCGTTTGCTTCAGTCACATGGCCTGGGTTCTGAAGCCCTACACCGAGATCTTTGAAATTCAGATCCAGGTCTGATTCATCAAAGTCTGTCTCGAATGCGATTTTTGGGTTGGTTTCGTTTTCCCTGCTAAGAACGGTGAGTTGAGTTTCAGAAGGAACTTGAACGAATCCGTGGAACCCCTCTTCTGTTGATACTGTAACTGCTGACCACTTTTCTGAAGGAGTTTCGTTTTGGCTGAAAACGATGCACGTTTCTGCATCTGGTTTAACGAAATTTGTTCCGTGTGTGTTCGCGTTTTCGAGGAGTTCTTCGGTGTTGATTTCGTCTCCCTGTTCGAGCATAAATACTGGTTCGATCTGGTTTTCGTTATTTTGGGTCATTGTTTTGTTGTATGATTGTTGGTTTCGTTTTCTATCTTTCTATACTATCTACACATTTCACTATACACCGAAGGATAAAAACAGCACCTACATCGATTGTCTCAAAATAATTTTCTGCGTCTGGATTAGCTGCTTGCAGAAAGATTGTCTAGTTGGCTTAGAATTGATCGGATGTTTTCCATAGATACGTTTTCGTTTCCGCTCCCCATGATTGCTTCGAACATCATTCTTGCTTTTTGCCCTTCGTACTCACACAGTGTGTTTTCGAATTCGATCCATGGTTCGAATTCGCCTGTTGTGGTGATTGTTTCTTGTGAAGTGTCCAATTCGATTTTAAGCTCGTGGTACATTTCCCAGTCGACATGCTCGTTCTCCCAAGCTCCGTCTGAGAGCTGGCCTAGGACTTCTTGTGTCCAAACGATTACTGCTTCTTCTGTAGGGAATACGATTTTGTCTTTTGAATCCCATCTTTCGTTGCTTTCCTTGATTCTCTGGTTGATACCGTTCTCGTAGATTCTCTGGCATCTGATTGCTTCATGGTGGTTGATCCACCGTTTCTCTGTAAGCCACTGCTGACCTAGAACGTCGGTGATTCTGTCTATTGCTTCATTACCACGCTCGATGATCGCTTTGATTTCTTCCTCTGTGAGATCTTTTTCGCGTAGGCGTTCTTCGGATAGATATGCGTCTTCTGCGGTTAGTTCAGAAATCGAAATGAGACTTCCGTTGTGTTCTGGGACTTCTCTGTATAGATCGTGTTGTTCAATGGTTACTGATTGATTTTCTAGGTTGATACGCAACCGTTTTCGGTTTGTTTCTACGAACACCTTGTTCTCATCGGCTTCTATGACTGTTCCGGCACTTTCGACTTCTACATCTTCTTCGCTGTCTGAGAGCCACTCTTCTCGTGAGAAGGTGCAACTGATGGGCTGTCCTTCGCTAAACTCTTTTGTTGTGTTCATCATTGGCTTGTGTTCGTGGTGTTATTTTGGGTTCTGGGCCCACATTCCGATGATGTCTTCTGATTCGATGCTTACTTCGAATTCCACTTCAGCTTCGCTCTCTTGGTTTGTTTCGTTCGCGCCATCGAATAGTGTGATTGAATTATCCTGATTAAACTCCCATGCTCGAGGTTCGTATTTGGTGATGCTGATTCCACTTTCTGTTTCGTGGGTCTCACAGACGTTGTATGGAAGTCTGTCGTTGTAGTTGGGAGTGTCTCCTGCTACGACAACGATAGGATAACCACTGTCATTGTCGGCTTCTTTTAGGATCTTGTTTACAATGGTGAGAACTTCTTTTATTTTAGGTGTACTGATTCCATTGAAATTTGTGTAGCTTTTCAGTAGCCGATCATTGTTAGGTTTGACTGCGATTTCGGTTCGCTCCTTTTCTGATAGCTTTGCGATTAGTTTTGTTGGAACTAGAGAACTGATGATTTTTTTGCTGATGATTCTTGGTTTCTTTGCTGATTTGTTTATTTGGGTCATGGTTTCGTAGTGTTGGTGTTAGTTTGTTTACTTTACTTTGATTACGATGTATTTTGGTGATGTGTCTCTTGTGACGACTATGTATTTTCTACCAGCGTAATCGACGACTTTCTTGAGCTGCTCTCTTCCTGAAATGCCATTGAGTTTTTCGTTGCTGTCTGCTTCATCAATGTAGCAATTGAAGATCTCTTGATAAAGACCGCCTAATCCTAGTTCTGTGATGATGGTTTTGTAGCAGTCCCCTTCAGTCACAACTTTGTGATTGATTAGTGTCATGATTTCACTTCTTTCTGATTTCCATTTTAAATATTATCTATCTTCCACTCCCACCGGGATATATAAACCAAATTAACTTTCACCCAATAATTGCGTCTATTTTCGAGGGGGTAGATGTTATCTGACCCATTCTAGGGTTTCACCATTTCACTGGCAGTCTTCACGAAATTTCCAGGGTTGGATAACTGCATCGTCTGGTCTGATGTAGTGGTTTTCTGGATGGCCTTTCTCTATGTGTATTTTTCCCGGTTTGTGTCGTGCCTCTGTTGCTATTTCGACGTGCCAGTGGTGCTCATTGATGATATCTTGGGTGTCTCTTGTTATGTTGGTGTTATCATAGAAACGGGTTTCTAGTTCGTTTACTTCAATCCAGAAATGTTGTGACTCTACTGGTATCTCGTCTTTAGATTTTGGTTTTGGGACGGTTTCCCATATTTTAGGATCGTATCCATATTCATCATCTAAATATTCGGTTTGGTCAATGGTATCTAGTGCTTGTTCTGCGCTCATTGTTGAGCTATCTGGGATCTCAATAAAATCTGCTATGATTGCCCCCATAATGAACTTGTGTTTGATATCTCGATTATAGAGTTCACAAGACAGTTCTACAGCATTTTCGGCGCAGCTACCTAACAAGACAGGACGGTTAACTTCGTCAGGGTCGTTTCCTGTTTGATCGTAATATTGTGTGCGTCGTCGCTCTCGGGCGGCTTTCGCTGCTTCTTGTAGTACTGTTTCGAGTTCCATGATTATATTCTTTCTTGATTTGATTCCATATCAGGACTCGCTTGTGTAGATCTGTAGATGTGTCTATAGTCTGGGTAACGGTGTCGTTTTCTCGGTTATGACTATCTCTGTCTTATCTTACTGTATTAAAAGGGGATACTGCTTCTGATGGAAGCAGAGTGATTTCCAATGTACTCTCGATCCTGTGTTCTCGAGGAGTATCCCGTTTGACGGAAGGTGCGTTCTTCTACCTAGTGATCTGTCCAATGGGGGTTAAGGTTGCAATGGCCCTATCCCCATGTGAGGAGTGTGGTGCAACCCACTTGAGTTTTGTGTCGTCAAGTGGGTGGGGCGGTTCATAGTAGACAGGGATCTGCCTACCATCCCTTATGGGATGAAATGTTGCCGGGCGTAGGACTTGAACCTACTCGACGATTATGATCCGGTACGGGAGTGTGCGGATGAGATGACGTTGCTACAAGCGGATTCACTCCACGTACCCGATGCCATCATGCTATACCAGCTTGGATTGGTATAACATGGATGTGCCGTCTTTGTCCCCGACTGGTTGTTTTTAGTGGCCTTTTGGTTAAGTGTTTTTTGGTTTCCTCTATTGTTTTTAGGTTTTGTCCACAAAGAGGAAGCCAGCTCAGGGATTTCAACCCCGGATTACATCTCCCGCTCCCGTTAGGGAGCTAGGGGTCATGATGTGTTGCCCAGTAAGCCAGTCTGGACCGATACCATTCACAGGCGATTCGGAACTAGCGGGCTCGTTGTTTTTTGGAATCTCCCCCGCTTAGGGAGAGAATCGGCATATACGACACACCAGCTTGTGGTCCGTCCTACATGCCAGAAGCTAGAACGGGGATTCGAACCCCGGAACTCCCGGTTACAAGCCGGGTGCATGAGCCGCCCATGCTCTTCTAGCAGTGTGGTGTGATCTGTCTCCAGATCACGTCCGTATATCGACGGTGGATTAGCACCTTGCTTCCTCGGTGGGGGAAGCTCAAATGGATCGCGTTCACCGTCTTGCCGTCCCCGGTGGGGGACGACTGAAAGTAGCGGGAAGGATTCAAACCCTCGTTTCCTGCTTGTTACAGGCGTGTTAGTGGGACTACACTACCGCCACATTGCGTGTTGTCGAAATCGCCAAGAAGGGGCTTTCGCCCGGTGGATTGAGTTGTGGACAGACGTTGTTTGTTTGTGTGGTGGTCTGGGGTCGATGATTACCCGATGGCTCGGATCACCTATCTGGTGGTGATTGATGTCTTTCTTGGCGTAAATGGTGATCAACCATTTTCCGTATGCAAACCCCCATGGGAGGAGAATGCATACGGTGAAGGCCCCAGAGGGATTCGCACCCTCGACATGAGGATTGTTCTCATGTTCTGTTCGGCATCATTGCGATGTCGTGGAGCCGGTATCGGGGGCGACCCGATGTGATTCCTGTTGGGTTTTTGGTCTTAGGAGAGTGTATTGAGACACCTAGGGTGACGCTTGAAGCGTCCAAATGGAAGCGTTTTACGACATTACTAGTCGGTTTCGACCGAGATTATTGCTCGGCATCTTCCATCCTGCTCAACATCGACTCTCACTTTCTTCCCCATTTCATTGGGGTAGGGGGCACACAGGCGAGTACCCTTGAGAGATCCAGATTTCCTTTGTTTTTATTGGTCATCGGGTAATGCATGTTACCCTCGCTTTCTGCATCTCTCGGATGGTCTTCGTAGGATTCGAACCTACATTGGGGGTTTCCCATTCCAGGTCACCAACGGGCGTCTTGTTGATGGAAGACTGGACTGCGACTGCAACTGCTTGCTTCACCGCACAGCTTGATCTGCTTTGTTTAGACGCTCACGACGGGATTTGAACCCACGACCGTTTGGTTAGAAGCCAAACGCTCTCTCCAGACTGAGCTACGTGAGCATGTGTGTGAATGAGTGTTGTATCTTCATCTGGGATAATTTTTTTGTTTTTATCCCGGTTTGAGGTGATTAGATCGGTTCTGATCCGACCTACTTCTTACCTACACCTCTCACCCCAAACGAGGTATATAAACACAACCTACAACTAACATCTTCACAAACCTATTTTTGATCTCGATCATGTTTTGAGGCGTTTCTTCGATCAGTTGTCTTCATTCAATTGTACTTTTCCTGACCATGGTGCATTTTCTTGCCAGGAGGCTTCAACTGATTCTCCTGTTCCGATGTCAATCTCACCGAGGATGTTCATGAGATCTCTCAGTTCCTCTTGTGCGACTTCTTCTGCGTGCGTGGAACCGGCGTCTGATTCTACACCCCAAATTCCGCCAGACTTGATTTTTTGTTTTGTGCCTTTTACTGGCACTTCTGCAACGGCTCTAATCCCGTAGAATGTAATTTCGCCACGGGAGATTGCTTCCATTCTTTCGTAGTTTTCTTCTGCGTATTCTTCCGTTGCTGAAATGAAGTATTTGTACTCACCGGGGGTCATATCTCCCTTCTTTTGTCTGTTGATAGTGCGTTCATCTGGTCCTGGTTCGGTAGAGTATTCTCCGAGATGGTCTAGCTGTGTGTCTTCGTCTGGCGTTGCGATAATTTTGATGTTTTCTTTCGTGATTGTCATCGTGGTGTCTAGAGTGTTATTCCGTTGGCTCTGCATCAATGATTCGTTCGATTGCTCCTTCGTTGTATGAGACTTCGACTTCTTCGCTTTCCGTATCGGCTTCGCTGACGTATACCGCTAGTTCTTTGAGGGCCGATAGTGCGTTTTTGAAGTTATGATCACTGAGGGTTTGACGGTAGTGCTCAATGTATGGGTATGTATCTGGGAAACCGTCTAGTGCTCTTCGAGCTTCTGTCTCAAATGTGCTGATGTCCTCAGTGCTGGGTTCGTCATATTGCTGTGCTACGATCCCATCTTCGATATTTGTTAGGGCTCTGATAAAGTCTGGATGGATTTGTGTCATTGTTTGTTTCGTTGGTTGTTAGTGGAATCGGATGGTGATTCCGTCGTAGTTCGTGTGTTCACTTTCTTCGTTGGTGAGTGTTACTCGGAGGACTGCATTCATGTTTTCTACCCCAAGAGCTCTGATCACATCGTCTGGTGTGTATCGACCAGCTGCATAGTCGGGGATTTTGAGTGTTAGATCGTCGTACTCGTATCCTGCTCCTGTTTGGTATTCTACTGCCTCACCGATTAGTTCTGCAAGTGCTTCCCGACTGATGTTGTTCGTCGGGATGTTTGTTTGGATGAGGCTTCCGAGTTCTTCGAGCTGGTTCATTTTGGGTTTTTTTGAAGTCATTGTTTTTGTATTAGTGTGTTAGTTGCTTTCTTCGCGTTCTTGTTTTGGTGTGTATGCTACTGTTGCCTGATACATTCTCCGTGGATCTAGGTATGTTCCGATGTAGAATGACAGGTCGTTGTGGTTGAATCCGTCTTTTTCTTTGAGTATCTGTTGTACTTCCTCTTCGATGGAAGCTAGCTGGTCATGTTCATCAAGAGTGTCTGGGTGATCATCTGGTGGCAGCAAGTTATCGTGGACGAGGAGTTCAAAATGGACATCTTCAAACTCCCCTTCTTCTTGTCTATAATCGATGTAGAGTTCGACCTGATCTAGCACGAAGACCATATTTCGGAAACGGTCTCCATCTTTTATACTGCCTTGTTCGATTGCCTCTGTAACTGTGTCTAAGATGTTGATGAATTCTTCTTTGTTATTCATTATTGGTTGCGCTGCTGCTGGTTGATTTGGATGGCGATACGGGATCAGAATACATTGCAGATAGTCCCACCAAGATTCGAACTTGGGTACTCGGCTCCAAAGGCCGATAGGATTGGCCACTACCTCATGGGACTACTATTTTTGCTTTGTATTTTCGATTGATATAGGTTTCGGGTTCTGATTTTACCAGCATCACCCTTCTATACCAATCTTCTACTCCCAATCGAGAGTTAAAAACAACTCTCTTAACTTCTACTCATTTCTGAGTCGGGATTTCGCTTCTTCAATGTCGACAGCTAGTAAATTGACTGCTGATTCTCGAAAACCCATTCTGATATTTGATGGGTCTGCTTCTTGGACTGTTTGTAGTAACACTTCGCTTGGTGTTGTTCTTGTTTTTGTGTACGGTTCGCCGTTGAATAGCATTGTAGCGTTTTCTTCGTCAATGACTTCTATACAAGTGATTACCACTTGTGCTATTTCCTCAGCAGGTGTGTCGTTGTATTCGAGGCTCTTTTTGGCAAGCGTTTCTACGAAATCTTCGTATTCTTCCTTGTTGTCGAATCGTTTCATGGGATTTTGAGTTGTTATTGTTCTTCCGAGGTATTCGAATTCGCTTCGATGAGATCTTTGATGCTGACTTCTTCTTTGTTAATCTCGTTTGGGCCCAAGTCAATGTTGTCGAATGAGACATCGACTAGGGTATATTCTGCGTTTTTCGGGATTGTGTATGTGTCTTCTCCGGCCCACACTGTTAGTTCACTGCCTTCTTCTTCATATTCTCGAAGATCTGAATATGGAAGTACGCTTACGCTGGTTTCTGATTCAGCCATACCGGATTTCACAGTGACGGGTGTTGGCGATTCGAAGACGATGATCCCCAAGGGGTCGTGAATGAATGAGCTGCTCATTGTTATTCTTCTACTCCTTTGCTTTCTTCTTCTTGTTCTTTTCCACTCTCTTCGATTCCTGCTGCTTCTTTGTCGAGTTCGTTATTGAGACGGACACTGACGATACGCAGGTGTGATTTGTCTGGCTCGTTGATGTCTTTGAAGTGTTCAACTGCTTGCTGTGGGTCGGTGAACACATCGGGGTCTGTTGTGTGCCCTAACTCTGAGACGAAACAGTTTTTGTGGGTGTTATAGACTCCGTATCCGTACAATTCTTCTTCTTCGTCTAGGAATAGTGTGTCTGAGTCGCTTGTTTCGGTTTGTTCACTTGGTTCTACCCATTCTTGGTCTCGGGCTGTTTCTTCCAGGGCTCGTGGTGCTTCTGCTCGTGCCAGCTCTAGGGCCCGCTCGTTTGCTTCCTCTTCCGTGAGGTTTCCATCGAGTTCGAATGTGAACGAAAATTTTGGTTTTTCGTCTGCCTCAACTGTGACGGACACCTTTTGGGTGTCTTCTTCAGTAGTATTACTACTCATCTCACCCCAAATCGGGAGTTACAAACAATAAAATCCTACCAAAAGATATTAACACTTTTCTTGAGAACGATAATTTATGCGCCAATACCAGAATTTGGTTTACAATGTCCTCTCTGATGGGATTTACAAACCGAATAGAACCAGCGTTGACACTATTTCATCGTTTAGCCATCACTATACTGTTGATCTGCAAGAGGGATTTCCTCTGTTGACAACGAAGGATCTCTCTGGGTTTCGGTGGAATTCGCTCATTCATGAGCTTGAGTGGTATCTTTCTGGAGTTGAGCATATTCGCGACCTTCGAGAAGAGACTGGTATCTGGGATGCTTGGGCTGATGATCGGGGTCGTCTTGATACTGCTTATGGTCGTTTCTGGCGTAGGTTTCCTGTTCCTGATGAAGGATTAGAAGGTGAGGCATGGCCTGATGATACTCATCGTTGGATGAACGATGATGGTACCTTTGATCAGATTCAGTATGTTGTTGATACATTGAATGAGTCTCCGCACTCGCGTCGGCTTGTCGTTTCAGCTTGGCATCCGGCTAATGCAGCCGTCAGTACGCTTCCACCGTGTCACTATTCGTTCGTGTTCAACGTTCAGGGGGATCGGCTCAACTGCCATCTCACACAGCGGTCTGGTGACATCGCTTTAGGTATTCCGTTTAACATTGCATCGTATTCGATCCTGCTTCATCTCGTTGCCCAGGAGACTGGATTCGAAGTTGGCGACTTCGCTCATACAATCGTTGATTCCCATGTTTACTGTGGTAAAGGAGATCGTGGCGATTGGTATGGCGAGAATCTCCCCACACTACAGGATAAACTCGCAGAAACAGATGATTGGGTAGATTACTCAGATGTCTACTCTTGGTTGGGAGATGCTGCGCCTGATGAGGCAGATGGTCAGGAGGGCTACGATCACGTACCCGGTCTCCTGAGACAGCTGGCCAGAGAACCAAGAGAGCGGCCTACGCTAGAACTCTCTAATACATCTCTTGATGACTTCAGTCATGATGACGTTGCGCTGTCTGGGTATGATCCCGCAGAAGGTATTTCGTTTTCTGTTGCCGAGTAAGGGTCTGCGTTAGTGTCAATCCCTTAGATGTCGATGAATTCGGCTTCCCCTGACCGCTCGCTGATGAATTCCTTTCGTGGCTCGACTGCATCGCCCATGAGGATCGAGAACATCTTGTCTGCTTGAGCTGCTTCACCGATGGTGATTTTGGTGAAGCGTCTGTGTTCTGGATGCATGGTCGTTTCCCAGAGTTGCGTTGGGTTCATCTCTCCGAGACCTTTGAACCGCTGTACTTGGCTTGGGTTTCCGTTGCATTTCTCTTCGACCACTTCATCTCGCTCTTTATCAGTCATTACATCGTATGTTTCGCCTCTGTATTTCACTCGGTAGAGTGGTGGTTGTGCTGCATAGACCATCCCTTCTTCGAGCAGTGGTCGCATATATCGGTAGAAGAACGTCAATACGAGCGTTTTGATGTGGGCCCCGTCCACATCTGCATCCATCATTAGCACTATGTTTTCATATCTCACATCATCGATATTAAATTCGTCTCCAACTCCGGCTCCGATGGCTTTGATGATCGATTGGATTTCTGTGTTCTCTAGGATTCTATCAAGCCGGTGTTTTTCGACATTGATGATCTTCCCTTTGAGTGGTAGGATTGCTTGATTCTCGTTGTCTCTGCCTTGTTTGGCACTTCCGCCTGCGCTGTCACCTTCCACTATATAAAGCTCCGCATGTGACGGATCTTTTGATTGACAATCTGCCAGTTTTCCGGGTAGGGTTGTTGTATTGAGTGCTGATTTTCGTCTCGTTACCTCTTTTGCTTTTTCTGCTGCTTGTCTGGCTTGAGCTGCGTTGGCAGAATGGTTAATTAGTGTTTTTGCAAGTGACGGGTTCTCTTCGAAGAGGTTTTTCACTTCTTTCGTGAGGAGGCTTTCGACAACGGATCTGACTTCTGAGTTCCCAAGTGTCGATTTTGTCTGGCCTTCGAACTGTGGATCTGGATGTTTGATTGAGATAATGACTGTCATCCCGTCTCGAACATCCTTCCCCGTGAGATTTCCATCTACCTCACCCAAGAGATTGTTATCATCCCCGTATGAGTTGTAGATTCGCGTCATGGCCGTTTTGAATCCGGTGAGATGTTTCCCCCCATCTGGTGTGTTAATGTTGTTAGCGAACGAATGTATGGATTCTTGGCCACTGTTTGTGACTTGTAGTGCGATTTGGGCTTCTATCTCTCCGACCCCTTCTACGTCTTCTGTCGCTTCGAAGTAGAGTACGTCTTCATGTACCTCTTCTTTGTGTTCGTTGATGTACTCTACGTATTCTTTGATCCCACCCTCATAGAGGAAATTATATTCTTTTTCTTCTGTGTTTTCTCGGTCGTCGATGAGGGTGATTTCGACGCCAGAATTTAGGAATGCTAACTGCCGTAGTCTGTTTTCAAGTACAGATACATCGAATTCAGTGACTTCGAATATTTCGCTGTCTGGTTTGAAAGTGATTTGTGTGCCTGTTTCCTCATCTTGTTCCATTCTACGGACTAGCTCGAGATCTCCTTGTGGAACTGCACGTTTGAAATTGTGGTGATAGACACCCCCTTCTCTTTTGACTTCTACAGAGAGTTCTTTACTGAGTGCATTTACTGCTGAAACACCGACACCGTGTAGACCCCCACTCACTTTGTATGAATCGCTGTCGAATTTTCCGCCTGCATGTAGGACTGTCATGATTACTTCAAGAGCGGATCTATTCTGCTCTTCGTGTTCATCGACTGGGATTCCCCGACCGTTGTCTTTGACAGTAATTGTGTTTTCTTCGTTTATGATCACGGAGATTGTGTCGCAATGTCCTGCGAGAGCTTCATCAATGGAGTTGTCGACAACCTCGTCTACGAGATGATGTAGTCCCCCTTTATCTGTTGACCCAATGTACATACCGGGTCTTTCCCTGACTGCATCAAGCCCTTCTAGTACGTTAATATTGTCTGCGCCGTAGTCGGATTCCTGGTCGCTCATCTATTGTCGTTATAATAGCTCCGCACTAGTGAATGTTTCTGTCTGGTCAGTAGGATTGTGCTCTTCACCAGTTTGTGATTCCCGTCTGGTCTCTGTATTCTTCTTTCTCTGGGTCCCATCGCCTCTCTGCTTCTTTTTGGATTTTCTGAATGCGTTCACACCGTTGGATTTCTGCTTTGCTTACTAACGTTTCCATTGCTTCCTCTACTTTGCTTACTATTTCTTCAACCGAGAATTTATCATCTCGTTCGCAGCTGAGGAGTTCGATTCGGTGCAGTTCTGATCTATCGTATTCTCCTCTTCGTTCGCTGACTGGTTTGATGAGTCTGTAGCTGACGTAGATGTATGGTTTGTATACGTACTGAGGCTCTATTTCTTCTGCATTAGGCCCCTTGTGGTAGAATGAGATGCAGACTTTACCGATGTACCAACGTCTATCCTTTGTTGTCCGTTGAAACTCTATTCTGGTTTGGTTTCCTCCGCTGTATGATCGCGAACTACTGTATCCACTACGTGATGATATGTAATCGACTGATGTGCTGTGATGCCACTCTGATCCGTGTATGGCCTTTTCTGTTTTCTGTGTTGGATTGTATACGTCAGTCCGTCCAAGCGATTCTAGAGTGTTTCTCGCTGGATGGTGGTACGACTGTCGCAAGTAAACGGCCCAGTCCCACAGGATGCTTTCTGCGTGGTTGGTTCCCTCTGAGATCGTTATCGGTGAATTTTGTCCGTATTCGATTTCGTAACTTTTGATCTCTTCCTCTGAGCATGTGAGAAGAGTGAGTTTTAGTTTGCTGCCTTTGTTTTCGATTCTTGCTTTGTACGGTTTCTTTTCGTTGTCGTGTGCCTTTCCTAATTCTTCTGAATTGAATTGGTAGATGGTCGTGTTCGGGTTTTCTACTGGACTGTACGGTTGATAGAATGCGTTTATTGATTGTGGTAGCGTTGGTTGGTTTTCGTTTCCGGGTAGTTCGCTTACTTCGGTATTTTCTGTATTTGTAGCTGTCATAGTTATTGTACTGCTGGTGCCGGTTTTCTTGCCTGTTCGGTATCTTGGTGGTAGTTCTTGATTTTTGTTGTCTGTTTGATTCCTTCGAGTAGGTCTGTTCCTTGTTTTGGTTGGATGCTGATTGAATCGTATCCTGTGTATCCCGCCCATTTTCTGAGTTTTCCGAGTAGGTGGGATGCAGTGTTATTCGGATGTTTTGTTTCTGTTGCAGCGTAGGCGTATACTCTTAGCTCAGAGTAGTCGTGTTTATTTGCTGATTCTGGTTTTCCTGCAACCAGTGTTGCTGCGATTCCTTTTGTGGTTAGCCCACAGAGAACTACTGTAGAGCGTTTATCAATCAGTTTCTCTGTGACTATTTGTTGTGGTTCTGCTTGATTGCTGTATTTGTTGATCGCGTTGACTACCTGTTCTGGGTTATTGTCTCGACGACCGTAGACTAGATCGTTTGAAGTTGCTGTGAGTGATTTGTCGGTTGCATCAATTGGTTCTTTTGTGTCTTTTAATTCGACGCCAAAGTTGCTGAGTTGAGAATCATTGTTGTTTTTGGGTTCTGTTATTGTTGTTGTTCTTTTTCTTCGGTGGACGTTTTTGATGTTTGCTAGCAGTCTTTTATCGTATCGCCCACGCTCGTAGTCTTCCCATGTGGATCTGTTTTCTCTACCTTCACCACTTGTCCAACCGTCTCCGTTGCTTGTTGTTGTTTTCCCACCGTCTGATCGATTAAAGTTTAGAGCTTGGTATAGGACACCCTCGTTCTCAGCGATTCCTGTGTAGCTGCGGCAGACTTCATATGCCTCGAGGGACGCCCATTCTAGGGCTTTTGCGATTAGCCATGATCCCGTGTTTTCTGGTCGTCGTGGGTGGGCTGCGTATCGTTTTAATTCGATGAATTTCTCCCCATCGAGTTTCGATGCTGATGGGTAAGCGAGATCAACTACTGCAACGATATTCCCATCTTTTCCACCGTATCGGGCTGCGAACGTAGCTCTTGAGTTGGGGTAGTTTGACCCGAGAACGTGGCCTACTGATGGATGGTTCAAGAACTGTTTTACTGGTTTTCGTTTGTATTCTCTCGTGAGCGTGAGATCGTGTATTGAGATGGTTTTTGGGGGTTCTTGAGATCGGATAGGGCTTGTTTTCCCCGTGAGAAATTGGATTTCTTTACTTGAGACGTTGCTTGCTAACTTTTCAGCTTGCCCGTATTCTATTTTTGTTTCGAGTTCGTCTGCTAATTCTGTTTTTGGTGGGTTCCCCGTATGGAAATACCAGTTTAAGTGTGCTGTTCCAGATTCAAGTGTGTGGATATGCCCGATCCCGTTTGGATATTTTGCTGGCGTGAGTTTGATGATATCGCCTTCACTTATTACTGTGTTAGTAGGGTCTGGAAGATTAATTCGGTCCCATTCACTTTTTGTTATCCCCTTTTGTTGTGTCTGGTTGATCAGAGGTAGCCCATATTTTCCCTTTGTAGTGAGCCCGGATCTGGTAGGTTCTGCGATAGTAGTGACTGGTAGGTGTATTGTTCTCATGGGACTGGAGTGGGGTAGTTACGCTGTAATTTACACAGTAAAAGTGGTCTTGGTGTGTCTATTGTTGTATCTTTGTAGTTGGTGTCTGTTCTACGCTGCTGCTTCGTTCTGTGGCCCTTGGAAGTTCTCTTCTAGCTCCTGAATGTTCGTTCGATGCTCTCCAAGGAATTCGCCTGTACAATCGCTTTGCCATGAGGAATAGTTCTCGAACCATTCATCTTCATCTTCGAATTCGTCTTGGCTTGGTCGTGTTAGCTCTAGGTCTGGAGCATTTTCTTCGACCCACTCTTCGAGATCGTGTTCATTCTCATTACCGCCTGCGCGCTGAACCCATCCAGTGAATGTTCCGTCAGTGCTTGCCCCAACGATCATGCCGGATGAGGCTAGTTCTGCTGGAATATCTAGGTATGGGGTGATATCCCTGTAGTATCCTTCTTCGATTTTGATTGCCCACTCTTCTTCAGCTCCGGTTTCGGTTGAATGTGGTGTTGCGACTTTGAGGTTCCATGAAGAAGATTTGTTTAGTTCTGTAAGGGCTAGTCGGAAGTTTTCTTCTGAATTGTACTTGAGGAATCCGATTACTGTGGCGTAGAAGCTCATATTGATTGTTTAGTTGGTGTTTTGTTTGTTTATTCGTCTTCGTTGTCGTTTCGCAGACCCCACGGATCTTCGATGATTTGTGCTTTCGGCTCTTCGTTTTCTCCCCGTGCAGTGAGGTCTTCTTTGATGATACGAGCAGGGATGAACCCGTAGTATCGTTGTTCGAGGTCGTAGTGAACGATGCCGGTAGATTCTGTAACGGATAATACGACCGAGAATTCGCCGTTGTATCCTTTGCAGTAAACGTCTCCTTCACCGATAATGATCTGTTCACCGTTATGTTTCTCTGCGATGAACGTTTTTCCACGACCAAATTCGCGTGGGTTTATTTCTGGGATTTCTTCTACGCTGTGCTTCTCGAGGACTCGCTGTTGCTGACTCTGTGTTTCTGGCATTGTTAGTATTTTAGGATTGTTTTAATCACGCAGGAGGTGTTCTGCGTGATTTATCATCTCTTCAGTTATACTTCTTCCACTCTCAACCGGGGGATAAAAACAATTAGATACCATATTCACACCCCCCTTTCGTTGGGTTACATCATTCTGATGAATTTCCCGAATGGGTCGGGTGATAATGGTGAAATGTCGTCGTTGAATTCTTCATAGAGATTTTTGAAGAGAGTTTTTGTTTCATCTGCAATATCTTCTTTTGTTGGCTCACTGCTTGGGGCGTTGAGGCGTGTTCCTACTTTCATTCGTTCTTTGTTTGCTGTTTTTCTGATGTAGGTATTTCTTGCGGTGTTGTGATTTGGTATTCGGATCAGGATTCCTTTACCTTGAGAGTTGAATATCGATTCCGTTATTTCTGGTTTGATTACCATGTATCTTCCGTGAGCCTGTAGCAATGATTCAAAGGTTCCATCTTCGGGGATTTTATCTTCATCAAGCTCCTTTATTTTTTCTAGGTTCATTCCTTGTAGTGCAGCGATTGCTTCGTGGTTTTTGAGGAGAGTGTCCCATACAATTGTGTCGTCTGTCCACTCTGTTCCTGTAAGGGTTTCTTCGTCAATCACCCGTTTGGGAGTTTCTTCTTCTAATTCTTCGTGTTTTTGTTTAACGTCGCTTGACAGCTTGCCTGCGTTGTAGACTTCAATAACAGCATTCTCGCGGAGAGGTCGGAGAATGTTTGCTTCCATCCAAACTGGAATATAGGTCTTGATTGTTCCATTGTTCACAACATAGAAGGCTTCCATGTTGTCGTATTCGATTGTGGTTCCGAGTTGGTCCTTCCTGACGTTTGTGTATACTGGTTGTGGATTAATTGCATTGTCTGTTATGTTGCCCATTTCAACGTTTTCTGAGGCGTTATCTGCCCATTTTTGTGCCTGTTTAGGGAATTGGTTTCCCTCGTTTGATAGGCCGCTGATATTGAGCTTTCCATTGGAGATGTTATCCTCCAATTTTTCTGTAAGCTGGAGTCTGTCGGCTCCGTTTGCACTGTAGTAGATGTCGTATAGTTCTGATCCTTCTTGTTTTACTGCAAGGAGTGCTCTGTGTGACATGATACTTAGTAAGTCTGTTTCAGATCCGCGATCTTATCCATTGCCTCAATTCGGGTTTCTGCTGTCTTAATGCTTATCGTACTCTCTGTGAGGAATTCGATTAGATATCCCTTTTGTGCTTTGATTAGGATGATTTCAGCTCCTTTTCCGTTTCTCCAGACTTCTGTGCTTCCTGCTGTTGATCGTTTCCATGTGTCAGTCTGTCGCTTTTTTGGTCGTCCAAACGATTCCGTTGTGGTTGTGGTGGCTGTTTTTGGTGTCATTTTCTGTTTTGTTGTTACTTGATGTTCTTTATTTCGTCTTGTAGTTGATCGTTACTTATAGTGGATTCTGCACCCCGTGGGCTCCTTGTAAGTGAATGAGGAGAGAATCTAAGTTGGATTCTGTGCATGGGCAATAACGACATTTCCATTCTTCTGATTGGTCTTCTCCTCGTCTGGGTCTATCAACTTCGGTTTCGTTCTGATTTGTCATTGATGTTTGTTTAATGATTTAATTGAAATGCTATACTGCGTCTCTGGGTCTATCAGTATGGTTATCTTGCATGACCAGCAGCACCTAAAAATCAAATTTTAACCACGCATTACCTGCATGAATTTTGGGCCATTTTCCGTCTGCGGTAATACCGGGTTTTGACTG
>LKMJ01001223.1_pt1 | contig 22293 bp, 17 predicted proteins | sample 643391 | NCBI WGS metagenome assembly LKMJ01 (sample SAMN04112250, study PRJNA286221) | soda lake metagenome | biome: soda lake; feature: Kulunda Steppe; material: water; isolation source: sample PL-Br10 brine of Picturesque Lake | place: Russia: Kulunda steppe | collected 2010-07
CTGAGAGACTTTATTACGACAGAGTCGAACGCACAGACGTGTTAACGGTCGAGCTCCATACCCATTCGGCGCTCTCGCATGACGGTCGCGACCCGATCGAACTCCTCCTCGAACAGGCCGCTGCGGTCGGCCTCGATGCCCTGGCGATCACTGATCACGACGAAATCGACGCCAGCATCGAGGCGGCAGCCCGAGCGGCCGACTACGGGCTCGTCGGTATCGTCGGTATGGAGGTCACAAGCGCCGTCGGCCACATTCTCGCACTCGGAATCTCGGAGGTGATTCCCGCGGGACTCTCGTATGACGAAACGCTCGAACGGATTCACGAACAGGGCGGCATCGCGGTTATTCCGCATCCCTACCAGAAATCCCGCCACGGCGTCGCCCCCCATATCACCGACGACCAACTCGCCAGTGCCGACGCCATCGAGGTCTACAACTCTCGGCTACTGACGGGCCGGTCGAATCGACAGGCCGAGCGGTTCGCCATCGAGCGCGGCCTGCCGATGACCGCCGGCAGCGATGCCCACATTTCGGAGATGGTCGGCCAGGCGGTCACGGAAGTCGGCGCTGATGACCGGTCGGCCGCGGCGATTCTCAACGCAATCCGGATGGGTCGGACGAGCGTCATCGGCCACCGGACGCCGTGGTATATCAGTTTCCGACAGTTCGGTGGCGGGGCAAAGCGACGAATCAAACGCGCAGTGAGTGGGCTGCTAAAATGACCAAGTCGACATCTACCCGGTCAGCAGTTCGTGGCGCACCAACCGGCGCGGTTCGTGCAGCGATCGAGAAGGCCGATCCACTGCCCGGTGCAAGCGGGACTGGCCCGCCGACAATGGGTGGGTTCGGCGGCCGACTCGATGACTCGCTCGTGCGCGATGTCATCGGGCGACAGCCCGTCTACAGCGAGCGTGATGCGGCAACCCCAACTGCGAACGGAAACTGGGCGTTTTCGCCGAGCGAACTAACCGATCCGGTCGTTGTCCCCCCTGGCGGCATCCGGACGGCCGATGGCGACGAGATTCGACTCAAATTCCCCAAGCCACCGGCAGACGGTGTCGATGTCGCGATGGCCGCCGTCAGCGACGTGCTATCGGCCGCCCTGGACGGGGGAGTCGCAGTCGAACCAGGAGACGAAACCCGAGACGTTGCGGTCGCGTTTTCCGGCGGCATCGACTCGGCGCTCGTGGCCACAGGGTTCCCTAATGCCCCACTTTACGTCGTCGGCTTCGAGGGAAGTCACGACATCACAGCCGCCCGCGAGGCCGCCGCCGCAATGGGTCGCAGTGACGACCTTAGTGTGCTCGAACTCGACCACGACGATCTGAAAGCTGCCGTTCCGCGGGTTGCAGCGGCGACCGGTCGAACAAACCCAATGGACGTGACCATTGCACTGCCGCTCATGTGTGTCGCCGAGCGGGCAGTCGAAGACGGCTACCACCGGCTCGCGGTCGGTCAGGGGGCTGACGAACTCTTCGGTGGCTATTCAAAAGTCGTCGACCCTGCGAGCGATCACCGCGTCGAAAGCGACACCGTTCGTGGAGCGGTGCGCGAAACCATCCGAACCCTCCCTGAACAGCTCGAACGTGACGTGTGTGGGCTGCGAGCGGCGGGCGTCGAGCCGGTGACGCCATTCCTTGCCGACCGGGTTGTCGACGCGGCCCTGCGGCTGCCTGGAGAACTGTTGGCAACGCCCGCAACGCGAAAAGTGGCGCTGCGACGGTTTGCCCGCGAGCAAGAGAGACTGCCCGAGTCGGTCGCAGGTGCGGACAAAAAGGCGGTGCAGTACGGCAGTTATGTCAGCCGCGAACTCGACCGGCTGGCCCGACAGGCCGGCTACAAACGACGAATGGATGATCACGTCGGCCAGTATATTCGGTCGCTGTGTGACAGGTAGTGGACAGCATTTGGCCGTGGTATGGAGAGCCCCTCAAATTCTCCTCGAAACCTGTAAAAACAGTGGACAGAATCGGCTAAAGCACCCAAAGATTTTCATAATAGTCTTTCGTTGTGTACTTGTATGAGAACAGAGCCGAATAAAGCATACGAATACCGAATTCTTCGGGAAATGAGTTCAAACAACGCATTGAGCCTGCTCGCGCCCTCTGCTAATCGTGTTTTTCAGGTCGTCGAATACGAGGACAGCGCGCTTCACGAAGAGCTCTCGACGCTTGCTGCGGGAAAACTCGTGGAGCTACAACTCGATCGAATCAGCGACCGGTCGAATGTGTGGCGGGCCAACTGGGCTGACGGTGTCGAATCGCTTATTCCCACCAGCTGATTGTGGCGGCGCCGGGGATTGACCGCAGGCTTGAGAACGAATCAGACCGCGACAGTCACCAGCGGTTACACATCGAGGGCGTTGCTGTGCGAACGGCTGACGCGGGAAGGACGGTTCGAAGCTATTAAACGGCTCTCAGCAGTAGGTCCGCTAACTCACTGAGGACGGGCCACCAGTGGGCACCCGGTTCGCCGGGACGAAATGTGGTCGGGTGATCCGACTGAATCGCAAGCGCCCGAGGATAACCAATGGCACGAAGTGCATACTCATACGTCCGAGAAGCCTGGCAGAGCCCAAAAGAGGGCAAACTCGCCGAGCTACAGTGGCAGCGAAAACAAGAATGGCGGAAACAGGGCGCAATCGAGCGCGTCGAGCGGCCAACCCGTCTCGACAAAGCCCGCTCGCAAGGCTACAAAGCCAAACAGGGCATCGTCGTCGCCCGCGTCGCCGTCCGGAAAGGTGGCGCGCGCAAGCAGCGACACAAAGCCGGCCGCCGATCCAAACGACAGGGTGTCAACCGGATCGGTCGCCGAAAGTCGATTCAGCGCATCGCCGAGGAGCGCGCCTCGCGGAAATACCGCAACCTTCGCGTGCTCAACTCCTACTGGGTTGGCGAAGACGGGAGCCAGAAATGGCACGAAGTGATTCTCGTCGATCCGAACCACCCGGCCATCCAGAACGACGACGACCTCAATTGGATCTGTGAACCACAGCACAACCAGCGCGCCTTCCGCGGGCTGACCGGTGCTGGCGACAAGGGTCGCGGCATGCGGAAGCGCGGCAAAGGAACCGAGCACATCCGTCCGAGCATCAACAGCAACGACAACCGCGGCAAATAACTCACTGTCGTCCACGCGACACCGACTGTTTTTTGACTGCGATTAAACGGACAGTAGCGACCACATCCTTATTCGCACCCGATTCGAACGAAGGGCCATGAGCCTCTCACTCGATGCGACACAACTCGACCGCTACTCGCGGCATATCATTATGGACGAAATCGGCCCCGAGGGGCAGGCGGCCCTGCTTTCGGGCCGAGTGCTCGTCATCGGGGCTGGTGGGCTGGGTGCGCCCGTGATTCAGTATCTCGCTGCCGCTGGTGTCGGAACGATCGGGGTCGTTGACGATGACGTCGTCGAGCGGTCGAATCTCCAGCGACAGGTCATCCACGCCGATAGCGACATCGGCCTCCCAAAGGTCGAAAGCGCCGAGCGCTTTGTCGAACGGCTTAATCCCGATGTGACTGTCGAAACCTACCACTGCCGGCTGACACCCGACAACGCCGAGTCGATCATCACCGACTACGATGTCGTTGTCGACGCCTCCGATAACTTCCCGACCCGGTATCTCGTCAACGACGTCTGTCGACTCGCCGGGATTCCGATCGCTCACGGAGCTATCTACAAGTTCGAAGGCCAGCTTACGACGCTCGTTCCCGACGGCCCCTGTTACCGGTGTCTGTTTCCCGAAGCGCCCGAGCCGGGAACGGTTCCAGACTGCGCGACAACCGGCGTCCTTGGCGTGCTTCCGGGGACAGTTGGCTGTCTGCAGGCGACCGAGGCGGTCAAACTGCTGTTGGATACCGGCGAGCGGCTAATCGGAACAATGCTGTGTTATGACGCGATGGACCTCTCGTTTGAGCGGGTTCCGTACCGACAGAATCCCGCGTGCCCTGTTTGCGGTGACGACGCAATCGACGGAATCGAGGCTGTCGAGTATACCGGTGGCTGCCAAGTGAGCGGCGACTAAACGGCCCGTAATGCTAAAGCCTAATATCGATGGCCTGCTGAGTTAACATATGACCGTCGTTAGTGTTTCAATGCCCGAAGAGCTGCTCAATCGAATCGATACGTTTGCCGACGAACACGGCTATACGGGTCGCAGCGAGGTTGTCCGCGAGGCCGCTCGCAACCTACTCGGGGAGTTCGAAGACAAACGGCTCGAAGACCGCGAACTCATTGCGATTGTTACGGTTCTGTTCAACTACGAGACGACGAGCGTCGAAGAACGGATGATGCACCTGCGGCACGAACACGAATCGCTTGTTGCCTCAAACTTCCATAGCCACGTTGGCAACCACTACTGTATGGAGCTGTTCGTTCTCGAAGGCGAACTCGCCGAGATTTCGACCTTCGTCGGGAAAATCCGCGCGACAAAAGACACGCTGACGGTTGATTACTCAGTGATGCCGGTTGATGATTTCAGTTCGCTTGCCGAACTCAACTAACTGCAGCTTCCTCTCACAATCCCTTCAGTCAGCGTCGTCTTTTGCTGTCGGCTCGTCAGATTCTCGCTTGGCGGCAGTCTCTTGTGGACGACCCGGATACTCGATCCGGCGATCACTGCCAACCACCGCAAGCGCCCGGTTGAGGCCGGAGGTAACGAATGGGAACTGTGCCCAGACCGAGTCGGCGTCATCGTCGACACGTGCTTGTTGTTTGGCAACGTACCGCTCGGCGAAATAGACACAGGCAACGGCCAGCCCAATGCCAGCGACGACATCGGTCGCCCAGTGAATACCGAGATACATCGTCGAAATAATCACACTCACCGCGAGCACAACCGCGATTGGAAGCCAGGCAAAATACGCCTCGCGCGTCTTGTAGGCGAAGATCGCAGCCGTTGCCGACAGTGAGGTGTGCAGCGACGGAAAGACGTTTGTTGGGTTGTTAACCTCGGTTGTTAGGAACTGGAATTGGGCAAACGTATCGTAGAGTAGGTTCTCAGCGAGTCCGAGGTTTCGTGGTCCATACGCGATGAAAATAATATAGAGAAGCAAGCCTAAGAAGTAGTTGAGACTGTAAGCAATCGTGAGCTCACGGAACGTCGTGCGGTCACTGAGTGCGAGATATGCGAATAGTGGAAAGATGAGCAAGAAGACGTAGCCGTAGATGTAAATGTACGAAAAGTACGTTGTTAATAGCTCAGTCTGAAACGACTGGACAAAGGCGACGAATCCACCTTCGATCCACTCAATTTGGCTTGTGATGTTGAGGCCAATAAGCCACGAAAGACTATCGGCGGCCTCACGGATAACCGAGTTCAACAGTAAGACGACGACCAGAATGGCAAAGTACGGGCTCGACTCCCGAAGGCGAGGAACGAGATCGTCGAACAGTTCGGTAAGCCGACTACGCCCAATAATCGTCACTGCGCAGAAGGCACTGAGTACCACAACAACGAGGGCAACTTCAGTGAGTATGGTGCGAATCATTATTCGGGAGTGGAGACAAGTCGCTGGTCGCTGTCGTACTGATAGCCAACCGACCGGAACAGCGACCGAGCCTCAGTAACATCCAATTCACCCTCGGTGCCAATAAAGGGTACTTTTGGATCCGCACCATCCCAACGAAGCGACTGTGGGATCCAGTCGGCAGCCGTTTCGGCTCCCGGACGGGCGAGTAAGTTCGTCGCCGGGTCGGCATTGCTGTTGAAATCTTCCGAGACAATTGTTGCCGTATCAACCAGTCGTGCGACGGCTCGACGGAAGTGTGGATTTCGAAGCGGAAGGCGGCGTGTATTGTAGCCAATATGATAACAGCTAGCTGGCTGGCTTGCCGTATCGAGTTCGACCGCCTCATCTTCGGTGATACGCTGAATTGTCGTCGGTCTCAACACTGTATCGACGGCATCGACTGAACCGTTTATTAGCAGTTCAACAGCTGTATTGTCCGAGGAAGTTGCCTCGACAGTCAGCTGTTCGAAGGGTATCTCGTCGTCAAACCCCTCGGGGAGATCGGCAATGTCGAGTGGTTCGACCACGTGTGTCTGTGGGGCTGTCTCGTCGTCAGCGACCAACTCGTCATCCGAAGCCGTCTCATTGGCTTCAATAGTCTCGTTGCCGTCAGTGGGCTGTTCGGTGTCATCAGTCGCCGTTTCGTCCGTCCACGCGCTCGTCTCGTTAGTTGAGCCTGCCGTTGTCTCGTTACCAGCAGCGCCGTCCGTCGACGTATCGCCACTAGCTGGTGCCGCCGGAACATCGTCGGGATCACGCCAGAGGAAATGACTCTCAAATCGTGAGAAGGTCACCGAGTCGCCGCCGTCGGCATCATCGAACTGGATCGGTCCACTGCCGATTGGTGACGGATTATTCCACGAAAGCGCCGTCGTCGTCGACGTGGTTGTCCGCCAACTTGAATCGACTTCGGTCCGGTCGTCAGCGCCCCAGATATGCGCCGGCAGGATCGGGACGGTCAGTGCCCGTTCGGCAACCGTCCGTGTTGTCTCGACGAACGTGATTGTGAGCTCATGTGGACCGGCAACCGACACGGAATCAACCAACGACGCGTGGGCGTTGGACCGTGGTGACGGAATCGGCGTCGCCGCTCGTCCCAGTGAGGTATCCGCGAGGAAATTGTAAGTAAACCGAACGTCGGCGGCAGTCACGAACGGCCGGTCGTCGATCACCTGGTGCCACTGAACCCGATCACGGAGTGTTACCGTTGCTGAGAGCGGCTCGTCGTCTGATTCCTCGTTGTGCCACGAAATATCGCGTGCGAGCCACGGAGTTGTCTCGACAGTCTCAGTATCGGTATCGGTGGTCCGAACTGCCAGTGAGTCATACAGCAGTTCGGTAAGCGAGCCGTCCTCCTGTAGGGCCGCCGAAATCGGATTGCGGTTGCTGGTAATCCGGCTATTGACGACCGACAACCGGAGTTCCTGATCGTCGTCATCGGGCGGGGTGAGTCCCAATAGGTTGTGTGGTCGGGTTGGATGGGTGTCGGCCCAGTCGGTAAAGCGGTTTGTCCGGTAGCCAGCGGTCGCGTTCGGATAGGCAACCGGCGTCACAACCTGAATATCCGCAAGCTGTTCTTGGAGCGCGTGAACGGTTGCTGTCCGGTCGTCGTCCGCAGCGGTCCGTTGATCAGCGAGCAGCCGATCACACTGGAAATTCAACAGGCCATAGGGGTTCTGCCAGCCCGAGGAAGCTGCAAACGAAGACCCAAATAGTGGATAGAACACGTCTGGATCCGGCGCAAGAGTGTGTGGGACGCGTCCGACGAAGATGTCGAAATCAGCGTTCAGCAACACCTGTCGGCGGAACTCTCGCCGTGAGAGCACAGTGAGTGTCGCGTCGATACCGACCGATTGAAGATTCGTATGGAGTCGACGTGCGATTTGAATCGCGTACGGATCAGAGTCGGCCGGCAGCGTCTTGATTTCGAGACCGACCTGCTCGGTTGTGGTACTACTGAATACCTGCCTCCCGCGGGCGATACAGCCTGCACTGGCGGTGAGTGCGGCTGTCCCGGCCGCGAGGAGGCCACGGCGCGAGGCGGTTGGAGGACTGGTTGGAGGGCTAGTTGGAGGGGCCATAGCGACGTACAATACGTATTCTTCAATGACAGTATAATAAGACTACGAAACCTCCCAACAGGTCAGTATGAGAACGTAACTCACAGATAGCCAAACAGTGGCAGGGCGAGCCCACCAAGCCACGCAACCGCAGCGATAATCGTCAGTGGTGGATCAACGCGGTCAGTTTCTAAGCGCTCGGTCCGTTCGGTGTTGTGCGAGCCGACGATGGCGACCGCAAACAGCCCGAGAGCAAGCAGCAGGCCGATCCGATGGAGCACGAGCTCGACCGGGACAACGCCCAGTCCGATAGCGGCGAAGTCATAGACGAAGCCCGCACCCATGCCAACGAGCGTAAAGCCGAAGGCACTCAGCGGACGCAGCCGCGGGGCAAACACAGAGACGATTACCGGCGGACCGACGACGATCAGCGGATAGAGCAGTCCGGCAATAATCTGTGGCGATTGCCCGGTCACGATCGACTCGAGGGCGATTCCGACAAATCGGACTCCGAGCAAGAGTCCACAGAGGCTAGCCGCAAGAACGAATCCATACCGGTTGGTGACCGACCACCGGCCGAGATCACGACCAACACGGAACAGGGCGGTTCGCGTGTCACGGGCGAGAACTGTCGACAACAACAGCATCGTTGCCAGTTCTATTTCGGAAATCCAGCCGTCACTCCAGCCGCCACGAAGGCCGTAGTAGTTGCGACTGACCTCTTCGACGAACGGCTGATCGATGAAGTCGTCTTCGAGAACGCGTGCAGAGTCGTCAATATCAGTGACGGTATGCCGGAGTCGGAACCAATCAAAATACTCGCGGTGGACCTGAATGGCCGTCCAGTCGTCGGCATCCGAGCTGTAAGCGCGAATGTGGTACCGTGAACCGAGATACGCTCCGGTGTGGAGCTGATAGCTCTCATCGACCCATTCGGCTGAACCGCCGTGTGGACTGCTGTCAATGTAGGAGTAGCGTGTCGAGCCGGCGGCATCGTCCCAGTCAACCCCGTCATCGGACGAAATCAGGTAGCTTTCAGGTTCAGCGTCCTGTTGGGTTTCGTTTGTCTCCTCCCATTCGAGATCACTGACGTCCGTCAGTGCGGTTCGCGTCCGTTCTGGCGGGGCGTGGACGATCAGATTAATCGCGAGCGTGCGATCTTGAACCGACTGCGATCGGCTGGTGTAGGGCCACAGGTAGCTTCCGTTGTCTGCTGGCTGAATTAGTTGGCCCTCGGAAACCGTAGAGACGTCTTCCGGTGGCGGGTCCGCAGTGCTAAACGGGAGGCCACCGGCAAGGAGATATGACCCGGCAAGGACACAGAAGGCGAGGACGAGGAGTTTCCGACGACGACTCATTCACGGTCGATAGACACTCACTGCACAAAAGTATTGGCCGTCACGACAGTTGTGCAAACCGAGTAAAACACTCGAAAGTGAGTCAGTTAGATGAGACCGTTGTCATCGCCTTCTTCCTCACCGTCGTCGTTGTCCTCACTGTCACTATCTTCCTCTTCACCATCGTCGTTGTCATCGTCACCACCGTTGTCTTCATCGTCAGTTTGCTCGTCTCCATCGCTGTCGTCAGCGTCCTCCTCGTCAGCGTCGTCAATTGGCGTCACCGCCTCGATCAGTGAACGGATGTTCGGCCGTTCTTCGCCCTCGAGTTGCTGTGGATACGCTCCGATGGTCACAACGAAGTCGTCACCGCGTTCGGCCGCTTCAGTGATATGCAACGAGAGATCAACTAGCTGTCCGTCAATCGAAGCCTCGGCGACGAACAGCGACTCAGTGACCGTCTGCGTTAAAATAGTTGTTGTCGTGTCTTCTTCAAATTCGATATCACCGAGCTCGTCGTAGTTTTCGGCGATCAGGTCGACGAGTTCTTCGGTCGACATATCGCCAACCGGATTAAATGTCTGTCCGAGAACTTCGACTTTGGGCGTCGCAAGAACGGCAAACAGTGCACTCTCTCGTTCGCCGAGTGGCCCCAGATCGATCGACTTGGTATACTCGCTCAGATAGCTTGTCACAACCACTGTTTCGGACTGTCCAGCGGCCTCAAACGTCTCTTCGTTGACGATCTCGTCGACGCCACCGTCTTCGTACCCGGTATCCGACAGCACCGACTGGCTGACGTCGGCTGGCTGTGCCTCGAAACTCGTCAGATCGCCCGGAAGCAGGCCAAGACAGCCCGATAGCCCGAGGATGCCGACAGTGCCCGTGCCCGCAAGCAGTGCTCGACGATTCATTATGTCAGGAAGTCACGGCTGTAATGATAAGTGTTTGTTGACTAGTGACGATTACTGAATCAGCTCATCGACGTCGTTGTACTGGTAGCCAATATCGCGGAAGGCGTTCCGTGCGGCGGTGGCGTCGATATCCCCATCGACCCCGAGAAACGGCGTGGCCGGATCGTCGCCATCGAAGACGAAATCGTCTGCCAGCCAGTCGGTCGCCGCAAGCGGGCTCGAAACTGGCTCACCATAGCCGTCGAAGATCTCGGATGCGACCCACTGTTTATCAAAGAGCCGCGCAACCGTCTGTCGAAAGTTCGGATCGCCAAACGGTTCGCGCCGTGTGTTAAACCCGAGATGATAGCTCGCGTATGAGCGAGCATCGAACAGCGACAGGGCGGATTCGCGCTCAATGCGCTCGACGCGGGCCGGAGCGATCGGTGAGAGTGTCGCATCAACCTCACCGGCAACCAACACCTCAACAACAGTGGTTCCCGAAGAATTAATCTCGACAACGAGGTCGGTGAATGGCGGTGCGCTGAGGCCGTCACCCAGTGGTTCGATAAGAGCGGTAAGGAAGTGGTCGTCGAACCGAGAAAATCGGACCGATTCACCGGCCGTCGCCGATTCGAACTGTATCGGGCCACTGCCGACTGGCTCCGGGTTGTCCCAGACCAACGCCTCCGTGGTCGACCCGTCGATTTCGATTCCCGCAACCGACACCGTCTCGCTTTGTTCATCCCAAATATGCGCTGGGATGATTGGGACTGTTAGTAGCTGTTCGGCAACCGTCTCGGAGGCAGATTCAACAGTAAACTGGACCGTTCGACTGTCGAGTGTCTCGACCGAATCGATAAGTGTTGTCGCCCCGCGGAACCGTGGTGCGGGAATCGGATTTGTAGTCTCCCCGAGGGCCGTATCAGCAAGGAAGCGGTAGGTGAATACGATGTCTTCGACCGTGAGTGCGTTACCGTCATGCCACATGAGATCTTCGCGAAGCGAGACCGTTGTCGTCACCGTGGTCGAGCCGTCCATCTCGGTCGAGGTCACATCAATCTCGTCTGCAAGCCACGGAATCTGTTCGGAACCGGTATCGAGGACGAGCGGGTCGTACAGCAGTTCGAGCAGCGACCCCGCCTGACTATGTGTCGCCGAAATCGGATTTCTGTTTTCGGTGATGCGGTCATCGCTCGTGGTCAGCCGAAGGGTCTCGTCCGTGTCGTCCTGTCGATCAAGTGCTAACAGGCCGTGTGGCATCTGTTGGGTTGCTCGGTCCCAGCCACTGAATCGGTCGCTTCGAGCACCAGTAAGGACGTCCGGCATCACAAGCGGGACAAACGGTTGTGTTCGTCCCAGTAGCTGTTGGAGACTCTCGACTGCATCGCGGCGGGATTCACCGGTCATCTGTCGCTGTTCGTCAAGCAGGTCGTTGCATTCGAGATTGCTAAAGCCAAAGGGGTTCTGCCAGCCGAGTTCACCACGGAACATCGAATGTAACAACGGATACAACACATCGGGGTCGGGTTGGCGAACGTACGGAAGCGGGGCGATATAGACATCGAAGTCGTGGCCGAGCAGGACCTGCCGGTAGAGTTCGTTTTCGGGGACCAGCGTATGGCGATAATCGATCCCGGCAGCCTCCAAGCCGTTGATGAAATGCCGAGCGATCGGTGCGGCAAACGGGTCGCTATCGCCTGGTAGTGTCTTGATTTCGACAGTCAGCTGTCGACTCCGACCGCTTCCGGTAATATTTCTGAGCCGTTGAACACAGCCGGCCGTTGCGGTGAGTGCGGCTGCCGACCCAGCGAGTGCGGCACGGCGAGAGACTGACGACGGCGAATCGGGGACATCCATCTGCGTATCAAGACTGTTTGGTACGAGAGGGTATAATCCTGCTGAGACCACTACTTGATCTCTCGAGAACACCGCTCGTCTCTCAGTCTGCTCACACAGCCGTCAGTGATCGATCATTCGGCCGAAAACAGTCCGCAGAGAGATCATCGAAAACCGGTGTCAGCGTCGACTCGAGTCGGCTTCGAATCGCTGCTGCGCTGCCGACAGTGCAGAGTGATAAGAATCGCTTTGAGCAGCAATTGTGCCCCACAGCCAATGCCTTCCACTCGCTCGATGATTCCCGAGAGATTAAGCAACGGAGTGCCAATCAGAGCTATGAGACGAACAGACTCCTTACGTGGAGTTGTCCGTGGAGGCCACCGATGAGCCGACGAACGTACGCACCTGTCTCTCCACCAGTCGCACTCACGATTGCAGGAAGCGATTCGGGTGGCGGGGCGGGAATTCAGGCAGATCTGAAAACCATGGAAGCCCACGACGTCTTCGGGACCACAGTCGTTACCGCGACGACCGCCCAGAACACCGTCGGCGTCCACGACGTCACCGTCCTGCCGACGGACCATATCGCCGCCCAATATGAGGCGGTTGCCGAGGATTTCGAGCCACGCGGGATCAAAACGGGTATGCTTGCGACGACCGCAGTTATCGAGACCGTTGTCGACTGTTTTGATTCCTACGAAGGGCCGATCGTCGTCGACCCGGTGATGGTTGCGGCAACCGGTGACCGCCTGCTTGACGAAGCCGCCGAAACCGCCTACGAGACACTCATCAGCCAGTCGACGCTCGTCACGCCCAATACCGACGAAGCCGAGATTCTGACCGGCACGTCGGTCGACAGCCCTGAGGCAGCCGAAACCGCCGGCGAGGCGCTGTGTGAAATGGGAGCCGACGCCGCGCTCCTCAAAGGCGGCCACCTCGACGGCCACAGCGTTGTCGACACGCTCGTCGTCGCCGACGCTGGCGGCGTGCGGACCGAACGCTTCACGCATCCACGGATCGACACCGAGGCGACCCATGGCTCGGGCTGTACGCTGTCGAGTGCGATCACCGCCCGGCTGGCTGCTGGGGAGTCGCTTACCGAGGCGGTCGCCGGCGGCGTCGGATTCATGGAACGGGCCGTCAGGTACGGTATCGACGCCGGGACAGGTCCGGGAGCGGTTCACCATATGGTCGAACTCCGCGAACGGGCCGACCGAACGGCCACCGTTGCTGCTGTCGAGCGACTCGTCGCCCGACTGGTCAAGCGGAACGTCGAGACGCTTGTTCCAGCCGAAGGGATGGACGTTGTCGGTGCGACGCGGTATGCAGAAACACCCGCCGAAATCGTTGGCGTCGACGGCACACTGAGTCAAACCCGAATGGGAATCCGACCGACAGCCGGCGTTCGCTCGGGGACGGCCAGCGACCTCGCCGGCCAGCTGTTAGCACTCAGAGAGCCGTTTCCATCGCTGCGGTTTGCCGTTAGCTGTCGGTTCGACCCGGCAGTCAAGCACGCACTCGAGACGCTCGATGGGCCGGTCGTCTCAGGGGCAATCGAGGGACTCAGCGGCGAGCAGCCGCCGGCTGCAGTCATCAACACGAGTGGCGAGCAACCACCCACCAGCGTAATCCTCTGTGGACCGGACGCCGAAATAGTCCGCAAACGGACGTTTGCGGTATCCGAAGCACTGCTTACGGAGTGACAAAGCATCCAGGTGGCACAACGTGTAGTACCGGCAAATCCAACCTCCGACTGCCCTGGCTCCGACAGAATTGGTAACACGTGTGTTACTAGTGGGATTATATATCTTCATTTGCTCGAACAGGTATGACACGAAAAGTCACACAGGATGGGACCGAGCCATACGTCATCGACGAAGACGAACTCGACGAGCAGGGCGGGGCGATTTATATCTGCCAGTGCGGCCTCTCGGACAACAAACCCTACTGTGACGGCTCACACCAGGCAACCGCCGACGAGGAAGATGGCGTTGTCTACGAGTACGATGCGGATGGCGACCGAAGCGTTGTCAGCGACGACTAGTCGCTTTTGACCGGAGCGTTTTACCGGCCGACAGACACACAGAGCGTATGGCACAGGGAATTGTCGAGCAGTTTCTTTCGATCAAAGCCGACACTGACGCCGACCTCTTGGCGATGCAGTGTGGCGATTTTTACGAATTTTTTGCCGATGACGCTGAACTCGTCAGCGAGGAACTCGACCTCACCGTTTCAACGAAATCCTCGCATGGCTCGTCGTATCCGATGGCGGGAGTCCCGCTGTCGGAACTCACGCCGTACATGAAGGCGCTCGTCGAACGGGGCTACACGGTGGCGGTTGCCGACCAATTTGAGGATGACGCGGGCGACTTCTACCGAGAAATAACACGGACAGTCACACCCGGGACGCTCATCGAAACGGCCGACAGCAACGCCCAGTATCTCGCGGCAATCGTCAGAGCCACGCCCACGACGCAGTCGGTCACGGCCGACAGTGGCGGTGACCGGGCTGGCCCCTATGGACTGGCGTTTGCAGACATCACGACGGGGCAGTTTCTCGCCTGCGAGGTCGACACCGCTGGGGCCGCCCTCGCCGAATGCTACCGCTTTGCGCCCGTCGAGATCTTGCCGGGGCCAGCAGTCCGCAACGACGACGAGTTTCTGTCGGCCCTCCGAGAACGAACCGATGGCTCACTGACGCTGCACGCAACCGATGCCTTCGGGCCCGGCCGGGCGCGACACGCGGTCGGCGAGCAGTTTGGCAGCGAGACCGCCGACAGTATCGGGCTCGATTCGACCCTCGCAGTCCAAGCCGCGGGAGCGATTCTCAGCTACGTCGCAGAGACCGGTGTCGGGGTTCGACAGTCGATGACACGGCTGCAGACCTACACCGCCGACGACCATCTCACGCTCGATGCGACAACCCAACGGAACCTCGAACTGGTCGAAACAATGCATGGTGACAGCGAGGGCTCGTTGCTGTCGGTGATTGACCACACCGAAACCAGCCCCGGTGGGCGGCTGCTCCGTGAGTGGCTCACGCGGCCTCGTCGCGACCGGGAAGAACTCGATCGGCGACTCGACAGTATCGAGACACTGGCGTCTGCAGCACTTGCCCGTCAGCGACTTTGTGAGACGCTCGGGGACGGCTATGACCTCGAACGGCTCGCCAGTAGAGCCGCAAGCGGCAGTGCCGGTGCCCGCCAGCTGCTAGCCGTTCGCGATACGCTGGCGTTGCTCCCGGTGTTGGCTGACGAAATCACAGGTGGTGAGCTGGCCGACTCGCCGCTGTCAGCGATCATCGAGCGGCCCGACCGGGCGGCGGCCGCCGACCTAGAGGAAACCCTCGCCACTGCACTCGCCGAAGAGCCCCCAAAAACCGTCACCCAGGGTGGGCTGTTCAGGGCAGGCTATCACGAGGAACTCGACGAATTACTCGAACAGCACGAGGCGGCACTGGCGTGGATCGATGGACTCGCCGGCCGAATCAAATCGCGATACGGGCTCAGTCACGTCTCGGTCTCGCGCAACAAGACCGACGGCTACTACATTCAGGTCGGCCGCTCGCAAGCAGACAACGTTCCCGACTCGTTTTCGCACGTCAAGACGCTCAAAAATTCGAAACGGTTCGTGACCGACGAACTGGCCGAACGCGAACGCGAGATTCTTCGACTCGAAGAACGGCGTGGCGAACTCGAATACGAGCTGTTCGAGGTGCTTCGCGAACGGGTTGCTGAGCAGGCAGCGCTCCTGCAGGACGTCGGTCGAGCGCTCGCCGAAATCGATGTGCTCTGTTCGTTGGCGACTCACACCGCCGGCAACGACTGGTGTCGGCCCGAGTTGGCTGCGCCGGGAACGCTCGACATCGATGCGGGGCGACATCCGGTTGTCGAACAGACCACCGAGTTCGTGCCGAACAACCTCCAACTCGATGCCGAGCGAGGCTTTCTCCTCGTGACGGGGCCGAACATGAGTGGAAAATCAACGTATATGCGGCAGGCGGCGCTGATTACGCTCTTAGCACAGGTCGGAAGTTTTGTCCCTGCGCGGGCGGCGACAGTCGGCGTCGTTGACGGCATCTACACTCGCGTTGGTGCACTTGACGAACTCGCACAGGGCCGTTCGACGTTCATGGTCGAGATGCAGGAGCTATCGAACATTCTCCACTCGGCGACCGACGAGTCATTGGTCATACTCGATGAGGTCGGTCGGGGGACGGCAACCTACGACGGCATCTCGATTGCGTGGGCAGCCACCGAGTATATTCACAACCAGATCGGCTGTCACTGTCTTTTTGCGACCCACTACCACGAGCTCACGACGCTTGCCGAGCATCTCGACCGGGTTGGCAACGTCCATGTGGCGGTCGCCGGCGATGCCGATGGCGATGAGACGCACAATGAGGGCGACGACATTACCTTTCTCCGAACCGTCCAAGAGGGGCCAACCGACCGCTCGTATGGGATTCACGTCGCAGATCTCGCGGGCGTACCGACACCGGTTGTCAGCCGTGCCCGCGATGTCCTCGGGAAGCTCCGCGATGAGAAGGCAATTGAGGCGAAAGGTGCCAGTGGGAGCGAAGGGCCAACCCAAACCGTCTTTGATCTCGGAACCGGCTCATTTCGGAGCCACTCGGCCCCCGAGACAACCGAGACAGCCGGTGTATCCCGGTCGACTGAAGTGTCGCCACCGACGGCAACACACACCGATGAGACCACCACCCAGCAGTCAGCAACGGCAACAAACGGTACAGCAGCCGATGACCCCGAAATACAAGCCGTTATTACGGCGCTCAAATCGACGAACATTGCCGAAACACCGCCGGTTGAACTCATGACAAAAGTCCAGTCGTGGCAAGCAACACTTGCAGATGTAGAGCCGACACAAACGGACTAATATTTACTTCCAAACATATTTATTTGAATGGCAGAATTATGGTAGATAGTCATTGTTTGTGTGTAGTCAACGAAACGAGAGATATCTATTTTTAGAAACCTACGTGCTGTATAGTTCATTCGTGAACAGCACTAACAAGTCTGAAAGAGGTCAAACACGGCAGTATACTGTCTTTGTACTGTTCAGTTAGCTAAATCAGTCAGTACGATAGAGGGCCAGTAACTGACTATCTTCGGATTTGAAAAAACATTAACAAGTATGTAAGCACAACCAGAAAGTGTTGATATGAACGAATCACGACGCAGGGACTTTCTCAAGGTAGCTGGCGGTGTCGCAGTCGTTAGTGGGCTTGCAGGCTGTGCGAGCGAGGCCCAAGAAGACGAAGAACCACCGGAAGACGAGGAGCCGGAACCGGATGAACCCGAGGAGGACGCCCCGGCTGAAGAAGAGGAGGAAGAAGACGAAGAGCCTGACGCAGAGGGAGACGGTCGGATCCGCGTCGCCCATATGATTCCGGATTATCCGGATGTCGACGTCTACGTCGATGACACTGACGAGCCGGTCTTCGACGGCCTCGGCTATACTGACGTAACCGATTACGTTGATCTCGACGGTGGCGACTACCAGATCCGCGTCACCGCTGCCGGAGCGCGGTCGCTTGTCCTCTTCGATGAGGAAGTTTCGGTGCCGGGCGGCGATACAACGGCTGTCGCCCTCGATGAAAGTGCCGAAGAAGAGGAGGCTGAAGACGGTGGCAACGCCGAAATCAACTTCCAGCTTGAGCTGTTCGAAGACGACAACACCCCACCTGAAGAAACGCTCAACGATTCACGGCTTCGACTGATTCACGCCTCACCGGACGCGCCGAATGTCGAGGTGCGGGTCGGAGAGACACCACTGTTCGAGGACGTGGGCTATGGTGAGGGTGAGTACTTCGACCTGCCATCTGGTTCGTACGAACTCGACGTCTACCCGGCAAACGGTGAGCCAGCCGACGACGAGCCCGGCGAAGAAGAACCGGGTGCAGACGAGGAAGAAGAGGAAGAAGACGATGGCTTCCTCAGTCTCACCGCCGATGGCGGGGTCGACAGCAGCCTCCTCCAGCAAGACGAAGACGAAGAGGACGACCCATTCGAAGAGGATGAGGAGGACGACGTCGAAGACGACGAAGAAGACGACATTGAGGACGAGGAGGAAGAAGAGGACGACCCATTCGAAGAAGAAGAGGAAGAAGAGGAAGACGACGATATCGAGGACGAAGAAGAAGACGAGGCGCCCGAAGATGACCCAGTCTTCACTTTCGATGCCGATCTCGAAGACAACTCGGTCTACACCGCCTTTGCGGCCGGCTACCTCGACCCCGATGCCGCCGAATCCGAAAACGAGTTCGAAGTCGTCATTGTCGAAGACGTGGTCGACGGCGAGGTTGTCGAGGTCGAAGACGACGACTAACTCCACCCAACGGTTCGACGCCCCCTTTTATTTACAGCTGCCCCTGGTGGAGGGCCGCCAGCTGAACGTATTGTGTACGGTATCAAACACGAAGCCAACAGTGGATTGATAGGCGGCTACCACGTATATCGATTAATGAAGAAGAATAGGCATCCCAGCGGACAGGTGATCCGAACGGACAGCCGACCAACACGTGGTCTGGGACATCAGCGACCACCTCTCGGGGAGTGGGCCACCGCTCCAGATGAACGAGTCGTTGCTCTTGGTGGTCGCCGATGACCGAACAGCCACTGATTGCAGAAGTTAGTCAGAAAGCGCTCATTCGGTCACCCGATAATCAGCTGTTGGTCATGCAGATGGACGAATCAACCTGGGAGCTTCCCGGTGGCCGAATGGATGCCTATGAAGATCCCGTTGAGGGACTCAAACGTGAAGTGCGCGAGGAAACCGGTCTGTCAGTCACTGTTGAAGATCCGATTCACACTGCCGCCTGGCGAAACGATGAGGGCCGTGGTCGGTTTAGCGTCGTCTACGCCTGCGAGACCGCCGAGACCGAAATTACGCTGAGTCACGAACACTGTGATTACGAGTGGGTCTCCCCGCAAACCGCCCGCGAGGAATTTTTGACCGTGAGTATTCATCAAGAAGCGATTCGCCGGCTCTTGGCCACCGAGCCGACGCGAGCCGACCAGCCCGCAGCCCGCAATGACTGAGGACGACCCGGCGACCGACAGCGACCAGTCAGCGACCGATACTAACCCCGACACATCGATCCACCAACTCGATGCGGGAACGATTCAGCGGATCGCCGCCGGCGAAGTGGTTGAACGGCCTGCCTCGGTCGTCAAAGAACTCCTTGAAAACAGTCTCGATGCCGGCGCAACCCGGATTTCAGTCGGCGTCGAAGCTGGCGGAAAAGACGGGATTCGCGTCCGGGACAACGGCCGGGGCATCCCCAAAGCCGAACTGCCCCTGGCGGTCGCCGAACACGCGACCAGCAAGATCCGCGATATCGAGGATCTCGAAGCCGGCGTGGGGAGTCTCGGCTTTCGTGGCGAAGCACTCTCGACGATCGGTGCGGTCTCACAGCTCACGGTTCGCTCACGAGCCCGAGAGGCGGGCGTTGGCGCGGAACTCACCGTCAAAGGAGGTGAGATCGGTGCGGTTCGGCCTGCTGGCTGTCCATCGGGGACGACAATCGAGGTCGAACGGCTGTTTTTCAATACGCCGGCCCGCAAGAAATTCCTCAAGCGCGAAAGCACCGAGTTCGACCACATCAACACCGTCGTCAGCCAGTACGCCCTGGCGAACCCCGGCGTTGCGGTTTCGCTCGAACACAACGGCCGAGAGCTGTTTTCGACCGAGGGCAGTGGCTCGTTGCGCTCGGCGGTGCTGTCGGTCTATGGCCGAGCGGTCGCCGAATCGATGATCGATGTCGAGTATACCACCGGCGACAGTGCGCCGGTCGAGTCGATTTCGGGCCTAGTGAGTCATCCCGAGACAACCCGGAGTACACGCGACTATCTGGCAACGTTCGTCAACGGGCGGTACGTCACCGCAGCAACCCTCCGCGGGGCCGTCGTCGACGGCTACGGCGGCCAACTGGCCCCAGATCGGTACCCCTTTGCGGTGCTGTTTATTGACGTTCCGCCGGCATCAGTCGACGTCAACGTCCATCCACGGAAGACCGAGGTCCGCTTCGACGAGGAGTCGGCCGTCGAACGGACACTCAGAGAGACCGTCGAATCGACACTGATCGACAATGGGCTCATTCGGTCGTCGGCCCCGCGCGGGCGGTCAGCTCCGGACGAAACGATTGTTTCACCCGAACAGCGGGACAGCGAGGTGGTCGGCGGTGCGGGAACTGACCACGAACGAGCCAGCGGTGTTCGCTCGGAGCGCCAGCGACAACAGTCACAGCCAGCAACACGGGCTGCGGTGGACGGCTCGTCGACAGCTGATTCAACTCAAGCGGCCGAAGAAGCTGTTGAGACGCCACGGGGAGAGACGTCGGCAACCGAGTCGATGACAACCGAGTCGACGCCGACACAATCTGACTCGCTCGAATCGGCCGAATCACCGTCTGAGAGCGACTTCGACACAGCCCCCGATAAACCGGATCAAGAGTCAACTGAACCGGATCACGCGTCGACCAGCGAGGCGGCGACGCCAGTCGATCCGACAGCCGAAACCAGTTGGGCAGTCGATGGGCTCGGAACCGACAGCCAGCAAAGTCCGACTGCGGCGACGCCCACAGAGCGGTCGTCGTCACCGAAACCAACAGACAAACCGCAGTCGGGCTGGCCAGCGCCACAGTCACACGCCGAAACAACCCAACGGACGCTCGGCGGCGGCGAGACCACCGACCGGCGACACTACGATCAGCTGCCGACGCTTCGCGTGCTCGGCCAGCTGTATGAGACCTACCTGCTTGCAGCCGCCGAAACCGGCTTGGTGTTGATCGACCAGCACGCGGCTGACGAACGGGTCAACTACGAACGACTTCAGCGAGCGGTCGCCGAGTCGCCCTCGACACAAGCGCTCGCCGAACCGGTCTCGCTCGAACTCACCGCCCGCGAGGCGGCACTGTTCGACGACCATGCCGACGGGCTAGAGACAATCGGCTTTCAGGCCGACCGCGAGGGGTCACGCACAGTGTCGGTTACTGCCGTCCCGGCGGTGTTCAGTACGACACTCGATGCGGAGCTACTGAGAGATGTCCTGCTCGGCTTCGTCGAAACTGCTGACGGTGGCGAACGGACCGTCGAGGAAACTGTCGACGAACTGCTTGCAGACCTCGCCTGTTATCCCTCGATTACGGGCAACACCTCGCTGACTGAGGGTTCGGTTGTCGACCTGCTGGCCGCGCTTGATGCATGTGCGAACCCGTATGCCTGTCCACATGGCCGACCCGTCATCATCGAGATCAGCCGCGAGGAGATCGGCGACCGCTTCGAGCGTGATTATCCCGGCCACGTCGGCCGACGGAGCGAAGCGTAAGCGAACCGTAAGCGACGCGAAAGCGCTAACACGGAATCAGCGCAGCGGCGTTCAGACGAGACTCACCGTCAGTGGCGTCCCGTTTGCATCGAATTCGGTTCCAAACACTGCTGAGCGTTCCTGCATCGTCTTTCGACACCAGCCGGCGGCTCGCTTGCCGGCATGATAGACCGACTGCGACTCGATTTCGGTTGGATGACAGATGAGTTCGACGAGCGTGCCGTCGGCAGCGACGACGAGTTCAAACAGGAAGCTTCGGTTGTTTCGGCCCACTGGGTCGACGGCATAATCATCGACGAAATCACCCATATCGTAGCAGACGACTGTCGGTGAGTCGCGGCGTTCAGGTGTGAGAATCTCGATTCCCTGAAACACGTGGGCGCTGTGGCCGTGGATGAAGTCGACACCCTGCTCGGCGAGGATTCGAGCGACCTGCCGGTGGCGCTCGGGAGGCTCGGTTCGGTTGTTCGGTCCCCAGTGCAACGAGGCGACAAGGAGGTCGGGATCGAGTTTCGTGGCCTGCTCGACGGCCGCTGTGAGAACCGACATCGAGTGGTCGTCCTCCGGGTCGAACTCGACATGTGCGGTGCCAGCACGGTCAGCGGTCGCGCCATAGGCCGGGACGTTGTCAGTGAATCCAATGACCGCGACCGTCAGCCCGCGGCAGTCGACAGCAGTTGGCTTGCGGGCATCGGGTTGTGACCGTCCCGCTCCGACGGTGGCGATATCGACCCCAGACAACGTTTCGAGTGTCTCTTCGAGCGCGACCGAACCGAAATCCATCGTGTGATTGTTCGCGAGCGTACAGCAGTCGACCGTCGCAAATCTGAGCGCGTCAGTTGCCCAGCCAGGGTCCGCACGGAAGTGAAATCGGCGGCCAGGATACTTCTCGCCACGCGTCGAGAGACAGCATTCGAGGTTGACAAAGAGGCCATCGAGCCCCCGGAGTGTCGGAGCGACAGTGCCCCAGAGTGCTGCGGGGGATCGAGACTCACGATAGGTTTCATCGACACGGCGGCCGAGCATGACATCACCGGTAAAGCCGAGACGCAGCAGCGAGGACATACCTGACGTACGCCACCATCCTGCAAACACTTCACTCATTATTCCAGTCACGCCTGGGTTGATTTTACAGTCGATTATCACGAAGTACTGAATTGTACTTTTACCGACCGCTGGGGTAGCCTATGGCTGATGGACGCGCTCATCCTTACGGCAGATCAGTTCGAAGATAGCGAGGTACTGTATCCGAAATATCGACTCGAAGAGGCCGGCTTCGGGGTCGATATCGCAACCC
>LKMJ01001224.1_pt1 | contig 22276 bp, 36 predicted proteins | sample 643391 | NCBI WGS metagenome assembly LKMJ01 (sample SAMN04112250, study PRJNA286221) | soda lake metagenome | biome: soda lake; feature: Kulunda Steppe; material: water; isolation source: sample PL-Br10 brine of Picturesque Lake | place: Russia: Kulunda steppe | collected 2010-07
CAGAGGACCAACAGAGGGAGAGGCGGGGCACAGAGGACCAACAGAGGGAGAGGCGGGGCACAGAGGACCAACAGAGGGAGAGGCGGGCGGCTGCGCGACAAACACGTGGATGCACGCACAGAGATGCCCAGCGCTCTCGCTGCGGCGCGGTGCCCGCACACACCATCGCGCACGTGCTCCCTAGCCAACGTCCTGCTGTGTTTCTGCATGCCGGGGCGCACCTCTTGCTGTGCTGACGCATGCCGGGGCACACCTTCTGCCATGCTTTCACACACCTAGCTGCGCCTGCTGCTGCGCTCACACATGCTGGGGCGCACCAGCTGTCGTGCTCTCACACACCAGGCGCACCTGCTGTTGTGCTTGCGCATGCCGGGCGCACCTGTTGCCATGTTCTCACACACCCTGCACACTTGCTGCCGTGCTCATGTATGCTGAGGCGCACCTTTTGCATGTCAGCTTCGCCTCCAGGCAGCAGGGCATGCAGGGGCAGTGGCTTCAGAGCCATGGGCCGCTCAATCGACTCGTATGCGTGCTGCCAGTGCACGTTTAGCGCCTCGCGCGCCTCTTGCACCCCTATGGCCCTAAACTTGCGCGTGGTCTTGTCTTCCTGCAGACATGCATTGGCCCATGGGCGTGCTCGTGCCAATTTGTGTTGTGTGTGCTGTATTTTCTGTTTGCGCATGTGTGTGTTGTGTGTGCTGTGTGTGCTGTCTGCACACGTGTGTGTTGATTGTGCTGTATGTGCTGTTTGCGTATGTGTGTGTGTATATTGTGTGTTGAGTGCGCTGCATGAGAGTATGTGCTGTGCGCGCGCGCTGTGAAATGTGTGAGCTGTTTGTGTGCGCAAGTGCGAGAGATCTGGAGTGAGGGGTCATTTGCTTGTGCTTGCCTTTATGTGCCTGTGTACTACAGGTAGGTGTGTGCGGGCGTGTGTGTGTGCGTGTGTGCACACCCGCTGAAACATGGACAACAGCCTTGTTCTTTTTGTGCACTCATGTGCCTTTGCACCAGGCTAGGAGAGTGAGGCTCCCCACTCCTTCCTAGCCTGCATCTTCAGAGCGATGCGGGACCTCAAGCTCTCCAGTCAAAGTGCAAGCGCTGCCGATACCAGAGCAGGGCAAGCGTGGCATGCGTGCAAGGGCCATGTGCTCCACGGCGCATAAAGGGCCATGTGCTCCACGGCGCATAAAGGGCCATGTGCTCCACGGCGCATAAAGGGCCATGTGCTCCACGGCGCATAAAGGACCATGTGCTCCACGGCGCATAGTCCGAGTGCCCCTCCCCTTCCCCAATCTCCCACTCTCCGAAGCATCAGCATGAGGGCGGAGGGTGGGTACATCCTCAAGCATTGCCAGAATGATTGCCCAGCAGATGGGAGTGTGCTCCACACAAAAGCATGTGGCTGCTCCAAGCAAAAGCGCACGGGGCCTGCGGAGGCCTCTTCAGCGCAGATGCCGCACTCCTGCTGGCGCGGAGGCCGCTGACCCCTTTTGACGCACAAGCCGAACAGGACGGATTGATGCAGCAGACAGGACTGATGGACCACCGCATGCTTCTACGGCCGGGCATCACGAAGCGCGCTGTACCAGTGCCACACCACCAGCGCGGAACCCACGTACCCGGCGCCGAGCGTGCGCATGTGTGTGCCCTCAGCAGGGTCATTAGGGGCAGTGAGTGGGTGTAGCGCACTGCAGGCCCATCTGCCATGCCTCACCCGCAACCTCACCTTCACGACCCCCCAGTGCACAAGGTGCGGCAGCGTGTCTTCCACAGCAAAGTCGATCCTGCGGGACAGCGTCAGCCAGTGGCGGCGGCAGCGGCACGCTCTCGCGTGTGTGCACATGCAACGTTGTGGGTGTGAAGTGAGGCTCGGGGCCAGACTTCCAGCGAGTGCCTAAGCAAAGGTGGGGCCAAGGCATACGGGAGGAGGGAGCCTTTCCCGGGCTGTGGGTGGATCACGCGGAGGGGAGGACGCCGCGTGCGCTGAGAAAGGAAGAAAGACCACGCCATGCTTCCAGGGAGCCCCCCAAGTGCAAGGCAAACGGACACAAGGGTACATCCTGCACATTTGGAGGCACTCCTGAGCAGCCCAGTTTATGGTGGGGGCCTGTGCCTTCCATCCCAACATGCAATTGAAGAGGGGCGTGAGGGCTCCTGCTCGGTGCATGCTGCCTACGGGTTGTACCCAGCGTGCGCGCCGTGCTGGCACCGGCCCCTCTCTCACGCCCCCCTGCACAGCCTTCCTCCTCACCTGCAGCCCACCTCCCTCACTTCCAGCCCACGCCCCAGCCTGCAGGAACAGCCCAACCGCCTGCCCACCCACCTGCAGTCGTAAGTCACCTCCAGGAACTGCTCGCATCTCAGGTCCAGCTCCTCCTCAGTCATCTCCCCCTGGTGGTTCAGCAGCCTGCAAGGCAAAACCAGGGGGGGCCAGGGGACAGCGCGCGGGTGCGCAGCAGCATGGGCAAAACCATTTTTGGCGCGCCTTCCTAATATCGCAGCCTGCCTGGGTGACAAGAGGCCCCCGCAATGCTGCTAACAAGAGGCCTGGCCGTGAGAGCTCAGGGAGCTAGCATCAGCTGGCGTGGCCAGTACCACCTCCGACCTGCCGTCTGCGCATGTCCCATACGACCTTTGTGCCACTCCGCATGCATCCCCATGTGACCGTCCCAGACGACCTCCGTGCCACTCCCGCATGCATGCCATCCCATACAACCTCCGTGCCACTCCCGCATACGACCATTCCATACGACCTCCGTGCCACTCCGCATGCATACCTCCCTACCTGATACACGACACGTCTGCCCAGAGGCCATCCGTCAGCGCACCCAGCCCACACGGAGAGGCTCACCCACAGGGGACACAAGCACACACACGCACGCACATGCACAAGTGCCTCTGCTCCAAGGCAGCTCGCACAGAGCATGCTAGCGACGTCTGTGCCCCTCACTAAGTTGCTCAGCGCCCATTGCCCTGCCCTGCCTTGTAGCGTCTCTGGGTTGCACACTGTAAGTGTGAGCGACTGCCTCCGCACATGTGCCGCCTTGCGCGTCCACCGCCCCACAGCATCATGCAGCCTCGACACGCACGCTGCCTCTCTCGCAAACCAGCATCCTGGCACAGCCAGCGCGTCAGCCGCAGCAGCTATGTGTGGCATACTGCTTTGGGCCAGCCTCTGGGCACATTCGCTGACGCGCGGGAGGTGCAGAATCAGGGGGCAATGCAGCACCCTGGGGGAGCCTGGAGCAGGCCCACAGGCCCCCCCTTCCGTTCTAGCATCCCATGGGGCGCACAGCCACACACAGGGGTGGCACACCCGTTTGCACCACATACACAGGGGTGGGACGCCACGCCACTGGCATGCATGCCATCTTGCTGCCTTGGGACCAAGCACGTATTCCAAAGTCTGCGCCACTCACAGCGTGTACGCCACCATCGCCTCCTTCAGCTGCTGCTCCGCCATGTCCTCCTGCAGTGCAGTGTAGGAGGGACTGTTGAACAGTACAGCACTAAAAGGTGCTATCAAACAGCCGCAACCTGGACAAAAACATACAGCCACACTTACAGCCACACAAGCACAGCAATTGCAGTTTGCAGTCATCCAGTCCCTAAAATCACTCAGCTTGCCATGGCCTCCCGCAGCAAGCTGCTGTGCTTTCTTGTGCTCCTACATCGGCACACAGGCGCCAGGCCCACCGGCCAATAGCATGTCAGCACACCAGGCACACGCAGGCGCAGCACGCGTGCTACTTGAATGGAAGGTGACGCCTCAGCACTGTGCTCAGCAGCAGTGCGCACACTAAGCACAAGCCCTGCCGATGCATATCATCTCTGATCGTGCAGCCTGCCATTTCTAGCCCTATCACACAGACACACACACGCACACACACGCACACGCACACGCGCACTACGGCGCACGCACCAGCAGCATGGACAGCACACCCTCCTGTGCGTCGTTCATCTTGTCATACAGGATGTTGACCATGTCCTGCATCACAATGCTCCGCTCATACTGGATCGCGCTGTACATCTGGCCCGCGCGCGCGCCCACCAGGCTCAGCACGCTCCACACCGTCTGCAGTGTCAGGGCGCCCGCCTGCGTAGGACACATCACGAGGCATGCCTGTGTGTGTGCGCGTGCCTGTGCATGCGCGCGTGCTTGTGTCAGCGTGCCTGTATGTGTGTGTGTACACATGTTTGCAAAAGCATGCATGTTTGCAAGAGTGCTCACTCATTATGAGAGTGTGCTTGTGTGGATGTGTGCAAAACGTTTGTGTGGACATGCGCATGCAGGCATGAGTGCCATTGGCTGCGTGGCTCATCTGCCAGCACGCTTGTCAGGGATGCAGCATTCACCAGTGGACCAGCACACAGGCGCTTGTCTGCAACGTGTGTGTAATGCTTGCATGCTTGCATGCATTGACCCATCCTCGCATGCATTGACCCATCCTTTCCTACTCAAGGCCAAGCATTGGAATCACAGCATTATCAAGTAGGGACGCAGCATGTAACTAACGGGCGTTGTTGCCACTGCAGGGCAACATAGCCAAGAAGGGAAGCCGCCAGGGGCAAGCAGTCTCCTATGCTGCTGTGCAACAGGTTTTCAAACGGCCAGGGGAACACTCCTGTCACTGCATCGCAATGCAACCAAACTTACGTAGCCTTAGGAGCAAGGCACAGGCGGGCGGCGCATGTGCCCTCATGTGCTCACAAAACCCATACATCTACATACGTTGCATCCCCCGCACCTAAAGCCGCCTGGCATGCCACAGACAGCATGCCACAGACAGCACTGGCATGCCACAGACAGCATGCCACAGACAGCACTGGCATGCCACAGACAGCATGCCACAGACAGCATGCCACAGACAGCACTGGCATGCCACAGACAGCATGCCACAGACAGCATGCCACAGACAGCATGCCACAGACAGCGTGCCACAGACAGCGTGCAAAAGAGGCAAACCTCAACGGCCATGCAATGAACAATCAATCTACCCCTCGGTTCATGTTTCTGCTTCACTTGCTGACGGTCCTTACGTGCAGGAAAAGGGGTGGACAGGTCATTCACTGCTCAGCCCTTGAGGTTTGCCTCTTCTGCACACTTTTCATGGCATGCCAGGCGGCCTAAGGTGTGGGAGATGCAATGTAGATATATCCTCTGTTTTGCTGTGTACAGCACATTTATCGCAGCACCAGCTGCTGCTGCTGCTGCTGCTGCTGCTGCTTGGCATACGACTGTGCCTTTCGCCTTACGCCTGAAGCTGTAGCCGCCACAGTGGTGCAGCAGGAGCTGCGGAGGAAACGGAGTCACTTCATACTGCTGGCTTTCCTTGAACAGAGCAGACACTTTGAAGCCTCTCTCCAATTGCAGCAAGGAGCCCAAAGTACACAAGCACCCATACAAAACATGCACGATGCATGCGCATGGAACCTCCCCCCCTACACACACACACACACACGCGCGCGCACACATGCGCACCTGCCACATGGTGGCAATCGCCGCCACAAAGGCCATGACCGCCTGGAAGACCATGCTGATGATGGAGATGCTCTTGGCAAACACCTTCTTGTCTGCAGGGCAGCAGGCAGGACAGGCATAGGGCACACGGGTGCTCCCTGCTCTTGTGCCGTGCAGCAGCATGACCACTGGGCGCATGCAGTCGGCACCGCACTTGCCAGGCAGGCGGCTGGCAGCCACAGGTGAAGGCGAGCGCACATTGCACGCGCTGTGCAGCCAAGGGAAAGCTGGGCACGGGCGTGATGCAGGGCTGCAGTGCTAGCCAGGCGGGCAGGTGGTGTGCGTGGATGCTGAAGCACCCCTGCCCAAGGGGCCTTCAGCGAGAAGCAGGCCCTTTGGCACAGAGCAGGGCCATGCAGCGGCGTGCGCTGCAGTACTCCTGCACCAGCACTCATGCATGCTGTGTCCAACACGACCAGGAATGGTTGAAACGTGGACGCGCAAACATCACGCGTGTTGTCTTATTCCTTGCTCCCGAAGGCATTCTCGTGTGCATCACCAGGTGGGGTAAAACCAGCTCTGGTCTGGTCGCACACAAGAATACCTTTTGGGGCAAGAAACGCGACAGCTCTGCCTCCGGGCGATTTTCCCATGTGAAACTCTATAATGGGTCCTTGACCTTACTGCAGCACCCCCCTGCACAAAAGGGGCCTTTTGCTGAAAGCGGGGCTTCCTGCAGGGGGCAAGGCCCTCTGACCGGCACGCACTAGCCCCTGGCCTCCATGCCCCATTGACTTCCTTTGTTTTTGTTTTGCTGGTGGAGGAGTCAAGGCGGTGTCTAGGCCCTGGGTGACCCCTTTTCCTTGATTGAGGTAGGGAGTTATTTCACTGCTTAGGTAGCTTTTCAATTCTTGATACCCGCGCGCACGCGCAAACACACGCACACATTCACACACTGATCCTCCTCAACCCTCATCTGATGGACTGAACTAGGATGATGGGCTGAACTGGGTTGATGGGTTGGATTGGCGCTGCCAGCAAGACTCCCGTCCAGCGAGAGTGCTTCCTGCGGCACAGCTGCTGGTGGGCACATGCCGCAGAGATGCTGTGCTGAGCATGCTCCTGTCCATGATGCTGAGTTTGAGTGGACCCGCTTTGGCAGATGGGCAATTGGCACAACGCACCTGGGAACACAGCCTCTATGTCAGCCATGGGGATGTCAAAAAAGTACCTGCACGCATGCCAATGTTTTGCAGGCGCCGCCTGAACACCCGAGTGCACGCATGTGTGCAACATGCCATGGTGGCACCTGCGCACGCATCATGTGCTGTGCCATGCATCACATGTCAGGAAAATGACAGATCGAACGCGGGCACCACCCTTGAGAGTGGATGTTGAACAGAGTCCCCCCAAGACAACGCAAGCAGCACCCACACGATGTGCATAAGAAGCGGGCAGCACCCACAAGATGAGCGCATGAAGCGGGCCCACGCACGAGAATACACGTGCCTGACCCGATGCATTAAAGTCAACCCATGCACCCACTTGACGTGGATGTTGCGGATGCCAAGGATGTTGCGCATGCGCGTGGTGTTGTCTTCGCCCTGGCCCAGCTCCACAGCCTTCCTGGCATGGGCCTGAGCGCGACCTCGAGCTGATCGGTAGACCACGACCACCTCCTTGAACATCGGCTCCTGCACGTTCGTGGGCATATGGCGCGGCGGCAGGAGCGCTTTCCACCAAGCGGGGGGCAGCGACCCTCCACTCCCTCCTGCCCCCTTCCCACACAGTCCTACATGCCCTCGTACCTCCTGGACGCATATGACGAACATGCCTCCCCTGCCCTTCCTTCTGTCCCCTCTCCCTCTATGCCCTCCCTCCTCCCCACATGCGCTGTCCTGCCGAGCCTGAGGCAGCATCCCACCCCTCCTCCCTGCTCTCACGCCCTCCCTCCCTCCTCCCCTCATGCAACCTCCTGCCCAGCCTGAGGCAGCATCCCTGCACACCTCTCCCACACCTTCACCCATGCCCCACATACCTGCAGCTTGACGGTCTTGAACACGCTCTTGAGCACCAGGGTGGCCGTTGGCATGAGCCGCCGCAGCGTCTTGCGCTCCACGACCTTCGCGTTGCGGTGCGCAAAGCCTGCCGCGAGGCCACCCTCACCTGGGAGGTCATGCTTCTGCCCAGCGTGCTGCGAGCGCGAGCGCGGGCTGGGGGCCCCGTGCAAGCCTGCACAGTGCAGTGATGGCACAGCACAGTGACGGCACAGCCGAGCAGTGCAGTGGCAACACAGCCAGTCAGTGCAGCAATGGCGCAGCGCAGTCACGACACAGCCAGGCAATGCAGCAGTGCAGCCACCTTCGCCGGGGTCGCTGCCGGCGCGCGCCCTGGCCTGGCGCCTCCAGGAGCGCGCGTTGGGGCGCATGTACATCTCGTGTTCCAGCTGCGCTTGGGACTTGAAGCCCGGTAGGATGCCCTTGATCTTGTCCCACAGGGCCGCCAGCGTATCTGCCACCACGTACTCAATCAGCAGGTCCAACTGCATGGCACGCCAAGAGCACACACGCACACCCGCAGCGGCTCACAGATAGCCTGGCGCATGCGCAGCGCCTGCCTGCCTGCCCGTGGCAAAGGCCAATTGTCAGCTGCTGCTGGGGGTGATGCTCTTGCAGATCAAGCGGCCCAGGGCCCTTCTGGACCCAACCCCACCTCGTTGGACCCAAACAGAACTTGGGCCACCTCAAACACCAGCATCCAAAAATACAAAAAAAATCCACACCAGCGTTCAGTTGAGCTGGTGCACAGCCCCCCCTTCGCCACCCAGGCGCCAATGCCCTGTCTGCTGTGTGTATGCGCTGCGTCTGCCGGCATAGTGCTGCTGACCGCATGGCATCAGGGGAGCGCCCCCACGGGTACAAAGCAAGGGCAGCAGAGCGGGCACTAAGCAAGGGCAGGGGATGACCAACAAAAGCGGCTGGGGCACAGCCAAGCATGCCCAGGGTTTGATTCCAGGTACCCAGGTTAATAGGAGTGTAGATGGCATCGATATGAACACGCGTGCGCTGAGGTTTGCGGAAACAGCACAAGTTGTGTCACTACGTCTTTGGCAATGTAATAATGCATGGTCCAGCACAGCAAATATATGGGGCGAACGCTGCGGGCTGCCTCATCCACATCTTTCCTCGTAACAAGAGCAGGGAGCTCTCACAATCCCACTCTGGGGAATTCCCTCTCCTCTTCAATGACACAAGCAGCCAGCCTCACCTTCTCATTAAGGAAGAGACCACTGGCTTCAGCCACACCAATGCCCCTGTGGAACACCAGAACCTGTGAAACAAAGGCAAAGAGAAGGCAATGTCTGTGCAATGAGTCATTGCCATTGACACAACAATGCACCAGGCATACTGCCATGCTTGGAGTGCCCGAGCCTGTCTACCCAACCCGCTTCTCTGGCATCGCACACCCGATCCCTTTTTTGTCCAAGATGGCTAATATCACAGAAGGCCACATGAGCTAGCGTGTATGCCAAGGAAGTGAGTGGCTGCAGAGCAAGCCCTGGCAATGTGACGTGATAGAGGCCAAGCAGCCACCCCTTCTGCTCACGTCCTGTGCTCAAGGATAATGTGCATGCGGCACCCCAGCAGTTCCAAGAAGGTGTTCCTTGTGTGCTGTCATAGATAGACTGAGCTTCTCGCACTCAGATCTGCTGGAAAAGCATGCGTACCTTGTCTGCAATTGGTGACAAGACGGATCTCAAGGCAGCGTTGTCCTTACTCGATGCCCAGAACCTACCCGTGTGCAGCACATGAGAAAGGAGAACGTGTGTTTGCTTGCAAATGGATGTGTTGAAAGGCACTTAGGGAAGGCTGCCTGGACATGCAAGTCTGTGAGAGGATGTTGTACAGGAATACTTGTGTGCACACAAGCCGAGCCTAGCACATAAAATACCCCTGCAAATCTTCCCTAAACCCAAACTGCATGGATGGAAATGACTAGGGAGGGCTGATTGTGGAGCGCCTTTGTTTCCACACGATAACCAGACTAACGGCCTCACTCGGTCAAAAATCTGCCATCAAAGTATTCCCAGTTGATGTCCACTGGCAGGTTGAACCTGAAGGTCTCGCATAAGGCCAGAGTCCATTCCTGCACATTACAAGCAAGAGGCATTGAGCGCATCACTACCATTTGCCACGAGGGCAGCATGCCTGCAAGCAAGCGAGCAAGCTAGGCATGCTATACTGTCCATGCAGGTGTGCACAGCACGCGAGAATGTGGGCCGCACAATGGGCCGCACAATGGGCGGCTCAATGAGTGGGTAGCTTTCTGAACTCCAGGCAGCACTTGGTGGCATAAAGCACATGTGCCTTTCCGCAACAAGGCCCCTAACTCTTCGCTCTGGCTGAGCTCGTGTCAACGCTTGAGGCTCAAATCAGGCTCAGCCCCGTAAATGTTTGGAGGTATTACACACCCAATGCATCATGCCACTGAACTCCACATGATCAGCCTGTGTAATCCAGGGTGTCTTAAGTGCATTGCCACAGTGCTCCAGACACTCAAGCAGGCGGCAAGGCACCTGCAATGGGAACTCAACTGTCCGCCCTCGCAACCTGTTGGTTGGAGGTTCAAACCTTGATGGAGGCTTGAACTTAAACCTGACCGGCTTTGACCGGCTAAGCCACCCTCGTTCGGCAGATACAGCCTTGAACTTAAACCTAAAAGTGCATCTCCGTAAACGATCAGTATCATCTGCAGAGACACTTTTTTACCACCACCATGGCGGCGGCGGCAGCTGCTGCTGCTGCTGCTGCTGCTGCTGCTGCTGCTGCTGCTGCACCCACAACCCCTCCAAAGTGGCACATAACACATATAGGGAGGAACAGGAGGAAGTTGGTTGGTTTCATGGGGAAACACACAGCACAAAAGCCTCTGTTCCTGGTGTCAACTGTCCCACATGCATTTTCGAACGATGCCCACCATTGGCCCTTGAGGCTTTGGGCATGGTTGCGTGTCTGGAATGGTGGCAGGCTGCATGGTGTCTGTGATATTGCATGGTGCCTGTAATATTGCATGGTGCCTGTGATATTGCAGGCTGCATGGTGCCTGTGATATTGCATGCGCCCTTGCGTACGCACACACGCACACATGAAAACAGACACATCCCTTATCCTTATGCTAGAACACAAGCAGCCCACTAGCGCTTGCCACGGCAACTCCTGCGCCTGCAGACTGGCTGCCATGCCTTGGGTTGCCTGTGCGTCTGGAGCCCACAAGACTTCTTGCAAATGGTGATGCCATCCTGGCCACCCCCCTGCCTTGCCCAACCAATGCATGCACATGCGGAACACCAGCGTGTGTGCACACCTCAGCAGTCATGATGTGGAAGCGAGCAGACGCCATGAGCTGGATGAAGTCGTGCATCAGCTTGTGCTCCCTGTGTTCCATCTCAGCTATGTTGGGCGGGGATGTTCCCACACGGGTAGGGAACGTCTGGTCCTTGGCTCCCAAGCTGAAATAGAGGAAGTTCTGCTTGAGGTTGCGCCGCAGAGTCATGAACCTGCCCAGGCATCCGCACACGTTTAAGCACCACAGATTATCATGGGCAGGGCACATAGAGGAGGCTGAAGGGGAGCCAGTAAGCCGCACACTTGGTCATGACATGGATGTGCCGGTCAAACCACGTCGTGAGTGGGTACAAGGCTGCCTGCAGGGAATGCCAGTCAACCCTGGCCTAGGCAACATCTTGGGGGAAGATGCAGCAGAAAGCAGAGAGGACAAGCATTCCCCTGTCTGGGTGGAAAGGGTGCCGCACTTCACTTGGACCAGCTGGGGTCCCAGCAAGGGATGGACACGCATGCTTGCAGGGCTGCCCGCAGGGAACTCAGTGACGGCAGGAAACGTGCATCAGATGGAGCTGGCTTTCCAGACTGGCGCATCCACGCCGCAGGTCATTACATTAGCTATGGCCAGGCCTGTGGGACTGAAGCAGGCAGTGAATCCGGCAGGAAACACAGCAGCAACAGAACAGAAACGCGCACCTGCTCAACCAGCTCATGGCAAGCGGACTTTGATAGACAGCCCATTTTGTTTGGACCTTTTGTTTGGTGCCAGGCACTGTGATCAAACAAGTCCTTCAGCCCATCGATGGCTCAGCCATCATGTCTTAACGAAAGCGCCTTTTGTTTTCACAAACGCTCACACCACCGAGCTGCAAGAAGCTGATGTAAGCAGATATGCTCGCTGGCAACCCCGAGTGTCAAAAGTGTGTCAAGAGTTCATCCTATTCTTTGTGCACATGTGGGGCAGGTCTGAAAATGGCAGTGCGCACTCACTCTTGCGCGTAAAGGCTCTCAATCAGCTCCGCCACCAGCTTGTAATTAGCCTCCATTTCCAGGGACATATCTTTCCCGTACACTTTCTGGATGTCCTTCTTCTGTGTGCACGATGTGACAGCAAGAATCGGTTTTCACATTCCCACCAGCTTCACAGACAGACAGGCCTTGAAGCACAGGCTCAATCCTCGGAATACTGCAGCACATCGCACCAGCTCTAAAACGAGGTTCGTGAGGGGTATGCTGATATGCCTCTCAGGTGGGCATGCAATCTCCACAGGTCCCAAGTGCGGAGGACCGCCTTGGGAGTTGTCTTTCGTCGGGGGATCATTGGCAGCGGCCACGGACGACTCGACTCGACCATGCGGCGAGGCTGCCGGTTTGGGGCTCGGTGCGGGATTCATTTACAATTTCATCATCCGTCTAAAAGTTTTGGTTTGAATAAATATTAAGTTATCTACATATCTTCCCCACGCCTGGAGTTTTTGAATCGACAGCCATTATGTACATCAGCATCTGTTGACTCAACAGCAAGCCATGTCCAACGTGTTTGGTGGAGGTGGGTGCAGTGCAGCAAGACATGCAGCATGCCTGCGACAGGCCTGGTGCTGCGCAAGGCTACCTGTTCAGAGGCTGATGCCCGAACGTGTGCAGCTCACCCTGGCGCATGCCATGTGCAGATGAGGTGAATGCGCTTGTCCTGGATATCGGCACATGCCTTGTGAAAGCTGGGTATGCTGGAGATGATGTCCCCAAAGCAGTCTTCCCCTCAGTGAGTATGTTTGCAGAGGCAAGGCATGCTCCTGTGTGCTCCTGCACTTGTAACCTTGTACCGTAACACACAAAAATCCGTACTACATGAGGAGCTTTGCTTAAGCACGGGAGCATCAATCAACCTTCTACTCACAGGCGGCAGGAGTGATAGCTGCAGGCAAAGAAAATGGCGCGAGCACCTGGCCCTCAGGCAGAAAGCTGTTCGTGGGACAGTCAGGAGTCAATTTCCGACGGGATGACATGGAGGTGCGCTTCAATGCAAAGCTGCCAAGGCAAATCATGCATGCTTGGTAGCACTTGATTTGTGCTGTTTTGGAATTCGGCTGCTTCAATCCAAGCCGCACAAAATGGTTTCCCTGAATGTCTTGTGCCCCCAGATTGTGTCCCCCTACAACCTGTCAAACAATCAGCCTAGCAGTGATGGCTTTGCAGACTGGGAGGTCGTGGAGGCAATCTTAGACCATGCCTTCAGGTGCGGGCGCCTGGCCACTTGCGTTCCCCACCCACTCTTTTAATGCACTTTCCAAATGCGTTGAGTTGGCCAAGGGGCCTTACACAATGTGCGCTTAAATGGCTCCTCCCAGGTGGGTAAATGCTGTCTCATGGATTTGGCTTGCTGGCGGTTCAAGGTGCTGGGAACATGGCCTGGACCACATCTAAGATTAGCGCGTCTCACATTCCTATTCCTGCCCACCTGGCTGCTTCTGAGCTCAAGCTGGATGCATTCATCATCTTCATTTCTCTCTCTACATGTTCTGTCTTGTGGAGCTGATGTGTGCACCTTATCCTTGCCAGCCTAGCTTGTAAAGATAATTGGTTTCATGTATGGGGATAGTTGTGAGTGGTCAAAACCTTTCCCTGGACAAGAATATCACCTCCAAGCACACACATACACACACACTAACCTCTGCATTTGTCATCCCAGATTTCGATGACGTGAAAACCAATGGAATCCGGGCGGTGCTTGTGCCTTGGGAGGGAATTTGCCTCTGCTCCTGGGTGTGCCCTGTACCCAGTGCTCAGTGAGTGGAGGGAAGCGGCTGAGACGGTGGCTGGTCTCCTCACCATGCATGCCGTTGTCATTCTACTTGGCAGGGACCGATTGTCTACGGACTTAAGTGAGTACGCACTCATGATGGCAGAGCCCAATGCTATGCCCAAAAAGGCCCGGGAACAGGCGGCAGAGCTGCTGTTTGAGAAGCACAAGCCTCCCGCCCTCTTCCTTGCAAAGAATGCGGTGCGTGGTTGACTAAAGAGCTGAGCCCAGCAATGCTGCAGCTGACTCTGGTTGATTGTAGGCTTATCGGAGATTGTTGACAGAGATTCCAGCTGACTATACAAGTACAAATCCTACGCCTTTGCGTGTGCACCACCTGGTGCACAGCATTTTCCGATCTCTGAGTCCCACAATTTGAATCAAGTGCAAGCTTTTAAGTTTTGTGCAACTCTATTTCAGTGGGACACTTCTCTGTGCGTGTGTGAGCGCGTGCGCGTGCGTGCATTTGCACGTATGGTCATAACAGCAAGTGCCAAACCCAGTTGTAGTTTTTATTTGCACCGCTATGTACACATGCCAGTAAGGATAACATAGCTGCACCTGCCAAACAAGGGCAACTTAGCTGATGCACTGTGCTTAAAATGCAGCTGCTGAGCATTAAAATAGACCCAGTCTTATTATTTATTGGCGCGTCTCTTTCTGCACAGGTGCTCAGCACATTTGCCCATGCAAAGCAGTCAGCACTTGTGGTGGATGCCGGACACTGTGAAATAACAGGTACATGGGCACTTGTCAAATTTTATGTGTATCGGCACTTGTGGTGGGCGGCGAACACCATGAAATCATAGGTACATAACTCTGCCTTCCAGGGGTTCGCATCTTGCACTGCCTCATATCAGGGCACAATCAGCTTCTTGTGGACTGACTGCATTATTCATACTGACAAGTCCATCACACACACGGGGGGGTTACGCTGCTCTGCTCCCTCATCACCAGGCATTGATCGTGTCAGGCAGAACAGCATGCCACTCCTGCTGGCTCATCATGTGACACTCTCATCAATTTGGCACAAACAGCTTGTCTCCTGGCTCAAATGGGCGCACTGTGCTGAAAATAACCCACATGCAAAGGTGGTATTGGAGTTGACAGCTCCCTTCCACGCACACCTTATTGCAGCTACTGCGGTGCATGACGGCTACCTACTGTCGAAAACATTGACCAAGTCACCTGTGGGCGGGCACTTGCTGAACCTGGCTATGCAAAAGGTAGAGACAATAGACAGGCCATTGCAAAGTGTTTCTTTCCAATGTGGCACATGCTTGATCAGACTCATCCATAACCCTCGAGCTGTTTCCTTGTACTTTTAAGGCATTAGAGAGCCTGAAATTCAAGGCCAGTCCTCAAGGGTACAGAGTTGCTGACCTGGAGGCTGCTTTAGAGGCGTGACTTGTGCAAATTTTCGGTAGAGGTGGCAGTTGGCCTGTGTGGGTTATGAGGGCTTGTGCATGGCCTTGGTCGTGTGTATGCTTCTTTTGGCAGCGTCACATTTGCAAAGCCCGGAAGCACCAAGCGCCCTTTCGAGGACCACCTCGAGATGCAATTCCTGGGGACACCACCTGGGCTTGCCCATGCCATCCCTTGGTGTCCTAGCCCAGGCATACACGGCCAGCTCCACAGTGTGCAAACGGTGTGAGTGGCACATCATGCGCAGGCAGTCGAGTGCAAGGGCATCCAGTTCCGGCCCCGATACTCCTTTAAACGCTTCGAGTCATCTCCAGGGAAGTTTGAGGTGAGCGGTTGGGGGGCCAGGCCATGGCTCTTGGAGGGAGTGTTATGGTTAAGGTGCGTTCACCTATATTCAAGCTGAAAAGAGTGCGGCATGCTTGAATTACTTCTTGTGTGCTTGCATGGCTTTATGTACACTTTATCGACCAGCGAGCACGTTTATGTGCGCGCGCATGTATATGCACAAACAAACGTTTGGGAAAGCGTGCCCTGGCGTCGGTCTTTTGCATTCTGTAATCAGCCACTTGGCTCCTGCAGTTGTGGCGGGCCACTGACGCTGCAGAACCAGCAGACATAGCCGCAGCAGCGGGTATGCAAGTACATGATGCTTGCTACAGTGCCGTAGCATGTTGAGAAGAGGGGGAGGAGAAGAGAGTGGGTAGCAGGGGCCATTCTCCATGATGCTGATTAACCAAGCAGGGGAATATCAGGCTCTGGCCACATGCCAAACGGCATCCTCTTCCCTTCTCTGCTCTTCCTGGTGTGCAGGTTCAGGATGTGAATGCTCCAGCCACTTCATCCTTCAGAAACTACCAGGCAGGTTTGGTAACCCTTAGCTGATTTAGGCACTGTGCGCAATATCATAGGCCTTGTGTGTACGCATGCTGAGAACATCAGGGAGTAAGTGTGCTTATTGCCATGCACTGCCTGTTAAAAAGCACTGGGATGTTCGGGTGGCTGAAGTAGCTAAGCAGTCATCTCCTGCACAGCACAGGCACCTCCGCCTGCCCCACTGCATATCGTGGGCCAAGGTGGCACTGTCCTGCTCAGTAACGCTGACTAAAGCAAGTGCTCTGTGGCCATAATCCCAATGTGTGGCTGGCTGTTGCCTATTAAGCAACAATTTCAGTTTAAATTCTCATTCTGCTCTTAGCACGTTGCATGCCACAGGTGGAGGCCCTGGCTGGCGATGTCCGCGAGGCGCTGTGCCGAGTCAGCGACCTGCCTTTTGACGAGGCTGCCAGCGCAAATGTGCCGACAGTGGCATATGAAGTGAGTGCCAGGCACCGCCTGGCTCAGGTCTACCCTGTGTTGCCCTTGATCAAGATGCACACCATAGATGGAGCTTGTGCTTGCATCTTACCCTGCTCGCTGCGAGAGGGGCTGCCTTCCTAGCTCTGCAACCTGGCACTGTGATCCGCTCACGCAATAGCATGTTGCCCACGGAGCAATAGCGTGTGAGACAACTGTATGAAAGGGAAGGATATCAAGCTAGGGACAGGGATAAAAGAGAAGGGAAATAAGGGACGGGCGATGTTCTGCGTTGGAGTAGAGAGCTCATTGCCCCTCAGCTCAGTGCTGAGACCAGGGGATCATGTCGCAAAGGGTTTTTCAGTCCTTGTGCCCTAAACAAAGCACGTAAATCTATCAGCATTGTCTTGGTGCAGGTGTCATTGCCTGCGCATTGTATATCTGGGGCCTGCACGTGACGCTGGCTCCCTTGCTACTTCTCTGCGCATCTTTGCAGCTCCCAGATGGCACAGAGATTTCAATTGGGCCTGACCGCTTCAAAGTGCCAGAGGTGACCTTCAACTCCTCCCTGCTGCCCACTTTCCCCCTGCTCACATCGGACCTCATCCCCAGGCGTCCAGACGGCAGCTTGCCTCCCAGTATTACTGGTGAGCTGGGACGTAGCTTTTTGCTGGGCTTTAGCGCCATTCCATCTTCTGTCAGAGTTGCATTTTGCCAGTTTGATAGCTATGAGGAGCTTTTTGACTAAGTATTTTTTTGGAAGGGTCTCCGGAGATGATTGATGGCGGTGCTCACCTAATTGCGTACAGGCACCATGCAGCTGCACCATGCAACATCTCACTCATGAAACCTTAAGCGGCATAGTTCCGACCCAATGAAGCACCGTGTGAGACACATGCTCTGGAGCGCAAGTAAAGATTTGGCTTTGATGCACTGGGGACCACATTGCAGCCAGGGCGGCAATGGTCTCACTTGTGGTCTTGGAGTAACATGACTTGGTTGATATTCTTGCTCACGAGCTGCTCATCACCCTAAATTGTTTACATCAATCCGCGTCATTTTTATGTTTGTCGTTAAGGTCCCAGGGTTAAAGAACTAGCATCATTGCCAAAATATGGAGACTTGGTAGACACCACAGGCTCCCTTTCCCGTCAGAATTACAATTAATTGTGTCAAATTCAAGATACTTGAGCCTCCCCAATTGAGCAGAGCAATCATGGTCTATCAACATCAGGGATCCCCATTGCAACTACTGGCTTTTGTAGTACCAAAGTCATGCGCGTTGCGATATGATGTTGTGTAACAAACATTGATCTCTCATTGCTTACATCCTCTATTGTGCTTCTGCAGACTTAGTGTCAGAGTCTTTACACAAGTGTGATGTGGATCTTCGGAAGGAGCTTGCTCAGGTAAGCACCCACAAACAGAAGCACATCCATGGCGTGCATCATCAATGAAAGTTTTGCTCCTGCCTGTGATGCCAGGTACCTGCCAGCGCCTGCACTGCGCAGGCAAGTTTCACAGACGCGTCCATGTCTACATCGCCACCTATTACACCCTTTGCCTCAAATGATGCACAATCACAGGATTTGAGTGCAAGATCGAACTCCTGATTGCCTGCATGCCCGTTTTGTTTTGTGTGTCTCCAGTGGCAGCTATTTCCTCTTATGCTCCTTGCGTCTCTCGGTTTGTATGGTGGAAAATGGAAGTGGTTTTGCAACATACACACACGCACTCGAGTTCTTTCTGCTGTTATGTCCAGGGAGTGCTGCTAACTGGAGGGTTATCTCTGACTCCGGGCATGAGAGATCGGCTAGAGAAGGAGCTTGCAGAGCGGCAGCAGGTAGGATGCTTCCTGCCCTGAGGACTCGTTTTTATCTCAAGTACCGCACAGCTTTGAGGAAGCTTGGAAGGCTTATTATGGTTGCATCAAGCACACCAGCACAGCGGCACACCAGGCCTGGCGGGTTGAGCAAGCGATGGCAACCATCATAAGACAGCCACTTCCTCGTGAAGAGTGCTGGGACAGAAAACAAGGCCCCTCTCATGGATACTTTCCTAATCAACAGCGCAAGAGCAATTCCCTTTTTTCCCTTATTTGTGCAGGCTCTGAAGTTCAAGGTTCTCATGCCCGCCAATCCACTTGAGAGGCGTTTCAGCACCTGGATAGGTGCGTGGTTACAGCGTGTGGCAGTGGTGACGGGGACGCTGCTATTGTTCTGCACCTTGTTTGGGCTTGCAGCAACCCACTTGTCTTATGCGTGTATGTTGCAGGTGGGTCCATCCTGGCATCTCTGGGCTCGTTTCAGCAGCTGTGGATGTCACGGAAGGAGTATGAGGAACATGGGGCTTCTTTGATACACAGAAAGTGCCCTTAGTGCAGCAGCTCTACGTACGACCGGCTTCGTTTGGCTTTGGCCCCAAGATTGTTTTATCCCGTTATCTGTGCTAATTGATTGTTGGAGACAGGGTCTACCTATAATAGAATTTATGAATGGAAATGAGAGCAAAACTGCAGTGCAGGAACGCAAGGAGAACAACACAAGTGTTTCAACACACTTTCAATGATAAATAGGTGAATGAAAGCGAAATGAAAAATAGAAAACTACGTCCCGACAGTTGGCAACTGGACAATCTACTCGAAGAGTCGAACGATATTGAAATCAAATCGTCAAATGGACGAAACAGACCCCATACCTCAGACTCTTTGTGTCGTAAGAGAAGTGAATGTCTATGGCATCCAACCTAGAAGACCTGGGACCTCGGGTCATTATAGTGGAGAGTGGAGAGTCAGCTCCAGGATGTTTACTGGAAGGCTCAAGGTAAATGTGGAGGGGAATAGGCTGGCCTGACATGACAGTTGGTAATGCAAGCATACACCTATCCATCTGATTGGGGTTGTGGTTGGTTCCATCGTGCGGCAGGTGGTGAGCATTGGTCTAAAGATGGAGATCCAGCTGGAGGACCCAAACACGTAAGGCTCGTGTGAGCAGCTAGGCTAAGAGCACTGCCAGGAAGCTGGCTCTCGCTCTCGTTTTGCTCAGCAGTGATCCGCCATGAAGCTCTGCAAAAGCTTTACCTCCTTCCATTATTGGCTTATGCGCAGTTCGGCCCTCTTTGCAGCGTGCCCTATCCCTCATGGATCACGGACCGCATGCGTGGAGAGCTGCGTGGATTCCAGCAGGAATTTTGTGATTCGGCTTGAAGAGTGAGTGTAGAGGTTATTGAAAAGGACTGTTGTCTTGTTGGACTTGCACGTCTTTCACAGGCTGTAAGTGCTTTTTCCTGATAAGAAAGGACCCCATTTTACCCTGCAAAGTCACCCGTCCTGTGGTACATGTGCGTGCCCTGCAGCGCTGAAACCAAGCGTCACGCTTTTGTAGGACTGGTGAGTGGCCATCTCTGCATAACTTCTCTCCTTTCAAGGACCGCAGATAAAAGGCTTATCTTGAACATCCCTGTTGCCCTCGTTGCAGGGCTTCGAGACTCGCGAAGAGTCTTATGATTTCACTGAGGCGTTGGTGAGTAGACAGGCATGATTCTCCACTGCTGCCACAGGCGCGCACCAGCTACGTTTGCCAGTCATATGTATGTCACTCAAATTGTCCATCACACAAAGCACCTGTACTTGCTGGACGACAGGCCTTGTGTGCTGCTGTCCAAGTCTTGCCTAGGTGTGCTCCTATCTGCAGTTGCGGCATGAGAAGTTTGCAGAGCGAGAGATTGCGGCCTCTAAGATCATGGCAGGACAACAGCAGCAGCAGCAGCAGCAGCAGCAAGGGAGCTCAACCCCAGGCTCGCTGCTCCAGCAAACTGCCAATCAGGAGCTTCAAAACCTGTACAAGCCTAGGTAGGTTCGCCCTGTGCGCACCTATGAGGTTGCTGACCTTAAATCGGGCTGCAGCTGTGAGTTGTTAAATGAGCCTGGGGCCTGATCCAAATGAGGCATGAGCACCACCTAGGTTGTGAAGAATGGCGCTGCGCATCCTCCTCCTGTACACTTTCCATGCTCTTGCTCGTTCTGACATATCCCTCCCTGGTGCATCCTTTCCGTTGCTTGCCCATACCCACAGGCAGGAGCTTTCACTAGGCTCCCAGACGATCCATGTAAATATTCCTGGGGCAAGCAAGAAGGGCGACATGACTTCAACAAGTCCTGGGCGTCTGGTGGGGACATCAACAAGTGCTTCTCCTCATGGCCTGATCAAGCTCGCTCCTCCGCCCCCCCCTCCCCCTGCACCTACAACAGTGAAGCCCGCACCACCTTCTGAGGTATTTGACCCTTTTTCTGAGCTTTCGACTGCCAGAGTTGGCCCGTCTGCTCCGCAGCAAACCGCACTGGATCCCTTCTCAAGCTCCCTGCCACCAGCAAAACAGCCGTCCCAGTCACTGTCGCCAGCTCCAGCAGCAGCAAACGAGTCAAATTGGGCAACATTCGTTTGACACCGGGCTTCTTCTTAGAGGTCTACATTCTTTTTGCAAATTGGAGTACAATGCTTATTTAATTTAGGTCATTCTGGCCATCATAAAGCAATGCCTTTCTTTGCTTGACACAAGGGGTCACAGCTGTACCTTCCCAACAAGGGCAACTCAGATGAAGCCTATCAGGCTTGCAACCTAGGAAGGCATCATGAATACGAGCTTGACACAAGCTGTTCGCAGGACATGTTTCAAATGAGTTAAAAGCTTGTAAACATGGCGATATTTTGTGCACGAAACGGTTTTGCCACCAGGTGAGAGTTTAGAGTGAATAGATAAATTCTTTAAAATGTGACTACCCTTCTTTAGTTTTGATATCGAGGACCCAATGGAAGGAAGGACTACACCAGAAGGGTTTTTTAATTTTGAAACTTTGTTTGAAAGGGTCATCATCACAATGTTTGTCACCATCCAGTCAGGCACCAGCCGCTGTAGCAAAAGTAAGAGCATTTGGAACCTCATGTGCTCCAAGCTGTCATGCCAAGAGTATGCAGCAGACAAAGTAACGTCATGGCAGCAGGATGACATGGGTGGGTGGGGAGCCAGGTGACGCGCAGCGCAGGGCGAAGCTGGTCACCTCCACACATCCGCCAGACATCCACCACCGGATAGGGCTGGCTCTCAGGTGCTCGAATCAGCGTGTGGATACCCCAGCTGCTCCTGAAGCCACCCTCCTTCCGCTGTGCCCGGCATTGGCTGCAAACTTTCCCTCGCTTAGGCTGAGCTTCCTGTTGGCTGCAGCTATTTACAAGGTCGCACTATTTGTCCGCTCCATAGCCGCCCCATCAACCAGTAAAGTTTAAGTTACAATGGGTTTACCTTCAGCCAGATGGGTTGACGGCTGGGCTTGCTGGACATTGCCAGCCCGACAAAAAATATCCATAGTCTCAGAGAGAAAAAGGAATGATTTGTCACAGTAGTAGTACAACGTACGGTATGTCTGCTTCAAGATAAACAATTTCACATCCTCAGCTCCATTGTTGTCAAAATAAAAAGCGCCTGTGTCTCCAATGAAAGTCCTACCAGCAAAATCAGCAAATTGTTCTTCGAATCTCCTTCTTAAATAGCACATTTCCAAGCAAGGGCACAAAAAAAGGCCCCATCAACCAGTAAGTATTACGAAATAGAAGGGGGGCAAGCTACTTTGGAGGTGCAGAGTGACGAAGTAATACAGGCAAAACAAGCCATAAATACCCAGTCAACTACCACAACCGACTGCGCATGCAAATGCAGCATGTATCTGGTGCTGCACTATTCTGGTGTGACAGCACTGTCACAGTCTCTACGGTAGAGACAGCTATCATGGTAAAAGAATCACTTGTCACGCCAGATAACTGTAGATAACACTGAGGGTGCGTTTACAACACCGTGGTTAATGGTTAATCAGAAATTCAGAAATGCAATTAACCATTAACCACGTTTACAATTCGTGGTTAACGCGTGGTTAATCAAAAATAGAAATAGAATTAAAATTGC
>LKMJ01001225.1_pt1 | contig 22274 bp, 17 predicted proteins | sample 643391 | NCBI WGS metagenome assembly LKMJ01 (sample SAMN04112250, study PRJNA286221) | soda lake metagenome | biome: soda lake; feature: Kulunda Steppe; material: water; isolation source: sample PL-Br10 brine of Picturesque Lake | place: Russia: Kulunda steppe | collected 2010-07
ACGGGCAGGTCACGCTCCGACTCGAACAGCTTCGCGAGATCGGCCACCCGGTCGACAAGGCGGAACTCATCCTGATGGGTGGAACGATGACTGCTCGGAGCCACGACTACCAGGAGTGGTTCGTCAAGCGGGCCCTGGAGGCGATGAACGACTATGACGTCGACAAGGAGCCCGAGCCGGCGGAAGGCGAAAGCTTCGCCCAGGATCCCGAGGCGTACGAGTGGAAATACGTCGAGGACGTCATCGCGGAAAACGAGACTGCCGACGTCCGCAATATCGGCACGACGTTCGAGACGAAGCCAGACTGGTGTGATCCCGAGCAGATCGATCGGATGCTCGACCTCGGCGGGACGAAAGTCGAGGTCGGTGTCCAGACCACCTACGAGCGGATCAACCGCGAGATGCATCGCGGGCACGGCACGGCAGACTCGATCGACGCCAACCGGCGACTGCGTGACTCGGCGTTCAAAGTCGGCTTCCACATGATGCCCGGCCAGCCCGGGATGAGCACGGAAATGTGTCTGGAGGACTTCCGGCGCCTGTTCGAACACGAGAACTGGAAGCCAGACTACCTGAAGATCTACCCGACGCTCGTGGTCCGTGGGACGGCGACCTACGATTGGTGGCACAAAGGCGAGTACGAGCCATTGGGTAACGACGAGGCCGCCGATCTGGTCGCCGAGATCATGGACATGATCCCGCGGTACACCCGACTCCAGCGTGTCCAGCGTGACATTCCCGCCGATTTCATCGACGCCGGCGTCTGGAAGTCGAACCTGCGGCAACTGGCCGAACAGCGGATGGACGACCGTGGCCTGTCGTGTGCGGACATCCGCAGTCGGGAAGCCGGGATGAACGACGCCGAACCCGACTCGATCGACCTCGACGTGATGACCTACGAGGCCTGCGGTGGGACGGAACACTTCATCTCGATCGAGGACTTCGACCAGGACCTCCTGATCGGCTTCTGTCGACTCCGCTTCCCGAACGATCCAGTTCGCCCGGAGCTCGAAAACGCCGCGCTCGTCCGTGAGTTACACGTCTACGGCTCGGAAGTGGCGGTCGGCACCGACAGCGAGACCGGCCAACACCAACACCAGGGGTATGGCCAGCAGTTGATGACACGTGCAGAGCAACTGGCTGTCGAGGCCGGCTACGACAAACTGAGCGTCATCTCCGGAATCGGCGCTCGCGAGTACTACCGGACCAAACTCGGCTATCACCAGGACGGGCCGTACGTGAGCAAGCGCCTCTGATCGTCCGTCTCTCCCGAACTCGATCGTCTGTCGACTCCCGGACTCGATCGTCAACGCCACTCCATTGGCTATCTCAGAATCAATCGCCGCCGCGAGACCAACGATCGACCCCGAAGACTCCATTAATTACCCTATATTATTATGCGAAAATTTTATCATCATCTGTCGAAAACAGACAGGTGCCGACAGCAGTCGGCACTGTTGTCGACTCCCCCAGGTCGACAGCGAAATCGGACGACAGCCCGTTCGAGCGCGCCGACGACCCCCACTGCTCACCCCCCCACGAGCGACCCCTGCGGCGCGCATCACTTTTGATTCTCCCCAGTCTCCAGGCTCCGATACTCGTTCTCGTGGCACAGTTACCAATAGGGTCGGATCGCACGTACTGCGCTCTGACGCCGTGGTACTCGAGTACTGCGGTCGCTGACTCGGGTGACCGGGTGATCGGCGGTGTACTGTTGTCTCAGTCGATCGTGACCTCGAGTCCAAGGACGCCGAGGTAAGAGGGTGCGTTGCCACCGGAGGTGCGAAACTCCGTAACGGTCGAGTTGACGGTATCGTAGAACTCACCCTGTGTCTGGGGGAAGATGGGTTCCCCGTCTTCCTGGAGCAGATACGCCGGTGCGTCGGTCACCCGGAGCCGTTCGACCCGCTGTGACCAGCCCGTCTCATCGAAGAGAAAGACGCCAAAGGAGAACCGACCGGCCGCTACCGCCTCCTGTTTGGTCGAAAAGTGGTCGGCCTCTTCGACGCTGTACTCCTCGTCGCTGAGCCAGGCGATCGCCGCGAGCTCGTTCATCCGGACGAGATAGGCGTCCCACGAAAGGGTGTTGTCGAACGTCGCCCAGGTGTTTCGCGGGCCGATCGTGTCGACCTCGACGCTGAAGGCGGGTCGCCCGCGCGAGCCCGTCGGCTCGTGGACGAACGTCGCGTCGTAGCCCGGTGCCCGGATGCCTCGATCGTGGTAGACGACACCCGGTGTATCGATCTCGACCTGGCCGTTTGCTACCAGTTCGTCGACCAGCGCCAGCACCGAGAGTCCGCCCTCGTCTTCGAGCCGCTCGAAGAACCGCGGCAGTTCGAAGACGTCGTCCCAGCGTGGCTCGGGTTGTCCGCTCATTGCGATTGCCCTCCCCAGTCGTCCGCTCCGGCCCGTTCACGCCGCGTCGATCGGTCCCGGCCGATCGGCCGAACGCCACTGCCGTCGTTCATATACGGGTACAGTAGCCGGGTTCGGATTACAGTATCGGATGGCGCTGAGACGGCCGATCGGTGTCGGTGCGGGGCCGTATGGGCTGTCTGGGTGGGTGTAGCTGGGTCCACACGACGGGCTCCGTTCGTCGAGAGAGGGCCGGCGGTACATTTAGTATCGCCTCTCTGGTACCCGAGTATATGCTTCGATCGGTGCTGGCGTGGATCGGTGCTCGTCTCGGTCGCGGAGGTGCTCGCGAGGACGCCGCCGACCCTGCGGACGCCGACGAGACCAGTGCGGAATCGGACGACGGCCCGATCCGATCGCGCCTCGATGCGTCCGTGCTGTTCGCACACGGGCTGGGCGGCAGTTCCGATCCCGAACTGAACGACGTCCAGACACGGGCCACCGAACTCGAAGAGACGAAACGAGAGGCCAGGCGACGAAACCGCTGACGGCGCGCCCGGTAGCTGGTGTGGGTTCTATTGCCGGCCGACTCGCGAGCCACGCCCCGCTGGGGCGGAGCGACACGTCTTTTTGACAGCGCCGGGGAGTGTGCGGTATGGATCCCAAGCGGGAACTTACGAGCGTCGACCTCGCTGCCCTCGTCTCCGAACTGGGTGCCTACGAGGGAGCGAAAGTCGACAAGGCCTATCTCTACGGTGAGGACCTCCTCAGACTCAAGATGCGTGACTTCGATCGGGGGCGCGTCGAACTCATAATCGAGGTCGGCAACGTCAAACGCGCACACACGGTCGAGCCCGAACGGGTGCCGGATGCACCCGGCCGGCCGCCACAGTTCGCGATGATGCTCCGGAATCGCCTCTCGGGTGCGGATTTCGTAGGTGTCGACCAGTACGAGTTCGATCGCATTCTCGAGTTCGTCTTCGACCGCGAGGACGGGACGACGCGCATCATCGTCGAACTGTTCGGCCAGGGCAACGTCGCGGTCACCGACGGCGAGTACGAGGTTATCGACTGTCTCGAGACCGTTCGCCTGAAATCCCGGACTGTCGTCCCCGGCTCTCGATACGAATTCCCCGACACGCGGACGAATCCGCTGACGGTCTCCCGAGAAGCGTTCGATCACGAGATGGATGACTCCGATACGGACGTCGTCCGGACGCTTGCGACCCAGCTCAACTGGGGTGGCCTCTACGCGGAGGAACTCTGTACCCGCGCTGGCGTCTCGAAGACCCTCGATATCGACGACGCGACCGAAGACGAGTACCGACGGCTCTACGAGGCGATCGAACGGCTCGCGCTCGATATTCGGAACGGGAATTTCGATCCGCGGGTGTACCGCGAGGACGGCGCGGACGACACGGACGACGATAGCGGAAACGACGATGTGGCCGACGGTCCGGTCGTCGACGTCACACCCTTCCCGCTTGAGGAACACGCACAGCTGGCTGCCGACCCGGCCGACAGCTTCCTCGCCGCACTCGACGACTACTTTTTTGAACTCACGCTCGAAGACGAGTCGGAGCCCGATCCGGCCGATCAAAAGCCCGACTTCGAGGCCGAGATCGCCAAATACCAGCGGATTATCGACCAACAGGAGGGGGCGATCGAGGGCTTCGAACAGCAGGCCAAGGCCCAGCGCGAGAACGCCGAGTTGCTCTATGCGCACTACGGGCTCGTCGACGATATTCTGTCGACAATCCAGCAGGCACGCAAGCAGGACCGATCGTGGGACGAGATCGAGGAGCGCTTCGCTGAGGGTGCAGAACGCGGTATCGAGGCCGCCGAGGCAGTCATCGGCGTCGACGGAAGCGAGGGGACCGTAACGGTCGAAATCGACGGCGAACGGATCGACCTCGTTGCCCATGACGGCGTCGAGCAAAACGCCGATCGGCTCTACACCGAAGCCAAACGGATCGCGGAAAAAAAGGAGGGGGCGCTGGCGGCGATCGAGGACACCCGCGACGACCTAGAAGACGCGAAACGCCGGAAAGAACAGTGGAGCGAGGACGACGCGGACCGAGACGACGACGAAGACGAGCAGGATCGAGACTGGCTTTCGATGCCATCGGTTCCGATCCGGGAGAACGAGCCGTGGTACGATCGGTTCCGCTGGTTCCACACGAGCGACGACTTCCTCGTCATCGGGGGGCGAAACGCAGATCAGAACGAAGAACTGGTCAAAAAGTACCTCGAACGCGGTGATACAGTGCTCCACACGCAGGCCCACGGCGGCCCCGTCACCGTCCTCAAGGCGACTGATCCGAGCGAGGCGTCCGCCGCGGATATCGAGCTCCCCGAATCGAGCATCGAGGAGGCCGCCCAGTTTGCCGTCTCCTACTCGTCGGTCTGGAAAGACGGCCGCTACGCGGGCGACGTCTACGCTGTCGACTCCGATCAGGTCTCGAAGACACCCGAGAGCGGCGAGTATCTAGAAAAGGGAGGGTTTGCCGTGCGGGGCGATCGAACGTACTACGACGATACACCGGTCGGCGTCGCGGTTGGAATCCAGTGTGAGCCATACACGCGGGTCATCGGCGGCCCGTCGTCGGCGATCGAGGGGCAAGCCGAGACGACGATCGAACTCGAGCCGGGGCGTTACGCGCAGGCTGACGCCGCAAAGCGGCTCTATCGACGCTTCAGAGAGCGATTCGAGGACGAGTCGTTCGTCCGAAAGATCGCCAGTCCCGATCGGATTCAACACTTCATGCCGCCGGGTGGGAGCCGGATCGCCGAGGACTGAGACGGATTAGTGTCCGTCGTTACCGCCGTCGTCGGGCCACGCCCGACTGCTTGAGGTATCTCCGATCCCTCTCCGTCGTCGGGCAACGCCCGACTGCTCGCGGCGCGTTACGCCGGGTTGATCGGCGAACCGTTTTGGCCGATCGGCGCGGAACGGGAGTGATCGAGGTTTGTTTTGGAAGCGATCCTCGGGTCGCCGAATTTGAGCGGGTACGGACCTGCCCACTATCAGAGGTGGCGCTGACCACTCGGCCAGAGAGTCGCTACCGAACGATAGTAACAACTGAAACTGTTTGCACACCGATCGCAGGGCCCGCGGTTCTCACTCGCATCTCTCGCTCCGAACCGCGCTGCCGTCGTGCGATCGGGTGCGCACTGACCTTTAGGGGCTACGACAGCGTGGGGATACACGGGCAGCGACCGGTCGGCCGCGGCGTCGTTCGAGACGCGGATGAGTCACGTGATCAAACCATTCTCGAGAGAGCAGTTTCCGTTCAGTGATATTCGGCGGCCCCTACATCTTGTGCAGATTTTATAGGATAGTCTTACACTTCTAGACGTTCTTATACCATGACTAGTGTTTTTTACCGACAGAGAGTGAAGAGAAATGGTACCGAAGATCATGAACGAGACACCAACCGATACGGGAATGCCCCTGCATCTGTCTGACACTACCCTCGATCGATTCGAGGGTGACGACATCCTCTGTCTGGTCGACGGAGAGCATTATCCACCAGTAACGACGGCAACGCTTGTGGAACTCGAATCGAACGGTGCAACCGTCTCCGGACTCGTCTTTCTGGGCGGGACCGAAAAGATCGAAAACCCGGCGGAGGCGTTAGCAGCGGCTGGAACCGCTGGCGCCGAAATCTATATGCAGAACGCCCCGGACGAGAGCGTTCTCGACGCGATCGAACGGGCAATTGTCGAACAGAACCCGGCGTACGTCGTCGATCTCTCGGACGAACCGGTCGTCACCTACGAAGATCGATTCGAGATCGCATCGACGATCCTGACTCATGGCGTCGGCTATCTCGGTGCGGATTTCGCCTTCGACAGTCCCGAGGCGAACGACGTGTTAGAACAGCCGAGTCTCTCGATTATCGGGACGGGAAAGCGGATCGGAAAAACTGCAGTGAGCGTCTCGATCGCCCGGACGATGGACGAGGAGGGGTACGATCCGACGATCGTCTGTATGGGTCGTGGTGGGCCGCCCGACCCGGTCGTCGTCGACACGAGCGAGCGGACGATCGATGCGGATGCGCTCATCGAACTGGCAGAACGGGGAGAACACGCCGCGTCGGACTACCTCGAAGACGCGCTGCTCGCCGACGTGCCCACCGTCGGCTGCAGGCGGTGTGGTGGCGGCATGGCGGGCAATCCCGTCGCCTCGAACGTGGTCGCTGGCGCCGAGCAGACGGCCGATCTCGCCGACGGCTTCGTCATCATGGAAGGGTCGGGTGCGACGATGCCGCCCGTCGAAACGGACGCGAGGATCGTTCTCATCGGGGCGGCCCAGCCGATAGAACACATTCTCCAATACTTCGGACAGTATCGCGTGCAAACATCGGATATGGCGGTGGTGACGATGTGCGAGGAACCGCTTGCAAGCGAGGAGAAAGTACGGCGAATCGAAGAAGGGATCACCAGTATCGCCCCGGATATCGAGTATCTGTTGACGACGTTCAGACCGGTGCCTGGCGAAGACATCGCCGGGCGATCGGTCTTCGCCGCCACGACCGCACCGGAGTCGATCGCTCCTACGATCGAAACCGCACTCGAGGAGGAACACGGCTGTGACGTCGTTGGCCTCAGTACCAACCTCTCGAACCGGCCCAAACTCCGGGCTGATCTAGACGAAGGGATGGGTGACGCTGAGGTGTTACTCACCGAGATCAAAGCGGCCTCGATCGACGTCGCCGGGCGATACGCGAACGAACACGGGCTGGAAATCGTGTTCATGCACAACGAAGCGACGCCGATCCGTGGGAGTGTCGACAGCCTGGGAGCGGGGGTGGTCTCGCTGTGTGAACGAACGCTTGCAGACCGGGGACAGAACGAATGACGGATGTGCTCAAAGACGGGAACAGACATCCGTTTTCGAAAGGGATTCTCGCCACCTCACTGGCGATTACCGGACTGCCCCTGGAGAAACGATACGAGATCGTCAGAGAGATCCATCGCGAACTCGATCGCGTCGAGGTCGTCCACTCGAAGGAGATCCAACAGCGAGTCCAACGGAAACTACAGGAAAGAGGCTTACAGAGAGAAGAGAAGTTCTACAGGGTGACCAGACAGCTGTCGGAACTGGAGAAACCGTTGTTTATTCTGCTGGGCGGCGCCGCAGGGATCGGCAAGTCGACGCTGTCCGTCGAACTCGCCCACCGACTCGACATCAACAGGATCATCGAAACCGATACTGTCCGCGAGATCATGCGGAATATGGTGTCGGCGGAACTGGTCCCCTCCCTGTACCAGTCCAGTTTCGATACCGACGAAACCGTCAAAGCCGACCTGGTGGACGACCCCCTCATTTTCGGGTTCAACCAGCAGGTCAGCGTTGTCAGCACGGGTGTCGAACCGGTCATCGACAGAGGCGTCGAAGAGGGCGTCAACTCGATCGTCGACGGTGTCCACGTCGTGCCAGGATATCTGGGGATGGCGGACCGAGACGATTGTCATGCATTTCAGTACGTCCTCGAGGTGCCGGACAAAGCAGAACACGCCAGACGGTTTCAAACCAGATCGAACACGAGCAACAGGAACGCTGGACGGTACCTGGAGAACCTCGAGGACATCCGAACCCTCCAGAAATACGTCGTCGAACAGGGAGAGAAAAACGGAGCGACAATCATCGCCAACGAGAGCGTCGATCAAACGATCGAGGAAATAATGGACGACGTGACGACCGAACTGGGGCGGCTGGTGCCGTCTCCCGCCTGAGATGGTCGTCGCGGACCTCCACGTCCACACGACGAACTCGGATGGATCGCTGACGCTCGCGACGCTCCCCGAAGCCGCCGATCGGGCCGGCATCGAAGCGGTTGCCGTCACCGATCACGATCGAGTCCACCCCGATCTGAATCACCCGCTGACGAGCGCCGACGGGATCGAGATCGTCCACGGCATCGAACTGGGCGTGACGACCGGAGCGGAACGCGTCGACTTGCTCGGCTACGGCGTCCGTCGATCGGAGCGCCTACAGGAACTGCTCGACGCGGTGCAAGCGAATCGAGTCGAGCGTGCACGACAGATCGTGGCCTGCGTCGAGGACAGACTCGGCGTCGATCTGGACGTGGACGTCGAACCCGGCATCCATCGAACGCACATCGCCCGCGCGATCGACCGCAGCGAGGCGCCGTACGATTACCGACGGGCCAGAGACGAACTCATCGGAGACGGTTGTCCGTGTCACGTCCCGCGGCCGGTTCCCGGATTCGATCGCGGACGGCGCGTGCTCTCGGAGGCCTGCGGGCTGGTCGGACTCGCACACCCGCTGCGATACCCCGATCCAGAACGGGCACTGGCACTGACCGAAGCGCTCGACGCCGTCGAACTCGCCTATCCCTACGATCAGGCTGGCGACGTTGCGCTCGTCGAGGCGGCGATCGACGATCACGATCTGGTGCCGACAGGCGGGAGCGACGCCCACGACGATCGACTCGGACGAGCAGGGATCGACCGGGCGACCTACGATCGCGTTCGATCGCGGATACTGGACTGATGCGCTCCGGTGTGGCGATAACGCACTTCTTTGACGGGTCGTACTGAACGCTTGCTCGCGGACGAACAGGGAGCACTCGCGGTAGTCGCGTGAGGCCAGCGGCCGCCTACTAGACGAGGGTGAGCCCGCCGTCGACGACCAGCGACGCGCCGGTAATAAACGCTGCCGGCTCGGAGGCGAGATAGACGATCGAACTCGCCAGTTCCTCGGGGTCGCCCTGTCGGCCCACGGGCGTCATGGCCACGGCTGCCTCAATCTCTGCTTCTTCGGAAACCTCCTCGGCCGCACCAGTGTCGACCATGCCGGGGACGATGGCGTTCATTGTGATTCCCTTCGGCCCGAGGTCGATCGCGGCGCTGCGGGTAAATCCGACGACGCCACCCTTGCTCGCAGCGTAATGTGAGAGGTCACCCGACCAGCCCACGTGGCCGCCGGCAGCTGAGGAGATGTTGACGATCCGGCCGTACCCCTGCTCTTTCATCGCTGGCAGGGCGGCTTTCGTACAGTTGAACACGCCCGTCAGGTTAATATCGATTACCTGCTGCCAGTCTTCCGGAGTCATCTCCTCTAGCGTCGCCGTCGGGAAGATTCCAGCGTTGTTTACCAGAATGTCGACCCTGCCGAACGCCTCGAGTGTGTCTTCGACGACTTCCTGTGCTCGCTCGTAGTCGGTAACATCGAGTTCACGGACGAGCGCGTTGGCCCCGCGTTCCTCGACGGCCTCCCCGACTGCCTCACGTTCCGGGATGACGTCAGTGACGACCACGTCAGCACCCTGCTCAGCCAGCAGCGTTGCCGTTTCCTTTCCGATACCCCGTCCTGCTCCGGTCACGATCGCGACGCGGTCGCTAAGATCTATCATTGCGTATGCACCAACGGACCCCACAGTAATAAAACAGTTATACGGGGCTGTATCATAGATCGAGCACCCTCGGATAGGTCGTGGTCTCCGGCCCTGACACACAGCAGTCAGCTGGTGGGTCCCCGCGACAGTCACGCCGTCATACGGATTAGTGTCATCACTTACCGTCAATCGGCGACCTCGTCCCGGCCGATCGGCCAAGGCGGTACCGACGGACACTAATCCGTATAATCCGTATCAGTTACCATCGCTTACAGGGGTGTGACTGGTGTGCAGTAGAGATCTATATAGCGCTCTTTGTGCCACATATACAGCGTTATTTACTCTCCGTTGCTTCGTGACACGTGTGGCGAAGGCCGTGATCGATCGCTCGGACGAACAGTCGCCGACAGGAGCGGCGCACAACACTCGAGCGACGTCCGAGTCCGGACGGTTCGGCAGGCTGGATCGCCCGTCACCGCTGGCTACCGATGTCACATCGCTATAAAAAGCGTGGACGATCGAACGCCGAGAGTCATCCGTCCGCAGTGACGACCCATACTGCAACCGCCGCGTCGATCTACTGCTGATATCGACACCCACATAGCCCCTCCACAATCCACACAGAAAATGAGGAATACCCGCTCGCGAGCCGGCCGATCGCCCGTCGCAGTGAATCCCTATGCTGACATCGACTGGGAGACCACCGACCAGTGTCTCTCCCAGTTTCACCTCCACGAGCCGCGAAACCGGATCGATCCGGAGTCGGCCACTCACGATCCATCCGGCGAGATAGCCGACGGTGGGGACCGGGAGCGACCGTCGCCCGGCGATCTCATCGACAAGTACGGGTTCGCCGGCTACAGCGCTCTCGCCGTGACCGAACACGAATACTACGTCGACGGGACCAAGCACAAAGGCGACCCATTCTTCGAGGACCTCGACGTGACCAGCTGGCCGTGGTCGCAGTGGGAACGCCACGGCGGAGCAGGCGACATGATCCCAATACAGGGTGCCGAGCTACGCGGAACCGTCGAGGGTATCGACGGCCGCCACGACATCGTGAGTCTCGGAACCGATCTGGGACACGGTCGCGGACAGTCACTCCTGCAAGTCGCCACTGAAATCGACGAGCGTGACGGCGTCTCGTTTCTTCCACACCCTGGGCGATACCCCCAGCCCGAAGGCCTCAACGCCTATGTCGAGTTGTTCGAGCGAGTCGACACCGTCCTCGGTGTCGAGGCGTTCAACGGGCGGGATCGGTACCCCGGCTGCCGGGACATCTGGGACGAACTGCTCGTCGAGTTCGGATCCCGACGACCGATCTGGGCGTTTGCAAACGACGATTATCACGCCAGGCCACGATCGCCGGAAAACGAGCGGTTCGATCGCTCTCGAACTGTGCTGTTGCTCGACGAACGATCGCCGGCGGGCGTGATCGACGCGTTGCGTGCCGGCCGGAGTTACATCCAGTATAACGGAGACGGCATTGCCCCGGCGATCGACTCCATCACCGTCGGCGACGATCGCGTTCGTGTCACGTCGCCGGCGGCGACGTCGGTTCGGTGGATCGGTGACGGCAAACCGATCGCCAGCGGAGCCACGTTGTCGCTGGGAGACGTCTCGACCACGTACGTTCGGGCTGAAGCGGCCGGTTCGAGTGGTGCGGTAAGCTGTACACAACCGCTGTTTCTCTCCTGAGACGGGCTGTCATAAGCAGTCCGGAGACGACTCTGGTAGGCGACTACAGCTCTCGTGCCAGTTCGGGGTAACGCTGATACGCTGGCCTGGACTAGTTTCCCACGGCATGTCACATCCCACGCCACTCGATCGAACCGGACTCGTCGTCGGGTTGCTCCCGGTCGATGCGACGACCGTGATCGCGGCGGTTGTCGCCGCGATGCTCCTGTTCATCATTGGCTTTTTCATCGTCGTCGCGTTTGCCCGATGGATTCCGTGGATCAGCGACGAGTTCGGTCCCACCGGAGAACAGTCAGCGATCGAGTCTGCCGATACGGCCGATTCTAGTGGCCGCTCTGCGTCGACAGCGATACAGGATACGGACACGTCAGAGAGCGGGACAGAACCCAACGAGGGGAGCTGATACACCCCGTCTGTCGGTCAGTGTCGCTGTCTCCGCGATCGGCGCTACTGTCCCGATTTTGCAATCGCAGACGGTTTACTGGAAGCCATTTCCGGAGCGACCGCGCTCCTGTGGTCGCTCCGGTAAACAGGCACAGCAACTCGCTATCAGTCGATCGCGTCCGCTTCCTGCTTATCGGCCCACTGCTGTTGACTCTCGTCGTAGGACGCACCGAGAGCGATCAGGAAGCCGACGATCGCGGTGACGACCGCAATTGCGCCGATGGCGACGACACCGATCGAGAGGATCGGTCCGGACAGGACCTGCGCCGAGGTCAACAACGCCACTGCGGTTACGGCCGCGATCAGGCCGAGCAGTCGGCCGAATCGGCCGGTGTCGAGACCGTCGTCGGTGGCGTCGGCTTCAGTGCCTGAAGTGCCGAACAGTTCGTTTATGACTCCCTGGTAGCCGTCGTCACCGATCTCGTTGCCAAGCGAGTGAATCGAGTGAGAGACCCACAGCCCAGCAGTGAAGTTGAGCAAGGCGACGAACGAAATCAGTCCGATCTGGCCACTGACGAACAACCCGGCAAGCACCGCGTTCACGAACGCAAGAACCATAATGCCGTGGACGGCCAGCGAGCGCGTGCCGAAGTCTTCGAGAACTGTAACGTGTGCGAGTTTCATACGACACGTAGGCTCGCCACGGGGATACCACTGGACCCTAACTATGAGGGACCGTGAGGAATGTGACAGCAGGCGAGCAGGCCCGACGACGCCGAGTGAGCCCACCGGCACGACGTCCCGATCGGGAACTGGTGGTCGTCTACTCCTCGCCGTCGAGGTGGGCTTCGACGCGGTCGGCGTACTTTTCGAGGTCCGCGGCGAGGGTGCGAGCCTGGTCGGGTGTCAGCCGGACTCGATCGGCGTGGGGAGTGAGCTCTTCGAGCTGGGTGTTGTCGAGCTCCAGTTCGAGTTTGACGTGGTCGGGATTCTTTCGCGGGGCGGTCGCGTTGAGAACGGCGTAGGCCGATTCGGTGAACTCGTGGGCCGTGGCTTCGCCCTCGATCATCTCGAACGTCGTGTAGGCGTTTACTGTGAGCAGTCTGTCTGGCATCGTGCGTGTAGTAGCGGCGGCTGACTCTTGACTCTTAGTCGTCGGCCGGTGCGCTTTCGGAGATCGGGTTGCCGTCGCCGTCCGTCGGTGCGGGCGAATCGCCCAGCCCGTCTTCTTCGGCGTACGGATACCAGGTCATTTTCGTGTTGTGCATGTAGGGGTCCTCGTAGCTGGTCTCTTCGGGTTCGATGAGTGCTTCGAGTTCTTCTTCGTCCTGGCGGGCGATGAACGTCCGGAACGTTTCGTCGCCGTCACGCTGGGCTTCGAAGCTTGCAAGCAGGTTCTCGATCGCGCCGGGCACCTCGTCGACGGGGACGCGCTGGCCGACCCACTCCGCGAAATGTGGGTTCTCGCCGAGGCCGCCACCCAGTCCGATGTCGAGCGCTTCGACCGGTTCGCCGTCCTTCCGCGTTTTCATGCCACGGAGGGAGATGTCGGCGATCTGTGGCTGGGCACAGGAGGCCGTACAGCCCGACAGATGGATGTGGAAGTCCTCGACGCCCTCGGGGAGCTCAACGTTCTCTTTGAGCCACCGCGCGTAGCGAACCTGGCGGTTTTTCGTTTCGACGATCGAGAGCGAACAGAACTCCGTGCCCGTACAGGCGACCGAGCCACGCATGAACGGATGCGGATCGGGCGAGTAGTGGTCGAGCAGGTCTTCTTCGAGCAACTCGTCGAGGTCCTCCTCGGGAACGTCTGTGATGATAACGTTCTGTCGCTGGGAGATCCGAATCTCGCCGGAGCCGTACTCCTCGGCAAGTTTGGCGAGTTCGAGGGTGTCGTCGGCGCCCATGCGGCCGACGAGGACGTTGAGTCCGACGTAGTAGTTCCCATCACGCTGTTCGTGGACACCGATCAGGTCGCCGTGGTCCTCGCCGCCGGCGTTGTAGGTGTACTGCTCGCGGAGGTCCTCGCCTGCGGTCTCGAGTTCGAAGTCGACGAACTCTTCCTGGAGGACGGTGCGGAACTTCTCCGGCCCCCACTCGTCCATGAGGAACTTGATCCGGGCGTTGTACCGGTTTTCGCGGTCCCCGTGTTCACGGAACAGCGCAGAGATCCCGGCAGCGACGTCGGCTGCGTTTTCGGGGCGTGTGAAGACGTCGATGTTTCGAGCCAGACGTGGCTCGTTTCGCGAGAGACCGCCGCCGACACGGACGTTGAATCCGCGAACCTCCTCGCCGTCGATCTCTTTGTAGGCGGGTTCGAACGCGAGGTCGTTGATGTCGCCCTGCCCGGAGCCGTCAGCTGCGCCAGTCACCGAGACCTTCCACTTTCGGGGGAGGTTCGAGTGGTCTTCGTTGCCTTTGAACCGATCGTTGAGCTCCATGATGACGGGGAGTGCGTCGGTGAACTCGGGGGCTTTGCCGGCCATCGGGTTGCCGACGATGTTTCGCCACGAGTCACCACAGGCCTGCTGTGCCGAGAGGCCGTTTGCTTCGAGCTTCTCGAAGACTGCCGGAATGTCCTCGAGTTTGATCCAGTGGAGCTGGATCGATTGTCGCGTCGTCCAGTCGACGTAGGCGTCACCGAACTCCGGATTCGTTCCCGGTCCGGTCGCATACTCCTTGGCGATTTCGGCGACGACTTTCGTCTGGCCGGGTTCGAGCACGCCGTTTGGCGTCCCGATCCGCATCATGAAGTAGCTCTCCTGGCCGTTTCGCTGGTGGTACAGCCCCCACCATTTGAATCGCTCGAACCACTCGTCGTGTTCGTCTTCGGGGATCGACTCCCACCCCTTCTCGGCGAACTCGAAGAGATGCTCCCTGATTTCGTTTCCGTAGATTTCGGACTTCCATCGCTCGACGTCGCTTGGCATATCCCCATCATATGACCCCGGACATAAACCGCCGCCTGCATCGTCAACGATCCCCGGTGGTCCAGTATACAGGTTACAATTGCCGGCATAGTCAGCCACGGTTACCGATCGGCTCCAAAATGTCGTTCTCGCGATCGTACCCCCGGTATTCGCCGTCTCGTATCCGACCGACGGGCAGTTTTCCCGGGATACCGCTTTCCCCGCAGGCGATGCACTTGCCGTAGGTTGTTACCGCCACGTCTCGGCCGTCAGCGGAGACGTCGGTGAAGCCTTCGGCGATGAAATCGACGAGTTCACACTCACAGAATTCGGGGGCGTCGACCCGCCAGAGTTCGCTGACGCTGACCCGGCGTTGGTCGTCAACCGAGAGCCATGCACCGTCATCCAGAATCCGAAGCGCAACGCACATAGCTCCGCTCGGGGCGGGAGCCTCCTGTAGCAATCGTCACCTGCAATCGATGACCGCACTGCTGACGATCGATCGGCAGCCAAGGTGGCCGCCTGCTGTCGAATCGAGGGCGATTCCCTCGTCAGGTATACCCGCAATATCATCCGGTACCACCAGACGCCACCCGGCCAAAACCGGCTGCGTTCTCCCTATAGAGTCCCTGGTAGCTCGCGACACCCATCCCTATGACGATCGTCAGTTTCGATCGATCGCAGCCCACTTATCGCCACCCCGAGAACGTCCGGCTATGCAGATCAAAGACCGGGAACAGGTCGAAGGCGGTCGCGAACGGCTGACCGTCGTCCCCGAGAGCGTCGACGACCTCTGGCATCTCCAGTTCGTTCTCGAACCCGGCGACCGCGTCGCGGGTGATACGACTCGCCGGATCCAGCGCAACGACGACCAGATGCGCGACACTGGCGGCGAGCGCGAGCCAATGTGGGTCGCGATCGCGGTCGAGGACATCGAGTTCCACAAGTTCGCCAATCGCCTTCGAGTCGGCGGCGAGATCGTCGCCTGCTCTCGTGAGGACCAGCTCGGCTTCCATCACACGCTCAACGTCGAGGAACGGGACGAGCTCTCGATCGAGAAATGGTTCAAACCGGATCAGGAAGCACGGCTCGAAGAGGCCGAGGAGGCCACCGAAAACCCGGACGTCGCGATCGCAACCGTCGAGGAAGGACAGGCCCACGTCCATACGGTCGCTCAGTACGGCACCGAAGAACGCGCGACGATCACCGGGACGACAGGGAAAGGCGAGTACGCCCGCGGCCGATCGGAGCTGTTCGCCGAGCTCGCGACGGTCCTCAAACGCCAGGACGCCGATGCGATCATCCTGGCCGGGCCGGGGTTTACGAAACAGGACGCCAAAAAATACATCGACAAAAACGAGCCCGAGGTCGCCGAGAAAATGACGATGGTCGACACCGCAAGCGTCGGCGACCGTGGCGTCCACGAGGTGCTCAAACGCGGGGCCGTCGCGGACGTCCAAGAGGAGACCCGCATCGAACGGGAAGCCGAACAGATTGACGACCTCACCCGGCGGATCGCCGAGGGCGCGAAAGCGGCCTACGGGCCCGAGGAAGTCGCCCAGGCCGCCGAGTTCGGCGCGATCGAACAGCTGCTGATCGTCGACGATCGGCTCCGCCAGGAACGGGGCCCCGACGGTGAGTGGGCGATCGACGTCGACGACGTCGTCCGGACGACCGAGCAGAAAGGTGGCGACGTGACGATCTTTTCGAGCGAGTTCCCACCGGGTGAACAGCTCTCGAATCTCGGCGGGATCGCGGCGCTGTTGCGCTACCGACTGGAGTGAGCCGATCGCTGCCTGACGCTTTTCAATCGGCAGCGGCCTGGAGTTCGTTACTTGCCTCGATCAGCTGAATCAGGACGGACGCAAACAGCGACCCCGAACTCCAGATTGCCGTTTCGCTCCCGTCGTCGTCGATCACGCTCAACAGGATGCTGTCGTCGTCGACGATCACGATCCGTCCCGATCGCTGGTCGCGTTCGCGATAGGCGGGTGGTGTTTCCGTCTCGACACCGTCGACCGCGCCGAACTGTGCCCGAACGTCGTTGCTCTGGCTCACCACGACGACGGGGATACCGGCCCCGACTCGCTCTGCGAGCGTCCGTTCGACGGATTCCGTGACGAGTTCCGGCAGCCGTGTGCCGAACACGATCCGGTCTTCGGCCCCCTTGAGGAGTTCGACGACGCGGTCCTCGACTCGGTTTCGTCCCCGAACAGTCCAGATGTCTTCCTGTGTTTCCTCGGGTGCCGACTCCTGTTTGACCATCTCGACGTACTCGAAGGCTCGGTCCTGTTCGCGCTCGAACCGCTCTTGTAAGGTGTTCTGTGCCCCCTCGATGCCGACCGGCCGATACCGAATCGGACTCGATTGCTGGACCTCGAGGAGGCCGTGGGCTTCGAGACTGTCGGCGACGCTGTAGACCTGCGATCGAGGCACGTCGGCTACGTTAGCGACGTCTTTTGCCGTTCCGGAGCCGAGTCGGTGTAACGCGATGAACACCTTGGCTTCGTAGCTGGTGAGTCCGAGTCGCTCGAAAGCATCGATAGCCTCGTTTTCGTCAGTCGTCACGTCTCCTCACCCGCTTTTCCGTCGTTCATCTCGGTCCCGGGTTCAGTTTCGTCGTCGCTCGCCGCAGTTTCGAGTTCAGTTCCGCCATCGCTCGCCGCCGGCGTTCGGCGACGGGTCTTCGATGGAGCAAACGAAACGTCGGGCCCGAAATACCGTGTCCAGAGGACGAGCAGGGTCGGGAGGACCATGACACTCGCGAGGAACGCGTAGGTGACCGTGAGTCCAGTGATGATCCCGAACTGCCGGAGCACCGGGAGGATCGCGAGTGCGAGCGTCCCGAAGCCCCCAACGGTCGTCGCGGCACTGCCAAGCAGGGCTCCGCCGGTGCCGGTAACGGTCGTATGCATGGCGTCCCAGACGTTGCCCTGTCGATCGAGTTCGAGCGTGTAGCGGGCGCTGACGTGGATGCTGTAGGCCACGCCGAGTCCGATCGTCAGGCTGGTGATCATCCCTGTCAACACGTTAAACGGCATCTCGATGAGATACATCGTCCCGAGAATCCAGCTGGTCGCCAGTGCGACCGGGAGCAGGGTCACTGCACCGAGGGTCGCGCTGTTGCCCGTCAGCCAGTAGGCCACCGTCAGGAAGACGAAGACGGCGACAAGCGTGATGAGCAGGCTCTCGAGGACGGTGTCGAGCAGGTCCTGCTCGACGATGTAGCTCACGATCGGATCGCCGGTCGCGATCGCGCTTACGGCTGCCCGATCCTCGGTGTCCATGGTGGTGTCGATGGTTCGGTCGCCGCCCGTCCCGTCGGCGTCGATCGTGCCGGCGATCGCGCGCATCTCCTCGGTCGTCTCCTCGAACGGCGCGTCACCGACGGTGCCGATGAGCAGCCGAACTGCGGTGTACTCGCCATCGTCACTCCGGTAGATAACGCTGCTTGCACGATCCTCGTCGATCTCGAACAGTTCGTCGTACAGTGCGGAGACGTTCTGATCTGGGACGCCATCACCCGTGGTATCTGCAGCGGAAAACGACTCGTTGAACGATTCGTTCTCCGCTGCAGTCGTTTCCATCACCGCCAGTGGTCCCTCGATGTCGGGCTCGCCATCTGGCAGCGTGTAGACGACGTGGCTGTCGCCAGCCTCGTCTCCTGCGGTATCGACTGTTTCGAGGACGTCCCCGTCGGCGACATCCCCTTCCACGAGAACCTGGGCCTGGGCGTCCTCACGCTGGAAGTTCTCGTTGACGTAGTCGATATCGTCGGCGGCCTGGTACTCGCCGGGACTCATCGGTCCCGGGAGTTGCTCCGTCCAGGCCGGCGGACTATCAGCGAGGAAGTCGTCCTCCTCGAAGCTCGTATCGACCTGGCTTGCACCGTAGACGCCGCCAGCAGTGAGCAACAGGACGGCGACGAGGACGACCAGCGGGGCCTTCCGTGCGGCGACGGCACCGACAGTGAGTGCGTCACTGAACCGATTCTCGCCGGTCCCGAACGCCCGCCTGTGGCGATCGAATCCGCGTGCCTCCAGTAGCGAATCGAGTTCGACTTTGGCTGCCGGGACCAGACCGCCGAAGACGAGCAACGCCGCGAAGATCCCAAACGCCGCGACAACGCCGAACTCGCGGATCGGTGCGATCGGGCTGATGAGATTCGCCAGGAATCCGATCGCGGTCGTCGCCGTCACCCAGACGAGGGCGACGCCGACGCCCGCCAGTGCGACCACCATCGATCCCCGGACGCCACGGTCGACACCCCGGCCCTCCCCTCCAGCTGGCTCAACTGCAGCGCGATCCCCCTGGCGTTGCTCTCGATGGCGCATGAAGACGTGGATCGCGTAGTCGATCGAGAGCCCGATCAACAACACCGGAATCGCGATCATCATCTGATTGAACGCGATCCCCGTCCAGCCCATGAAGCCGAACGTCCAGATCAGGACGGTGATGATACCCGCGACACCCAGGGCGATGTCGAGTGGATCGCGGTAGGCGATCAACAGCGCGGCGATGACAAAGGCAAGCGCAAGCGGCCCCACGATCGCCAGGCTGTCGGCCATCGATCGATCGATCTCGTCGGTGATGATCCCCACGCCGAAGACGATCTGGTCGTGGTCGTGGCCGGCCGCGAGATCGCGAAGATCGAGCTGGGTGTCGAGCACCTCGTCGTCGACGGCTCCTGCCTCGAGATCGGCGTCACCGACGTCCTGGGTGACGAACGTCATTCGAGCGTCAGACTCTGTCGATCCCGGATCGTAGTCCGACGGCATGAACCCCAGCGCGGCAGTGTCGTTGTCTTCGTCGTCGAGCGTCGTTTCGATGAGTTCCTCGAACTCGTCGTCGTCGCGATCTTCGAGTGCCTCGATCTGCTCGTCGATCGACGGCGAGTCGTCGTCGGCCGTTTCCAGTTCCTCGCTTCGCTCTTCGAGTGACTCGGCATCGTCTTCGAGTTGCTCGTACTCGTCTTCGAGTACGCCGACGGTCGCGGCGGTGTAGACGTCTTCGAGTTGCTCGCTTAGCTCCTGGTACTCGGGATCGGCTTCCGGCTGGTCGGTCCGGAGCTCGATCGCGAACCGATCGGACTCGATCGCACGCGCTTGCTCGGCGAGGTCCTCGTACTCGTCGGCTTGCTCCTCGTCGAGGTTTGCTGTCGCGTCGTCGATGACGGCGTCGAACTCCGCTTCGAGCACATCGAGTTCTTCCTGGTACTCGGGGTCGGTCTCGTCGTACTGCAGGGTCACCCGTTCGACCTCCCGCTGGATGGCGATCGACTCGTCGATTCCTCGCTCGAGTTCGTCGGTCTGGTTTTCGAGGGCCTGCTCGCGTGCGTCGAGTTCGTCACCCTCCGCCTCGAGCTCGTCGGCCTCGTCTTCCGTGATCGCTGTGAGCGCGACGAAGTTCTCGACGCCGGTGATCGGATCGTCGTCGGCGAGCGTTTCGTTGATCGATTCGTTAGCTTCGATCTCCTGTTGGAACTCGAGCGATTCGATCAGTGAGGCCTGTGTGAGAACGTTCTCTCCGTCACCTCTGGTGATGAGCTGGACGCTGGTGGTGTTTTCCTGGTCGTCGGCACCGAACGACTCGTCGATGTCCTCGAGCGCTTCTCCCTCCGGCGAGTCGCTCTCGAACTGCTCGAGCGAGGAGTCGTCGTCGACCATCGACATCCCCGCGCCGATCAGTGCGGTCGTCAACAACAGGACAACGAGGACGATTCGGGAGTGAGACGCGACGCCACTGGCGATTCGGTCCGTCAGGCTCATTCGATCGCCTCTCGCGTCACTGGTGGGCCGGGTCTGGGGACCATGCTGTTGGTATGATCCTACAAAACGACCGGTGAGCGATATATGTTTGGAATTTTACATTTATGTGACTGTCGTAGTAGCTGATAGCCGGACACCGTCAATCGCCACGATCGCGTTCGCCAGCAAGCGTGTGTTCTGGCGATCGACTCGCGAGACGTGTGGCTGATTCTGTCTCGTCGATCGACGACAGGGGCTGAATCGCCACTACGTCAACCTCGGAGCTACTCGATCGAGACAGTCGTGAGATCGTCGGCAAAGCGCACGTCGCCGTCGTAGTGGGCCCCGATCGAGTCGAGCATCTCATCGTGGCGACCGTCGGTGTGGGGGTAGAGATGGGTCAGGTAGACGCGACCGATCTCGCGGCCGGCCAGTTCCCGGCCGAGTGTCTCGGGCGTCGGATGGTTCGAGACGTCGACGTCGTCGGGGAACGAACAGTCGTGAGCGAGGATCGCAGACCCCTCGGCGAAGTTTGCCAGCCCGGCGAACGCCTCGCTGTCGCCGCTGAACGTAAACAGGTCCTCGAACCGGTAGGCGAGACAGGGCAGCGAGTGGCGAGTCTCGTAGGCCGAGACGTCGAATCCGGCGACGGTACACTCGCCGGAAACGACCTCGCGAACCTGGAGTTCGATCTTGCCCTGCATATACTCGTGGACGGAGAGGAGGTCGTCGAGCAGGGCTTTCGTTCCCTGGGGGCCGACGATCTCGAGGTGTTCCTCGCCGGCCAGCCAGCGAGCCTTTATCAGTGGCAACAGGTCGGCGACGTGGTCGAGATGATGGTGTGTGAGCAGTACGGTCGAGATGGCCTCGTAGCCGATGCCGGACTGCTGGAGCCGGTGGAGGACACCTGACCCGCAGTCGATCAGAAGCGATCGGCCGTCGTCCTGGACCACCAGTCCGGTCTGGAACCGATCGCCGGTGGGCATCGCGCTGCCAGTTCCGAGGAAGGTAACGCGCATACCTGGTTGTGGTACCCGCCACCCGATAAGCGTGGCTGGTCGGTGCCGATGGGTGCCGGTTCGGCCCCACAGCGAGTACCGCGACGCTCTCCGTTGCGATCGGAGCCGGCCGGGCAACAGCACCCGTAGCCGACAGTATTACCTGTCTCTCCTCGTAACTGCAACGTAGTTTGATGTTCGACAGTGACACACGCTCCGTCGGGGAACTCGAGGATCGAGCCGAGTCGATCGGCCCGGTCGACGAGGTAGAAGACGACGGCTGGACCGAACTGGCCGAGACGCTCGTTGCACTCGCAGATGCCTACGGCCGACGCGGTGCGTTCGAGTCCGAAACGGCGACGATCGATCGCCTTGCCATTCTCCACAAGCGCCATCCGGAGGCGACAGTCCATACTGCAACGGCACTCGCCAACGCGACGGCAGTCGCCGATCGGGACGATGTCTCCGAAACCGAACTCGATGTCGATCGGATCGCCGCCCACCGCGACCGGCTGGACTCGATCTACGAGGAGCGATCCGACGCGCCGATCGCCATTCAGTTGGCTCGGGCAACGGCACAGACGGCCCACGCATACGGACGAGCCGAAGCGCCTGCGAGTATCGGGTCGCTCGTCGATCAGCTCGAGACGCTGTATACGACGCACTCGACGGCTGACGTCGCAGCCGAACTGGCAGAGGGCTACGCCTACGCCGAGCGCTATCTCGACGAGGAGACCGGCCAGAGCCGACTCGACCGGGCAGAGGAGCTCTACGAGCGTCATCCGGAAGACGCAGTCGCGGCCGGGCTGGCAGGCG